>ERZ1090865.13-NODE-13-length-162768-cov-32.983578_pt1 | contig 162768 bp, 154 predicted proteins | sample MGYA00478478_ERZ1090865 | MGnify/ENA primary metagenome ERZ1090865 (study PRJEB33644, sample SAMEA5815715) | chicken gut metagenome | biome: Chicken; feature: Gastrointestinal Tract; material: Caecum | place: Ireland | collected 2019-01-01 | study: A study of... | reverse complement strand
CGCCCCGCCGTAGGCCGCGGGCGTCAGGCCCCCCCCCGTGGTGTCCCCCCTGCCAGACGCGGGCGCGCGCCCCGCGCCCGGGCGCCCGCCCACCCGCGGCGCGGGGCCGATTGTACTATCGTTGTAGATGAATGAGCGTACGGAACGGAGGGAACCGATGGCGCGCAAGGAGAGCGATCATGCCGTGACGATGCGTGACGTGGCCGAGGATGCGGGGGTGTCCGTCAAAACCGTGTCGAACGTGGTGAACAACTACCAGTTCGTGTCCGCGCGCACGCGGGACAAGGTGATGGCCTCGATCGACAAGCTCGGATACACGCTGAATATGACGGCGCGCAACCTGCGCACCGGGCATACGGGCATCATCGGCCTGGCCGTGCCGGACCTGGTGATGCCGTACTTCGCGCAGCTGTCGTCGCTGGTCATCGGGGAGGCCAAGAAACTGGGCATGCGCGTGATCGTGGAACCCACGCTGTACTCGCGCGAGGGCGAGCTTGAGGCGCTGCACGGCGCGCAGCAGGCCATGCTCGACGGACTGATCTTCAGCCCGCTGGAGCTCGGGCAGGATGACGTGGCCGAGCTGGATGTGGACTATCCGCTGGTGCTGATCGGCGAACGGATCTTCACCGACACGGTGGATCATGTGGCCACCGAGAACGTCGAGGGCGCCAAGCGCGCCACCAAGTACCTGCTGCAGACCGGGTGCCGACGGCTGGCCGTGGTCGGCACGCATCCGGGGGAGCAGGTCGGCTCGGCGGCGCTGCGCCTGCAGGGCTACCGTGAGGCGCTGGAGGAGATGGGCGTCCCCTACGACGAGCGGTTGGTGGTGCCCTCGAAGATGTGGCACCGTGATGACGGCCTGCACGCCATGAACATGTTGCTGGACTCCGGCGTGGTGCCGGATGGCGTGGTGGCGTTGAACGACATGCTCGCCTCCGGCGTCATGCACTCGATCCAGCTGCACGGGTTCCGGGTTCCCGACGACATCTCGGTGATCGGTTTCGACAATTCCGACGATTCGCAATACCTGACCCCGTCGCTGACCACCATCGCCCCCGGTCTGGAGGCCGTGGCGCGGCTGTCCGTGAGAGTGTTGCGCGACCGGATCGACGGCGTCTCGCCGTTCGGTGCCCCCGAAGGCACCTCGGTGTTCCGCAAGGTATCCTCCACGCTGGTTGTGCGCAACTCCACACGCCCGATCCCCGACGGCGGTCTGCGGCTGTAGGCGGACGGTCGGTGGCTGCGCCTGTAGGGCGTAGCCAACCGTGAAAGCGGGCGGCCCATGGGCGTGTTGTCGCAGCTGTGCGACGACACGGACGCGAAGCGGATGACTGGGGGCGTGCCGTCGCATGACGGCGGCGTATCTGCAACAAAGGCTCCGGCAATCGTCCCGCGACACTCTGACCGATTTGTTCCAACGATGTAAACCGACTATATTCAACGTTGTAAACAACGAAACCGATGGATTGATGAGGTTGAAACAATGGCTGTTTACAACAATCCGATCGTGCTTCAGCGTGCGGACCCATGGGTGCTCAAGGTCGACGGCGAATACTACTTCACCGCGTCGGACCCGGAGTACAACGTCATCGCGATCCGCCACGCCTCCGCGATCAACGACCTGCAGAAGGCCCCCGAGACCATCGTGTGGCGCAAGCATGAGTCCGGCCCCCAGAGCAAGTACATCTGGGCCCCGGAGCTCCACCGCGTGAATGGCGCGTGGTACATCTACTATGCCGCCGCCGAGCGCGAGTTCGAACCCAACGGCATGCCGACGCACCGCATGTACGTGATCGAGAACACCGACGCCGACCCGACCACCGACAACTGGGTGGAGAAGGGCCAGGTCGTCACCCAGTTCGACACGTTCTCGCTCGACGCCACCACCGAGGTCATCGACGGCGTGCAGTACCTGGTCTGGGCGCAGAAGGATCCCGATATCCCGGGCAACTCCAACCTGTACATCGCCCGGATGGAGAACCCGTGGACGCTCGGCGGCGAGCCGGTCATGCTGACCAAGCCCGAGTACGACTGGGAATGCATCGATTTCCTGGTCAACGAGGGGCCGGCGTTCCTGTTCCACGACGACAAGATCTACATCACCTACTCGGCCTCCGGCACCGGCGTTCCCTATGCCGTGGGCCTGTTGACCGCCGACCGCGGCGCCGATCTGCTCGATCCGAACAGCTGGTCCAAGAGCCCGGTGCCGGTGTTCAAGACCTGCGCCGAGAACGGCCAGTACGGCCCCGGCCACAACTCGTTCACCAAGAGCGAGGACGGCACCGAGGACCTGATGGTCTATCACTGCCGCAACTACACCGAGATCAAGGGCGACCCGCTGTTCGATCCGAACCGTCACGCCCGCGTCGGCGTGGTGCGGTGGACCGAGGACGGTCCCGACTTCGGTGTGCCCGCCCCCGACGACGTGTGGACGCCGACCTCGACCGAGGTGCTGCCCGCGGACGGTGGTCCGCTGGCCGGCACGCCCGTCTCCCGCGACTGATGTCGCCGCCGTCGGTTTCGTCGGCGGCGATCGCAGATGCCCGCGGAGCCGTGGGCTGACTCTCTTTCCGCAAGGTGCCGTTTCGTCCGGGGTCGATTGGTGTCCCCGCGATTCCCGACGGGGCGGCATCCGAGTTGGCGGTTGCCGGTGGGCATCCGACGCGGTCCATTGCAGTGACGGTGGCGTCGAGATGCGCCGCACCGGACCGGAGATCCGGTCGGTGTCGATTGCCGCAGTGCGATGGCGCCGGGGTGTTCCCCGTGAGCGACGCCAACCCCGCGTCCGCCTTGGTATTACACGGCGTGTCGCATAACTTGTACAACGATGGAAATCGCTGTACAATGCATATTACAACGTTGCAAAAAGCGTTGAGGCTACAGCAGCAGACAACGGTGTTGTAAGGCGCAAAACCGTCCGTTCGGTGGACCGCAAGCCGGTGGGATGGTGATATGGCCCGGCAGCTTCGAGCAGCGTCGATACAGTTCTGGTATCAATCCAGGAGATAAGGAGAAATCCATGAACATGAAGAAAAGCCTCGTCGCCGGCGTGGCGCTGACGATGGTCGCCTCGCTCGGCCTGGCCGGTTGCGGCTCCAACGGCGGTGTCGAGAAGACCGAAGACGGCAAGATCAAGATCACGATGTGGCACGGCTTCTCCGAGGCCGACGGCAAGACCCTCGAAGGCATCGTTGACGACTTCAACAACTCGCAGGACGAGTACTTCATCGATGCCCAGCTGCAGCCGTGGTCGACCATCGGCGAGACCATGGTCACCAAGGTCACCTCGGGCGATGGCCCGGACTTCGTGACCACCGGCGCCGACAACGGCCAGGGCTGGTCGCTGGACGGCACCTTCCAGTGCGTCACCGACTTCTATGACGATCCGGAGAACGAGACCGAGAACTACATCCCGAACGTCGTCGATCAGATCACCTTCGACATCGACGGCTCCGAGGAGAAGTGCGCCGTTCCGATGGGCTACGCGCCGACCGCCGTGTGGTACAACACCGACATGTGGGCCGAGGCCGGCCTGACCGAAGCCGACATCCCGACCACCTGGGACCAGCTGCTTGAGGTCGCCAAGAAGCTGACCAAGTCCGACGGCACGCAGTACGGCATCGCCCTGCCCGATCTGGGCTGGGGCTCCTTCCTCAAGGGCAACGGCAGCGGCGTGTACACCGTGGACGGCGAGGTCTCCATCAACACCCCGGAGAACAAGGCCTTCCTGGAGAAGATGCGTGACTTCTACAAGGGTGGCTACACCATCTCCGGCATGGACGAGACCGCCGCTCGCGAGTCCTTCGAGTCCGGCCAGTCCGCGATGGTGATCGTCGGTCCGTGGGAGGACCAGGCCGCCACCGACAAGGGCATCGCCCACGACCTGTTCCCGGTTCCGGCCGGCGATGGCACCTACGTCTACCCGGACGGCACCTCCGGCTCCAACACCGGCTCCACCGGCCTGTACTGGTGGGTCACCTCGCAGGTCGGCGATTCCGAGAAGCTGCCCGGCATCTACGAGTTCTTCAAGTTCTACAACAACCATGACAACCAGGTGACCTGGTCGCTCGGCTCCGCCTACCCGCCGAACAACACCACCGTCACCGAGGAGGAGCTCTCCGAGCGTCCGCTGATCGCGAAGATCGCCCAGTACACCGACCAGTCCTTCATCGCCGTGGCCGGCCTGAAGGGTGGCTTCGGCGACATCATCGCCACGATCGACACCCTGACCTCCAACACCACTCGTACCGACGACGACATCCAGACGATGCTCGACGAGGCCGAGACCAAGATCCAGGGCTACCTCGACGAGTACGCCGAGTAATCGCCCCCGGATACCCCAACATCGCGGTCCGGCTCATCCGGATCGCACCTGACACGCAACGGCCGTCGACGGCGCTCCGCCAGCCGCGGCCGTTGCCGTGCCTTATCCCGTTCCATCCAGACAAAGTCGTTTACTGGAGGAGTGCATGACCACCGCATCTTCTAAGGCGAACAAGCACACCGCAGTGGCGCATCAGAACAAGAAGGCCATCGCGCGCCGCAACCTGCGCGTCGGCCTGACGTTCACCGCCCCGGCCCTCATCGTGCTCGCCATCTTCGTCTTCTATCCGGCGATCAAGACGTTCATCACGTCGCTGACCACCGACCGCATCAACCGTTCCGGCAAGTTCGTCGGCTTCCAGAACTACATCGACCTGTTCCAGAGCGACGATTTCTGGACCGATGTCATCAACACGCTCGTCTACGCGGTGCTGTACGCGCCGATCGTCGTCATCGTCGCGCTGGCGTTCGCGCTGCTGCTCAACCGCAAGGACCTGAAGTTCGTCGGGTTCTTCCGCACCTGCATGTTCCTGCCGTTCGTCATCTCCCTGACCGTGGCCGCCATCGCCTGGCAGTTCATCCTCTCCCCGTCCCTCGGCCTGGTGCCCTACTGGCTGGACCAGCTGTTCGGCATCGAGGGCCTGAACCTGCTCGGCACCCGCGAGACTGCCATGGCCACCATCGTGTTCATCACGGTGTGGAAGAACTTCGGCTACTTCATGGTCATCTTCCTGGCCGGCCTGCAGGGCATCTCCGCCGAGCTGTACGAGGCTGCCAGCCTCGACGGCGCCAGCGCCTGGCAGAAGTTCCGCTACATCACCCTGCCGGCCCTGCGCCCGACCTTCAACTACGTCGTCATCTTCGGCCTCATCGGTTCGTTCCAGGTCTTCGACCAGGTCTTCATCCTGACCTCCGGCGGCCCGGCCCGCGCCACCGAGACCATCGTGTACCGCATCTACACCGAGGCGTTCGGCAACGGCAAGCTCGGCTACGCGTCCGCGCTGTCGTACGTGCTGCTGATCATGACGCTGATCGTCGGCCTGATCCAGCTGTACACCAACGCCAAGCATGAGAGGGAGGAGATCGCATGAGCTCCGCAACCATTTCCGCTGCGCAGGAGGCCGAGAACAAGCGCATCAACGCCGAGAACGAGCGTCTGCGCCGCAAGGCCACGACCCGCCGCCGCGTCGGTCTGGGCTTCAGCTATCTCGCGCTGATCCTGGTCACCATCCTGATGCTGTTCCCGCTGATCATCGTCGTGCTGGTCTCGTTCACGCCGAACGAGATCACCCAGACCTGGCCGCCGAAGCTGATCCCGAGCGCCTTCACCCTCGACAACTACATCGATCTGTTCGGCCGTCTGCCGATCGGCCGCGAGCTGCTCAACACCATCGTGTTCGCAGGCGCCGTGACCATCATCTCGGTGTTCTTCGACTCGCTGGCCGCCTACGGCCTGTCCCGCGTGGACTTCAAGGGCCGCGGCGTGCTGCTCGGCGTGCTGATCGCCACGATGATGATCCCGGGCATGGCCCTGCTCATCCCCGTCTACAAGCTGCTGGCGGACATGGGCCTGGTCAACAGCTACCTGGGCATCATCATCCCGCGTATGGCCGATGTCGGCGGCATCTTCCTGCTGCGCCAGTTCTTCATCTCGATCCCGAAGGACCTGGATAACGCGGCCCGCATCGACGGCGCCGGCGAGTTCCGCATCTTCGCCCAGATCGTCCTGCCGAACTCGATCCCCGCGATCCTGACGGTCGGCATGTTCAACTTCATGGGCAACTGGAACGACCTGCTCTGGCCGTTGATCATGACCTCCCGTCCGGAGACCCGCACCATCACCGCCGGTCTGGCGATGCTGACGGGCCACGGTTCCTCGGTCACCCCGTACGGCGTCGTGATGGCGGGCGCGCTGATCTCCGCCCTGCCGCTGCTCATCGTGTTCTTCTTCGTCCAGAAGAGGTTCGTCGAGGGCATCGCGATGACCGGTATGAAGTAATCCTCTTCCCTTCCTTTCCTCCTTCCGATGTCGTTGGGCCGGTGTCGTCAGCAATGACGGCACCGGCCCAACGGTTTACAGGGTGAGGCAATTCACTGTTTGGGCCTTCGCAACACCGTGAATTGGGGCGGTCGCTACGGCAGCGAATCGGGCGCGCTGGATTCGCGCTCCACCAGCCTGGACGGCACCACCACTTCGGCGTATCCATTGGGCCCCGCCTCTTCGGGCACCCGTCCCTCGATGCGGTCGCAGAGCAGTTCCAGCGACATCCGCGCCACTTCCCGCAGGTTCGGATCCACGGAACTCAGCGAGGGGGAGAGATACTGCGAATCGGTCGAATCGTCGTAGCCGATGACCTTCACGTCCTGGGGCACGCGGATGCCGCGGCGTGCCAGTTCCTGCATCGCGCCCATCGCCAGCAGGTCGTTCATGCAGACGATGCCGTCGGGGCGGATGCCGCCGTCCAGCATCCGGGCCACCGCGTCGGCGCCGTCCGGCTGGTACCAGATGACCGCCGGGATCTCAAGCGCCGGATCGTTGGGCAGCCCCGCGGCGGCCAGCGCCTGCCGGTACCCCTTGAGGCGGTACGGCGACGAGCCGTAGTCCTGCTCCCACTCGTGCACGCCGATGATGGCGATGCGCCGGCATCCGAGTTCGATGAGTCGTGCGGTGGCGTTGCGGAAGCCGGTGGTGTTCTCGGTCAGGACGCGGTCGTAGGTGTCGAGCCGCAGGTGCTCGCCGATGATGACGAGTGGGTAGTCGACGTGGATGTCGGCGGCGTCGTTGGCGTTGAGGTGCAGCGGACTGAAGATCAGACCGTCGGTCAGGGTGCTGAACGAGCCGTGGAGCACGTCGAGCTCGGTCTGGCGGTCCACGCCGGAGGGGTTGAAGATGACGTGCTTGCCCCGGGCCCGCGCCTCCTCCATGACATACGCGGAGAGTTCGGCGAAGTAGGGCATCCGCGGGTCGGGGATGGACAGGCCGATGATGTTGCTGTGCCCCTGACGCAGGTTCTTGGCCGTCATGTTGAGCGAGTAGCCGAGTTCGTCGATGGCGGCGAGGACCTTGGCCCGCGTGGAGTCGCGGACGAACGGGTAGTCGTTGACCACATTCGACACGGTTTTGACCGAGACGCCGGCGCGGCGTGCCACGTCGTGCATGGTGACGTGTCGTTGCTGTATCATGGACGTCTCCTCGTCGTGACGATGATGCGTGGTCAATACCGCTACAGTATACGGTGCGCGGCTGTGATTATGCGGTAACTTCGCGTTTTTCCAACGTTTATATCGTTGCAGTGATTCTCGCTGCGACGACGGAGAGACGCGTATCGCATCGTTGAATATCATGAGTGCGTCGTATAATAGTGCAACGTTATATCCATCATCGTTCCACCTCGCAGACGGGAGAGCGCCATGGAAGCGCAACCAACCGACCCCTACGGCTACCTGCTCGTCCACTTCCTCGAAGACCCGGACGGCTACGCAGAACGCATCTACATGGATCTGTCGGACGGCGACAATCCGCATCGTTGGATCCCCCTGAACGGCGGCGAGCCGCTCCTGACCTCCACCATCGGCACCACCGGCGTGCGCGACCCGCACATCACCCGCAACCCGGAGACCGGCGTGTGGACCATCGTCGCCACCGACCTGCGCGTCTTCGGCGGCGCCGAAGGCCTCAGCGGACGCGAGATGTCGTCTTGGCACCACTGGTCGCGGCACGGCAGCACCAATCTCATGGTCTGGCAGTCGGACGACCTGATCCACTGGACCGGCCCGCATACGCTCGACGTGGCCCGCCGCCCCGACGGTTCGCGGCTGGAACTCGGCATGGCCTGGGCCTGCGAGAGCCTGTGGGTGCCGGACTACTATCCCGAGGGGCATGACGGCGGCCGCGGCGCCTTCGTCATCTACTGGTCGAGCACCGTCTTCCCCGACGACGACCGCGACCACACCACCGCCGACGTGCGCCCGAAGGTGCTGTGGGGCGTGACCCGCGACTTCACGCAGGACACCTACGAGTACGGCGGCGTGTTCATCGACACCGGCGGCGACTCGATCGACACGACGATGATCCAGCGTCCGCTGCCCGACGGCGGACGGCGGACCTATCGCATCACCAAGGACAACGCGTTCGGCAACGGCATCTGGATGGATTCGACCGACGCCCCGCGCTGGTGGGAGCCGGGGACGCCGTGGACGACCGTGCAGACCCGCATCGGCGCGGAGTACGCGGTCGGCGGCGACCCGGGCGGCGTCGAGGGGCCGGCCGTGTTCGCTTCGCACAGTGCCGACGAATGGTACCTGTTCGTCGACGTGATCCCGGAGATCGGATACCGGCCGCTGGTCACGGACGATCTGGACGCCGGTTGGCGACCGTTGCAGGCGGAGGACTACTACCTCTCGCCGCACACCAAGCATGGCGGCGTGATCGGCCTGACCCGCGCCGACTACGAGCGGGTCAGGGAAGCGTTGCTCTGATACCGGACTCTGACACAATGAGGCGGGGCCATCCCGGAGAAGGATGGCCCCGCCTCATCATAGGTCGGTATGGATGCGGATTGTGCTGGCACAGCCTCTGATATGCAGGTGCCATATCAGCGTCGGTACGGGACATGGCGACAACCGGCAGCGCCTGCTATGGCTGTCTGGAATCGTTGTTCGTGCCGTTTTCCTCGCCTTCGGATCCGTCCGATTCATCGGTAGAACCCGACCCGTCTGATGGCGTCTCCGGGTTTTGGCCCTGCTGCTCCTGCTGTTGCTGCTCTTGTTGCTGCTGCAGCTCCTGCTGGCGCCGCGCCTCCTCCTCGGCCTGGCGCTGGGCCTCCTCCTCGGCTTGACGCTGGGCCTCCTCCTCGGCCTGGCGCTGGGCGTCCTCTTCGGCCTTCCGCTGCGCCTCCTGCATCTGCCGCAGGGTCTGGGATCCCAGACCCCACGAGCCGTCGGAGCCGCCGACCTTGCCGTGGTCCACCGCGTTCGGGAAGGTCTCGTTGTCGGTGCCGGCCAGCGCCTGTGTCATGTACTGCGTGAACAGATGCACCGGGTAGTCGCTGCCGCCGCTCCATCCGCCGAATGCGGGGACCTCCTGCGGGTTGCCGTTCGCATCCGGGTACCACATGGCGAATACGCTGACCACGGACGGGGTGAACCCGACGGCGCTGGCCGCGTAGGAGTCGTTGGCGGTACCGGTCTTCATGGCCAGGTTATGCCCGACGGCCAGGGCCTCGGTGGCGGTGCCGTTCTGCACGGTGCCGGTCATCGCCTTGGTGACCAGCGCGGTGTCGTTCGCGTCGAACACCTGCGTGGTGTCGGTCGGCGCCTTGTAGATGTCCTCGCCGTCGGTGTTCTTGACGGAGGACACGATGTGGATGTTCGGACGGTTGCCCTGGTTGGCGATGGTGGCGTACATGCGCGCCACATCCTTGGTGGTCAGCGCGTTGTTGCCCAGAACCGTGAAGGGGTTGGTGCCGTCTAGCGCGTCGCTTTCGGCGCCCGCCTCCTTGGCTATCTCGGCGATGCGCTGGGTGCCGAGCTTGGCCTGCACATCCATATAGACGGTGTTCAGCGACTGCGCCGTGGCCGTGTACAGGTTCACGTTGCCGTAGCTCATGTTGCCGAAGTTGCCGACCGGGTCGGCGATGCCGTCGAACTTGCGCGGCGAGTTGCCGTTGAACACGGTGTCCAGGTTCACGCCCTCCTGGATGGCCCCCAGCAACGCCATCGGCTTCATGGTGGATCCGATCTCATACACCGACTGGGTGGCCTGGTTGAGCTGCTTGGACAGGTAGTCCTCGCCCGCGTACACGGAGATGATCGACCCGTCCTTGGCGTTGACGGAGATGGCGCCGAATTCCATGCCGTCGGGGATCACGCCCTGCATCCCGTTCTGCGCGGGGCTGACAACCGAGTACATGAGATCCTGTTTGGATTTGTCGATGGTGGTGACGATGGCGTAGCCGCCGGTGTCCAGCTGCTCGGCGCTGAACGTGCCGCTGCCGGTCAGCTCGTCGCGCACCATCTGCAACAGGTAGCCGTTCGCTCCCTGATAGGAGTTCTGCTGCGTGTACTCGATGGTCTGCGGGAACTGGGCCTCCTGCTGTTCCTGGGCGGTGATGTAGCCGTCCTCCTGCATGATGCGCAGCACGCGCGTGAACCGGGCCTGCGCCTGTTCGGGGTCGACGGCCGGGTCCCAGGACGACGGGGAGGGGATGATGCCGGCGAGCATGGCCGCCTCGGCTACGGTCAGGTCCTTGGCCTCCTTGCCGAAGTAGGCCTTGGCCGCGGCCTGGATGCCATAGGTGCCGCGTCCCAGATAGATGGTGTTCATGTAGTTGCACAGGACCTGGTCCTTGTCCTGCGCCTGCGCGATCTTGAGGGCCAGGATGGCCTCGCGCGCCTTGCCGAGGTATGAGGTGGTCTCGCCGAGATAGTAGCGTTCGGCGTACTGCTGGGTGATGGTCGAACCGCCCTGCCTGGATCCGGTGGTCAGGTTGTTCCAGAACGCGCGGGCGATGCCGACGAGGTCGATGCCGCGGTTGGTGTAGAACGACCGGTCCTCGGAGGCCACGACGGCCTGCCCCACATAGTCGGGCAGGACCGAGCAGTCGATGATCTCACGGTTCTGCTCCGAGAACGTGCCGATGGGGGTGGTGCCGTCGGCGTAGTACACCGTGGTGTTCTCCGCCACTGCGATCGATTCCGGCTGGGGGATCTCGGTGGTGGCGTACAGATACGCGAACGCGCCGATGCCGAGCGCCAGCAGGGCGCCGGTGATGCCGAGCACCCATTTGAGGATGAGGTGCTTGCTTTTGCCTTTCGGCTTCGGGCCCTTCGAGCCGTGCGAACGGTGGATGCCGCCGCCGAAATGGCGTGCGGCCGGCGTGCGTTTGGCGGTACGAGTCTGTGAAACCATGAAGTCCAAGGTAGTAGCCGCCCCTGAGAATCCGCGGTGCTGGAAGCGAAAAACGGCTTATGGACGCGGTTTTTACGCCGAACCCTCACAAATGGGCGGATGGTTGCGGACTGACCAAAATCACTGCATGCTGTCTGGGAAAATGGTGGGAATCCGGAATGCTGCGTCATGTCGGTGCGGTGGCTGGGTAAGCTAGGACGGTGATATTGGCAATCACACTATCAAGTGGACAGAGAGGTTTTTGATGAGCATTCGTGTGGCTATCGCCGGCGTGGGCAACTGCGCCTCGTCGTTGGTGCAGGGCGTCGAATACTACAAGGACACGGCCGACGATGAGAAGATCCCAGGCCTGATGCATAACAACTTCGGCGGGTACCGCGTGCGCGACATCGAGTTCGTCGCCGCGTTCGACGTCGATGCGCTCAAGGTGGGCAAGGACCTGTCCGAGGCGATCTTCGCCTCGCAGAACAACACGATCAAGTTCTCCGATGTGCCGGACCTGGGCGTGGAGGTGCTGCGTGGCCCGACCTATGACGGTCTGGGCGAGTACTACCGCCAGATGATCGACGAGTCGGACGCCGAACCGGTCGACGTGGCCTCGGTGCTGCGTGAGAAGCAGGTCGACGTGCTCGTCTCGTATCTGCCGGTCGGCTCCGAGCAGGCCGATAAGGCGTACGCCCAGGCCGCGATGGATGCGGGCTGCGCGTTCGTCAACTGCCTGCCGGTGTTCATCGCCTCCGACCCGGAGTGGGCGCAGAAGTTCCGCGACGCGGGCGTGCCGATCGTCGGCGACGACATCAAGAGCCAGGTCGGCGCCACGATCACCCACCGCGTGATGGCCCGTCTGTTCGAGGACCGCGGCGTGCGCCTGGACCGCACCTACCAGCTCAATGTGGGTGGCAACATGGACTTCATGAACATGCTGCAGCGCTCGCGGCTGGAGTCCAAGAAGATTTCGAAGACCCGCGCTGTCACCTCCGTGGTGCCGCATGAGATGGACGATTACAACGTCCATATTGGCCCGTCGGACTATGTGGCGTGGCTGGACGACCGCAAGTTCGCCTTCGTGCGTCTGGAAGGCACCACGTTCGGCGATGTGCCGCTGAACCTGGAATACAAGCTGGAGGTGTGGGATTCCCCGAACTCCGCGGGCATCGTCATCGACGCCGTGCGCGCCGCCAAGATCGCGCTCGACCGCGGCCTGGCCGGCCCGGTGCTGGCTCCCAGCTCGTACTTCATGAAGTCCCCGGCCGTGCAGCATGAGGACAATGAGGCACGTGAGTTGGTCGAGCGGTTCATCGCCGGCGAGGTGGAGGCCGACGAGGCCCAGCTGGACGCCGACGTGGCCGCCGCCAAGGCCGCAGGCAAGGACGTCTGGCGCGCCTGAGCCGATAAGGTAACACACGCCCCCGCAGGGATGACCTCTGCGGGGGCGTTTCGTCATGCAGCCATGACGACACACCCTTGAATCGGCGTCTCTGAGGGTGTGTCGTCATACGGATGTGACAACACACCCATTACGGATGGCACAGGTGGAATACCCGTACCAGATGTCGGGTACTACTTGGTGATCATGGGGTGGATTTGTTCCTGGTAGGCGGTCAGGGCGGTGTCGATGACCTGGTGCATGTCGTAGTACTTGTAGGTGCCCAGGCGGCCGCCGAACACGGTGTTGGGCACGGTCTGCTCGAGTTCCACGTACCGGGCGTACAGCCGACGGTCGGCCTCGGTGTTGATCGGGTAGTACGGCTCGTCGCCGCGCTCGGCGAACCGGCTGTACTCCTCCCACACCACCGTGCGCTCGTGGTTCTGGGAATCGCGGCGCTCGGGGTTGAAGTTCTTGAACTCGATCGCGCGCGTATAGGGCACGTCCGCGTCCGAGAAGTTCATCACCGGGCAGCCGAAGTGGTCGTCCTCGTCGTAGCGGACCTCCTTGAAGTCCACGGTGCGCCATTGCAGATCGCCCAACTCGTAGTCGAAGTACCGGTCCACGGGGCCCGTGTACACCACCGGCACGCCCGCCGCGTTCAGCGCCTCCTTGTTGTACGGCTGGGAGGCGTCGAAGAAGTCCGTGTTCAGGGACACGGTGATGCGCGGATCGTCGATCATCCGCTCGAACCACGCGGTATAGCCGTCCCTGGGCAGGCCCTCCCACGTGTCTTTGAAGTACCGGTTGTCGTAGTTGAACCGCACCGGCAGCCGATTGATAATCGACGCGGGCAGTTCCGAGGGGTCGGTCTGCCACTGCTTGGCCGTGTAATTCTTGATAAACGCCTCGTACAGGGGACGGCCAATCAGCGAAATGCCCTTGTCGTTCAGATTCTGCGGGTCCTGACCGGCCAATTCGCCCGCCTGCTCCGCGATAAGCGCCTTGGCCTCGGCCGGCGTGTAATGAGCGCGGAAGAACTGGTTGATCGTACCCAGGTTCGTCGGCAGCGGGAACACCTCGCCGTTATGCGTCGTATACACGCGGTGCACGTAATCGGTGAACTCGGTGAACCGGTTGACGTACTCCCACACGCGCGGGTTGCTCGTATGGAACAGGTGCGCCCCGTACCTGTGGATCTCCGCGCCGGTCTCCTCGTCGAAGTACGAGTACGCGTTGCCACCGATATGGTCGCGCACGTCGATGATATGGACGGTCGCGCCCGCCTTCTCCGCTGCCTGCTGCGCCACCGTCAGACCGAACAGGCCCGCGCCGACCACCACCAAATCCGGATACGTCACATCCTCAGCCATCATCACTCCTTCAGTCGTAGGGCTGTTGTCGGCCGGCCGCGGAACGGCACGGACCCCGTGTGCGTTTTCTTCCATGCTACCCACCGCCTTGGCCCAACCGCGGGTGGCACGGTTGGCTGCGCATGGAACGGACAAGCGGAAACGGCCAGGGCATCGCGCGGTCGGCGTGCGGAAGGCACGCGGAACGCAAAGTCTTCGTCCCGGCATGGTGTACACTGGTGCAAGCCTCCATGTGGCGTTATGTCACCCAACTCCCCCAGGGCAGGAATGCAGCAAGGGTAAGTGGCCTCTGACGGGTGCGTGGAGGTTTTTCCGTATCCGATCGCTGTTTGTGCGGATTCCGACGCAAGGAACGGTAGATATCTACCCTGTCGGGAGTCATCTCGTAGAGTCGTGGGTATGACAGACGAACAGCAGATGCATTCGGAATCGCCGCAGGCCGAACAGGCCGCGCCGGCGTTGGATTTTGCGCCGATGAGCACGCCGGAGTCCCCGGTGGTGGTCGATCCCGCGGCGCCGGTGAATATGCTGGCGTCCAATACCGGCGAGCATGGTCCGTCCGCGGTGCCGCTGCCGGGATCCTCGGCCGAGTTGGATGATGCGACGGTGGAACAGGGGCTGGCACGGCTCGACCCGTTGACGGTGCGGCCGCGCATCTCCAGCCGCGTGCTGTGCGTGGTGTTCGCGTTGATGATGGCGGCCATGGCGGCGGGCGTCTGGTGGCTGGGGGTGTGCACCGAGGATGGGCAGGCCTATGACGATATGGTGTGGAGCCATCTGGTGGAGCGGCTGCCGAATTGGCTCGACCCGGTGGTCGGTGTATTCACCGTCTCCCTGGTGGTCCAGATCATCAGCGCGGTGTTGGCTGTGGGGGCCGTGATCGTGGCGATCGTGCGGAAACGCTGGTGGCTGCTGGGGCAGTCGGCGGTGTTCGCCGTGCTGTGTTTGGCGTCCTCGCTGCTGAAGGAGCATCTGCCGCGTCCGTTCATCATCCATGTGGAGGCGCCGGAGGCGAATTCCGCGCCATCGGGGCATACGATACTCGCCGCGGCGGCGGGCATCGCCCTGCTGTGCGTGGTGCCGCGGGCCTGGCGCGCGCTGACGGGCGTGATCGGCGCCGTGTTCGCGCTGCTGGTCGGAGCCTCGGTGGTGGTCGGGAAGTGGCACCGCCCGACGGATGTGGTGATGGCGTTGTGCATTGCGGGGGCGATGGCGATGCTGACGCTGGCGTTCACCCGGACCTCCGGCATGGATGAACCCGGTAAACGCGCCTCGTCGCCGGCGGTGCAGATCGTCGGCACGGTGATGATCACCGGCGGCGTGCTGCTGTTGGCCTATACCGCGTATGTCATCTGGCAGATCGTGCCGGGGCTGGAACTGAGCGCCGAATGGTGCATCGAGGGGGCCTGCGTGTCCGCAATGACCGGGGTGTCCGGCATGGCGCTGCTGGTGTTCGGCATGACGTTGGCTATGCGGCAGATCACGGCTTCGCCGTTGACCAGACTCGGTCTGGTCGGGGCGCCTCCGGCGCCGCCCCGCCGGTGACGCCGTGCCGACGGCGGCCGTTCGCCACACTGGGATTTGCCGATAGTTGTCGGGACATGAGTAAGATGACGTGCAAACGCAAGTCGTAAGGAGAAGACATGGGTAACGGCACCAAGCTCGTCATAGTGGAGTCTCCCACCAAGGCCAGGAAGATCGGGGGATACCTGGGCAACGACTATACCGTGATGGCGTCGGTGGGCCATATCCGCGATCTTGCGCAACCCAGCCAGGTGCCCGCCTCCGCCAAGGCGAAATTCGGCAAGTTCGGCGTCGATGTGGAGGATGGATTCAAGCCGTACTACATTGTGGGCAGCGAGAAGAAGAGGACGGTCGCCGAACTCAAGGCCGCCCTGAAGGACGCCGACGAGCTCTATCTCGCCACTGATGAGGACCGTGAAGGTGAGGCCATCGCCTGGCATCTGGTGGAGACCCTCAAGCCCAAGGTTCCCGTCAAGCGCATGGTGTTCCACGAGATCACGCCCGAGGCCATCAAGGCGTCGTTGAACAAGACCAGGGATGTGGACGCCCATATGGTCGACGCACAGGAGACCCGCCGCGTGCTCGACCGTCTTTACGGCTATGAGCTTTCCCCGGTGCTGTGGCGCAAGGTCGGGCCGGGCCTGTCCGCAGGGCGCGTGCAGTCCGTGGCCACCCGCCTGATCGTGGAGCGTGAGCGCGAACGCATGGCGTTCGTCCGTGCGCCGTACTGGGATGTGAGCGCCACGCTCGCCGCTCCCGATGCCGAAGGCCAGGAGGTGCGCTTCGCCTCGCGCATGGTGTCGTTGGATGGCAGGCGTCTGGCCGGTTCCAAGGACTTCGATACCACCGGCCAGCTGACGCCGGACGGGTTCGCCGGCAACGTGCGCCAGCTGGATGAGGCCCAGGCCACGGCTGTGGCCACAGCGCTTGAACAGGCCGCGTTCACCGTCATGTCGATGGAGACCAAGCCCTACCGCCGTCGTCCGCAGCCGCCGTTCACCACCTCCACTCTGCAGCAGGCGGCCGGCAACCGGCTGGGCATGAGCTCGCGCCAGACCATGCGCGCGGCGCAGGGACTGTACGAGAACGGCTATATCACCTACATGCGTACCGATTCGGTCACGCTCTCGCAGGAGGCCATCGAAGCGGCGCGCAATGCCGTGGAGTTCCATTTCGGCAAGGCCTTCCTGTCCGATGGGCCCAAGCAGTACACCACGCGGACCGCGGGCGCCCAGGAGGCACACGAGTGCATCCGTCCGGCGGGCGCACGGTTCCGTGATCCGCAGGAGCTCGCCACCAAGGTGCCTGCCGACCAGTTGAAGCTGTACACGCTGATCTGGCAGCGCACACTGGCCTCCCAGATGGCCGACGCCACCGGTTCGACCGCCACCGTCCGGCTGTCGGCGCCCGCCGGAACCTACGGCGAGGCCGTGTTCCAGGCTTCCGGCACGGTCATCGAATTCCCGGGCTTCATGAAGGCCACCGGGGAGGGCCGTCGCGCGTCCGCGGAACCCAAGACCGAACAGGCCGCGCAGCCGGCTGGCGGCGCGGAACCCTCCGCAAGCGCGGCTGCCGCGTCGCAGGCAACCGGCCGTACCGCCAAGCAGGCCGAGTCCGACGAGAACGCGTCGCTGCCCCCGATGCGCACCGGCGACGTGCTGCACGCGGTCGCCGTGCAGGCGGACGGACACGAGACCCAGCCCCCGGCACGCTACACCGAGGCGTCGCTGGTACGGACCCTGGAGGCCAAGGAGATCGGCCGCCCGTCCACATACGCCAGCATCATCTCCACGATCATCGACCGTGGATACGTGTATGAGCGCGGTCGCGCGCTGATCCCCTCGTGGCTGGCGTTCGCGGTCACCAAGCTGTTGGAGACCAAGTTCCCCAAGTACGTGGACTACCAGTTCACGGCCGATATGGAGAACGGACTGGACCAGATCGCGCACGGGCAGGAATCCGGTCGCGACTGGTTGACCCGGTTCTACTTCGGATCCGGCGATGGCGCGGCCGCGAACGCGGACGAGGCGCATGCCGGCCTGCAGCAGCAGGTCGCACAGCTGGGCGAGATCGACGCACGGGCCATCAACACCATCGAGATCGGCGACGGGCTGCACGTGCGCGTCGGCCGGTACGGCCCGTATCTCGAGGACATGAACCATTTCGACGATCAGGGCAACCCGAAGCGCGCATCACTGCCGGATACGCTCGCCCCCGATGAGCTGACCGTCGAGGTCGGCCATGAGCTGATCGAGAAGAACGCGGGCGGCCCCCGTGCACTGGGCGTGGACCCGGCGACCGGCGGCACCGTGGAGGTGCGCAACGGCCGCTTCGGCCCCTACGTGGCGTTGGTGCCGCCCGAACCGGCCGCGCCCGCCGCCGAGGAGTCCTCCGACGCGAAGCCCGCCAAGCGCGGCACCCGCAGCAAGGCCGCCGCGGCCCCCAAGCCCAAGATGGCGTCATTGTTCAAGACCATGACCCCGGAGACCTTGACCCTTGAGGACGCGCTGAAACTGCTGAGCCTGCCTCGTGAGGTCGGCACCGTGGAGGAGACGAACGCCGAAACCGGCGAGGTCTCGCAGGCCGTCATCGCGGCGAACAACGGCCGGTACGGCCCGTACCTGACTAAAACCGGCGCGGACGGCAAGTCGGAGACGCGCTCGCTGGGCAGCGAGGACGAGATCTTCACCGTCGACCTGGAGAAGGCCAAGGAGCTGTTCGCCCAGCCGAAGTACGGCCGCGGCCGCGGCCGGGGCGCCGCCAAGCCGCCGCTGCGCGAGTTGGGGCCGGATCCGGAGACAGGCAAGGCCGTGACCATCAAGGACGGCTTCTACGGCGCATACATCACCGACGGCGAGACGAACCGCACGCTGCCCAAGCAGTACACCCCGGAATCGATCGATCCGGCCGAGGCCTTCCGCCTGCTCGCCGAGAAGCGAGCGGCCGGCCCGACCAAGCGCCGGACCCGCCGCACGGCGTCGTCCAAGTCGTCCACGGCCAAGAAGACCACGACCCGCAAGACGACAACAAAGAAGAAGTCCACGGCCGCCAAGACCGAGGCCGAGTAGTTCGCGTCGGACTGACGGGAGCGTTGCGCGAACCGTGGTGTGTCGTCTTGGTGGAACCGTATGAAAGGGAAGTCGATGGCAGGGCTGTTCATCTCGTTCGAAGGGGTCGACGGCGTGGGCAAGACCACGCAGGTCGGCCGGCTGCGCGACTACGCCCTGTCGCTGGGCTATGACGTCGTCGTGACCCGCGAACCCGGCGGCACGCCGCTGGGCCGGGCCCTGCGCCAGCTGTTGCTGCATGGCGTGTCCTCCGGCGCGGATGACGATGCCGCGGCAGCGCCGCAGCCCGCGTCCGCCGCCGACATCGCGCCTCGGGCCGAAGCCATGATCTTCGCGGCCGACCGCGCCCAGCATGTGGCGGAGAAGATCCGGCCGGCGCTGGAACGCGGGGCCGTGGTCATCACCGACCGGTACCTCGACTCGTCGCTGGCCTACCAGGCGGGCGGGCGTGAGCTGACGCCCGCGGAGATCCGGAACCTCAGCCTGTGGGCCACCGACAACCTGCTGCCCGAGCGCACCTATCTGCTGGATATGGACCCCTCGCAGTCGCATGAGCGGCTGACCCACAGCGCCGATCGCATGGAGGCCGCCGGCGACGACTTCCAGAAGCGCACGCGGCGGGCGTTCCTGGACCTGGCCCAAGCCGAGCCGGAGCGGTTCCTGGTCGTCGATGCCGCGCGTTCCGTGGAAGAGGTGTGGCGGACGATCCGTGCCGATGTCGATGCCGTGCTGGCGCGTCGGACCGTATCCTCGTCCGACACGGGCCGTACGCCGGGGGACGCCTGCACGGGGGCTGCGGGAGGTGCACGATGAGCGTGTGGGATGCCATCGTCGGACAGCGGCAGGTCGTTGAGCAGCTGAAAGCCGTCGCCGCCGGCGACCCCGCGTCCATCGCCCAATCGTGGCTGATCTGCGGGCCTCCCGGATCCGGACGCTCCAACGTGGCGCGCGCGTTCGCCGCCGCATTGGAAAGCCCCGACCACGGGCTCGATGACGTCCCGACGCGCACGACCGAGCAGATTCTGGCCGGCACCCATCCCGACGTGACCGTGCTGGCCACGAACAAGGTCACGATCGGCATCGACGAGGTACGCGGCCTGATCGCCAAATCCGAGCAGATGCCCAGCACGGCGCCGTGGCGGGTCATCATCATCGAGGATGTGGACCGCATGCTGGAACGGTCCACGAACGTGCTGCTCAAGGAGATCGAGGAGCCCAGCGAGCATACGATCTGGCTGCTGTGCGCGCCCAGCGCCCAGGACGTGCTGCCGACGATCCGCTCGCGCACCCGCATCGTGAACCTGGCCGTGCCGTCCACGCCGGCGGTGGCCGAGTTCCTGCAGCGCCATGACGGCGTGGACCAGCACCTGGCCGCGCGCGCGGCACGCCTGGCGGAGGGCCATATCGGGGTGGCGCGCCTGTACTCCACGAACGAGCGGGTCATGACCGACCGCGACGAGCTGGTCGTGGGCGTGTTGAATCTCAACCGCGCCTCGGATGCCGTGCTGTTGGCCGGCCGGCTGATCGAGAACGCGCAGGAGCAGGCGCAGGAGGATGTGAACAGGCAGGCCGTGGCGGCGGAGGCCGATTTCCGGCGTGTCAACGGGCTGGGGGAGAAGGACCGCATCCCGCCCGCGCTCCGCGGCGCGTACAACGCCATCGCCAAGAAGGACGAACTCAAGCGCCGCGCAACCCGTCGTAGCCGCGATGTGCTGGACCGGGCCCTCAACTCGGTCGCCAGCATCTACCGTGACGTGGCCGTCCTGCAGAACAACGCGGAGGATGCGGTCGGGCTGATCAACCTGGAGAACCGGGCGTCCATCACCGAACTGTCGGTGAGACTGAGCCGTGCGGACGCCGTGCGGCGCCTGGAGGACATCGCCACGGCGCGGCGCAGGCTCAACGGCAACGGCAACCCGACGCTGGTGTTCGAGGCCCTGTTCTGTGCGTTGATGCCGTAAGGCGGTTCGCACTACCTCGGGGTTCGGATCCGGGAGGGGCCATATTCCGGGCATCCGATATTGAAAACCGAGGTAGTGCGAACCTATACTTGGGCACATGAGAGTCACAGCCGATTTCACCGTCATTCCGGACGTGTTCGCCAAGGCGGCGGACCCCGAGTACAAGACCGCCGGCACGCCGGTCGTGTCGTTTCCCTTCTACATCGAGGACTTCGACAAGTCCCGCATCAAGTACCTGCATTGGGAGTTCCTCGACCCCGACTCGATCCCCGTGTGCGGCTTCGAATGGATCCATTGGTCGGTGGCGAACCTGCCGGTGGATGCGCTGATGTTCGACTTCAACGATTCGCGTGCGCTGCAGATCCCGCCGGACTTCTCCCGCCAGATGCCCGCGATGATTCCCGAGGCCGTGCAGGGTCGCACCTCCGCCGCCTCGCGGTTCGTCGGCGAAACCGATCCGGCGGTCACGATGCGCTACAACGGTCCGAACCCGCCGGACAAGGACCACGAGTACTACCTGCACGTATGGGGCACGGCCAAGCCGCTGCCGGGCCTGAACCAGGGCTTCTGGCTCAACGAGCTGCAGCACGCCATCCGCGATTGCGGCGAGACTCCGGACCAGGGTGGCATCTTCCTGACCGGCAAGGCCTGAGCCGCGTCTGCCGGTCGTGGCGTCCCGTCGTGGAACCGCGGTCGCATCTGCTGTGCCGTTGGTCTAGAATCGTCTCGGTTCTGTCTGCAAGGCCGCATGGCGGTCGGCCTCCCCAGGGCGGGGATGGCGCACAACGAAAGGAAGCAAGTACATGGCCTGCACCACGATTCTGGTCGGCAAGGATGCCAGCTACGACGGCTCCACGATCATCGCCCGCAACGAGGATTCGGCGAACGGCGAGTTCTGCCCGAAGCGATTCATCGTCGTCAAACCCGAGGAGCAGCCGCGGCGGTACCGCAGCGTGCTGAGCCACGTGGAGATCGACCTGCCGGATGATCCGATGCGATACACCGCCGTGCCGAACGCGGACCTCAAGGAGGGCATCTGGGGCGAGGCCGGCGTCAACGAAGCAAATGTGGCGATGAGCGCCACCGAGACCCTGACCACCAACGAACGCGTGCTCGGCGCCGACCCGTTCGTCGAGCTCGTGCCGGCCAAGGGGCGCAAGGGCGAGGACGGCTACGTACCCGAGGTCCCCGGCGGCATCGGCGAGGAGGATTTCCTGACGCTGGTCCTGCCGTATGTCAAGACCGCGCGTGAGGGTGTGCTGCGCCTCGGTGCGCTGCTGGAGGAGTACGGCACCTATGAGATGAACGGCGTCGCGTTCTCCGACGTCGACGAGATCTGGTGGCTGGAGACCGTCGGCGGCCACCATTGGATCGCCAAGCGCGTGCCTGACGAGGCGTACGTCACGATGCCGAATCAGCTGGGCATCGACGAGTTCGATCTGGAGGACGCCTTGGGCGACCAGGAGAACCACATGTGCTCCGCCGACATGGCCGAGTGGATCGCCGAGAACCATCTAGACCTGTCCGTGGAGGCGACCACCCCGTTCAACCCGCGCGACGCGTTCGGCTCCCACTCCGACGCCGACCACGTCTACAACACGCCGCGCGCCTGGATTATGCAGCGCTTCCTCAACCCGTACGACGAGGTGTGGGACGGTCCGGACGCCGACCACAAGCCGATGAGCGACGACATCCCGTGGGCCCGCCAGCCGGAACGCAAGATCACCATCGAGGACGTCAAGTACGTGCTCAGCTCGCACTACCAGGGCACCCCCTACGATCCGTACGGCAAGCTGGGCGACGAACACACCCGCCACATGTTCCGCCCGATCGGCATCAACCGTCAGAGCCAGCTGGCCGTCATGCAGATCCGCCCGTACCGTCCGCAGGCCAGCCGCGCCCTGCAGTGGATCGCCTACGGTTCCAACCCGTTCAACACCCTCATGCCGTTCTACGCGAACATCAATGCCACCCCGAAGTATCTGGAGGACACCACCACCCGCGTGACCACCGAGAACTTCTACTGGGAGAACCGCATCATCGCCGCGCTGTGCGACGCCGCGTTCGCCGACACCTCCAACGCCGTGGACCGCTACCAGGAGAAGACCGGCGGCTGGGGACACCGCCATGTGGCGCAGACCGACGCCGCGATCGCGGATCTGCTCGCGTTCGAGCCGTTCGAGGCCGAGGCGGATGACGACGATCTGGACGACGTGCAGCCGATGGAGCCGGACGACATCATCGCCGCCGTGCGTAACGACGAGGTCCGCGCCGCGCTGACCGACGCCAACCAGAAGCTGGCCGACTTCCTCAAGGAGGAAACGGACAAGCTGCTCGACTCCGTGCTCTACACCACGAGCATGAAGATGAAGAACGGTTTCCACATGTCCGACTTCTGATCGGTCCGGCTGCTGCGGAGTCCCGGAGTCTGCCGTAGATCCCCGACGCTTCCCGTGCGGCGGGGGCCAAGTCGCGGACTGTGAACCATCGTGGCCGTGACACATTGACGCCTCCCCGGGCTGGGGAGGCGTCGGCGTATCCGGTGGGCGGGCACCCTCGGGGGCGGTGTTCCCTCCGGGCGGTAGTCTGGTGGCATACCCGTATATCCGCATGAAAGGACGGCAATGACCGGTATCGAAGAGTTCACCAGCCAATACGGCCTGGTCAGGAAGATCGACGCATTCGGCTATCTGGATTACCTCAAATCCAACCCGGATGCGCCGCGCAAGCACGGCAAGGTTGTGCTGGTCACTGCGGATACCCCGCTCAAGGCATCCCGCGGCGAGGGCAAGACCACCACCACCATCGCGCTGATCGATGCGCTGAACGCGCGCGGCATCGACGCGGCCGCCGTGCTGCGCCAGCCGAGCATGGGCATCACCGCCGCCGGTTCCAAGGGCGGCGCGTCCGGCGGCGGCAAGGCGTCGCTGACCCATCCGGAACTCATCGACTGGGGTCTGACCGGCGAGATGGCCGCCATCGCCGCCGCGCAGAACCTGCTGGTCTCCTTTGCGGAGAAGGCCGTGGACGAGGGCCGCATCGACACGATCCTCGTGCCGCGCGTCTCCGAGGTGCCCTCGCGCTCGTTGCGCCAGATCACCGTGGACAGCGGCAAGAACAACGTGGCCGAGCGCGTGGTGCTCACCCCGACCTGCGAGATGATGCAGATCGTGGTCGTCTCCCGTTCGATGGAGGAGATCGGCGAGCGTGTGGCCGCCATGATCGCGGGCACCAAGGACGGCAAGCCGGTGGTCTTCGGCGAATTCATCGACCTGTGGCGCATCACCAACATGCTGGCCGACGCCGTCAAGCCGGCCCTGACCGAGACGCTCAACGGCTCGCCGGTGTATGTGCACGGCGGACCGTTCGCCAACGTGTCGCTCGGCATCCCGACGCTGGTCTCGGTTCAGATGGCGTGCGCGCTGCACGACGTGGTGATCGTCGAGGCCGGTTACGGCGCCGACGCGGGCGCGCAGAAGTGGCTGGACATCGCCTGCCGCGAGTACGGCGCCCAGTGGCCGTCCGCGGCCGTGGTCGTGACCCGCGCCTCCACCTGGCGTGACGATCCGGCGCTGTCCTGGCGCTACCCGTTCCATGTGCAGCGTCTGGAGAACTACGACATCCCGACCTTCCCGCTGATCAACCTGTGGGAGGGCGAGGACGACCAGATCGAGGGACTGAAGGCGGTGGCCGCGGAGCAGCGGTTCCGTGAGCCGATCCTGGGCAACCTGTTCCGTGACGGCGGCGAGGCGCTGGCCCCGCAGCTCGACGGCTTCATCGAGGCGCTGACGAATGCGCCGATGGCGCCGCAGTTCCACAGCCGCAAGGGCATGGACCTGGTGGAGAACGTCAAGTGGATCGCCAAGAGCGCGTATGGTGTGCCGGAGGATCGCATCCTGCTCAAGGACGGCTTCATCGACTCGCTGACCGCCGCGCGCGAGCTGTGCCGCGAGGCGGGCGTCAGCTTGGATGATCTGGCGGTGGTGGCGGTCAAGTCGCCGGCCACGATGACCGACGACGACACCAAGCCGGAGGAGGAGCGCACGGTGACGCTCAAGAAGGTCGAAGTGCATGCGGGTGCCGGCGTGGTGCACGTGAACCTGACCACGTCGCTGACCACCCCGATGCCGAAGATCGTCTGATCTGGGTGACTATGCAACGGCCTCCCACCCCCGATGGGGCGGGAGGCCGTAATCGTATGGGGTGAGGCCGGGACTAGAAGTTGCCGCCGTTCCAGCCCCAATCCGTGGTGGCCGTATAGCGGATGTAGGTGCGATCCTGTGGAATGCCCAGCTCCTGCTCCAGCGCGGCCATGATCTGCCGGGTCAGCTTCTCCCATGCGGAGCCCGGCACGGAGGAGCCGAAGACGTTGACCTCCACATAGGCGGCGGGCTTGGAATCGTCGCCGGCGAAGTAGATCGGCATATTGTCCTCGAACGGGCACATCAGCCAGCCCTCGGACTTGCCGGGCACCGCGGTGATGGCCTTGCCATAGGCGGACTTCAGCGCCTCACGCTGCTCGGGCGTGGTGGGAACGGACACATGGGTATGGATGACGGGCATGGGAACCTCCTTCTATCGGCTGCAATGATGCTTACCCGCCAGTGTAGTCCCGTATGCTGCACACGCGTTGACTTGTCATTTTGTCCGAATCGGGGGATTCTTTCGATGGTAGCGTTCCCATAGAACCCAAAACGAAAGAATCCCCCGAATCGGACAAAAGGCGTGTGGGCGCAAGGAGCGCGTGCTGGCGCCATCCGGTCACTGCCGCCTAGTTAAATGGGCGGATGTGAGAAAGCTTATTGAACAGTTGATGAAGTTCGGTGTGGTGGGCGTGATCGCCGCCGTCATCGACTTCGGCGTCCTGAATCTGCTGGTCGGCGTCTTCCATATGCACAACGTGATCGCCGGCACCATCTCGTTCCTGGTTTCGCTGGTCTTCAACTATCTGGCCAGCATGAAATTCGTGTTCAAGCACCGTGAGGATATGGCCCGCTGGATGGAGATCCTCATCTTCGTCGGCGCGTCCCTCATCGGCCTGTTCATCAACGCGGCCATCATCTGGCTGTCCACCTACGGCATGAACCGCGATGCGTTCATCAGCCAGCACGCCGAGTACTTGCTGCGCACCAACATCGGCAAGATCGTGGCCACGGTGGTGGTGGCGATCTGGAACTTCGTGATCCGCAAGTGGCTGCTGGATGATACGCACACCAACGCCATGAACCGGTTGAAGCGCGCGGACAACCGCCTGACGGCCGAGCAGCTGGAGGAGAAGTGGCAGAACAGCTTCTCCCACAAGCTGGGCGTGTGGTCGCTCGAACATACCCCCAAGGGCTGGCCGAAGTAACCCCGGTCCCTTAGCCTGTTCCGCACCGTAACGGCGCTCAGACCGCCAGTTCGGTCAGATCCGGGGTCTCGGTGCTTTCCTTGATCTGCTTGAAGCCCACGAACGCAATGGCCAGCGACGCCAGCGCCAGCACGGTCACCACCATGAATCCGCCATGTGCGCCGAACCGGTCGATGAACTGCCCGGCGATGGCGGAACCGGCCGAGGAACCAATCGAGTTCATCGCGCCCATCCAAGCCATGCCCTCGGTGAACCGGGTCGGCGGCACCAGATGCAGCATGAGCTGGTTGCCGTTGACCCAAGTCGGCGCCTGGCATACGCCGATCAGCAGGTAGATGAGCATGATCACCCACAGGTGCTTGGCGAACAGGAACGATCCGATGCCGATGTTCACCACGGCCAGGCAGAAGTAGAAGCGCTTCCACAGCGGGATGCGCCAGTTCTTCGCGCCGTAGACGAGCGCGCCGACCAGCGAGCTGAACGAGAAGCAGGCGAACACGAACCCGGTGTACTGCTTCATGTTCTGCTCGGTGGCGAACGCGATGATCGAGATGGATGTGGCCGACTGGAACGCGCCGATGGAGAACCAGGTGACGCACACGGCAATCAGGCCGGCGCTGATGATCGACCCCTTGGCGGCCTTCTGCTCGTCCTCGTCCTTGCCGCGCAGCGCCGCCGCCTGCTCCGCCACATGCGCACGGTACTCGGCGCGGGTCATGCCGGCCTCGCGCGCCAGCTGCGTCTGCGACTTCGGCTCGGTGGTCAGTTCGGTCAGGAACATGAGCGCGCCGACCAGCACGCATACGCCGGTGAACGTGAACGAGAGCACGCCGGAGATCACGGCCAGCGTGGAGGCCAGCGGGTTGCCGATCACCCACATGCATTCGTCGAACACGCCGCACAGGCTCAACGCACGGTTCGTCTTCTCAGGCTGTCCCTTGAGTAGGTGCGTCCAGCGGCTGCGGTTCATCGCGCCCCACGGCGGAATCGCGGCCATGAACGGCACGATGCAGAACAGCACCCATTCCGGCGCATGCGAGGTGATCGCCGTCACCAGCGAGAACGCGGCCGCCATCCATACGCAGATCGTGGGAATCGAGACCTGACGCTGGCCGAACTTATCGACGAGTTTGCCGAGCATCGGGCTGGCGATGGCCAGCGAGATGGCCTGCACGGCGGTCAGCGCGCCCGCCAGCGAATAATTGCCGTAGTAATGCTGCACGGAGATCGTGATCGTCATGCCGACCATCGGGAACGGCATGCAGGCGATGACCGCGCCGATGGCGTACCGTGCGGTGTGGGGTATGCGCAGAAGCTCGGCGTATCCGCCGAACACGCGACTGCCGACATCCTTGATGCCGGCGATGACAGGATTGGCCATAATCGTCTCTCTTCGAATGACTGATGTGCGCCCGGAATGAAACACCGTCAGTCTAACGTTGTCCTACAACCGACACGCTGTAGATTTGACGGTGAAGCCGGAAGTTTTCCGAACGTTCGGCCACATCGTCCCGAAGGAGTTTCAGATGCAGGCGACCACCATCCATTTCGTCCGCCACGGCGAGGTACACAACCCCGACCACATCCTCTACGAGCGGCTCCCCGGCTTCCACCTGTCCGACCGCGGCCGGCGTATGGCCGAGGCCACCGCCCGCTACCTCGCCGCCAACCCCCAGACGAACACCGCGGCCGCCATCTACTCGTCGCCCCTGGACCGTACGCGCGAAACCGCACAGGCCATCCTCACGGCGCTCAACGAAATCCGCACGGCCCGCAACGAGGAACCGCTCGAACTGGTCACCGACCAGCGCATCATCGAGGCCGGCAACAACTTCCGCGGCACCCGCATCGGCCATGGCGAAGGCGCGCTGTGGCGCAACGGCAACTGGAGACTCGTCACCAACCTGTGGAAACCCAGCTGGGGCGAGAGCTACCGGCAGATTGCGGCCCGCGTCGGCGCGTTCGCCCAGGAGAAGGTCAGGGAGCACGCCGGACAGCAGATCATCGTCGTCAGCCACGAGTCACCGATCTGGTCCTACCGGCACCTGCTGGAAACCGGCCACCCCGAGCACAACATGCTGCTGCGGCACACGGCGCTCGCCTCCGTCACGTCGATCACCTACGACTCCCAGACCGGGAATGTGATGAGCATCACCTATGTCGACCCCGCGGCGAGCGTCAAGTGACGGCACAATGGAACATAGGTCGCCGGCGCGACGGATGACGGATTACAGTGGAAGGCAACGGCTGCTGCCCCAAGGCAAAGGAGCGAACATGACGGCGGAATTCCAGTTGGATGAGACGGTGGTCGATCGGATCGCGGCGCTGCCCGCCGTGCGCGAGGCGGCGCAGGCGGCGGCGGGGCTGATCGCGCTGTGGCCGCTGACCGACGCCATGCAGATGGACAACGACGCCAAGTACGCGGAGAACCTGCAGGTGCGCATCACCCGCACGATGGCCGCGATGATGACCGGCGAGGACGTGACTGTGCCCGACGCCGAATACGTGTACGAGGGCGCCGACTGGATCCCCGGCCGTCCGCAGACGATTGTGGACGCGCTGCTCGCCGCGAACGACGCCTACGACATGATGGCCGACTACAGCGAGACCGGCGACGTGACGCTGGTTGCGGACGCCGCTGCCACACTGGGCGATGCCGGTGCGGCCGACAACGCCGACGTGCGTGCCGTGTTGGAGGCCGTGGAGACGTTGATCGCCCCGAAGGCCACCGACGAGGGGCATGTACCGCCGAGCGGCGACGAGGATGAGATCGCGCGCAGGTTCGCGGTGGTGATGGTGGCCTGCGAGACGCTGTTCCGCGTACTGGCCGGTCAAGGGGCCGCCGACGCCGCCCGTGCCCTGCCGGTGATTCTGTACGCCAACGAACTGGGGGAGCGACTGGCGATTCCGCGCGTCTGTATGGACGTGGACGCGTTCCGCGGTCTGTTGGACGCGGTGGCGGGCGCGGACGATGCCGGTGCCGCGGCTGTAGCATTGGCGCAGACCGTCGCAACGCTGGCCGCCGCCGAATGGGCCAGGCACCGCGAGGACGTGCTGTGGGATCCGGAGGAGGCCAAGAAACGCGCCAAGGAGGAGGACGAGCGCAAGAGCAAGGAGGCGCTCGCCGCCAAGTTCGCGCACGTCAAGGACGACCCGACCAAGGAGACGGTCGAGCTGTAGGCGACGGCTACCGGCGCGGCTTGTCGAAGCGCGCGCCGTCCGGGTTGCTGGGCCAGGCCATGCAGACGGCGTAGGCGATGCCGGCGACGACGGTGATGACCGACCCCAGCAGGATGAAATCGAATCCCTGCCGCACCACATCCGGCACGAGGAACAGTACGAGCAACGCCGCCATCGCACCCATGACGGATAGGGCCGAACCGAGGACGGTCAACCCCGCAAACGGGATCAGCCACGCACCGTTCAAGTTGATGTCGTGCAACCGGCGCACACTGACCGCCAGCGAGGGAATCAGCAGCGCAAGGGACAACACGCCCTGTATGGCGTCGAACACGCCGATATCGGACATCGTGGCGAGCGCACCCAACGCGGTTTCGGCGATGCCGGTCATCAGCATGGGCCACCAGAACTCACTGCGGGAGGCGCGGCCGGAGAATGTGGCGTAGTTGCGGAAGAACCGTTCGACGGCCTGCAGCGGCGGGCAGGCGGGATACGGGAGATCGAGGGGGTAGCCGGGTTCGGCCGGATACCTGGAGACCGGGGCGATGGGGGTGTCGCCCCGGCCCTGCGCGTCGGCGTCATGCGAACCGGCATCGGCAGCGCATTGGCTGCCCCATGAGGGTGAGCCGGCGGCGGATGGGTCGTCGAACGGCACCTGATACTGGTTGCGCATGATCGCCTCTGCGGGTATGAGCCGCCGGGAGTTGGCCGGCGGCTGTCGGTTGTTGGTTATTGCTTCTGCGGTGTGAAGGGGTTGCCGCCCGTGGCGTACGGGTCATTGCCCGGCTGGGAGCCGGCGTTATAGCCGGAGGTGCTGGGGACGGGCGTCTGCGGAGTCGACGAACCGGAACGAGGGGCATCAAAGCGCGCACCTTCCGGCTTCGGCGCGCCGCACATGAGCACCAGTCCGGAGATCAGGAAGATCAGGCTGCAGATCGTGACAAGCGCGGACGGGGCCGCGAGCCCGTTCATCTGGCTGATGAGCTGTTGCGTGGCCACGTCCTCATCGAGTCCTGCGGCGACGCCCAGTATGGTGTCGGTGATGCGGTCGGTGGCGGGCATGATGGCCGTGTAGTTGACGATTTCGCTGATCACGTACGGAATGCCGGGCAGCAGCACCCACCAACCGGACTTGTTGGTGTCGTGCACACGGCGGACGGCCAGTGCCACATACGGCACGATGGTGGCCAGCGTCCATACCACGCTCAGGATGGTGGGCACGGCCGTGGAGATGAAAGCGAACATGCCGCCGATGATGCTCAGGGCGATGTTGCACAGCACGAAGAACAGGATGACCCACCAGAACTCGCGGCGCGAGGCACGCCCGGAGAACACGGCGTACTTCGTGAAGAAGCGTTTGACCGCGTTGCCGAAGGTGCAACGGTAGTCGGGCTGATCCAGCGGCACCATGCCGATCGACTGATCGCCGGGCATGTATCCGGGCACGCCCTGAGGCAGCGGAGCGCCGTACTGCGGCGCTTGGCCGTACGGGTTGGCGTACTGGTCCTGGTACTGGTTGGCGGTGCCGGTATAGGGTGCACCCTGCGGCTGGGTGTATGGGGCGCCAGTCGGAGTCGGTCCGGCATACTGGGCACCGGCGTAGGAGTTGCCGGGCTGCTGGCTGGCGGAGGTGTTGGCCGGGCCGGTGTATTGGCCGTACTGGCCATACTGTGGCGCGGCCGGCTGCGTGTTGGAATTATTCGCGGATTGGGCGTACTGACCGTATTCCGGGGTCGGCGGGGCCGGCTGGGCCGGTTGAGCCGGCTGAGACGGTGCATAGGCACCGTATTCCGGCGCTGGCGTGTAGGCCGGGATGGGTTGGGTTGCCGAGGGCGTGCCGGCGGCCTCACCGTTGGCGGCTTGGCTGGGCTGGGCGTATTGACCGTATTCCGGCGTGGCAGGAATGGGCTCGGTGGGATGCTCCGGTTGCATGGGTTGCAACGGCTGAGTGGGCTGCTCCGGCTGCGGATTCGGCTGGTTGTTCTCGGGTGCGGCCCCGAATTGGTTGGGATCGGTCATGATCTCCCTTTCATTGACTGGCGTCTTCACCACTATTGTCTCAGATTCCGGGGCGTTTGAGGCAACGATGTTCATTCGGTAGGGGATTTTTGCGTTCGGTTGGGAACCGTTGCGGGATTCGCTCGCCGGAATGCCGGTGTTACAGGTGCCTGAGACGTGCGATGTCCGAGGAAGTTTCCAACCGAACGAGAAAATCCCCAACTGAGTGAGGCGGATTGCGTCCACGAGGCTCCGCACCTTGTTGAGGTTGTTGCCTGAACCGTGGTTATCAACTTTTCCAGTCAGGCAAACCGATGGCAAACGGGCCGGCGTGTCCTTCTGCGTAAGGGTTTGAATCCGGTGTCGGATGCAGAACGATTGTTGGATGGTACCGTAATTGGTATAAGTGGGAACGGCGTTGTTCCGCGGATGTATTTGGCGGCGATAATCATTGAACCGCTTCAATGTTCCGGTCCGATGAAAGGAGTGGAGGGCGAGCTTATGGTGACGATGAGGGATGTCGCCCGAGAGGCCGGTGTATCCAAAGCCACTGTTTCGTATGTCGTATCGGGTAGTCCGTTGATCTCCGAAAAAACGGCTGCCAAGGTGCGCGCTGCGATGGAGAAGTTGGGATATTCGGTCAACCATACGGCTCGTGCGCTGTCCACGGCCAAGACCAATGCGATTGGGGTGGTCACGTCTTTCTTCAACGATGGATGCTTCAGCCTTTCCGCCGGTACGTATTTGTACAGCATTGCCGCCGCCGCACGTCGGCATGGTTATGACACGATGCTGCTGACAGGGGAAGATAGCGCGGAGACCATTCGTTCGGCGGCATTGAGCAGGCGGATTGATGGCGTTGTGATATTGGATGTATGCAATGATGATCCGCGTATCGGGGCCATCAAGGAATCCGGTATCCCGGCGGTGCTGCTGGGATCTCCCTCCGATTCGCAGGAAGTGGATGTGGTCGATTCGAATTTCGAGCAGGCTGCGGTATCGTTGGTCGCGTGGTTGCGGGACAGCGGGCATCGTTCGGTCCTGTTCATCGGCTGGCCGGAATCGGTGTACGCACGTAATCTCAATTACGCGGTGCGGTTCCGCAAGTCGTTGATGGAAGCGTGCGAAGCGGCGCGGATACAGGTGAGTGCCATATACGCGCACGATGTAACGCTTGGTGCATCGGAGGTGATTCAGCGTGCATTGCGCGATTGCCCATTCGCCACGGCGATGATCATTCACAACGACGCTGCCGTGGTCGGGGCGCCCCAGGCTTTTGAGCGAATGGGGGTGCATGTGCCAGAGGATCTATCCGTGGTGACGATTGTGCCGGAACAATTGGGGGAAGGCATGCAGATTCCGTTCGATTCGGTCAGGGTGGATGTCGACATGGTGGCGTCTCGCACGGTGGATCGGCTGATTGAGCGTATTGGGAATCCCGATGCGCCAACAACGGTGGAACTGTTGGACCAGCCGTTGAACATCCAAGGCTCGGTACGTGCGTTACACGTTGGCTGAATAGGCAAACAGAGCGCCGATAGGATATATCGCTGATATGCGACACGCCGGGGAGGCGTTGATATTGAACCGGTTAAATCAATTCGTCGAACATATTTCGAGTTTGGTGTTATAGTTATTGAACCGGTTAAATAAACCCGTGGACAACGAAGAACCACGTGGCCCGGTATAGGCGTTCGTGACGATGCGAGCGCGGAACAGTAAAGGAGACAAGATGCAGTCGAATCACATTTCTCGTGCCTTTGTGGCTGGTACTGCGCTTCTTGCCGCAGTATCGCTTGCGGCTTGCGGTTCCAGCGGTTCTTCCGGAGCAGATGACAAGGTCATCGAGTTCTGGGATCCGTACCCGCAGTATGCCGAAGGATCCGATTGGGATACCTATGTCAAGAGCTGTGCGCCCGAGGGATATACCATCAAGCGGCAGGGGTTGCCGCAAAACGACGTGCTCAATAATCTGACCACTGCGGTCAAAGCTGACAATGCGCCGGATATCGCGGTTCTGGACAACCCGTTCATGCCTACGGCCGTTGATTCCGGGCTGGTTACTGATCTGTCCGAGGCCGGTGTGAATGTCGATGGGTTCGATGCGAATATCGAAGGACCGGGCATTGTGGATGGGGTGCAGTACGGTCTGGCCTTTGGGTCCAACGCTTTGGGTTTGTATTACAATCCTGAGATTCTCGAAAAGGCTGGTGTTGATCCGGCTGCCATCACCGATTGGGATTCATTGAATGACGCAATCAAGAAAGTCGTGGATTCCGGTGCCAAGGGCATTACTTTCTCCGGAATCACGGGCGAAGAAGGCGTCTTCCAGTTCCTGCCGTGGTTCTGGGGTGCTGGCGGTGACCTGTCCGAACCGGAGTCTCAGGCCGCCAAGGATGCCGAGGAATTGATGTCTGGATGGATCAAGAACGGCTGGGCGCCGAAGTCGGCTACAACCGATAACCAGTCTGCTTCGTGGGATTTGATGCTTACCGGTGAGTATGGTTTCGCCGAGAACGGTTCTTGGCAGGCTGCCGCTGCACGGGAGAAGGGCTTCGAGATGATTCCGATCCCGGCTAAGGACGGGGGCGTCGCGCCGGTTGCCACCGGTGGAGAATTCGCCACGTTGCCGTACCACAAGACCGAGAATGTCGAAAAGACCAAGGCTGCCGCCCAGGTCATCGAATGCTTGACGAGTGACGAGAACCTGGCCAAGACCAACGAAACCATCGGCTACCTTGCCGCTAAGAAGTCCGCCCGTGAGACCCAGGTCAAGGAGAATGACCTGTGGGCACCCTGGGTGGAAGCCGTGGAGGGAGCTCGCGGCCGCACCACCGATGTCGGTCTGGATTACGAGACCATTTCGGCCACGCTGTCCGAGAACCTGCAGGCTGCGCTCAACTCCTGAAAGGCGTAGCCGCCATATGAAGCAGTGCCGGAATGATCGTCAATCCGGTTGTTCCGGCACTGCCGTGTCCGGCCCATATCCGCTCGCAATGAGGTGGCAACTAAAATGACAAGCGCAATAGTAACCGCGGGTGCGCAAACGGACGATACCAAACGTCGTCGGCGTATCAGGCCCACTACGTGGGCTGCGTTGGGATTCGCGGCCCCACTCGTTATCTACATCGTGGTGTTCTACGTGGCTCCGCTGATCCAAAACATCTCGATGAGCCTGCACCGGTTCACCCGTCGTACCTTCGTCACCGGTGATGCGCCGTTCACCGGATTGGACGTGTACAAGGAGGTGCTTGGCGACCCGGAATTCTGGAGTACGTTGAAACAGACGCTGATTTTCGTAGTTCTGTCGATTGTGTTCCAATATTCCATCGGTTTGGCGCTCGCGGTGTTCTTCAACCAAAACTTCAAACTCTCAGGTGCCCTGCGTGGTGCGTTCCTTGTGCCGTGGCTCCTGCCTCCGATGATCTCCGGCACGACATGGCAATGGATGATGGATGCGGATAACGGCATCATCAACAAGATCATCGGAGTTTTTGGTGTGGATCCGGTATGGTGGCTTCAAGCCGATCATTCATTGTGGGCTGTGATCATTGCCAACATCTGGCTGGGTATCCCATTCAATCTGGTTATCCTATATTCCGGCCTGCAGAACATCAACGTGGATTTGTATGAGGCGGCGGCCTTGGACGGGTGCAATGCATGGCAGCGTTTCTGGAAGATCACCTTCCCGTTGTTGAAGCCCGTTACCATGATCACGCTGCTGCTCGGTTTCGTGTACACACTGAAAACCGTTGACATCATCTGGATTATGACGCAGGGTTCCGGATCATCGCAGACATTGGCCACGTGGGCGTATTCAATGGCCTTCGGCAAGGGGCATTCCTCCACAATCAGGTACTCCGAGGCCTCGGTCGTCGGCACGATTCTGATCCTTATCGCACTGGTATTCGCGTTCATCTACCTGTGGGTGCAGAAGAGAGACGAGGAAAGGCGGTAAAACATGAAGCATCGTTCAACGTGGTGGAAGACGCTTATCGGTGTCATCCTGACTCTTATCATGCTATTCCCGGTGTATTGGATGATTAACATCTCATTTACCGAGCGTTCCGCCATCCGATCCGGCGATTTGTATCCGAAGGCTTTCACATTGGAAAACTTTCAGCGGGTATTCGCCGATCAGATGCCGTATCTGGGCACTTCCCTGATCATCGCACTCAGCTGTGTGCTGTTCACGTTGATCATCGCGTTGCCTGCATCGTATGCCATTGCGATTCTCCGCCTTGGAGGGGCGAAGACGGTCAATTTCCTGTTGGTCGTCGCCCAGATGATTCCCGCCGTGGTCATGGCTCTCGGTTTCTACCAGATTTTCAACGAGATCGGACTCCTCGACACAATTCCGGGACTGATTTTGGCCGATTCGACAGTGGCCGTGCCGTTTGCGGTGATGCTGTTGACTTCATTCATGGCAGGAATGCCTGCCTCATTGATTGAGGCCGCGAGAATCGACGGTGCCTCTAACTGGCGCATTTTTACGCAGATTGTGATTCCGTTGTCGCGTAACTCAATCGTGACCACATCATTGTTCGCTTTTCTGTGGGCTTGGAGCGACTTCATGTTCGCTTCCACCCTTGATTCGGGTGGAGGCAAATTCAGGCCCATCACGATGGGTATCTACGACTACATCGGCGCGCAGAACCAGGAATGGGGACCATTGATGGCCACCGCGGTGGTTGCGTCCGTGCCTACTGCGTTGCTGCTCATCGTCGCGCAGAAGTATGTGGCCGCCGGCGTTACCGCGGGTGCCATCAAGGATTGATGGGCAGCTGTATGTCGCCTGACGAGATCCGGCATGGTCTCGGATGACGGCGATTAAACCGAAATCAATACATTACGTAAAGGATGATCATGTTTTTTTTCCAAACCGATGGTGCTGCGCTGGTATGGACCGGTGGAGGCGAATATCTGCGCATTGAGCCTTGGGGTATCGATTCCGTGCGTGTCCGTGGGGCAATGATGCATGAGCCGGACGGTCCCGACTACGCGCTGCTGCAATGTCCGGTGCCCGCAGGCGCGCGTGCCGTGATCGCAGAAGACGGTACCAGGGCCGAATTGATTAACGGCGAGTTAATCGTGCGTGCCGTTGCGGAACATGCGTTGAACGGTGCCAGCGGCTATGAGGAATATCGTTGTCGCTTGAGCTTCCATAAGGTCGATGGGACGTTGCTGTTCGAAGAGGTGTCTCACGGTGGTTCGCTGAACATCAAAGCCCGTCGTTATGAAGGTCATATCGGTGGCGACCATAGGATCACTGCGTCGTTCAATGCGCCACAACGTGAACACCTGTACGGCATGGGCGAATATCAGCAGAACGTCCTTGACCTGAAGGGTTCCACCTTCGAGTTGGCGCACCGTAATTCGCAGGCGTCGGTGCCATTTGTGGTTTCCTCGGCAGGGTATGGATTCTTGTGGAACAACCCTGCAATAGGACGTGCCACATTTGCGCGCAACAGCACGCAATGGATTGCTGAATCAGCCCGGCAGCTCGATTACTGGGTGACCGCCGGCGGCCCTGCTGCAATCATGGGCCACTATGCCGATGCGACCGGTCATGCTCCTGAGATGCCGGAATGGGGACTGGGCTTTTGGCAGTGCAAGCTGCGCTACTGGAACCAGGAACAGTTGTTGGACGTGGCGCGTGAATTCAAACGTCGCGGTATCCCCCTGGACTTGATCGTCATTGATTTCTTCCATTGGCCGCATATGGGCGACTTCCGGTTCGAGGAGGAGTTCTGGCCTGATCCGAAGGCTATGTGCGACGAACTGCACGAGATGGGCGTCAAGGTCATGGTGTCGGTATGGCCTCAGGTGAGCCTTGAATCGGAAAACTACGTGGAGATGCGAGGCCGTAACCTGCTGGTCGGCACTGACCGTGGTGAGGACATCGGTATGATGTTCGAAGGGCCGAGCCAGTTCTACGATGCCACGAATCCCGCCGCTCGGCAATACGTTTGGGATAAATGCAAGTCGAATTACGCCGATTATGGAGTGGACGCGTATTGGCTGGACGAGGCGGAGCCCGAATACGGTACCTATGATTTCGAGAACTACCGGTATTGGTCGGGGTCGTGCCAGCAGGTGGCCAACATCTATCCGGTCGAATACAACCGAGGATTCTATGAAGGCCTGGTGTCCGAGGGGCGTGAAGGGGATATCGTCAACCTTACCCGTTGCGCGTGGGCCGGTTCTCAACGGTATGGTGCGTTGGTATGGAGCGGCGACGTCGGCTCGACGTTTGCTGATCTGAAAGCGCAGATTACCTGTGCAATCCATATGGGCATGGCGGGCATCCCGTGGTTTACCACCGATATGGGAGGCTTCCATGACGGGGATATCAACGCAGAGGAGTATCGCGAGTTGTTCCTGCGCTGGGCGCAATTCTCCTGCTTCCTACCCGTCATGCGCAATCATGGTGATCGTTCCGGAATTCAGCCTGACGGCACAATGAAGGAACAGGTCTGTGCGACTGATGGCAGCCGACGGGCGCAATCAGGCGTAGAGAACGAACCTTGGAGCATGGGCGAAGACGTGGAACGCATCTTGGTCAAGTTCATCAAACTGCGTGAGGTCATGCGTCCCTATACCCGCGAATTGTTCGCATCTGCCCATGACGAAGGACAGCCGCTGGTGCGCGCGCTGTTCTATGAGTTCCCCGACGATCCGGCGGTTGCTGACGTGGCCGATGAGTACATGTTCGGTCCTGATCTGCTGGTCGCGCCGGTTGTCGAACTGGGCGCTCGCTCTCGGGCCGTGATGTTGCCCGGTGATAAGTCGGTGCAGTGGACCGACTTGCGAGATGGCAATGTGTATGCCGGCGGCCAGACGGTTACCGTGGAGGCGGAACTGGATACGGTGCCGGTGTTCGCTCGGAACGGCAGGGACCACGGCTTGGCGGGTATGCTCTGACCCCCCACCCTCCTCCTATGCACGTGGGGCGGGCCGAATGTGCCCGCCCCACGCGTGTGGTGTCGTATCATCTGTCGAGGAACAATCGCCCCTATACGTCATCCCCGCCCAGCAGCAGGCGTTCGGCCAGCGCCACCAGCCCCAGCAGAATCGCGGTTTCGGCCACTACCACCACGGCGGCGGCGAAGATCAACGGCGTCCGGAACGAGTTGAATGCGGCCTGCAGCCAGATGCCCAGGCCGTCGACGGCGCCGAGGTATTCGGCGGTGACGGCCGTGCCGAACACGTAGGCGGCGGAGATGCGGATGCCGCCGAAGATCTGGCGCGCGGACACGCGCAGTTTGACGTGCCAGAGCGTCCAGGAGCGGGTGGCCCCGCAGGTCAGTGCCACGTCCTCGTAGAACCGCGGCACGGCGTCGAGCCCGCGCGTGGTCTGCACGGCGATCGGGAACACCCCCAGCACCGCCACCAGCACGATCTTGCCGAACGGCTCGAATCCGAACCAGATGACGAACAGCGGCGCAATCGTGATGAGCGGAATCGTCTGGGCCGCCACCAGCAGCGGACTGACCGCGCGGTCCAGCGTCTTCGACAGATGCAGACCGATGCCGATGATCACGCCCGCCGCCACGGCGATCAGGAAGCCGGCCACCGCCTCCAGCGTGGTTATGGCGGCGGCCGCCATCAGGTCGGGCCAGGTGCGGATCATCGAGGCGACGATTTGGCTGGGAGCGGCCAGCGTGCGTTCGGAAACCCCTCCGATGCGCACGCATAACTCCCAGGCCACCAGCAATCCGCCGACGGTCAACGCCGTCGGCAATGCCTTGCGCCACCATCGTTCGGTTCGGTTCTCGGCCATAATGCTGCTCCTGATTGATGCGGGTTCTTTGGCTACATGGTCACGCCGCCGGCGTCCGGGAACGCCGCTCGGGAAAGGTTCGTTCACCCCAGATACTCATTGGTGGCCAGGTCGGCGGCCTGCGGGGCGGCCGGCAACGGCGAGCCGTCGGCGTCGGCGTAGGTGCCGTTCTCGTAGAGGAAGTCGATGTACGCCTGTGCGGCCTCCAGATTCACGGTGCCCGGCACGGCGGTCGGGTCGTCGGTGATCCAATAGTTGCCGTCCACGATCTCCTGCATCGAGGCGTGCGTGAGTTCCGGGTCGAGTTGTGCCTCGCCGGCCTGGTCGACCAGTATGTCCGCCGCCTCGTCCGGGTTGGTCAGCGCGTAGTCGTAGCCGCGGCGCACCGCCGCCAGGAATCGGCGCAACGTGTCGCCGTGGGAGGCATCCTTCAACCAAGCGGCGTTCACGGCGAATCCGAGCTGGTCCGGGTTGCCCGGCACCCCCCAATCGGAGGCCACGAAGCAGTGCAGTGCCGGCCCGTGCAGCTCGCTTTCCACGTTCTCCCACGTGGCGTAGAAGCCGCCGAAATCGCCTTGTCCGTTGGTCAACGCCTGGAACGTGTTGGTGCCGGCAGTCGCGGTCTTGAAATCGCCGGTGCCGCCGGCGGTGCGGATCATCTGCCGCAGCACGGCAGTCTGTTCGGCGGATCCGAAGCTGACGAAGGTCTTGCCGTCGAAGTCCTTCGGCGTGGAGATGTCGGTGCGCGAGGCGAGTGCGCACCAGCGGGCCACCGGCTGCTGCGTCAGGTCGAACACCATCTTCAGGTTCGCGCCCTGTGCATTGAACGCGGCCACGTTGCTCAACGTGGTGAACCCGACGTCGGCCACGCCGTTCTCCACCGAGGTCTCGGCCCCCGCCTGCGCGGTCGGCAGGATGGTTACGTTCACGCCCTCGTCGCTGAAATAGCCGAGTTCCTGCGCCACATACAGGCCGATGTGGTTCGTGTTCGGCGTCCAATCCAGCATGAACGAGATCGACGAATCGTCGTCGGAAGCCCCTGCGCCGCCGCTGCCGCAGCCGGCTGCGGCGAAGAGCAGGCCGAACCCCAATGTCAGCGCGGTCATGCTGCGGATCATCGCCGTCAGCCGTGCGCGCCAGTGCTCCATGGCGGATGCCTGCGTCGTCATCCGGTGGTTCGACGGGCCTGACACCCGTGGTGTGTGTGAAATCCTCAACCTCATGTCATCACCTTGCCTTCCGCGCGGTTACGCGATACCTGCGATCCGAGGCGATGGAGGCGGGAAGGTGAGGAGCCCGCGCGTCGCATCGAACCGGCACCCGTTCGGATGTTCGGCCATGTGCGTCGTCTCCCGGACTTCCGGGTTCTGGCCGGCCGGAAAGCGGTCGTGGACCGCCCGGCGCCGTTAAGGTGCGTATGGATTGTCGATGTGTGGCACGGCTGCTGCCACCAACCGCGCGAACATGTTCAGTATAGCCGTTCCGGAGATTTTCCGGACCGCGCCGCATGCCATTCCACTTTTCAACTGTTGACTAGTCGGCTGGAGGGGCCCCTCCGGCGCAGACTTTTCCACAGCCTCGTCAGGAAAGTGTCGAGGAGGGCCGCGTCCCGGTTGCGCGGCACAATAGGGGCTATGACTGAAGCTGAAAACATGGAAAAGACCGACGGCAAGCCCGAGCTGCCCGCGAACGTGCGCGTGCGCTTCTGCCCCTCACCGACCGGCACCCCGCATGTGGGTATGGTCCGCACCGCCCTGTTCAACTGGGCCGAGGCCCGCCACACCGGCGGCACCTTCGTGTTCCGCATTGAGGACACCGACGCCGCCCGCGATTCCGAGGAGAGCTACAACCAGATCCTCGACGCGCTGCGTTGGCTCGGCCTGGACTGGGACGAGGGCGTGGAGGTCGGCGGCCCGCACGGCCCGTACCGCCAGTCCGAGCGTTCCGCCATCTACAGGGAGGTGGCCGACCGCCTGCTTGAGGCCGGGTATGCCTACGAGTCGTACTCGACGCCGGATGAGATCAAGGAGCGCAACATCGCCGCCGGCCGTCCGGCCGAGTTCGGCTATGACGGGTTCGACCGCAACCTGACCGAGGAGCAGAAGGCCGCGTTCCGTGCGGAGGGCCGCCAGCCCGCGCTGCGCATCCGCATGCCCGACGAGGACATCGTCTTCGACGATCTGATCCGCGGCCGCATCGAGTTCAAGGCCGGTTCGGTGCCGGATTACGTGATCGTGCGCCCGAACGGCGACCCGCTGTACACGCTGACCAATCCGGTTGACGACGCGATGATGGACGTGAACGTGGTGTTGCGCGGCGAGGACCTGCTGAGCTCCACCCCGCGCCAGATCGTGCTCTACCGGTACCTGATGGAGCTGGGCGTGGCCAAGGAGATGCCGGTGTTCGGCCATATGCCGTACGTCATGGGCGAGGGCAAGAAGAAGCTCTCCAAGCGCGACCCGGAGTCGAACCTGTTCCTGCACCGCGAGAACGGCTTCATCCCCGAGGGCCTGCTCAACTACTTGGCGCTGCTCGGCTGGTCGATCGCCCCGGACCGTGACGTGTTCTCGATGCAGGAGATGATCGAGAAGTTCGACGTGCGCGACGTGAAGGCCAATCCCGCCCACTTCGACCTGGACAAGGCGATTTCGATCAACGCCGAGCACATCCGCATGCTCGATGCCGACGATTTCCTGCGCCGTTCCGTGCCGTACCTGCACCGCGACGGCGTGGTGTCCGCCGACTCGTGGGATGCGCTGACCGACCGTGAGCGCGAGGTGCTGACGGCCGCCGCGCCGCTAGTCCAGCCGCGCGTGCGTCTGCTGGGTGAGGTGTCCGGCATGGCGGGTTCGCTGCTGTCGACCGAGGGCTACATCGAGCCGGACGCGGACGCCCGCAAGCAGCTGAAGGATTCCGCCGGCGATGTGCTGGACAAGGCGATCGCGGCGCTGCGTGGCGTGGATGAGGCCGATTGGAAGGCCGAGCCGCTGCATGCGCTGCTGGACAAGGCGCTGGTGGAGGAGGGCGGCTATAAGCCGCGTCTGGCGTACGGCCCGGTGCGTGTGGCGATGTCGGGCCGCCGCGTGTCCCCGCCGCTGTTCGAGTCGATGGAGATCGTCGGCAAGGATGTGTCGCTCGCCCGCCTGGAGGGTTTGCGCGCACATCTGTGACCGGATTGGGGCCCACCGCCGTGGGGCGGTGGGCCCCGTATATCCGGCATGGAGCCATCGGAATCGTTGAAAAATAAGGCGACACGCCGTGGCTTGCGCTGGCGAGGAAACCTCTGTATATTAATCATCTGTTGCCGCTCAGCGAGCAACGAAAACTGAACAAGCCCCCATCGTCTAGCGGCCTAGGACTACGCCCTCTCACGGCGCCAACACCGGTTCAAATCCGGTTGGGGGTACGAAGACGACGCAGCTGGTAGCTGTATCGCCTCCCATTGGGGTGTGGTGTAATTGGCAACACAGCTGATTCTGGTTCAGCCATTCTTGGTTCGAGTCCAGGCACCCCAGCCAAGGACCCTCGCAACAGCGAGGGTTTTTTGTTTTCACAATCGTCACCTGTGGTTTACCCTGTAACCATGAACGAACAGCAGCACGGTGAGAAAGCCACGCAGTCCTCGCGTCTGCGCATCCGCCCGGCCGACACCACCGACGAACGCCCGGTGTCCGTGTCCGCGCGGCTGGGACGCCTGCAATTCCATGAATCCGGCAAGTTCCGCGTGCTGCAGTTCGCCGATATCCAGGACGGCCCCAAGGTCTCCTCGGACACGATCCGGTTGATCGAGGCCTCCCTGGACACCACGCGCCCCGACATCGCGATCTTCACCGGCAACCAGATCGCCGGGTACGACACGGCCTATGCCGACACCTTCCGCAAGCGCAGGTGGTCGAACGGGTGGGCCGCTGTCCAGCAGTCCACCGACCGGCGTGCGGCGGAGCGCCATGCCGCCGACCTGGAGCGCACGCGTGAGAAGGTCCGCGGCATGATCGCCCAGTTCACGGCGCCGCTGGTGGAACGCGGCATCCCCTGGGCGGTGACCTACGGCAACCATGATTTCCAGTGCGGTCTGGATAACGCCGAGCTCGACGCCATCTACCGCGAATTCCCCGGGTGCCTGAATCCGGAATCCACCGCGGCCAGCATGGACCATCCGCGCACGATGCCGGGGTCCGGTCTACTGGACCAGATGGTGTACCCCTGCGAGCCGGGTACGTTCGCGTTGCCGGTGTCCGACGTGGACCACACCCATACGGTGCTGGGGCTGGTGCTGCTGGACTCGGGCGAGTACGCGCGGTCCGGCGGGTACGGGGCCCCGTCCGGCAAGGGGTTCGAATTCCTGCGCCGGGTGCCGGAGCTGCTGGGGGAGCAGTCGATGCTGTTCCAGCATCTGGCGCTGCCGCAATACTACGATCTGCTGCGTGAGGTGCCGGCGAACGCGGCGAATGCGATCCAGGGGTATCGCGCGTTCGACGGGCACAGCTACGTGCTGGATGAGACGAAAACCGAGCCCGGCAGCTATCTGGGTGAGGGTATCAGCTGCTCCGACCACGATTACGGCGAATTCGCGCTGCTGAAGGAGACGCGCGGGTATTTCGCCGTGACGGTCGGTCACGACCATCGCAACGGGTTCGTGGGCACGCATAACGGCGTCATACTGGTGGCCACACCCACCTGCGGGTTCGGCTCATATGGCCCGGTACCGGAGAAGCGCGCCGCGCGCCTGTTCGAATTCGACATCCGCCATCCGCACGAGCCCAGAACCCAGCTCCTGGAATTCGGCAGTCTGGTCGGCAAGCCGAATTCCAAGAAGGCGTACGCCTACGGCATGACCAGTGTCAAGCCGGACAGCGAGGGCATGGATCTGCTGCACAAGCCCGGCCTGTGGTCCTGGCTGACCGGCGTCTTCCGCCGCCGGCGCTGACCGCAGGAACGGGCCCGGCTTCAGCGGCTGGCGCTGGCCTTGACCAACGCGTCGGTCAGGTACTTGCCGGCGGCCATGACCAGCGGCGCATACCGGCGGCCGGGTGCGGCGCCCATGCGGCTGTTCGGGCCGGAGATGGAGATGGCGGCGATGACCTGTCCGGAGGCGTTGCGGATCGGCGCGGATACCGAGCACACGCCCTCGTCGCGTTCGTTGATCGACTCCGCCCAGCCGCGCTTGCGCACGGCGGCGAGCTTGGCCGCGGTGAACTTGGCGTGACGCAACCCCTGATGCAGCCGCTCCGAATCCTCCCATGCGAGCAGGATCTGCGCGGCGGAACCGGCCTCCATCGAGAGCATGGCGCCCACCGGAATCGAATCCCTCAGGCCGGAGGCGCGTTCCACGGCCGCAATGCAGACGCGCTGGTCACCCTGACGGCGGTAGATCTGCGCCGACTCGCCGGTGCGGTCCAGCAGGGTCTGCAGCATCGGACCGGCGGCGGTGAGCAGGCGATCCTCGCCGGCGGCCGCGGCCAGCTCAGCGAACCGCGAGCCGAGCGTGAACCGCCCGTGCTGGTCGCGCAGGACGAAACGATGCCGCTCCAACGCAATCGCCAGACGGTGTGCGGTCGGCCGTGCCAAGCCGGTCGCGGAGACCAGCTGCGCCAGCGTGGCCGGGCCGGATTCCAGCGCATCCAGGATCTTGACGGTTTTATCGAGCACGCCGACGCCGGAGTGGATCTCGTTATCCTGGACAACATTGAGCGCGGACTCGGCGGTCTGATCCGCAATCTGGTCAGTGGTGTTGGAAGCAGTCATACAGTGGATTATGCCATCTCATATTTCGAAACGCAAAAGTTCGCGCCCCCGTTCAGGCTCCATACTCGTACAGGAGAGGCCATGTGGATACCGCATGGCTGAAGTTTTTTACGGTGAGAAACCCAAAACGGTTGGCACCAAAGGAGACTTGGAATATGGGAAGTACGTTGGCCGAAAAGGTCTGGGCCGATCATTTGGTACGTAAGGGTGACGATGGCGCGCCCGATCTGCTGTACATCGATCTGATGCTGATGCACGAGGTCACCAGCCCGCAGGCGTTCGAAGGACTGCGTCTGGCCGGACGCAAGCCGCGCCACGTCGATCAGTTGATCGCCACCGAGGATCACAACACGCCCACCGTGGACATCGACCGTCCGAACCCGGACGAGACGAGCGCCACGCAGCTGACCACGCTGGAACGCAACTGCAAGGAGTTCGGCGTGCGCCTGCACCCGCTGGGCGACGCCGACCAGGGCATCGTGCACGCATTCGCCCCGATCCTGGGTCTGACCCAGCCGGGCATGACCATCGTGTGCGGCGACTCGCACACCTCCACGCACGGCGCGTTCGGCGCGCTCGCGTTCGGCATCGGCACCTCCGAGGTCGAACACGTCATGGCCACGCAGACCCTGAGCCTCAAGCCGTTCAAGACCATGGCCGTGAACGTGGAGGGCGAGCTGCCCGAGGGCGTGACCGCCAAGGACATCATCCTGGCCATCATCGCCAAGATCGGCACCGGCGGCGGCCAGGGCCACGTGATCGAATACCGCGGCGAGGCCATCCGCAAGCTGTCGATGGACGCGCGCATGACGATCTGCAACATGTCGATCGAGGCGGGCGCTCGCGCCGGCATGATCGCCCCCGACGAGGTGACCTTCGAGTATCTGAAGGGTCGTCCGCATGCGCCGGAGGGCGAGCTGTGGGACAAGGCAGTCGAATACTGGAAGACGTTGAAGACCGACGACGACGCCGTGTTCGACAAAGAGGTGACGCTGAACGCCGCCGATCTGCAGCCGTTCGTGACCTGGGGTACGAATCCGGGGCAGGGCGCGCCGATTACCGCCACGGTGCCGGTGCCGGAGCAGATCGCTGACGAGACCGCGCGCAATGCGGCCGCCTCCGCGCTGGCTTATATGGGACTGGAGCCGGGCACGCCGATCAAGGACATCCCGGTGGACACGGTGTTCATCGGCTCCTGCACGAACGGCCGCATCGAGGATCTGCGCCAGGCCGCCGCGATCATGAAGGGTCACCATAAGGCCGAGTCGATTCACCGCGTGCTGGTGGTGCCGGCCTCCTCCCGCGTGCGTCTGCAGGCGGAACAGGAGGGCCTGGACCGGATCTTCAAGGACTTCGGCGCCGAATGGCGCAACGCCGGCTGCTCGATGTGCCTGGGCATGAACCCGGACAAGCTGGTGCCGGGCGAACGCTGCATCTCCACGTCGAACCGTAACTTCGAGGGGCGCCAGGGCAAGGGCGGCCGCACGCATCTGGCCTCGCCCGCCGTGGCCGCCGCCACCGCCATCCGCGGCACCATCTCCTGCCCCGCCGATCTGTAAAGGAAAACACCGATGGAAAAGCTGACTGTGGTAACCGGCGTGGGCGTTCCGCTGCGCCGTTCGAACGTGGACACCGACCAGATCATCCCCGCCGTGTTCCTCAAGCGCGTGACCAAGACCGGGTTCGATGACGCCCTGTTCTACGCGTGGCGCCGCGACCCGGAGTTCGTGCTGAACAGGCCCGAATACGCCGGCAAGGGCCGCATTCTGGTGGCCGGCCCGGACTTCGGCATCGGCTCCTCCCGCGAGCACGCGGTGTGGGCGCTGCACGATTACGGCTTCCGCGTGGTCATCTCCCCGCGCTTCGCGGACATCTTCTACGGCAACACCGCCAAGAACGGCGTGCTGGCCGCCATCATGCCGCAGGAGTCCGTGGAGCTGCTGTGGAAGCTGCTTGAGGAGGAGCCCGGCCGCGAGATGACCGTGGATCTGGGCGAACGTACCGTGACCTGCGGCGACGTGACGCTGCCATTCGAGGTCAACGACTACACCCGTTGGCGCCTGATGAACGGCTATGACGACATCGACCTGACACTGCAGCACGAGGACGAGATCGCCGCCTATGAGGCGATGCGCGCCGAGAAGTTCCCGTTCAAGCCCAAGACGATTCCGGCCAGGCATCTGCCGGAAGAGCCGGTCGAGTCCGCGCGTGACGTGGAGTACCCGGATTGGCAGGGGCCGCTGTGCGCACGCTCGTGAGCGCGTGACGCGTTCGGCGGGCGTCCGCCGAGAGTAACGGAGAGGGTCGCTTCGGCGGTCCTCTTTGCGTATACGGTGACGGTGGGGATGGCAAGCCGGTTCGCGGACGTCACCGTAGGTTACGTCGAGTAACGGCCGACCGGTTCCACCGTGTCTACCGGCCATAACTGAGGCGGGCCCTCATCGCAACCGATGGGGACCCGCTTCGGTGTTTGCCGCCCTAGGGCCCTCAAATCAGATGGACTCGGCATGTATCGCCTGCCAGGAAACCTGTGCGGATTTTATTTGCTTGGTATTTGCTCCGTAACCGTCATTTTTGAGTTTGATTCCCGAAAATCGTTGGAATTCCGCCAAAATTTTATTTGACTGGTATTTGCTTCGTATGTGCGCGGTGGGCTATTATTGGAACCGCTAATGGAACGGAGCATGCCATGCCTGAGGACTATGAAGAGCTGATTGCTCGATTGATTGCGAACTCGTCGGAGTCGCAGACCGTGGAGTTCAAGGAATCCAATGATGACGCCTTCATGATCGGCAAGGACATCTCCGCCCTGGCCAACTCCGCTGTCATCGAAGGGCAGGATTACGCGTACATGGTGTGGGGCGTGCGCGATGACACCCACGAGGTTGTCGGAACCACCTTCAATCCGCTGACGGCCAAGCACAGCCGCCAGGAATTGGAGTTGTGGCTTCGGCTGAAGCTTTCCGAGAACGCCGAATTCCGGTTCATCCGAACCATGGTCCAAGGCAAGCCGATGGTGGTGTTGCGCATTTGGCCGGCCGCCGGATATCCGGTGTCGTTCGACGGTACGGAATACATCCGATCCGGCACGTCCACACAGCCGGTGGCCAAGAACTCCCAACGTGAGCAGCGCTTGTGGGAGATCACGAAGTCCGAATCGTTCGAAGATCAGATAGCGTTGCAATGGTTGCACGAGGACGAGGCGTTATCGCTGCTGGACTGGGACAGATACTTCAAACAAACCGATACCCCTGTTCCGGCAAGCCGGGCGGCGATACTGCATTTTCTGGAGACCGATCGGATCGTCAAACAGCTTGATAGCGGTCAATATGCAGTCACAAACCTTGGTGCGCTGCTGTTCGCAACGGATATGCAGCGTTTCCCTACAGTCGCACGCAAGGCGTTGCGGATCATCCGATACGACGGAAGCCGGCGTTCCGCGCCGAGCCGCAGCAAGATATGGTCGGCAGGGTATGCCGATATGGACGCCATCATCGACTATGTGGAGGCCCTGCTGCCCGAGCGTGAGGAGATCGGACGTGCCTTGCGAGTCACCCTCAAGGGGTATCCGACACTTGCGGTACGAGAATTGGTCGCCAACATGCTGATCCACCAGGATCTGACGATTCGCGGCGCGGGACCGTTGATCGAGATCTTCGACGGGCGAATCGAATTCTCGAATCCCGGCAATTCGCTGATTCGTGTGGAACGACTGGTGAACGACCCGCCCGCCACCAGGAATCCGAGGTTGGCCTCGCTGGCCAGGCGGCTGCATATGTGCGAGGAAGCCGGATCCGGATGGGACAAGATCATTGATGCGTGCGAGGAGGCGCAACTGCCGTCGCCGGAGGTTCAACAGTCGGAAGGCGACGCTCCGAGCATGAGCGTGAGGCTGTTGCAGCACAAGGCGTTCGCCGACATGAGCGGAGAGGAACGCCGGCAGGCATGCTACTGGCATGCCTGCATACAGTACGCGAACTCGCAATCGCTGACGAACGCATCATTGCGCGAACGTTTTGGCATGGCGGATTCCGGGGCCTCTCAGATTTCGAGGCTGATCAGGGAATGCGTGGATAACGGGTTGATCCGGCCGGTGGATGCCGGCGCCGCGCGGAAGAAAATGCGGTACGTGCCTGCCTGGGCATAGTGGACTGTTTATTTGCCTGGTATTTGCTTCGTAAGTGCATTTTCGGGGTCAATCTCGTAAAAACGTTGATATTCCGCCAAAATTTTATTTGCCCGGTATTTGCTTCGTTTGTGCCCGACGCGGTGTCAGCGCACGTTGCGAAACCGCGTAACGCCCGATAGTTGCCCAATAACGTGCGAATGCTGCGCGTTGGGCGTAACGGGTACCCCCGTATGCCGACGAGGGGTTCCGGACGGACTAGCCTGAGTGAAACTCAGCGATTCGAACTATCGGAAAGAACCCCATGCACGTCACCCCCTCCCGGCAGCAAGCCGGTCGCATCCGCTATCTGGCTGCCGTCATCATCGCCATCGCGGTGACCTTGGCGGCATCGCCCCTCACGGCGAGCGCAGCCGACGATCCACTCGCCCCCTACACCGTGGACGGCGTCACACCGCGCGGCACCACCATCAACCTCTTCGACTACTGGCTCACCGACCGTGGCGCAGCCGACAACATCGACCCCGACAACATCACCGACCTCGGCATCAACGCGGGCCACGTCCTCGACTTCAACAAAAACGCCAGCCGTTCCGCCGCCCCCTACGAGGCCAACCCCAGCAACGTCAACAAGTGGACGGCCAGCGCCCATCCACGCACCGCCATCGCGGCTCCCACGCTCGGCGCGGACGGCTACCCGACACTCTCCACAACCCTCGGCGGCGAATCGCTCGCCTACCTGTTCTCCAACACCGGCGGCCCTAGCAAACAGGCGTTCCCCGGCGTCACCGGCCTGCTCCGGGTCGACGACCAAGGCTATTACTCCTACAACAGTCAGACGAACTTCGCCCAATTCAACGAGTCGACCAACGCGTTCACCCTGTACAACGCAGGCGGCGTGAACACGGGCGGTGCCTCGCCCAACGGTCAGTTCTTCCCGTTCAACACGGGCGCGCAGGTATTCAACGTGTCCGGCGGCGCGCTGCAACGCAACGGCGTGACCTCCGTCAGTCCCGTCATCAACCACTACTTCGGCATGAGCATGGCCACCCGGTTCATCCAACAGTACGGCGGCCACGTCGACGAATCACAGACCACGCCCGTCACCTACAACTTCTCCGGCGACGACGATGTATGGGTGTATATCGACGACGTGCTCGTCGGCGACCTCGGCGGCATCCACAACGCCTCATCGCTCGAAATCGACTTCGCCACCGGCGCGGTGACCGTGTACTGGGACCGGAACAACAACAACGCATACGACGCGGGCATCGACACCCCATACCAGCAGATCACGCTGGCCGACGCGTTCGCCGCCGCCGGCTCGGACACGGCGCAGTTCGCCGGCCCCACCTTCGCCGACGATACCTACCACACGCTCGATTTCTACTATCTGGAACGCGGCAACACCGACTCGAACATGAGTCTGAAATACAACCTCGTCTCCATTCCGGAAAGCGGCATCCGCAAGGTCGACCAGAACGGCGCGGCGCTCGGCGGGGCGCAATTCCAGCTGTTCCCCGCCGACGCCCAATACCAGCCGATCGGCGACGCGGTGTACGAGGGGACCACCGACCCCAACGGCGAACTCGTGTTCACCAATGAGCGCGGCTTCCCGATCACCCTCGAACAGCTCGACGCGCAATACGACTACATGGTGCTGCGGGAGGTGGGCGCGCCCGCCGGATACCGGCACCCCGGAGACATGCACCTGCGATTCGAGAACGGCGTGCTCCTATCCACCAACGAGTGGGACACGGGTGCATGGTCGCAGGCCAAACTCACCGCCACCGCCACCGATCCGATCCGCATCGACAATGGCGACGGCACCGTCGGCGTCGTCGACCCGTCCGGCGGCACCATGTTCGCCGTCATCATGAAGCGGCGCAGCATGAGCGCACCCGTCGACGACCCGGCCAACTGGGCGCCCGTCTCAGGCGACGCACTCGCCGGCTGGCAGGTCGGCGCAGACAACAGTCTGGCCTCGATCGTGCAGGCCGTGCGCGCCACCCCATACCCGTTCGCGCTCGGCACTAACGGCGCCTATCAGGTGGAGGTCGACAACCTGCCTGGCGACGTGAACCAGTACTACGGCATGCTTGCGAACAACGGCGAGGACACGTCGGGTGCGCAGTACACGGTGCAGTACTACTACGTAGCCGGCAGTGGCGGGGCAGACGGAGCGTCCGCTCGCACGATTCATCGCATCCTCACCGAACCGGACGCGGGGTATGCGGGGTTCAGCTACACGTACTCGGTGCGGCTGTATATCGCCAACATTCGCAACGGGTTCCTGGTGGCGAAAACCGACACCGCTGGCAATCCGCTGGCCGGTGCTACGTTCGCGCTCTACCGTCGCGCGGACATGGTGGACGTTACGGACTCTGATACATCTGATACAACCGGGGCGGCATGGACCGTGCGCGGGCCCGATGGCAACGGGACCGTGACCCTGGGCGTGGCGCCTGGCGTCTCGCCGGTGGACGAGGCGACGACCGGCGACGACGGTGGGGTGGCGTTTCCGACCGCCGGCCATACGCTCGACCTGGGCGACTACGTACTTGTGGAGACCGCCGCGCCGGACGGGTACGTAGCGAACGCGCGGGCGGTGCCGGTTGTGGTGAACGATCAGGGCGTATTCGCCGATGCGGGCGTAGCCGACGACGGGGTGCGCGTGGACCTTGGCGTCGGATACCTGGTGCGCAGCATGGTGCAGTTCGCGGCGGACGACGACATCGACGCGACGCTGCACGACGTGACCGCCGCGCTGCAGACCTCGGCGACGGCTCCGGGGGAGTCCGCCGCTTGGCGGCCGACCGGCGAGACCACGCATCTGCACTACGCGGGCGACGGCAATCTGCAGTACGTTCCGGACGGGACGGGATACCCGCAGACGTTGGGAGCGGATGCGGGATGGTCGCGTCTGACGGTGACGCAGTGCATGGAACACAACACGGCCAGCAGCCCCAAGCAGAATCTGGGCGGACAGGACCTGAGCAACCTGTTCACCGGGTCTGTAATCGTGCGCGTCGCCGACCGCCGCGTCGACGAGGAGGAACCAGACCAGCCCGACGACCCGATCGGTCCTTCGGATCCTTCGGATCCGTCTGATCCTTCGGAACCGTCGGAACCGTCGGAACCGTCGGAACCTTCTGGTCCTTCTGATCCGTCAGATCCCTCCGGCCCTTCGGATTCATCGGACCCCTCTGACCCGTCTGGCCCTTCGGACCCCTCCGGCCCTTCGGATCCTTCGGAGCCGGACGGTGGGGACGCGGATTCCGCGGAGCCGCCTGAGGCAATAGCGGACTCCGGCGCCAGCGTCGTAACGCCGATTGCGGTAATCGCGGTGGCCGCCGCCATGGGCGTGATCCTGTTCGTGGTGGTCCGCCGTCGTCGGAAGGAAGCCTGACGGGCGTCGGGGCGCGGCCTCTACTGGTCCGCGGGCCCATCCTCCCCGCGGCGGCGGAAGATGCGCTTCCACGAGTCGCGCACCTCGTCGCCCGACATCGACAGGTACAGCCTGATGGCCATGGCGGCGATGTCGTCGTCGTACAGGGTCTGCGCCACGTTCATCTCCCGCAGTTCCGGCCAACGGCGCAGAATCGCCAGGATCCCGCCGACGGCGAAGTCAATGTATAGGTCGCTGCGCAGCGTCATATCGCTTTCGTCCAGCTTCAGCGCGGTGAACAGGGTCATACGCGTGAAATCGCGTAGCGAGTCCATCAGTTCGGGGGAGCTGTGCGGGCCGGCCAGAAGCGCCATGTGGTTGAGCCGTGTGCGGTGTTCGGAGGAGTTGATGGCGGCGCTGATGCGCTTGTGCCAGTGTTCGCGCACGGCGTCGTCGTCCATGGAGGGTATGCCGTGGTCGTCGGTGGTCTCGTCGACCAGTTGGGCGACGGATGTGTTCTCCACCTCCTGCAGGATCGCGTCGTCGGCCAACTCGTTGAGACTGCCGTAATGGTAGTAGAACGAGTTGCGGTTCACCTGCGCCTCGTGCACGATGTCCGTGACGGTGATCTTGCGGTATTCGCGGTCCTCCAGCAGCGCCCAGAACGCGTTGCGCATCCGTTCCTTGGCTGGCAGCAGTTCCGAATCGTGACGTGGGCGCGGCATGTGCATCATCTCCTTGGCCCAATTAATTAGACATACCGTCTATATGATACCCGCCCCGTGGCGCGAATCGGCTGCCGGCGAACCCGCCGCCCCGGATGGAACGCCGCCCCGTGCGGTAGGATGGGGCGCAACCCCGCTGACAAGGAGGTTGCCATGGCGGTACCGCAACGAGTGCTGGACATCATGCGTTCCGGGGATGTCTATCTGTGCGACGACGAGGAGATGCTCGACGCCCAACGCGCCCAACTGGAACTGCTTTACGACTTCAACGCCACCCGCCCGGGCGAGGCCGGTCGCCGCGCCACCCTCCTGCAGCGGCTGCTCGGTTCCCTCGGCGAGGGCTCGTATGTCGAACCGCCGCTGCATGCGAACTGGGGATGCAACACGTTCATCGGCGCGCGGTTCTACGCGAACTTCAACCTGACGCTGGTCGATGACGGGGTTGTGACCATCGGCGACGACGTGATGATCGGCCCGAACGTGACGATTGTGACCACCGGACACCCGATCCGTCCCGACCTGCGCAAGGCGCCGACCGTCACCCAGTACTCGCTGCCGGTCACCATCGGCGGAGGCGTGTGGATCGGCGCGAACGTGACGATTCTGCCCGGCGTCACCATCGGCGAGAACAGCGTGATCGGCGCGGGGTCGGTCGTCACCAAGGATATTCCGGCGAACGTCGTGGCGTACGGGAACCCGTGCCATGTGGCGCGTGAGATCGGCGAGCACGACGACGTGTATTACTGGCGCGACCGTGTGATCAACGCGCCGTTCGAGAAGCGGGAGGCATAGGCCCGCACCTCTGTCAGGCGGGCTGTGGCGATTGCCAGGGGAGCGGGAAGGACGCTTTGAGCAGGATGCCGGCTGCCTCCAGGATGTGCTGACGCTCCTCGTCGGTCAGTCCCGCGAACGCGCCCAGCATCGCAGGAATCGTCTTCGGACCCGCCTCCATCAGACCGATCAGGCCGTGCTCGTCGCTGGCGGCGAGCACCTTGAACAACGCATCCACCACGCGCTCGCACTGGTCGGGCGTCATGCCGGCCAGCATCCGGTCCAACGAGCGTTTGAACTCGCGTGACGTCACCGAAACCTCCGGCACGGTCACGAACCGGTCGCGATCCACCTGCCAGGAGAACGCCAGATGCTGCATCGGGCCGTACTCATTCGACTTGACCACCACGCAATGCTCCGGTGAATCCAGGATCATGCCCACGATTGACGAATCCGGAATGATCTTGACGATTCTGTCAGCCACGGCGCGGTACCGGTCGCCCGCCACCACGTCGGCCGGGAATCCGGGGCCGTCCAGCGAATAGACGCGGCGGATGCGCGGCAGCACGTCGTCACCGGCCTGCAGCGCCGCATACACGGCCAGGTTCCCGCCCTTGGAATGGCCGAGCAGCACCAGATCGCCCTGCCAGAGCCGCGCCACGCGCGTCACGTAGTCGGCCGCAAGCCGCTGCGCCGGCACCGGATACTGGAAGGCCATGTTGAAGTCCTCCTTCCAGCCGACGAACGAGGTGTCCGTGCCGCGGAACGACACCACCAGCGTGCCGTCGGGCAGCAGCAGCGTCATCGCCGCGAACTGGGTCTGGTGTTCGCGGCTGAACCGCTCGTCGACCGCGCCCACGTGAATCGACGAGAAACGGGGGTTGCGGGCCATTGCGGCGAACAGGGCCTCGGTGAGCTTCGGGTCCGCCAATCCGGTGTAGCCGGCGTTGTAGTCGAAATCCTGCGGGTGCAGGTCGGCGGCTGCGTCGGCCAGCGTGGCGGCGGGGAAATCGGGCTGGCGCAGCGCACGCAGCGAGTTCAGCGGGTGGCGCAATGCGGTCTTCGGGTCGGACATCAGGGTTCGCCATCGGGCGGTGGTCGTGCCGTAACGGCGCTCCCAATCGGCCAGCGTGGGCACCACGTCCGGCATCGTCTGATAGGCGAGCGAGGCCAGCACTAGCGCATCTACATCGTTGAACGGGCGCTCGTCGAACGACCCCGTGCGCGTGCGCACGTAGTCGATGATGTTGCCAGTGGCTCTTGAGGTCTGGCTTGCCATGGCGGCCTCCTTCCTGCCCACCATCTTAGCCGGGACGTCCGTAAGTCCTTCGCCGGACCTTCACGGACTCTGACGCATTGTGACTCTGAACCATCCTCCTGGATGGCGGAATCCCAAGGACGAGGGACAGGAGATGGGAGTGAATGTGTCAGAGTCCGGAATCCCGACGCTCGCGGCAGGTCTGGCCCAGGCGCCGGGAGAGCGTGATCGGATCAAGCAGCGCATCGAGCTGGTCCGCCGGCAGGTCGGTGCGCTCGCCGGCCACCTCGCGCACCGTGCGGCCCGTCGCCACGGCCTCCTTGGCGATCGCGGACGCATGCTCGTAGCCGATCGCGTCGTTCAGCGCCGCCGAGATGGACGGCGAGCCCTCCGCGTACCGGCGTCCGGTTTCCAGGTTCACCTCGATGCCCTCCACGCAGTTCTCGCGGAAGATGCGCATAGCATTGTCCATCAGCTCCATGCCGGTCAGAATCTCGTGCGTCATCACCGGGTCGAACGCGTTGAGCTGCAGCTGGCCCTCGGCCGCCGCCCAGTTCACGGTCACGTCCATGCCGAAGATCACGAAGCAGCACTGGTCCACGCATTCGGGAATCACCGGGTTCACCTTGGCGGGCATGATGCTCGAACCGGCCTGGCGCGGCGGCACACGCAGATCGCCGAAGCCGGAGCGCGGGCCCGAGTTGAGCAGACGCAGGTCGTCGGCGGCCTTCTTCAGGTGGATCGCCAGGTTCTTCAGCGCGGCCGACGCGGCGATGTACGCGCTCATGTCGGTTACGGCGGCCAGCGGATCGGGCGCGGCGGTCACCGGCAGGCCGGTGATGCGGGCCAGATGGTCGATCGCGGCCTCGCGGAACCGCAGGTCGGCGCAGATGCCGGTGCCGATGGCGGTGGCCCCCAGGTTGAGCACGGCGAGCTGCGGGACCAGGGCCTCGAGCGCGGCCACGTCCATCTTGAGGAACGTGGCGAAGGTGTGGAACTCCTGTCCGAAGGTCATCGGCACCGCGTCCTGCAACTGGGTGCGGCCGATGGTGACGTCGTGGATGTGCTTGTCGGCCAGGTCGTGGAAGGCGCGGGCCAGGTTGCGGCACTGCTCGGTCAACGGGCCGAGCGCGTCGATGATCGCCAGTTTGCAGGCCGCGGGATAGGTGTCGTTGGTGGACTGCGAGTGGTTGACGTGGTCGTTGGGGTGGATGAACGCGTAGTCGCCGCGCGGATGGCCGGCCAGTTCGAGCGCGCGGTTGGCGATGACCTCGTTGACGTTCATGTTGGTGGATGTGCCGGCGCCGCCCTGCAGCACATCGACGGGGAACTGGTCGGCGAGTTTGCCTGATTCCACCTCCAGACAGGCGGCTGCAATATATCGCGCGCGCTCGTGGTCGAGCAGGCCGAGCTCATCGTTGGCTTCGGCGCAGGCGCGTTTGACGGTGGCGTAGGAGCGGATCAGGCTGGGGTGCTGCGAATCGGTGATGCCGGAAACCGGGAAGTTGCCGATGGCGCGTTGCGTGTTGATGCCCCAGTAGACGTCGGCCGGCACGGGCAGTTCGCCCAATGAATCATGTTCGATGCGGTAGGTTTTGGATTCTTCGGTCATGGCGGTCTCCTGTTCTGGAACAATCATGGCGTGAAAACGTGGGAAACGCCATAGGGAAGGGGGAACCGGTGCGCACTACCTCAAGTTATTGGTTGAACTAGGCTGTTTCCGCGAAGTCAAATCATCAAACTTGAAGTAGTGCGCACCACCGTTCCTAAGCCGTCGGATCCTTCTGCACAAGCAGCAGCACGAGCGCCGCCACCAGCAGCACTGCGATCGACAGCACGCCGGCCGACGCGTTGCCCGTCACGGCCGTGGTCGTGGCCACCAGGAACGTGCCCAGCACCGAGGCGGTCTTGCCGAAGATGTCGTAGAAGCCGTAGTACTCGTTGGCGTGGTCCTTCGGAATGATCTTGCCGTAGTACGAGCGCGAGAGCGCCTGGATGCCGCCCTGGAACATGCCCACCAGAATCGCCAGGATCCAGAACTCCACGGCTGTTTTGAGGAAGAATGCGGCGAACATCACAATACCCAGATAGGCGATCACCGCGATCACGATCATCCGCTTGGCGCCGAACCGTCCGGCCAGACGTCCGTACAGGATCGCGCATGGGAACGCCACGAACTGCGTGACCAGCAGCGCGATGACCAGCTGCGTGGAGTCGATGCCCAGCTGCGTGCCGTACGAGGTGGACATCGAGATGACGGTGTTCACCGCGTCGATGTAGAAGAAGAAGGCGATCATGAACAGCAGCAGCGACCTGTCGCGCGCGATCCTGCGGAACGTGCCGGCCAGCTCCCGGAACGTGCCGCGAACCGCCTCGGCCGTATGATCGGCGGTCGTGCGGTAGTGGACCTGCCGGTAGCTGCGCAGCAGCGGCACGGTGAACGCCACCCACCATACGGCGGTGATGAGGAACGAGATGCGAGTGCAGGCGGCCGTGTCCAGGCCCAGCAGCGCCGGTCCGCCGAAAATCACCGCGATGCATACGATGAACGGGATCGTGGATCCCACGTAGCCCCATGCGTAGCCGTGCGAGGACACCTTGTCCATCCGTTCGTTCGACGTGGTGTCGATCAGCATCGAATCGTAGAACGTCAGCGACCCGTTCAGTCCGATGGTGGCCAGCACGTACACGATCAGGAACGCCAGCCACCCCAGCGGCAGCGACATGCCCAGGCACATCACCACGCCGGTCAGGAAGAAACCGAGGAAGAACTTGATCTTCATGCCCTGCACGTCGGCGATCGACCCCAGGATCGGCATCAGCAGCGCGATCACCAGCGAGGCCACGGTCTGCGCGTAGCCCCACGTGGACACGATGTTGTCCTGCCCCGCGGCCTCCAGCAGCGAGTTCGCGTAGATCGGCACCACCGCGGTGGACAGCAGCACGAACGCGGAATTGCCGACGTCGTACGCAATCCACCGCTTCTCGCGCGGCGTGAGTTTGCCCGCCGGCTGCACCGGAAACTCCCCGGTCGAAAGCGCTTCGGGGGCATCCTGCCCTTTGAGGGCGCCGGCCAGGTTGCCGGCGTTCCGAGTGTGTTGTTCCATAACGCTCCTTTGTCACTGTTCATCCTAAATGGTGTGTCGCCGCCGTGCATGCTCAAACATGAACGGCGGATGAATTTCCGCGCCGCCGCCGGCCGGGCGGGCCGGAACCGGACGGGTTGGGCGGACGCCCGCCAAGTGGGCCGGAACCGGCTAGGATGGAACAGCATACGAGGACAAGGAGGTCGTAATGGACCAAGATCCCGCCGTCATCAAACTGCCGTTATTCTCCAAGACGAGCAAGCTGGCCGCCATCCCCGGCCAGTCCGAAGGCGTGACCTATGGCGTGGTGTGGGACGCCTGCCGAGATCCCGAGCACGGCTTCGGCTATGTGGCCGAGCTGCTGCCCGGCCGCCGCGCACGGTTGCTCGCGTGGCTGGCCGCTGACGGCAAGGTCTATTCGTGCGATCGACCGCTGGCCAGTCTTGCCGGTCTGCGCCCGTCGCTGGAACTGGTTCAATGGCAGGACTGGAAGGGGCAGGGCGCCATTCGCGTCCCGGACCCGAACGGCGGCGGCCAACCGGTGATTGTGGGCGAATACCAGACGACATGGGACAAGCGATACGGTTTCGTCAACCCCACGCGTGATCCGGGGCGATTCTTCCTCACCCGCAACTGGGAGCTGCGGTACTTCCTGGCGGTCAGCTGGCTCACCTTCGTCCACATTCCGCAGACGCAGGGCGTTGCGGCCGGCACGGGCGGCGGCCGCATCGGGGAGGTCATCCTCGACCTGCTGGACGGTCCGCTGCCCGATGCACTCGACGCGTTGATCTGGCGGGGCACCACCCAGCAGGGGCAGACGAGCGGGTTCGAGCGCTTCGCCGCCCGCCAACTGGTGGAGGCGGGGGCGGCCGACGTGCGTGCCATCGCCGCGGAACACAATGTGACACTGGTCCGTCTGGGCTCCACATCGCTGTTCTGGCTGCGGTTCGACGACGACGTGTCCCCGGAGCAGCGGGCCACGCTGCTCGCCGTTGAGGCGGCGCTGAACCGCCTGTGGTTCGTGGAGTGGGCGGCGGGCGCGGCCGACGGCGGTACCGGCATGCTCCACGCGTTCGACGAACGGTTCTGCGCGCAGGCCGCCCAGGGGGCGCTGCGCGAGATTTCGCGCAATGCGGGGGCGGTGGCGCAGCGCGAGCGCGCCGACAACCCGTACCGCACCATTCGGGGCGCGGAGGGCGCTCGCGGCGGCATCTGGGACGTATCCACACGATTCGTTGACACCTGCGAACGGCTGAAGCTGCCGTTCCGCCTGGAATACCGGTTCGACACGGATCTTGACGCCGGGGTGATGGCGGTGCGGTTCACCGTGCCTTCGGCAAACGCCTTCCCCGCTTCCCGCATGGGGGAGCGAGGCTGGTACGACGCCCGCGCCGGACGTCCGGCCTGCGCCGCGACCTATGCCATACGATTGGTCGGTCTGATGGCGCAGGTCGCGTTCGCCTCCAGCGTGCGGGTGATGGCGGTGGATGTGACCGCGCATGGGGACGGTCTTGCGGGCCGTCCGCTGCTGTCGTTGGGGTTTGACCGCACGCCGTTCCTGATGGAGGCGTTGCCGCCGCTCAAGGACGGCAGGCTTGATAATCCGATGTTCGACGATGATCCGCTGGCCGTGTTGAATGTGTTGAAGCCCGTCCGTCATGCGGTGCGGTTTGCGGGCGACCGCGGGTTGTGCGAGATCACGCCGCTGCCGGTGCACGCCTCATTGGAGGCAAAGCGCCAGGAGGTGTGGCGCGATCGGCGGCCGTTGCCTGAACCGCTGCGCGGGTTGCTCCGTGCCGACACGGTGGCGGAGCTGGATGTCATGCACGATGGCGCGGTCGTCGGCGACGACGAGGTGCGGGCGATCCTGGAGGAGAACGAGGAATCGCCGCTGATCGCCTCGGTGCAGCTGGAGGCGGTGCTGAGCCGAATCGGCGAGATCGGTTTGGACGAGCAGGGGCGGCTGCCGTTGTACTGCGCGTATCCGATGGCCCGGCTCATCGTGTCGCTGGACTCGGGGATGGACGGGGCGTCGGTTCTGCCGGACGCGGAACCGTTGCGATCGGCAGACACCCGGTATTGGAAGGCGCCTGATGCGGCGTACGGGGCGCACCTGTGGCTTTCGAGGTTCGCGCGGCAGGAGGGTGACGCAGACCGTGGATTGGCCGAGGCGTTGCAGTGCCTGTCGCTTGCGCCGACCACCGCCAGGGCGTATATCGAGGTGGCGGTGTGCCATGCCGAGCAGGAGCAATACGCGCAGGCCGCGGAGACGCTGACCCAGGGGCTTCAGGTGGCGTTGCTGCCGGGGGACTTCCTGTACATGTACTATCGGCTGGCGTACGCGCTGTGGCGCATCGGTCGGACGAATGAGGCGGTGGCCTGCTACACGATGGTGCTGCGAGAACCGAACACCGCATTGGCGGAGACCGCGCGCGGCGAGTTGGCGGAGCTGCGGCAGCAGATCGACGACACGCGGCCGCCGATGGCGGTGGCCGAGGCGGAACAGGTGCTGCATGCCGCCAACATTCCGGTTTCGCCGACCGAAGCCGCGTTGGATGCGATGGCCGCTGCCGCGGTCGGGCTGACGGATGCCGGCGTGCCGATGGCCGCGCATGATGCGGTGTGGCTGATGAGCCGCCACATGCGCAATAGCGACGTGTACGACTCCATGGCTGCGAGCCTCCGTGACGGCGTGGCCGATCGGAGCTGACCGGCCACGCCGGTGCCGTCGTTTGCGGAATCCTTGAAATTCCGCGGATGCAACCTCAGGTTGCGAGGATTTTGGTTGCGTTTTGGCGGTGCAACCGAAAGCTGGTGGCATGCAACCGAGGTCCTCGGGCAGGATGGAGACAACAGACGGCTTGATTCAATAGGAGGCACCCACGATGAGCTTTCGGGATAATCTGCAGTATCTGCGGGCGCAGCGCAACTTCACACAGGAGCGGCTTGCCATGCTGCTTGGCGTCTCGCGTCAAGCCATCTCCAAGTGGGAATCCGGCAAGGCGTACCCGGAGATGGACAAGTTGCTGATGATCTGCGACCTGTTCGGGTGCACGCTTGACGATTTGGTGCTCGGTGATGTTCGCGCCCCTCGATCCGTGCCTGACGCAACGCCGGAACCGTCCGATGGCATGGGTGCGGCGGGTCTTCCCGAAGCAGAGCGTGAGATCTGCAATGGGGGCTTGGCGTCGGATGCGACGTCGAGCAATACGTCCGCGAAACAGTCCACGGCATATGGCCTTTCGCCGAACGTCTCCGCAGGGCAGCAGGCCGTTCCGGTAGCGCTGCCGGAGGACCTGACCGGATACGACGCCCATATGAACTCGTTCGCCTGGAAGGTTGCGGCGGGGATTGCCGCTATCATCACCGGTGTGGCCGTGGGCGTGCTGTTCGACAGCGAGGGCACGGTTTCCGGCCTGTTGGCCAGAAGCGAGTTCCTCACTTTCGTCTGCACCATCATCGGGGTGATCATCGGTCTGGCATTCCTGATTCCGGCGGGCATGACGCATTCGGAGTTCGTGCGCAGGCACCCGTTCATTGAGGACTTCTACACCGATGATGACAGGTCCCGCCGCGCCAAGGAATTGGCCGTCGGCGTGGTGGGCGGCATCGGGCTGATCCTGCTCGGCGTGGCCGTCACCGTATACGGCGAGGAGACCTTGGGCATCGAGGAGGGCTGGCCGGTAAGCGTGATGCTGCTGTGCGTGGCCGCGGGTGTGTTCTGTTTCATCTACTTCGGCATCCGCTACGGCATGATGAACATCGACGCCTATAACCACGAGGCCGAATCCGAGCGCAGGGAACGTGAACGCGAGGCGCAGGGCGGCGATTTCTACGACAAGCTGACCGGACTGGTGTGCGGCATCATCATGCTGATCGCCACGGTTGTCGGACTCTGGATGCTGTTCACCGGCGGGCCGATCGACGGTGGCGGCCATGAACGGTGGTTGTCCGGCAACGGCCTGTTCTGGTTGGCCTGGCCGATCGGTGGCATCCTGTGCGGCGTGGCCACCTGCATCATCCAGATATTCCGGTCATTCCACGACCGTGACCGCTGACGGCTTATGCGCCAGTTAAGCCGGCTTCGCCAACTGTTCAACAGTTGAACAGTTGGCGCTGAGCGGGTTGGTTAAGCGAGTAAGTCAACAGCAGAGTTGTGTGCGCCTTGACCAAGGTGAGGCGGGTATCGGTGTACCGGTGCCGCCTCACTACCCTTACTCGGCGCCGCGTTCGACGAGAGCCAGCACTTCGTCACGCGCAGGCGGAACAGGGATGCCGTTTTCGCTGTGCTCGATCGACAGCGACGCTGCCGCATTGGCGACCCGAGTCGCCTCCACCAGCGACCTGCCGACCGCAAGCATCGCGCACAGTGCGCCGGTGTGCACGGTGCCGGCCGACCGCTTGTGCACGGCCTTGGTCGGGAACCCGTCCACATGCGTCACCTCGCCGCCGGGCAGGCGCACCCAGGCGCCGCGGGCACCCGCGCGAATGATCAGCGGGGCGCGCAACGTGGTGCCCAGATTGTCGCACAACGCCTTCATCTCATTGTCGAACGTGCCTCCCACAGTTACCGGCACTTCGTCGAGCGGCGCACCCAATCGGTCGGCCAGCTTGACCGCGGCCTGACGGTTGCAGGTCCAGATCGGGCGCGCCAGCACCAGATCCTCAAGCAGCCTGTCGTTGACCCGTTCCAGCGAACTGGTCGGGCTGAGCACGATCTGATACGGGCGGGCATCCGGGTCGCTGCCGGCTTGGCGGATGAACGTGTCGACGCCCGCCGCGGTCGCGTCCATCAACGAGTTGCTGCTGATGGACACCACGTCGCCCGGCTGCAGGTCGATGCCGTCGAACGTGTCCGCACCGCCCTGCGCCTCGGCGCCATAGGTGGCGATGAACGTCTTGCCTCCGTTGGCGTCGTTGAGCACCAGTCGGAAACCGGTGTCGGCGTCCAGACGGTCGGGGCCGATATGCGTGATGTCATGCTCGTAGAAGGCGTGACGAATCATTGAGGCCCACGGGCCTGCGCCGATGATGCCCGCATGGGCGGTCGGCGTTCCCATCAGCCGCGAGGCGAGCAGCGCGCGGTATGAGCCGTCGATGGTGGGGATGGTGCTGCGTGAGGCCGCGAATCCACCTGATTCGGGGAGCGAGTCGACGTCCATCATGATGTCCACCCACACCTCGCCGAGCGAGATGACTCGTGTGGGTCGGGTGGTCGAGGAATCATCTGCGACAGTTTCCTCGGACGGCGTCGGTGCGGATGGTGCGGGGGCCGGTGCGTCGTCTACGTCGGTCGCCGTGAGTGTTGCCGGCGGCGTTACGGGTGCAGGTGCCGTGGTGCCGGAGCTGTCCTCCGCTTCGGTGGTATCGATGATTTCCTGATCGGTGCTGCCGGAGATTTTCGCGGTCAGCCGCCGCCATGCCGTACGAATGTCGAACATCGTTGCCTCCTTACCCCGGGTGCCCCTTTGCCCTGCAATGACAAAGTTGTATCGCAGTTGCATGAATATTGCCTGAAAACGGTCCCTTTCCCTGATATTAGCGTGTCGGGGCAGGACCGCACTCATCCTCCGGGTTGATTCGCGAACGGCTGAGCGGCCGGGGAAAACGGGCAGGATGGCGTCGTAACGCATGTTTTACGGATTTTCGTCGGAATTCGGCGCCGACCGCGAGCGGATCGAGGTGCTTGGGGTTGGCGGGATGCCGCCGCGATGGGATGCCCGAAACGTGAGACGGCTGCGGTGCGCGAGGGTATGATACACGCTGCGTTTGCGGTTTGTCGGATATAGGGGATATATTTGTGAAGTTGTGTTCTGGCAGACGTGCCAGAGCAAAGACTTGCAAGCAAGTAATAAGGGAGTCCATTATGGCAGCTCGTTGCGCAGTGTGCGGCAAGGGACCGCAGACCGGTTACACCGTGTCGCATTCGCATATCCGCAATAAGCGCACCTTCCGTCCGAACCTGCAGCCGGTTCGCACCACGGTCGACGGCGAGAACGTCCGCGTCCGCGTGTGCGCCAAGTGCCTGAAGGCCGGTAAGGTCGCTCGCGTCGCCGCGTGAATCACGCGCTAACGCTTCAGAAGCCCCGGAGTCGCCCAGAGCGCTCCGGGGCTTCGTCATAGCTGTCGGCGCGAACGTGGAGAATAGGTGGCTATGAGCGTTACAGTGGGCACCCCGGTCTCGTCGGTGATGACGAACAAGCGACGTGTGGGGGCGCTCAAGTCGCTCGGCGTGCTGACCGTGGGTGATGCGCTGACCTACTATCCGTTCCGTGTCACCGACCCGGTTCCGCTGCGTTCGATCCGCGAGGCCAGGATCGGCGAGCCGATGGCGTTCGCCGCCGAGGTGCGCGCCGTGCGTGTGTCGTCTTCGGGGGCGCGCGGCAACGGCCGACTGGAGGTTGTGGTTGACGACTCGGCGTTCGCCGCATCGCGCCGCCAGCCCGGCGCGATGGCACGTCTGGTGTTCTTCTCCCATAAGAAGCAGTATCTCGACTGGATGAGCGGGCGACTGCGCCAAGGGACGTGTGTGGTTGTTGCGGGCACGCCGGGCGTGTTCAACAACCAATTGCAGTTCACCCACCCCGAGGTGCTGACGGTGGGGGTGCATCCTACTTCGAGGTACACATTTGTACTTGAGGAAAATCAACCCCTTGATGTGCGTAACGCGAGTTTGGGCGCACCGACTTCCCCGAGACCCGACGTGGAATCGCCCGAGGAAGGCCTGGCCCGCGTCTGCCGACCCAGACCGGTCTACCACGCCAGCTCCCGCATCTCCAGCGACCACATCCATGATTCGATCCTCGACATGCTGCGGCTCCTGGCCGAATCAGGGGATTCCGCCGCGTCGATGCCCGATGGCGCGGAGACCGTCGACAAAGCAGCCAATGTGCCGCAGTCCGGCGTGGCTGGAGCGTCCGGGACTCCCGAAACGGCCGAGTCCTTGGACATGCCGAGGGAGCCGGGCGTATCGGAGTCCGAGGAGGCCCGCGCTCGCTTGCTGTCCGGATTGGCCCGCGCCATCCCCGACATCCTGCCCGAACGCATCCGCGCGGACAAGGACCTCATGCATCGTGCCGAAGCGTTCCTGAACATCCACGACCCGGTCTCCACCAAGGAATTCCACCGCGCCATCGCCACCCTGCGCTATGAGGAGGCGTTCGTCTGCCAGACCGCGCTGTTGCAGGCCCGTGCCCATGCCGGCCGTGCTTCCGCCGAGCCCTGCCCCGACGTCACCCTGCGGGACGCCATGATCGCCTCCCTTCCGTTCAGTCTGACCGGCGGCCAGCGTGAGGTCATCGACTCAATCGCTGCCGACATGTCCCGCGACCATCCGATGCAGCGTCTCCTGCAAGGCGAGGTCGGCTCCGGCAAAACGGTGGTGGCGCTCGCCGCCATGCTGCAGGCGGTCGGGTCCGGGCACCAGGCCGTGCTCGTGGCCCCCACGCAGGTGCTCGCCGAACAACATCACCGGACGATCACTGCAATGGTCGACCGGATGACGGAACAAGTCGTTTCGGATTCCGACGGCCACCCGCTATCCGCTCCGCCGGTGATCCTCCTGACCGGCGGTATGAAGCTCGCCGCCCGTCGTCGGGCGCTCGCCACTGCAGCCAGCGGCGAACCGTGCATCGTGGTCGCCACGCATGCCGCGTTCTCCAAGACCTTCCAGGCTCCGAACCTGGCGCTCGCCGTGATCGACGAGCAGCATCGCTTCGGCGTGGAGCAGCGCGAGAGCCTGCGCGGCAAGGCGTTGTCCGGCAAGGCGCCGCACCTGCTGATCATGACCGCCACCCCGATCCCGCGCACCGCCGCCATGACCTGGTTCGGCGATCTGGACATCTCGTGGCTCACCGAGCTGCCCGGTGGCCGCAAGCCGATTCGCACCTTCGTGATCCCGGAGGCGGACGGTCATCTGATGGGGTCGATGTTCGCGCATATCCGTCAGCGCATCGACGCGGGGGAGCGTGCGTATGTGGTCTGTGCCCGCATCGACGACGCGGATGAGGCCGGCGAAGGCGACGTGCTGGACGAGACGATGGCGGAGCCCATGCGGCCTGTAGTCGGTGACGCGGCGCGGTCCGATGCTGGGACGGTCGCCCCGCCTCGCCCGCTGCACACGGTGGTCCAGATCGCGGAGCGACTGGCGAAACTGCCGCAGTTCCAGGGCGTGCGGTTCGCCACATTGACCGGTCGCGACGATGACGCGACCAAGCAACAGGTGATGGCCGGGTTCGCGAGCGGGGAGACGCCGATTCTGGTGGCGACGACCGTGATCGAGGTGGGCGTGGACGTGCCGCAGGCCAGCTGCATCGTGGTCTTCGATGCGGATCGGTTCGGACTGTCGCAGTTGCATCAGCTGCGCGGCCGTGTGGGGCGCGGTGGGACGTCGAGCTGGGCGTTCCTGGTTTCGCAGGCGGAGCCGGGGGGCCTGGGGGAGCAGCGGCTGGCGGTGATCCGCGACACGACGGATGGGTCGACGATTGCCGAGGAAGATCTGCGATTGCGTGGCGCGGGCGATGTGCTGGGCGACACGCAGTCGGGTGGCAAATCGAGTCTGAAGCTACTGCGTGTGGTCAAGGATGCGGATCTGATTGTGGATGCGCGAGAGCGCACCGAGGCGCTGCTGGCTGAGGATCCGGAGCTGACGGGCGAGGTGGAGCTGGCCGGTGCCGTGCTGGATTTCACCCGCGGCAACGAGACGTATCTCACCAGCAGCTGAGCGGGAACCCGGCGGTTATGCAAGAAAGTCCCGGGACTTTCTTGCGCGTCATGCAGAAAAGTCCCGTGACTTTCTTGCATTGATGCAATTTTCTCCCGGGACTTTCTTGCGTTACGCTATACTGGCGGTATCGACAAAGGAGGTGCTTCATGCTGCGGCGTAAGATCATGGACCGGCTCATCGCTTGGAAATCCAAGGAGCGGAAGAAGTGCCTGTTGCTGCAAGGGGCACGCCAAGTCGGTAAGACATACATTGTCGAGGAATTCGGCAGGCAGCAGTATGAGCATGTCGTCAGCCTGAATTTCGAGAAGAACGGTTCGTACCGGGATATCTTCGAGGGTGATTATGATGTGGACCGCATTGTGGCGCGCATCATGCTTGCGGTTCCCGGCAGCCGGTTCGTTCCCGGGAAGACCCTGCTGTTCCTCGACGAGATTCAGAGCTGCCCGAACGCCAGAACCGCGTTGAAGTTCCTGTCCATCGATGGCCGGTATGACGTCATCGCCTCCGGGTCGCTGCTGGGCATCGGCTACGGCGAGGTGTCCTCGTTCCCTGTCGGCTATGTCGAACGAATGACCATGTACTCGTTGGATTTCGAGGAGTTCCTGTGGGCGCTGGGCATCGATTCGTCGGTGATCGCGTTCGTCAAGGGATTCTATGAGTCGCGCACCAAGGTCGATGAATCGGTGCATGCGCAGATGATGGATTATCTGCGGCAGTACATTGTGGTCGGCGGCATGCCCGCCGTGGTGCGCAGCTATGTGGAGCATCGGGATTTCCTGCAGGTGCTGGACGAGCAGCGCAACATCCTTGCCGATTATGAGGATGACATCGCCAAATACGCCAAGGACTCCGACAAGGTGAAGGCCCGTGCCTGTTTCCTGTCGATTCCGAAGCAACTGGCCCGCGATTCCAAGCGGTTCAGCTATGCCGTGGTGGAGAAAGGCAGTGGTGCCCGCAAGTATGGTGGCAGTCTGCAATGGCTGTACGATGCTGGCATCGTGAATTTCTGCTATTGCTTGGAGCGGCCGGAGCTGCCATTGGAAGGCAATGCGGACAACCGCAAGTTCAAGGTGTATATGCGTGACACCGGTCTGTTGGTGGCGATGTTGGAGGATGGGTCTCAGAAGAGCATCCTGGACGGCGATCTGGGCATATACAAAGGTGCCATCTACGAGAACATTGTGGGCGATATGTTCGCGAAAAACGGTCGCCGCCTGTACTACTTCGAGAAGGATTCGAAGTTGGAGATGGATTTCTTCATCCGGTATCAGGACGTTGCTACGGCGGTGGAGGTGAAGTCGTCCACGAACCGGCAGGCCAAGTCGATGCGATCGATGATCGAGAACTATGGGGTCAAGCGCGGAATAAAACTGTCGCCGGATAACGTGGGCAAAGCCGGCGAACAGGTGGACGTGCTGCCGTTGTACATGGCCATGTTCCTGTGACGCGACACGGCCCCGGGAATTACTGTCGCAGGGGGGTGTGGGGATCTAGCCTGCTCCGGCCAGAATCCGCATCACGCGCGTGCGATCAGTGTGAGCCTTTCCGCAATCGCGTGGGTAGTTGCGATCATTCCAGCCACGCGGCGGACGTCAGCGGCCTGCTGTTGGTGCGCTACGAGGCGCGACTGCGGTCGTTGGAGCGGCAGGTGGCCGATCTGAAGGATGAGGTGCGTCGCCTGCGGGGGTGAACGGACACAATGCGCGATGATGACTAGGGGGAGGGCGCGGCAACCCTCCCCCCTAGTCGTTTTCATTGCAGCGCAAGCATTCCAGCGTTGGTACGGGGGTATATGACCACCTACGCCCGCTACACTGATGAGTTACCCCGTATCCGGAATACACGGGTGTGAATCGACGCGCGAGGAGAAGGATCATGGACGTACGAGCGCTACCTGAGCCTAGGTATCATCGGCGTCTCCCCGAGGCGTCCCACAACCACTGGCGTCGTTCCTGTCACAGTTGACACGGGCAACAGACACGGCTCGAATGTCGCATATTCTCCGCGGCAGGCTGAAACGTTCGACCAGGTCATACAAGAGGCGTGTAATGGACCCCAACCCCATCCCCACGGGTGGGTCCTCTCGAAACAGAACAAGTGAATGCGCAGACCGAACCACCGGCATCCGGCCACGGTCTGAGGCGGCAACGGCCGTCTGATTCGACATAACACCACATACCAACAACCGACAGTCGCACCGTACGGCGCAGTCGTAACCACCCACAGGGTCACGGCATCGCACGCGCGGCAACGGCTCTGCAATACCAACAGACCGTCCGCGGTCAGGGAGCAAAACGCATGAAGCAAGGAAAATTCACAGCGAAGGAACGGGCATACCTGATGTCATTGCCCGCAGTCGAATCGGTGACCTCCGAACGTATCTTCTACGCCGAGCGGTTCAAAACGGAATGCATGCGGCGCTACCACGAGGGCGAATCGCCTACGAAGATCTTCAACGACGCGGGACTGTACTCCTCTCTGATCGGCTACAAGCGCATCGAGCGGTGCATCGCGCGGTGGCGCGCCGACGAGCGGTCCGGCCGTTTGAACGGCGAATACGAGACGAGTGACATGATGGTGAGCAATCTGCCCGGCGAGGCGGTAACGCCACGGTTCCTCGGCAACGGCGCGAACGGCGCGAGGAATGCGCGCTGGCCGGTCGACGCGCGTGCCCCACGACCGGTGCAGGACGTCAGCGGCCTGCTGCTGATGCGGTACGAGAGCCGATTGCGTACGTTGGAGAAGCGCATCGCCCTGATGGCCGAGCGCATCGACCGCATGGAACGTTCCGTGGCGCGGTCCATGTCCGAGGCGCTGATCGAGGCGGACGACGATTCCGCGGCCTGTACCGACGCTCGCATATGGATAATGGAAGATATGCGAGTGATTGCGGGACGATTCAAGGGACTGGAACTCAAGGCGGCGAAGAACGGCACGCGGCCGACCACCGACCGGACCAAGGAGGCGATCTTCTCACGCCTGGAATCCTGGGCCGTGCTGGAGGACGCGCGTGTGCTCGACCTGTTTGCGGGGACGGGTGCGCTCGGCATCGAGGCGCTGTCTCGGGGGGCGAGGGAGCTGGTGTCGGTGGAATCCGCGGCGCCGGCCGCCTCGCTGATCTCCGGCGCGTTCGCTGAGCTGAGGCATAACCGCGCTTGGGAGCGCGGCATGAGCGTGCGACTGGTGCGCAAGCGTGCCGAACAGTATGTGATCGGCACGATGCGCGTGCCGCAGGACGGTGCCGCGACCCATCCGGAGTTCTCCGGCAAGCTGCCCGGCGGAACGGGGGCCGGTATGGAAGGTGTCGTCCCCAATACCACAATCCACGATGGCGCGGATGGGGCCGCCGTCGCATCCGGTGAGGTCTCTTCCGTCGTGGCCGCGGGAGGCGCGGCGAGATCACAGGCGTTCGACGTGATCTTCATCGATCCCCCGTATGCATTCACCACCGAGGCCTGCAACCGGCTGCTGGCGGACCTGGTGGTTTCGGGTCTGGCGGTGCCGCATACGGTCATCGTGCTGGAACGCTCGACTCGCAGCGATGACCCGACCCCGCCCGAAGGCTGGCAGGTCACCGACCGCCGCGATTACGGCGAGACCGCGGTCCACTACATCGAAGCCGCCGTGTAATCGCTGATTAGTCCAGACGGCGCGGATGGTCGCCGGACACCTCCCAGCCCAGCGCCATCAGCGTCTTCCGATCGGCCTTGTCGAGCGCACGGCAGTCGAGCTGCTCGATGAGGTCCGGACGGATCTCATCGGTGCGGCTGAGGGCCTCGTCGCGGCGGAACCGGTCCACCTTGCCGTGGTCGCCGGACAACAGGATATCCGGCACGGCCATGCCGCGCCAAGTGGCGGGCTTCGTGTATTGACGGTGCTCAAGCAGCGCGTTGCCGCCCGTGTAGGATTCCTCCACAATGGAGTCCGGATTGCCCATGAACCCAGGCAGCAGGCGGGTGATGGCCTCCAGCATCACGGACACGGCCACCTCGCCGCCGTTGAGCACGTAGTCGCCGATCGAGTATTCGCGCACGTCCACGCCCTGATTGCGGTAGTACGCGGGGATGCGGGCATCGTATCCCTCATACCGGCCGCATCCGAACACCAGACGGCCGGCATGGCTCAACTCCGTGGCATCCTGCTGGGTGAACAGGGGAGCGGAGGGATTCGGGAAGATGAGCACCGTGCTGCCTTGGGCTTCCGCTGTTTTGTCCGAATCGGGGGATTCTTGCGTTTTGCCGTCATATGCAACGTTGCAATTGAAAGAATCCCCCGATTCGGACAACATGGGGGCGACCTCCACCGGCGCCAGCCCAAGCAGATCATCCAGGCATTCGGCCCAGATCTCGGGCTTCATCACCATGCCGGCGCCGCCGCCGACCGGTGTGTCATCCACGGAATGATGCACGTCGTGCGTCCAGTCGCGCAGGTTGTGCGCATGCACCTCAACGAGCCCCTTGGCCTGCGCCTTGCCGAACAGGCTCAGGTTCAGCACCTCGAAATACTCCGGGAACACGGAAACGATGTCGATTCTCATGCCTCGCCCTTCAATCCGGGAATCAGTCCGCCGGGCGGATCCAGGGTCAGATAGCCCTCATCAAGGTCGATGTCGGGTACCAGCTGCTCAACGAACGGCACCAGCGCGGTCTTCTCGATGCGGTCCGATTCCGCCTGTTGGTCTTCTGTGCCCTTAGAAGGCAAAGAGGAAGGTTCGGAAGCTGCACCGTCCGCGGCAGGCGCACCGTCCGAGGCCAGCGACGCCAGATAGGCGTCGGACAGTCGGATCTTGAGCAGCGACTGCGCGCCGTCGATCACGTCCACAACCTTGCCGACCGCCAGACCGGCCGGTGCGCCCAGCCCGTTGTCCGCGGCCATGCGGGCCTCAAGCCCGACCAGGTCGCGCGGGTACCAGGCGTCCTCCTCAAGCATGAGCTCGGGGTCGTCGGCTTCGCCGTACAGTTCGATCCCGTTCAACGCCTCGGAGGCGTCACGGTTGTCGATGTCCTCGAACTTGATGATCCAACGGTCCTTGAACGTGCGGGACCGCTCCACGACATACTCCTGCGAGCCGTCGCGGGTATAGAGCACGGATCCGGGGGCGAACCGGTAGTCCGGATCGTCCGTGTACAGGCGCACGGTGACCTCACCCTTGAGTCCCTGCGCGCGACCGATACGACAGACCCGCAGCAGGTCGAGCTGCTGCGGGTCGTCAGAGTGTTGTTGACGCTCCACGCTACGGAACTCTCTTACCGACGCACGTCCATGATGTCGACACGCACCTTGTGGTCGGACAGAGCCTGCACCACGGTGCGGATCGCGTTCGCCGTACGCCCGTTGCGGCCGATCACCCGGCCGATGTCCTCGGGGTTCACGCGCACGCGCAGCAGTTCGCCGCGCGAGTTCTCATGCGACTTGACGGACACATCATCCGGAAAATCGACGATGTTCTTGATGAGATGTTCAACAGCCTGGGCGAGCATGATCACTCAGCTTCCTCTGCGGGGGCTTCCTCAGCCGGAGCCTCTTCCTCAGCGGTTTCGGCGGCCTGGGCCTCGGCCTCGGCAGCAGCCTTGGCGGCGGCCTCGGACTTGGCGGCCTTCAGCTTCTGGGCCTGAGCCTCAACAGCCTCGACACGAGCCTGCGCGTCCGGGCCGGCTTCGGCGGTCTTCAGCGTGCCTTCGGCACCGTCGATGCCCTTGAACTTCTGCCAGTCGCCGGTGATTTTGAGCAGGTTCAGCACCGGCTCGGTCGGCTGCGCGCCGACACCCAGCCAATACTGAGCGCGCTCGGAATCGATCTGGATCAGCGAGGGCTGCTTGTTCGGATCGTAGACGCCGATCTCCTCGATGGCCTTGCCGTCACGCTTGTTGCGGGAATCGGTGATGACCACGCGGTAGAAGGCGTAGAACTTCTTGCCCATGCGCTTCAGACGAATCTTGGTTGCCAAAATGGCTCTCCTTGTATCACTAGGGGTGCGGGTTTTCGGTTTCGGTGTGGGGCACGGAATCCGAGAACCCACGTGTTCCTCATGCAACGCGGGAGTAGAGGGCGCCGCGCCCATGAATAACCCGACGATTATAACCCCATCCCCGCGACACGCCGTGTCGTGGGCGGTGCCGCGGGCGATCGCGAAGCGCGACTGTCCGGCCGCATCGTGGTGTGGCGGCGGATGCCGGACGTCCGGCGCCGGCGTCTTCGCCGTCACCGAATGCGCAATGCGGCCACCGTGGCCAGGTGATCGCTGCCGTGGATGGTAAGGGTTTCGACCCGTTCGGCGTCGATCCCGCCGCTGATCAGCACGTGGTCCAGTTCGATGTGCGGCCAGGCGAGCCATGAGGGGAACGACACCATCGGCTTGCGCAGGGCGCTCATGCTGGCGTCACGGAATCCGGCGGCCAGCAGCTTGCGGAAGCTCGGGTGGTCGATGCCGCAGTTGAGGTCGCCGAGTACCACGGTGGCCTCGGTCGATGCGCGAGATGGGTCGTCGGCGGCGGTTTCGGGCGATGGGTGTGTCGGGGCGTGCGTGCCGCAACCCTGCCGCAGTGCCAGCCGGCCCAGTCCGACGATGCCCTGCGACCACGCGCGGCACCCGCGCATCGGCGATTTGGTATGCGCCGAGGCGAAGGCGATGGCGGAATCGGGGGCGTCGGCGGGCTGACCGTTCCGGGTGGGTGACGCGACGATCATCGGCACGTCCGCGGCCGGGATCTGGGCGGACGACGATGCGGCGGCGACCGGGGCGAGCCGCGTCCACAGACCGTTGAACCCGCCGTTGTCGGTCGGACGGTCCTCGCCGAGCTGGCGATGGGGGAGTACGTCGCGGATCCCCGCGGCGTCGAGGGCGCCGACCAGATCCGCAGTGAGTTCCTGGAGGGCGAGGACGTCGACGTCATGCGCGCGCACCGCATCCATGATGGCATCCGCGTCCGCACGGCCGAATCGGCAGTTGAGCGTCATGACGGTGATGGGGGCATCCGGCTGTTCGTCGTATCCGCGAGCAGTTGTGTCGGACGTATCGGGATGCGTTTCACGATATGTTTCACGCTTGGTTTCACGGGATGTTTCACGCAGGGAGAGCCGGTGGAGCGGCACGCGCAGAGCGACAATCATCGCTAGCACCACCGCGGCAACCGCCAGCGGCCAGCAACCCAGCACGGCCGCAACAATGGCGAGCAGCAGCGCGGGGATCCACAGGAACGGAATCAGCGCGATCAGATACGGCAGCGGCAGACGCCCTTCGGCACCGGCCGGCAGGAATCGCAACGCCCACCACAGCACGAGCAGCGCCAATGCCGTCCCCAGTGCGATCGTCATGCCATCCTCCTTGCCGCGGTTGTCCGTCGTATCTCCGGGAGCTTACCAGAGGGACGGCAGGTCCGCCCCTCGCGGAACCGCGAACAGCCGCGACCGCACCGGTCATCAGCGGTTCCGGACCATGCCTTGTCCCACGCGGCTCGGCATCGGGCACATCCCGCTTTCGCACGGGACCGGATGCTCCGGAACGAGAATGGTCCCGCAACCCCAAGGGCGCGGGACCATCCACAGGCGCATCGATCAGCGGCCGAAGAGACCGCCCAGGCCGCCTCCGAGATTCGGCGGCACATCGGGCATGCCGTTCTCGCCGAGCATATCCTGCAGTCCGGCCGGCAACGCCGGATTCTGCGGCTTCTTGGCGAACGCCGAACCGCCCGAGCTGCCGGACGAGCCGCCCTTGCCGGACAAGCGGTCGCGCAACGCCTTCTCCTCGGCCTCACGCTTCATCGGGTTGCCGGACTTGGAACCCTTCTTCTTGCCTTTCTTGCCCTTCTTGCCGCCGGCCGCGGGGCCGCCGAACCCGGGGATGCCGCCCATGCCGGCCTTGTTGGACATGCGCTTCATCATCTTGGCGGCCTGCTCGAAGCGCTGCAGCAGCGCGTTGACCTGCGAGACCGTCACACCCGAACCGTAGGCGATGCGGGCGCGGCGCGAGCCGTCGATGATCTTCGGATTCCGTCGCTCGGCCGGGGTCATCGAACGGATGATCGCCTCGGTGCGGTCGATCTCACGCTCGTCGAACTGCTCCAACGCCTGACGATGCTGCGCCATACCCGGAATCATGCCGAGCAGGCTCTTCATCGACCCCAGCTTGCGCACCTGCTGCAGCTGCTCAAGGAAGTCGTCCAGACCGAACTCGCCCTCGGCCATCTTCTGGGCGGCCTTGCGGGCTTCCTCCTCGTCGAACTGCTTCTGCGCCTGCTCGATTAGGGTCAGGATATCGCCCATATCCAGGATGCGCGAGGCCATACGGTCCGGATGGAAGACCTCGAAATCCTTCAACCCCTCGCCGGTCGAGGCGAACAGGATCGGCTTGCCGGTCACGCTCGCCACCGACAGCGCGGCACCGCCACGGGCGTCGCCATCCAGCTTGGAGAGCACCACGCCGGTGAAATCCACGCCCTCGTCGAAGGCCTTGGCGGTACGCACCGCATCCTGGCCGATCATCGCATCGATCACGAACAGGATCTCATCGGGCTGCACGGCGTCACGGATATCACGAGCCTGCTGCATCAGCACCTCGTCCACACCCAGACGGCCGGCGGTATCGATGATAACCGTGTCATACAGCTTCTGCTTGGCCAACGCAATCGAATCGCGGGCCACCTTCACCGGATCACCGGTGGTCAGGCCGGGGGCGGAGACCTCATCGCCGCCATCCGACTGCACGCCCTTCTCCGGCGCATACACTGGCACGCCGGCGCGCTCGCCGACCACCTGCAGCTGCGTCACCGCGTTCGGACGCTGCAGGTCGGCCGCCACCAGCAGCGGCGTATGACCTGCATCCTTGAGCCAATAGCCGAGCTTGCCGGCCAGCGTGGTCTTACCGGCACCCTGCAGACCGGCGAGCATGATGATCGTCGGCGGGTTCTTGGCGAAGTTCAACGGGCGGTCCACGCCCTGACCGAGCACGCCGGTCAGCTCGTCGTAGACGATCTTGACGACCTGCTGGGCCGGGTTGAGCGCCTCGGACACCTCGGTGCCCAGCGCGCGCTCGCGGATACGGCCGGTGAAGGAGCGCACCACCTCAAGCGCCACGTCGGCGTCGAGCAGGGCGCGGCGAATCTCGCGGATGGTGCCGTCGATATCCGCCTCGGAAAGCTTGCCTTTGCTCTTCAAGTGCTTGAACGCATTCGAGAGCCTGTCTGTCAAAGAACTAAACGCTGCCATAATGTCCCCCAGTCTAGCCGTGCGTAGGGAGAAGCGGGCGCGCGGTGTTGGCCGGTGCGCTCGCCGGATGGACCGTCAGCCGCCGGCATAATCCGGGCGTGTCGCATCTGGTACAATGGGAAGGCCAGTTTTTCAGGAGAATCCCTGGACACCCCTATCGCAGACATGCCATGCGCGCGGCCACAGTCTCGTGAACAAGACGGGCACAATCCGGGCCCGGCAACACGGACCGAACCAACGGCGGTGCGACGCGTGACTGCCATGCAATACGGAAGGACCATCGATGCAGCATAAGCAAATCGAACGCAAAGCCCTTGGCGTGGGCATCATCATCAACATCCTCATGGTCGTCGCCGGCGCGATCGTGTTCTTCATGACCGGTCTGAAGGCCATGTTCCTCGATACCACCTTCACTGTGATCTCCGTGGTCTCGGGCCTGGTGGCCACCTATCTCTCCTCGCGCACCGTGCGCACCACCGAACGGTTCCCCAACGGCATGTTCGCGCTGGAGCCGATCTACGCGATCTGCAAGGCGATCTTCACCCTCTCCCTGCTCGTGTTCTCGTTCCTGGACGTGGCGCAGGTGGCCTGGGACTACTTCGTGCTCGGTGTGGGGGAGCGCGCATCCTTCGGCCCCGTGGTGATCTACCAGATCCTGACCGTGGCCACCTGTTTCGGCCTGCTTATGTACTACCGCCGCCAGAACGCCCGCATCGGCGATTCGAGCATGATGCTGCGCGCGGAGGCGCAGAGCACCCTGGTGGACGGCATGATCTCGTTCGGCATCGGCCTGGCCGCGGTGGTGCTGGTGCTGCTGCCGGCCGGCGGGCCGCTCGACTTCCTGCACTACACCGGCGACTTCTTCATCACCACGGTGATCGTGATCCTGGCCGTCAAGGAGCCGGTCGAGGTGCTGCGCGATGCGTTCGTGGAACTCGTCGGCGGCGTGCATGACGACGATGAGACCAATACCTTCGTGGAACAGGCCGCGCAGCGACATCTGCCGGCCAACACCGAATACGAGAAGACGATGATCTTCAAAACCGGCATGAACTACACGGTGGACGTGTACCTCGCCGGCACCGGCGAATCGATCGACGTGGCCGACCTGGTCGAATGCAAGCGATCGCTGGAGCGGGAACTGAAGCACAGGCTGCACATCGTGGATGTCGATCTCGTGTTCGACTGAGCATGCGCCCGCCCCGTTCGGTAGTCGATCGGCACCCGTGCGTAATGGGAGGGGCAGGACACGGCCGGGTGGTTCGCCGGTGACGGCTCCCTCCCTTGAGGGAGCCGTCACGCTGTGTGCGCTACTTCAGCGACCAGGTGGAACCCTGCGGGGTGTCCTCGATGATGATGCCGGCCTCGCCCAATGCATCGCGAACCGCGTCCGCGGTATTAAAGTCGCGGGCCTTGCGCGCCTCGGCGCGGCGGGCCAGCTGTCCGGACACCAGGGCGTCGAGCGCCGCGTGCTCGGGGGACGCCTCCCCATCGGCAGTACCCGCCGCGCCGCCATTGACCCACGGTTCGGCCAGCGGGTCGAGACCGAGCGTGTCCAGCATCGCACGCACCGCAACCAGGACGCGGCGCAGCATCGCCTTCGCATTGTCGGACGTCGCCGCGGCGTCGCCTGCACCCCAAGCGGCCGTGATCGCGGCGGGCAGATCCGCGCAACGGCCGGTGCCCACGGCCTCGACCAACGTGTTGCCCTCGCGGATCGCGGTGAAGATCGCGGCAGTGGCCCCGGAAACGTTGAAATCGTCGTTCATCGCGCCCACGAACGCGGCGGGCAGATCGTCGGCGCCCACGGCCTCGATCTCGTCGCGCGTCGGCTGCTCGGCGATCGCCGCGGCGGCGCGTTCGATGAAATTCGTCACGCGATCGTGCGCGGCTGCGGCCTCAGCCAGCGTCTGATCCGACCATTCCAGCATCGAACGGTACTGCACCGAACCCAGCGCATACCGCACCACCCACGCCGGATGCTCGGCAAGCACCGCCGGCACCGACAGGCCGTTGCCCAGCGACTTGGACATCTTCTCGCCCTTGGCCGTGACCCATGCCGAGTGCATCCAGTGGCGCGCGAATCCCCATCCGGCGGCGCGCGACTGCGCCATCTCGTTCTCATGGTGGGGGAAGCGCAGGTCCAGACCGCCGCCGTGGATGTCGAACTCGTCGCCTAGGTAGCGGTAGCTCATCGCCGAGCATTCCAGATGCCAGCCGGGACGGCCCACGCCGAACGGTGTCGACCAGCGTGCGGTCGGCGGGTCGGTCGGCTTCGGGCGCTTCCACAGCGCGAAGTCGCGCGGGTCGTGCTTGTCGGGCGAGGCGTCGGCGGGGTCGACCGGATTGTATTTGTCGTCGCCCGCGTTATCCACGCTCGGACCCATGCGGTCGGCCACGGCGGCGGCCTCATCACCGGTTTCGGCGCCGGCCACGGTCTGCTTCTGGTGGGTCAGCTCGCCATACCGCGGCCAGCTGGGCACGTCGAAGTACACGTCGCCGGTCGGGTTGCCGGCCTCATCGAGCACCATATAGCCGTGGCCGTTGTCCAGGATGCGCCGGATCAGGTCGATCATGTCCAGCATGTGGCCGGTGGCGCGCGGCTCGTAGGTGGGCGGCAGCACGCCCAGCGCGTCGTACGCCTCGGTGAACTCGCGCTCGTAGATGTAGGCGCGCTCCCACCACTGCTGGCCGGCGGCCGCGGCCTTGTCCAGGATCTTGTCGTCGATGTCGGTCACGTTGCGCACGAACGTGACCGTATAGCCCAGACGCAGCAGCCAGCGGCGCACCACGTCGAACGCCACGGCCGCGCGGATATGGCCGATATGCGGCGAGCTCTGCACGGTCGCGCCGCACACGTAGATGCCCACATGGCCCGGCTGGACCGGGACGAACGGTTCGACCGCATGCGAGGCGGTGTCGTACAGCTTGAGGTTCGCGGCGGCGTCGGACAGCATGCGGCCATCCGCGTCGACGGTGGGATTCATGGTGTCGGTCATAGTTCGAGCGTATTCGCTTTGCCAGACAAGGTCGGGTGGCGCAAACCGCGCTTTTTCCGCGCCTTTTGCCGTGGTGCGGCGTGCTTTCTACGGTGCCGGTGCAACAATGGAATCTATGACGTCACCGCAAGTGCTTATTCTGCAGCACGTCCCGTGGGAGAAACCGGGGCGGATTCTGGCGAATCTTGAGGATCTGGGTCTGGAGACGCTCACGCTCAACGTGGCCAGGAAAAAGAAACCGGACATGCCGGATTTCGACGAGCTGGCCGGCGTGGTGATCATGGGCGGGCCGATGGGGGCCGCCGACTACGACCAATACCCGGGGCTGAAGGCGGAGGCCAAGCTGGCCAAGGCCGCGATCAGCGTGGGCAAGCCGGTGCTGGGCATCTGCCTGGGGCATCAGATCATCGCCACGGCGTTGGGGGCCAAGCTGTGCAAGGGCGAGGAGCCGGAGATCGGCGTGGGGCCGATCAAGCGCGTGGACAAGCACGATTACTTCTCGATGTGGGGCAAGCAGCTGGATGTGCTGCACTGGCACCGTGATACGGTGGGCCTGCCCGACGGCGCGCAGCTGCTGGCGCGTTCGGCGCAGACCAAGGTGCAGGCGTTCCGCTTCGGTTCGGCGCTGGGGTTGCAGTTCCATCTGGAGGTGACCGCCGCCATGCTGGAGGAGTGGCTGGAGGAGCCCTCGATGGTCAAGGAGCTCAAGGCCGCCGGCGGTTCGAAGTCCAAGCTGCGGGAGGCGTTCGCGCAGGCCGATGCGCAGATCCAGCCGCTGGGCGAGCAGGTGTTCTCCAGCTTCGCCGCCCGGTGCAGCACCTACGCCAAGACCCTGAACTAACCGTCCCTTCCCCATCCCGGGTCCTTTTCCCGTCCCGGGTCCATCCGGCGCGTCTCCCGCCACGCCCGGATTCTCCGGACTCTGACATATTCGTGACTCTGACACAATTCAAGAACCTTGTAAAATCAACGATTTTGGAGATGGATCACGGTCACGATGCATCAGAGTCCGGAGAAGCCGGGCGTGGCGGGGCGGGTGGTAGATTAAGGGATTATGCCGATTTACGATATTGGGTTGGAACAGGTGTCGCTTGCGTTCGCGACCAAGACGATCTTCACCGACGTGACGCAGGGTGTGTTCGAGGGCGACCGCATCGGCATCGTCGGCCGCAACGGCGATGGCAAATCCACGTTGCTGCACCTGTTCAACGGCACGCAGGAACCCGATTCGGGTCGTGTGACCAAGCGTGGGGGGCTGAGCTTCGGCATGCTCGACCAACGCGATCCGCTCGACGACAACGCCACCGTGCGCCAGGCCGCATTGGAGGGACGCGAGGACTACGAGTGGGCGTCGGAGACGCGCTCGCGCGAGATCGTGGAGGCGTTGCTCGGCGGCATCAGTCTGGATACGCGCATCGGCTCGCTGTCCGGTGGCCAGCGCCGCCGCGCCGATCTGGCCCGCCTGCTGCTCAAGGACTGGGACATCCTGGCGCTGGACGAGCCGACCAACCATCTGGACGTGGTCACGATCCACTGGTTGGCCGAACACCTGAAAACCCGCTGGGGCAAGGGGCAGGGCGCGTTGCTGCTGGTGACGCACGACCGCTGGTTCCTGGATGAGGTGTGCGAGTCGATGTGGGAGGTGCACGACGGCACGATCGACCCGTTCGAGGGCGGTTACAGCGCGTACATGCTGCAGCGTGTGGAGCGTGACCGGCAGGCCGACGTGCGCGAGGCCCGCCGCCGCAACCTGGCGCGCAAGGAGTTGGCATGGCTGAGCCGCGGCGCCCGCGCGCGCTCCACCAAGCAGAAGTTCCACGTCAAGCAGGCACGCGAGCTGATCGCCGACGTGCCGCCGCTGCGCAACACGCTGGAACTGAAGCAGATGGCGACCTCCCGTCTGGGCAAGCAGGTGGTGGATCTGATCGATGTGACGCAGGTGTTCGCCGCCGAGAACGGCGTGACCGTGGACGGCACGCCGCATCCCGATGCCGTGCGGCCGGCGTTCGTGGGCGACGCCGACACTGCCGGTGCCGCCGCGATCGACCCGGATGTGGCCGAGATGGCGGCCTCCGCGTCCCGCGTGGACGTGGTGCATCCAATGTATGCGGAGCCGCAGGCGTACGGCGCCGTCGAGTTGGCAGTTGACGACCTGTCAACCGACCCGCGCCTGCGCGATGCCGGCGTCGCCTTTACCCCGACTGTCACCTCTGACTCTTCCGCAGAGAGACCCGACGCCCCGAGTGTGACAGGGGGAGAGCCCTCTGCTCGCTCCGCCTCTTCTGGCGAGGGGGCTACCCTCCAGGACGCGACCGGGGAAGCGACAACGCTCCCCGCCACCTCCGCCGCGCACAAGGTCTCCGTCACCGGCCGTAAGGTGCTGGACGACGTGACCTGGCTGATCGGTCCCGGCGACCGTTTCGGCATTGTCGGCGCGAACGGCGCCGGCAAGTCCACGCTGCTGAAGATTCTCGACGGGTCGATCACCCCGACCGCCGGCCATGTGAACATCGGCAAGACGGTTCGTTTCGCGGTGCTCTCGCAGCGGCTGGACGAGCTGGAGGCGCTCGGCAAGTACAAGGTCAAGGAGGTGCTGAGCCGGTATAAGCCCAGCTACATCGTGGACGGCAAGGAGGTGACCCCGGGGCAGCTGATGGAAAGGCTCGGCTTCGAGGCCGCGCAGCTGATGACCCCGATCCGCGACCTGTCCGGCGGGCAGAAGCGCCGCATGCAGCTGCTGCTGATCCTGCTCGATGAGCCGAATGTGCTGATCATGGACGAGCCGGGCAACGATCTGGATACCGATATGCTGGCCGTGATGGAGGATCTGCTCGATACCTGGCCGGGCACGCTGATCGTGGTCAGCCATGATCGCTACCTGCTGGAGCGCGTGACCGACCAGCAGTTCGCGCTGATCGGCGGCAAGATCCGTCACCTGCCGGGCGGCGTGGCCGATTATCTGGCGATGACGGAGGCGATCAAAGCCGGCCGCGACCCGTTCGCCGGCGATGCCGCGTCGAATCGGAGGAAGGGCTCTGCGGGGGCGACCGGCACTGCGACGCCCGCGGACGACGCGGCCGGCATCGCGGATGACGCCGCTGCTCCGGAGCATGGATCACAGTCCGGGAACGGCGGGGCGTCCGGCACCGCGACCGTCGGGGCGACGCCAAAGTTGACGGGCAAGGCGTTCCACGAGGCATCCAAGCGCGTCTCTCAGATCGAGCGGAAGCTGGCCAAGCTGGAGGAGGAGAAATCCGAGCTTGAGACCAGGATGGCTGAACACGACCCGAGCGACTACGCCGGCCTCAACGAGATGAACGTGCGCCTGCAGGCCATCGCCGAGGAGGCCGAACCCCTCGAACTCGAATGGATGGAGCTTTCCGAGCAGTTGGAGTAGCCGTCACCCCTCCCACGGGTTGAACAGCTTGACGCCGGTGTGCTCGAAATCCTTGACGTTGCGTGTGGCCAGCGTGGCATCGCAGGCCAGTGCAATGGCGGCGATCATCGCATCCTGAGGGGTGACGGGTCGTCCTGCGGCGCGGCGTTGGGCGTAGACGGCGGCGTAATATGGCGCCGCAGCTGCGTCAAACGGCAAGGTGCGAGGAAGGTAGAGGTTTATGAACTGCTGCACGGAGTCGCCAAGCCGCCGCTTCCGTGTTCCTTCGGGCAGCAGGGCTATGCCCGTCAGCAATTCGGCCGTGGTGACGGATGTCGTGTAGGCTTCATTCAGCGGAACATGGATGAACCAGTCGACGACACGACGGTCGGCGTGGTCCTTCTTGAGGATCTCGCTGATGACGTTGGTGTCGAGGATGATCATCGTCGTCACCCCAGTTCAATCGGACGGGCGTCGTCGGTACGCGGGGGAGCGAGCTCTTCGTCGGACTGAAGGGATTCGTCTCCGAGCAGGTCCCACATCTCCTGCACCAAGTCAGAGTTGGACATGATGTCATGCGCCAGAACGCCAGCGGTGAAATCCTCGATGAGCGAGCGTGCCTGGGCCTCCGCCGAGCGGTTGTTCTTCTTGGCGATGCGCTTGAAATCCTCGACGACCTTGTCGTCAAGCTTGCGGATGGTAAGCGTTGCCATGATGTGCCCCCCTTGATTGATGATTCAATGATAGCACAATGCTAGCATATCTTCCGCTGTCAGACTGTGCGTGTCTTCGTTCTAGGAAGGAAGGGGAGAGAGGGTGCACGATACCCCTTGTGTAACCTCATATGTGTTTGGTTGCGAATCCGCAACCAAACACATAGTGCACAACCATGCACGATGGGTCGGCCGGTCAGGACGAATCATACGCTAAACCGGGAGAGTTCTAACGGAACGGGTTCCCGTCGTCATGGTGCGCCTGACACCCCCGGGAGAAGAGAACAAGAAAGGGGCGGCACTTGTGTGCCACCCCTGCAATGGATACCGATGTTGCGTCGCCGCAACGCACGGTGCACGGTTCCCGGAGGCTCAGCGCCCCTTGATCTCGGAGCCGATCACCTTCTCGCTCAGCGCCTTCGGGCCGCGGGTCAGCGCCACGGAGCCCGAGCGCACGATCTCGATGATGCCGTAGTCCTCAAGCAGCGCCAGCATCGAATCCAGCTTCGCGCCGGCACCGGTGGCCTCGATGACCAACGATTCGGGATGCATATCGACCACGCGCACGCGGAAGGTCTGCACGATCTCCAGCACGTCGGACCGGGTCTTGGCGTCGGCCGCCACCTTGACGAGCACGAGCTCGCGGTTCACGGTGTTCTCATCGTCCAGATCCACGATCTTCAGCACGTGGAGCAGCTTGTTGAGCTGCTTGATGATCTGCTCAAGCGGCACGTCCTCCACGTCCGCGGTCACCGTGATGCGCGAGATGTCCGGACGCTCGGTGGGGGAGACGGACAGCGAGTTGATGTTGAACGCACGACGTGCGAACAGGCCGGCGATGCGGGACAACACGCCCGGGCGGTTCTCGACGAGCACCGACAGCGTATGGCGCTGCGATGTGGGCCGTGATGCGGGATACAAAGCCATGATTATCGCTCCTCTTGCCTGAAATTCCGTCAGTTCTCAGCGTCCGCGGCGGCGTCCGCGCCGTCCGTGTCCTCGTCCGGATCCATGTCGTCGTTATGCCCCTTGAGCGGCTGGATGCCGGGCATGTAGATCACGTTGTTGTTGGACTCGCCGGCGGCGACCATCGGCCACACCATCGCATCCTTCCACACGCGGAAGTCGATGAGCACCGGACGGTCGTTGATCTCGTTCGCCTTGCGGATGCACTCGACGGCCTGCTCCTTGGTGAACGCGCGCATGCCGACGCAGCCGTAGGCCTCCGCCAGCTTGACGAAGTCCGGCACGTCGAAGAACCCGTCCGCCGGTTGCCCGTCGTTCGCGTAGTCCTCGGCCTTGCCGTCGCCGTCGTGCAGGTTGGTGGCCGAATAGTGGTGGTCATAGAACAGCGTCTGCCACTGGCGCACCATGCCGAGGGCCGAGTTGTTCAGGATCGCGATCTTGACCGGCGCATGCTCCAGGGACGCGGCCGTCATCTCCTCGCTGGTCATCTGGAAGCTGCCGTCGCCGTCGATCAGCCACACCGGCTTCTTGTCATCGAAGAAACGCTGCGCGCCGATTGAGGCGCCAATGGCGGCGGGCAGGCCGAAGCCCATCGTGCCCAGACCAGAGGAGGACAGCCACGAGTGCGCGTTCTCGAAGTTCAGGAACTGCGAGGCCCACATCTGGTGCTGGCCGACGTCGGTGACCCAGATGGTGGACGGGTCGGCGTACTTGCCGAGCTGCTGCACCACCCACTGCGGTGCGAGCGTGCCGTCGGTCGGCTCGGCGTACGTCATCGGGTACTTGTTGCGCCAACGGTCGATCGCGGCCCACCACGGCTTCAGATCCGGCTTGCCGTGCTCGGCCTGCAGCTTCTCGATCTGCGGGATCAGGTCGTCCAGCACCGTGGCCACATCGCCGACAATCGGCACGTCGGCCACGCGGTTCTTGCCGATCTCCGCCGGGTCGATATCGATGTGGATGACGCGCGCGGTCGGCGCGAACGCGTCGAGTTTGCCGGTCACGCGGTCGTCGAAGCGAGCGCCGATGGCGACGAGCAGGTCGGAACGCTGGATGGCGCCGGTGGCGGCGATGGTGCCGTGCATGCCCGGCATACCGAGATTCTGCGGATGCGAATCGGGGATGATGCCGCGGGCGGGCAGCGTGGTCACGACCGGTGCGCCGGTGACTTCGGCGAGCTTTTCGACCTGCTTGCGGGCGTCGGAACGCACCGCGCCGCCGCCGACATACAGCACCGGGCGGTACGAGCGCTCGAACAGGCGGGCGGCGTCGGCCAGGACGCGACCATGCGCCTTCATGGTGGGGTTGTAGCCGGGCAGGATCATGCGCTGCGGCCACGAGTAGTACATCTCACCGACCTGCGCGGTCTTCGTCAGGTCGACGAGCACCGGGCCGGGACGGCCGGAGTTGGCGATGTAGTAGGCCTCGGTGAGCACGCGCGGGATGTCCTGCGCGTCGGTCACCAGATACGAATGCTTGACCACCGGGTAGGTGGCGCCTACGATGTCGGCCTCCTGGAAGGCATCGGTGCCGATGGCGTCGGTGCCGACCTGGCCGGTGATGACCACCATCGGCACGGAATCCATATTCGCGTCGGCGATCGGGGTCAGCATATTGGTTGCGCCCGGGCCGGAGGTCACGATGCACACGCCCACACGGCCGGTGGCCACGGCGTATCCCTCGGCGGCATGCCCGGCGGCCTGCTCATGGCGCATCAGCAGGAAACGGAACTTCGAATCGTCCTTGATCGCGTGGTAGACGGGCAGAATCGCGCCGCCCGGGATGCCGAACACATCCTGGACCCCCAGATCCTCCAGAGAACGGACCAGCGCTTCGGCGCCGGTCATCTTCTCGCCGTCTGCAATGGTCTGTTTGTCGGTGCCGGCAGCGGCCTTGGGCACGCTGCTGAACGCCTGCAGAGGTGTCGGTAGTACCATGATTCCTCTCTCAATCGTCGTGTGCTCGGGTCGGTTCGCGGTCCACGGGGCGCATCGGTGGGCGCCGCGGGGCGCGACGTCGCGCCGGGGCCGGCTGCCGCTGATGGCGGCATGGCAACGGCGCATACTGCCACCATCGTAGTAGCAAAATATCGCGGAGTGCTAGCCGCGCCCACATACTGGCGTACCGCCGGCGTCCAGCGCATGCCATGCGGCTTCGGCCGCGGCCAGCTGCGCCTTGCGCTTGCTGGATCCGGTGCCGGTGCCGATCACCGTGCCCGCGTCACCGAGTATGGCCCGGGCCGTGAACACCTGCGCATACTCCGGGCCGGACACCTCCATGCGGTACCGCGGTTCCTCCAACCCCAACTCATGCGCCTTGACCACCAGCGAGGTCTTCCAATCCAGCGCGGGGCCTTCGGTGGCCACCTCGCGCAGCGTGTCGTCGATCAGACGGTGCACGACCTCGCGCGCCGTCTCGATGCCATGCTCCACGAACGTGGCGCCGATCAGCGCCTCCACAATGTCGCACAGGATCGAGCTCTTGTCGGCGCCGCCGTCGTCGGATTCGCCGCGGCCGAGCAGGATGTACGGGCCCGCGTGCAGCCTGTTCCGGGCTATGGCGGACAGCGACTCCTCGGAAACGGCCTTGGCCCGCATCTTGGCGAGCTGGCCTTCGGTCATATCCGGGTGCGCCGCGAACAGGGTTTCGGTGACGACCAGTTCGAGCACCGCATCCCCCAGGAACTCCAGCCGCTCGTAGTTCGCCGTGCCCGGGTGCTCGTGCGCGAACGAGCGGTGGGTCAGCGCCTCCACCAGCAGATCCGGGGTGATGGTGGTGCCAAGCGCCTCCAACAACGCTCCGGACGGCACCGGCAATGGCGCCGATGCGGTGTCGGTGTGCTGCGGCGTGGCGAATTCGCCCGATCGTGTGCCGTGATGATGACTCATATCACCGCTTCCCTCGTGGTCGTGTTGACCGGCTGCGCTGGCGCCCCGCCCTGCGTGGCCGGTCCGTATGATTCGCCGTCCCATTGTAGTCCGACGCCTCGGCGGGATCCGATGGCGTGGGCTGTGACGCGGAGGAGGGGTAAACAAAGAACCCCGCCGTCCGTCGACGGCAGGGTTCTCGGAATGCCTATGCGATCAGCGACTCACTTGGTGTGGGCCGGCTGGATGGCGCTGCGGTAGGTGCGGCCGCGGAAGGAACCGCAGCTCGGGCAGGCCATGTGAGGCAGGGTCGGGGCGCCGCAGTTCGCGCAGGTCACGGTCTGCGCGGCGGTCGCCTTCCAGTTCGCGCGACGCGAATGCGTGTTGGCGCGCGAGGTCTTGTACTTAGGCAGTGCCATTGTTGTATCCTCTGTTTCGTTCGAACAATTGAGCTTAAGCGTTCAGTATCCTAGCGCAACCGTGGTACAAAGTCACGTCGGCGCGCTCAGTCCCGATGTTCCTCCGCCTCCAGACGGGCTTTGAACTGCTCGAGCGCGGCGAACCGGATATCGGTGACGTCATGGTGGTGGTCGGGATCCTCGTTGAGATCCACGCCGCACTGCGGGCACAGTCCGAGGCAGTCCTCCCTGCACAGCGGCTGCAACGGCAGCGCCTCCACCAGCGTGTCGCGCAGCGGCGATTCCATGTCGGCGAACGCGCCGTCCGAGCTCAGCGGGTAGACGTCCTCGGCCTCGTCCTCGCCGGCGATGATCTCGACCTCCCCGGTGCCCCGTCCGTCGTCGGCTCCGGGCGCGTCATACGGGAAGAAGAGGGTCACGTTCACGGTCCAGTCGGGGTCGATCGGCTTCAGGCAGCGGGTGCACTCGGCGGTCAGCGGGGCTTCGATCCGTCCGGTGAACACCAGTCCGTCCACAATCGAGTCGAACGAGCCGACCACACGTACATCGGCACCCTCCCTGACGCCGACGATGTCGTCACCGATGCCGCTGGGCGCGGGGAATACGGTGTCGATCGGCTTGCTCTGGCCGGGCCTGGACGCGACCTGCGCCACGGATACGGCCCACTGGGAATCTTCGGGACGGGGCATCGGCTCACTCCTCCGTAGTGGTTTGGGGACGGTTCATGTTCTGCGCTGCGGTGTGCTGGCGATCATACAGTACGTTCAGCCCGGCCTTGACGTCATGGTCGAGCTTGGTGATCTGCTGCTGCAGGCCTTCCATCACCGTGGTGCAGTACTGGTCGGCACCGCGGGTGAGACGGTCGGCCTTGGCCTGGGCCTGATCCATGATCTCGCGCGCCTTCTGCTTGGCCAGCGCGGTCACGTTCTCCTGCCCGGCCAGGAACTGCGCCTGCTCCTCGGCCTCGCGGATCGTGTCGGCGGCGCGGCTCTGCGCCGAGGCCACGATGGCGTTGGCCTGCGTCTGGGCGTTCTCCAGGCGGCGCTCGGCCTCGCGCATCAACGCGGACGCGCGTTCGAGCTGAACCGGCAGCATCTTCTTCAATGTGGCCAGGTGATCGGCGAACTCATCGCGATCCACCTTGATCAGCCCCGGTGCGAACAGGGCGCCCTTGGCCTGGTCGAGCGACTGCTCCATCTGATCGATGACGTCATAGACCGTGGTGAATTCCTCGCGGCTGCGCGCCTCCTCGTCATCGGTCGCATCCTGGCGCAGGTCGGGCAGCGGGAACAACGGCTTGACCTGGGGCGCGACCTCGTGCTCGTCGGTCACGTCGTTCATGTTCTGGGTTTCGTCGGCCATCATCGACTCTTTTCTTGCTGCAGTGCCTCCACAAGCATCGGCGCCACGCAATCCGGCACCATGCCGGTCACATCGCCGCCGTGCCGGGCAACGTCCTTGACAATGGAGCTGGAGATGTGCTCCAGCACGGGGTCCGCGGGCAGGAACAACGTCTCGACCCCGGAGAGTTTGCGGTTGACCAGCGCCATGCCGAGCTCGGCCTCATAGTCGCCGTTCTGGCGCAGCCCCTTGACGATGACGGTGGCGCCCACCTGCTTGCAATAATCGGTGATCAGCCCATCGGTCGACGCCACCTTGACGTCGGTGAACCCGTCCTTGTCCAGGGCGCGGCGGATCACGTCCACGCGGGTGTCGGGGGAGAACATCGGCTGCTTCGCCGAATTCACCGCCACCACCACATGCACGTCATCGAAGAATCGGGCGCACCGTTCGATGACGTCCAGGTGCCCTGCGGTAACGGGATCGTAGGATCCCGGACATACTGCGATAGTCATGCCTCAAGAGTACCGCGTGCCCGGCCGGCGTGTGTCCAATGCGCCGCGGTGTCGCGGCCGCGCGCGGGTGGACGTTGCCGTTTCGCCGCTTTCGGCTCTATGATGGTGGGCAACCGCAGGCAGTGATATATGAGGTGTAGGGAGTTTCGATGATGACCGATGCGATGTGGAACGACGCCGACCCGGTTTCCCCGCTGTCGAGCCCCGACGAGGGGACCGGCACCGCGGTGCTGGAGCGGCCGGAGACCCGCGAACAGTCCGACATGACCGACAACGGCGATGCCGACCGGTTCGCGCATTACGTGTCCAAGGACCGCATCCAGGAATCGAAGCTGACGGGCCGTCCGGTGGTGGCCCTGTGCGGCAAGGTGTGGGTGCCCAAGCATGACCCGTCGCAGTATCCGGTGTGCCCGGACTGCAAGCGCATCTACGACGAGATGCGCAACTGGTGACGGGCGGCGTGCTCGTTCATTGATCGCCGTGCGCGGAACCATGTCGTAAAAAGAGCCGGTGACAGGCGGAGTACGGATGGAGTCATCTGTACTCCGCCTGTCACCGGTTTGAAACGAGTCCCAGGCCATCGGACACGGTACCGATGGCGGTAGTGTGCTCGGACTTGGGCTTGCTCGAATCAGGCCAGTGAGATGAACTTGATGACGCTGAGTTCGCGGTCGGTGAACTCGGTGTTCTCCAACGCTTTGAGATTGTCGTTGCGCTCGGCGGAACCGGGTTCCGGCCCGTAGTTGTTGGCCAGGTCGAAGTGGGTGATGCCGTGGTCGAACGCGGTCCGGGTCAGCTGGCGCATGGTCTCGAACGGCGTGTGGTCGCCGAAGTTGTGCCAGCAGCCCAGTGAGATGGCCGGCAGCTTCAGCCCGCTGCTGCCGCAGCGGTTGTAGGTCATTGCGTCGTAGCGCGTGGGCGAGGGCGTGTAGGCGGAGGTCGGTTCCATCATGGTGGTTCTCCTTCGAACATCAAGTGTCGGTCATCGGTCCGCGGGCCTGGCGGACGGTGCCGTCCGGGCCTTCCGGGGTCATCGTCCGACGCGGTGTCCCCGAACGGCCCGTCGGACCGGGCCCTGCGGGCTCACAGCACGGTGGTTTCGGTCGGGATCACCGGCTCGCCGCGCATCAGGCTCTGCGCGGTGATGGGCAGCTCGGCCAGGGCCTGCGCACGGTAGTCGTGGGCGGCCATGATCGCGTCATGCCCCTGCCAGGTGGCGTCGATCTGGCCGTGGTCCACGAAGTCGACCAGCAGGTCCTTCCACCCCTCTTCGGGGCGGAAGGCGGCCAGCTGGTCCTCCGCACCGGAGATGACGTGCTCGCAGTCGGCCAGGTTGTATTCATAGGAGCGGAACGCCAGCTTGCGGCCCGGCACGGTGGCCTTGTCCTTCGACTTCTTGGCCACCGGCTGCATCACGCCGTCGGCGTTCTCGCGCTCGGTGAGCTTGTAGACCATCGCGCAGGTGGGAGCGCCCGAGCCGGTGACCAGTCGGGTGCCCACGCCGTACGAATCCACCGGAGCGGTCTGCAGGGCGGCCAGCGCGTACTCGTCAAGGTCGTTGGTCACGGTGATCTTGGTGTTCGTGGCGCCCAACGCATCCAGCTGGTTGCGCACGCGCTGGGCGAGCGCGGCCAGATCGCCCGAATCGATGCGCACACCGCCGAGTTCCGGTCCGGCAACCTCCACGGCGGTCTTCACGGCCTCCTCGATGTTGTAGGTGTCCACCAGCAGCGTGGTGTTCCTGCCGAGCGCATCGATCTGCGAGATGAAGGCGTCGCGCTCGGAATCATGGACGAGCGTGAAGCAGTGCGCGGCCGTGCCGATGGCCTTGAGCCCGTACAGCTGCGCGGCCAGCAGGTTGGCGGTGCCCTGGAACCCGCCCACCACGGCGGCGCGGGAAGCCGCCACGGCCGACCACTCGTTGGTGCGCCGGCCGCCCATGTCCATGCACGGGCGGTCCTTGGCGGCGGTCACCATACGGGAGGCCGCGGAGGCGACCGCGCAGTCGTAGTTGAGGATCGACAGCAGCAGCGTCTCCAGCAGCGTGCACTCGCCGAACGTGCCCTCCACCTGCAGCACCGGCGAATTCGGGAAGAACATCTCGCCCTCGCGATAGCCCTTGATCGATCCGGAGAAGTGGAAACGCTCCAGCCACGCGATGGTTTCGGCGCTCACGATCTTGCGGTCGGAGAGGAAACGCAGATCATCGTCGTCCAAGTGGAAACGCTCGAGCGCGTCAAGGATGCGACCGGTGCCGGCCACCACCCCATACCGGCGGCCCTCGGGCAGATGCCTGGTGAAGATCTCGAAGACGCATTTGCGGTTGGCGGTGCCGTCCTTGAGCGCGGCGTCCAGCATCGTGTATTCATACATGTCGGTCATCATGGCCGGCGAATAATCAACCATCGTTGCCCCTCCTTCGGTGAGGAATATTACCCAGAAGCGTAGTGAATCGGGGCGACGGCCCCACATCCCATGAATCGGCGGCCGCGCAGGCGCGGTCGGGGCGTCCGTTGGCGTCCGGGGCGGCGAACGGGTCGGGGCCGCACCTGCATCCGGAGCTATGCCCCAGGTGCTAGGTTGGGTGGCATGGCTGAAATCAAGGATCTGCTGAACAATGTGGTGCTGCGTCCGGATGGGCGTGCGGCCGACGAGCTGCGCCCGGTGCGCATCACCCGCAACTTCACCGACGCCCCGGAAGGCTCGGTCCTGATCGAATGCGGCTCGACGCGCGTGATGTGCACGGCCACGTTCACCACCGGGGTGCCGCGCTGGCGCAAGGACTCCGGGCTGGGCTGGGTCACCGCCGAATACGCCATGCTGCCGCGCGCCACCGCCGAACGCACCGACCGGGAGTCGGTGCGCGGCAAGATCGGCGGCCGCACGCATGAGATCAGCCGCCTGATCGGGCGCTGCCTGCGCGGCGTGGTGGATATGAAGGCCCTGGGCGAGAACCAGATCCAGCTGGACTGCGACGTCCTGCAGGCCGACGGCGGCACCCGCACGGCATCGATCACCGGCGCGTATGTGGCGCTGGTCGACGCCCTGCGCTGGGCCGAACGCAACCGCAAGATCAAGCGCGCTGACAAGGTGCTCAAGGACTGTGTGTCCGCCGTGTCGGTGGGTGTGATCAACGGCACGCCGATGCTGGACCTGCCGTATATCGAGGACAGCCAGGCCATGACCGATATGAACGTGGCCATGACCGGATCGGGGCAGTTCATCGAGATCCAGGGCACGGCCGAGCATCGTCCGTTCAGCCGCGACGAGCTGAACCAGTTGCTGGATTTGGCCGAAAAGGGCAACAAGGAGCTTCAGGCCGCCCAGCGTGCGGCGCTGGCCGAATGATGAGGTTCGCACTACCTCGGGGTTCCGAATGAGAACGGTTGGAAATGGCCGCCTCGGAATCCGAAAGGCGAGGTAGTGCGAACCACCGAAAGGAACGACTCATGACCACCACTGACCTGACGATTGTCGTCGCCACGCATAACGAGGGCAAACTGGCCGAGATGCGCCAGATCCTTGAGGAGTGCCTGGGGGAGCGCGCCGCCGGCGTGCGACTGGTCTCCGCTGGCTCGATGAATCTGCCGGACCCGGTTGAGGACGGCGTGACCTTCGAGGAGAACTCGCTGCTCAAGGCCCGTGACGTGGCCGAACGCACCGGACTGCCGGCCGTGGCCGACGACTCCGGCCTGATCGTGGACGTGATGGGCGGCGCCCCCGGCATCCTGTCGGCCCGCTGGTGCGGCCGCCACGGCGATGATGCGGCGAACAACGCATTGCTGCTCGCCCAGACCGAGGACATCCCGGACGCCAAGCGTACCGCCCGGTTCTGCTGCGCCGCCGCCCTGGTGGTGCCGGCTGCCGAGGCGGATGGCAACGGACGCCATCGCATCGCCCGGGAGATCGTCCGTACTGGCGAGATGCCGGGCGTCATCCTGCGCGCCGCCCGGGGCGAGCACGGCTTCGGCTACGATCCGCTGTTCGTGCCCGACGACCAGCCCGGCCGTACGAACGCCGACGGCGAGCCGCTTACCAGCGCCGAGATGACCCCCGAGGAGAAGAACGCCATCTCCCACCGCGGCAAGGCCCTGCGCGCCCTGATGCCCGAGCTGGCCGCCGCCCTGCTCTAAGCGCTCAGCAGGAAGTGGGCGCCGGTCATCAGCGCCATCGCAATGACCGCGCTCAGTGACAGCGTGAACCCCGCCAGCCGCGCGTTGCCCAGCACCTTGTCGGTGTACAGCGTGGCGAAGATCGCCGTCGGCGCCAGGCAGCACAACGCCACGGCCTCGCGCGTGACGGCATCGAATGGCAGCAGGAACCATGCCGCCGCGGCGAAGAGCACTGCGAACGGCACGCGCCAGCCTAGGATCTCCAGCACGTCGCGCACATCGTGGCGCGAGGCGGGCAGATCCATCAGCATGCCGACCATCAGCATCGAACAGAACGCGTTCGCATTGGAGAACGGCTGGCAGAACGTGCCCAACCATTCCGGCAGCGTCACGTCGGCGATCATCAGCACGATCATCAGCACATAGGTGTCGAACGACGGCGATGAAGCGAACCCCTTGACCACGTTGCGCAGCAGGGCGCGGCGTGCCAGGCGCCGGGCGTCGCGGTCGGCGGGACGGGTGTAGGGCAGCGTCGGCGCCTCGCCGGCCCCCTGCTCGGCCAGCGTGCGGCCGGGCCGGATGTGCAGCAGCGTCTGCGTCATCACATTGGTGCCCGCCGAAACCATCACGCAGTTGCCGACGTCGAACATGGCCGCAGGCACGAGCGCCGCCGGACCGATCAACGACTGCAGGACCGGGAAGCAGAAGCAACCCACGTTGTACCCCGACCCGTTGAGCATCAGGAACGCGCGGTCGGCCACGGGTCTGCGCCACGAGTAGACGTACATGACCAGCGTGGGCGCCAGCGCCGCCACGAATGCGAAGGCCGACACTACGAGCAGGCTCACGTCGTGCGGGTTCGTGGCGAAGGAGTAGATGATCGCGCCCGGCAGGATCAGGTTGAACTCGGCCTTCTGGATTGCGCGGTAGTCGCGGTCGCCGAACAGTCCGAAGCGTTTGAACAGGTAGCCGGCGGCGATGATGAGCAACAGGGTGATCGGCTGGATGAGTGCGGACATGGTGAAACGCTCCCGGAAGGCCTACGGCGTTGACGAGGTTTGGCAACGAATGACGACGGATGTGGTGCGCGAGATGGGACTCGAACCCACACGTCCGAAGACACAGGAACCTAAATCCTGCGCGGCTACCATTACGCCACTCGCGCGCATTGCCGGCCGCGGACGGAACCGAAACCGCCGGTTATGCAAAACCCTAGGCCGCGGATGTGCCGCGCCTAGGGCTGTGGAGCCACTTGACAGAATCGAACTGTCGACCTGCTCATTACGAGTGAGCCGCTCTACCGACTGAGCTAAAGTGGCGTGGCCGTGCGGGCAGCATACGCGACCCGCGCACGAGAAATAGATTGTAGCGCAAGGTGGCGATTTGTCCAATTCGCCGTGTCACCGTGGTCGGTGCATGACGCGGTATGCTGTGAGGCATTGGTGTCGGACCGGCGGTATGGAGAGCGAGGGGTTGCCGATGGCGAACGCAGATAGTGGCCGAGCCAACAGCCGTCGCATGGCGGATGTCGGGGCCGACAGCGTGTCCCGCGACGGCAACGTGCACGCTGCGCGCACCTCGCGCACCCCGCATGCCGTGCGCAACGTGCGTGTCGAGGCGCTGCGTTTGGCGGCCATCGTCGGCATCTCCCTATTCCATACGATGATGCCGTGGACGGCCCAGGCGCTGTGTGATCCGGCGGCCGGCTGCAGCCGGATCGGCGACATGCTGGGGTCGGACCCCACGGTGTTGGCCGTGCTGGGCATCATCGCGCTGATGGGCGCATGGGGCAATCATGTGTTCTTCATGATCTCGGGGTTCTATCTGATCCCCTCGCTGGCGCGCCGGTCCAAGCAGGCGGGGTATTGGCGCGACGCGTTGCGGGGCACCGTACGCCGTGTGCTGGTGATTGCCGTGTCGGTGGTGTTGGTGGCGGTGGTCGCGCTCGCATTCGACGCGTGGGTCATGCCGTTGGTGAATGTGCATCTGGTGTGGCAGTGGACGTTGGGGATTGAATTCGTGTGGCTGTACGCCGCGTTCGTGGCCGTGCTGGATGGGCTGATCCGCCGTCCGGTGCTGCGGATGCTGCGATTGGGGCGATAGCGAACCGCCGCGGCGGTTCTGCGAACGTTTGCAGAATAAGTGGCGGCGGATGCGCGTCGCGCCGCGGGGCTGTCCAATTTCGTGGGTACCGTGGTGCTTGAAGAGCAACGGCGCGGAGCGACTTCCGTGCCGCTTCATTCGGAAAAGGAAAGGACCTGTTCACTATGGCCATCAATCCTCCTGTTGACGCCACCCAGACCCCGGAGTGGGCCGCGCTGCAGAAGCACTACGACGAGCTGCAGAGCGAGGGCGTCAGCCTCAAGCAGTGGTTCGCCGACGATCCCGAGCGCGTCGAGAAGCTGAGCTTCGACGCCGGCGACCTGCACTTCGACCTGTCCAAGAACCTCATCAAGCCGGAGACCCTCAAGCTGTTCGCCGACCTCGCCAAGGCCGTCAAGCTCGACGAGCGCACCAAGGCCATGTACACCGGCGTGCACATCAACAACACCGAGGACCGCGCCGTGCTGCACACCGCGCTGCGCCGCCCGGTCGAGGACGAGGGCAAGTACATCGTCGACGGCCAGGACACCGTCAAGGACGTGCGTGAGGTGCTCGGCCGCATCTACGCCTTCGCCGACAAGGTCCGCTCCGGCGAGTGGACCGGCGTGACCGGCAAGAAGATCGAGACCGTCGTCAACATCGGCATCGGCGGCTCCGACCTGGGGCCGGTCATGGTGTACGAGGCGCTCAAGCCGTACGCCGACGCCGGCATCTCGGCCCGCTACATCTCCAACATCGACCCGAACGACCTGGCCGAGAAGACCAAGGGCCTCGATCCGGAGACCACGCTGTTCATCATCGTCTCGAAGACCTTCACCACGCTGGAGACCCTGACCAACGCCCGCGGCGCCCGCACTTGGCTGCTTGAGGAGCTCAAGGCCTCCGGCGCCATCGACGGTTCCGAGGAGAAGAAAGCCGAGGCCATCCGCAAGCACTTCGTCGCTGTCTCCACCAACCTGGAGAAGGTCGCCGAGTTCGGCATCGACCCGGAGAACGCCTTCGGCTTCTGGAACTGGGTCGGCGGCCGCTACTCCGTGGACTCCGCCGTCGGCACCTCGCTCGCCGTGGTCTTCGGCCCGGCCCGCTTCGAGGAGTTCCTGCACGGCTTCCACGAGATCGACGAGTACTTCGCCAACACCCCGTTCGAGCAGAACGCCGTGGTGCTGATGGGCATGCTCAACGTGTGGTACCGCAACTTCTTCAAGGTCGCCTCGCACGCCGTGCTGCCGTACGACCAGTACCTGCACCGCTTCCCGGCCTACCTGCAGCAGCTGACCATGGAGTCCAACGGCAAGTCCGTGCGTTGGGACGGCACCCCGGTCACCTCCGAGACCGGCGAGATCTTCTGGGGCGAGCCGGGCACCAACGGCCAGCACGCCTTCTACCAGCTGATCCACCAGGGCACCCAGCTGATCCCGGCCGACTTCATCGCGTTCGTGAACACCCCGAACCCGCTGAAGGACGGCGATCAGGACGTGCACGAGCTGTTCCTGGGCAACTACTTCGCGCAGACCAAGGCGCTCGCGTTCGGCAAGACCGCCGACGAGGTGCGCGCCGAGGGCACGCCGGAGGAGATTGTGCCGGCCCGCGTGTTCACCGGCAACCGTCCGACCACCTCGATCCTGGGTGTGGCGCTGACCCCGTTCGCCGTCGGCGAGTTGATCGCCCTGTACGAGCACATCACCTTCGTCGAGGGCACCGTGTGGGGCCTGGACTCCTACGACCAGTGGGGCGTCGAGCTCGGCAAGCAGCTGGCCAAGGAGATTACCCCGGCCATCTCGCAGGACGATGAGGCGCTGGCCGCGCAGGATGCGTCGACCCAGTCGCTGATCCGTTTCTACCGCGAGCACAGGGAGTTCTGAGCTTCGCTCAGAACGCTGTGCCCAGCGCGGGCATGCAATACGGCATGCCCGGCTACGAACAGTCCACCGGACTGTTCGTCATGGGAGTTCTGAGCTTCGCTCAGAACGCTGTTGAAGACCCCGGCTACGGCCGGGGTCTTCCCATACCTGGAAGCTATGGAATCCAGTATGCCGCCGCATTGGTGACGCGTTCACATCCGGCGTATTGTCATATCGCTGGCGGTATCGTGAGCATATACAACCAATATCGCAAGGAGGCAGCATATGGTGACGACCTATCAGACCGACTCGCCCACCGCATCGGTGGTCTACATGACCCGGGACATCACCCCCGCCGGACTGATGAAGGCCTACGAGGCGCTCGGCGTCAAGCCGCAGGGCAAGGTCGCTGTCAAGCTGAGTACCGGCGAGGGCGGCAACACCCACTATCTGCAGCCGGCGCTGATCAAGGACCTCGTGCAGCGTCTCGACGGCACGATCGTCGAATGCAACACCGCATACGCCGGCACCCGCAACGAATCCTCGAAGCATTGGGAGACCATCAAGGAACACGGCTTCATGGAGATCGCCCCGGTGGACCTTCAGGATGAGGAGGGCGAGATCGAGATCCCGATCGAGGGCGGCAAGCGCCTGACCAGCGACACCGTGGGCTCGCACTTCCCGAACTACGACTACTACGTGGTCCTCTCCCACTTCAAGGGCCATGTGATGGGCGGCTTCGGCGGGGCCCTGAAGAACATCTCGATCGGCATCGCCTCCTCGCACGGCAAGGAGCGCATCCATTCCGGCCAGGACGAGGCGCTGCCCAACGCGTTCGAGGGCGACCACGACTCCTTCCTGGAGGCCATGGCCGAGGCCGCGACCGGTGTGTTCAACGCGTTGCACGGCAACATGCTGTTCATCAACGTGATGAACAACCTCTCGGTCGATTGCGACTGCGACGGCAACCCGCACGCTCCGCAGATGAACGACATCGGCATCCTCGCCTCGCTCGACCCGGTGGCCGTGGACCAGGCATGCGTGGACCAGGTGTACCTGTCGGATGACAACACCGGTCCGCTGATCGAGCGCATGGAGTCGCGTCACGCGATCCACACGGTCGAACACGCCGTCGAGATGGGCCTGGGCAACCGCAACTACCGTCTCGTCGATCTCGACGCCTGATTCGCGTCCGGAATCGAGTTTGCATAGAAGGGAAACAGATATGGGATCAACAATGAGCATCAGCCGCACGCGCGAACTGCCGTCCGTCAGGGTCCAGGCGCTCGCCACGCTCGCGGCCATCGCCGGCGCGGTGGCGATTCCGCAGATCTTCCACGTCGTCGGCGCGATTTCCGGCATGGGCACCGGGTTGGGTGAGGCCTTCCTGCCGATGCATCTGCCGATCATCCTCGTCGGCCTGTTGGCCGGCCCGTACGCCGGTGCGATCGCCGGTGCGTTCGGCCCGCTGGTCAGCTTCGCGCTGTCCGGTATGCCGGGGCTGGCGATGCTGCCGTTCATGGTGATCGAGCTGGCCGCCTACGGTCTTATCGCCGGCCTGCTGCGCACCGCCAACATGCCGACCATCGCCAAGGTGCTGCTGGTACAGGTCGGAGGCCGCGTGGTGCGCGCCGCCGCGATTCTGTTCGCCGTGGGCGTGCTCGGCAACACGACGGTGGCCGTCGCCACGATCTGGATGAGCGTGCTCGCCGGTCTGCCCGGTTTGATCCTGCAGTGGGGCCTGATCCCGCTGATCATGTTCTGGGTCGAGCATCGCGCCGCCAAGGAGTGACGCCTGTCGTTACATCCGATGATTGATTGAAAGCCGCTTCTGTCCGTCGCATGCACGGGTGGGGCGGCTTTCAAACGTAAGGGTGCGGTCGTGCCGATTGGGACCGTCCGTCTGGCGTGCTCGTGGGCGGACGGTCGTAAGACAGACGTAAAGGAGAACAATGTAATGACTATGAACGATGACTGGCTGCGCGCGCAACGCGAACTCAGCGCCCATGATGAGCTCGGCTGCGTCGCTTGCCGTGGTGACGAGACCCTCACCGGCACCGGTCGCGGCGTCAAACCGCTGCTGGCCTGGCTGGCCGCGGGGCAACGGCTCGACGGATTCTCCGCCTCCGACCGGGTGATTGGCAAGGCCGCCGCCATGCTGTATATCCAGCTGGGTGCGGTGGCCGTGCGCGGCCATGTGATGAGTGAAGCGGGACTGGCCATGCTGCAGTCCCATCACGTCGAGGCCGCCTATGACGAACTGGTGCCGATGATCCGCAACCGTGCGAACACCGGCATGTGCCCGATTGAACAGTCGGTGCGGGACATTGACGATCCGGCGCAGGCCGAGGCGCCGATCCGGGCCGCGGTCGCCCAGCTCATGGCCACCCGGTCCTGACCCGCTCGACCGCAGCCGTCGGCATGACGCACTCCGGGTGAAGTCGTTTCTACCAGCGATGGTGTCCGCGTGAGCGGGTAGAGTGGAAAGTCGCTGTGCCGGGAGATTGGTCGCCGCATGAACCGCTCTCCTCACCAGGGTCCAGCCGGTCGGCCGCAAGGCTTGGCATCCGGCGGATTGGCAGGCTTCCCGCGGGCAGACCCAAAGGAATGACGACCCCGGGCGGGCTGAACGCCGCGCCCCGAACCGAGGCGCTGACATGCGGCAGCGTTGGAGGAAACCATCATGGTGAATGCTATCGAGGCATTTGACGCCAAGCACATGAAGCCGGCCGAGGAGATCCCGGACTTCCGTCCCGGTGACACCGTTGACGTGAACGTCAAGATCAAGGAAGGCAACAACTCCCGTATCCAGACCTTCACCGGCGTGGTGATCGCCCGTCAGGGCGCTGGCGTGCGTGAGACCTTCGTCGTGCGCAAGATCAGCTTCGGCACCGGTGTGGAGCGCCGCTTCCCGCTGCACTCCCCGTCCATCGACTCGATCAAGCTGGTCCGTCGCGGCCGCGTGCGTCGTGCGAAGCTGTACTACCTGCGCGCTCTGCGCGGCAAGGCCGCTCGTATCGTCGAGCGCCGCGACAACAAGGCCACCAAGGCCTGAGTCGTACGCCGACAACGTAAACGCGAATGCAACCCGGTGCGCCGCAAGGCCTCCGGGTTGTTTCATATGACCAGTCGCTATGATGGAACGCGGCACCGCCATCCGGCGGCACCACCGACGCAAGGAGGACACGCGGATGCAAGCATCGCCCAACCCCGATGACGAACGGGACCTGCGCACCATGGTCGTGGCCGACCACGGCGTGGATCCCTCCCCCGTGCCCCGACATAAGGCACCGGCGCGTCAAACCGCGGGCATGGGCTTGCGCGACACCCTGATCTGGTGCGGCATACCGGTACTGGTCATCCTGCTGCTGCGCGTGTTCGTATTCGGCATGTACGCCATCCCCAGCGGATCGATGGAGAACACCATCATGCCCGGCGACCGCGTGCTGACCCTGTCCCTGGCACCCAAGGCCGTGGACCTGCACCGCGGCGACATCGTGGTGTTCAAGGATCCGGCCAACTGGCTGCGCAACGAGCAAAGCAACGGCGTTTTCGGCAAGGACAGGCTCATCAAACGACTGATCGGACTGCCCGGCGACGTGGTCGAATGCGCGGGCGAGGGCAGCCCCGTGACCATCAACGGCGTGGCCGTCGACGAATCCTCGTACATCCGTGAGGGCGTCTCTCCCAGCAGTTTCCCGTTCCGTGTGGAGGTCACGGAGGGACATGTGTTCGTCATGGGCGACAACCGTTCCAACTCCGCCGATTCTCGGTACCATCAGGACGATGAGGAGAACGGTCTGGTGCCGTTGGAGGACATCGAGGGCGTGGCGTTGGCCACATACTGGCCGTTGCAGCGCATCGGCGTGCTGGACGCGCATCACGACGTGTTCGCCGACGTGCCGGGCAGGCAGTCGGTCGGACTGTGATCCATCCGGGTATCGTGGACATCAACTATTACCATGGCGGGAGCGAGATATGGTGCATGAGAGTCCGACGCTGGAGTTGGAACGGGAACTGGCCGCACAGGGGTATGGCCTGATTGTGGGATTCGACGAGGTCGGACGCGGTGCGCTGGCCGGTCCGGTGATGGTCGGCGCCGCGGCGATACGCGCCTGCGCCCTGCCGGAGCTGGCGGTTCCGGACGGTGTCGCCGATTCCAAGATGCTGACGGAGCGACGCCGCGAGACGCTGTTCGAACCGCTGCAGGCGTGGTGTGCGGCGAGCGCGGTCGGGCAGGCCAGCAACAGTGAGATCGACGAGTGGGGCATCAGTCATGCACTCGGCATCGCGGCCCTGCGCGCGCTCAACGCCGTGGAACGGCAGCTGGGGCTTATGTCGCCTGCCGGCGGTGGGCGGGCCGTGTCTGCTGCCCAGGACGCGGCGACGATGCGGGTCGGGGCGATTCTCGACGGGCCCAACGATTACATCACCAAAGCGCTCGACACCTTCGACGCGCCGGATGTGCCGGTTCCGGCACACGTCGTCACCCAGGTCAAGGGCGACCGCCACTGCGCCACGGTCGCCGCGGCGGCCGTCATCGCCAAAGTCACCAGGGACAGGCTCATGGTGGACATCGCCCGCGGCAATCCGCGGTACGCGCCGTATGAGTGGGACCGCAACAAGGGGTACGGCTCCGCCGCGCATCGACGCGCCATCGCCGAACTCGGCCCCACCCCGCTGCACCGCACCAGCTGGCACCTGACCGGCGAATGACCGGCACTGACTCCTCCCTTACGGCGACACCGCCTAATCCGCAAGGATGAGCCCGGCCGGCGCCGTCACGCGGAATCGTCCGTCGGCCCGATGCCGTGCGCGTGGCCGCGGCCGTAGCCTCAAGGTATGAGAAGCAAGAACCCCACAGCATTCACCGCGTACCCCGATATCGAGCGGACCGGCACCATGCGACCGGACTACGCGTCCGGCGCTCCCGCCTCCGCGATTCTGAACGCCTCCGACCTGGTCATGGACTACGGTGCCGCCAATGTCCGCGCCGCCGCAGACCATGGCACCGCCGGCACAGGCCCCGCATCCGTGCATACGCTCGCACTCAACCACGTCGACTTCACCCTACGCGAGGGCGAATCGGTCGCCGTCATGGGCCCCTCGGGCTCCGGCAAATCCACCCTGCTGCACGCGCTGGCCGGCATCATCCGGCCGACCGCGGGTACCGTGACCTTCCGCGGCGCGAACCTGACCACCATGCCGGACGCGGCGCGCACCAAGCTGCGCCGCAGCGCCTTCGGCTTCGTCTTCCAGTCCGGCCAGCTGCTGCCCGAACTGCCGGCGGTCGAGAACATCGCGTTGCCGATGATGCTGGGCGGCGTGGATTACCGCCGCGCCACCGATGCGGCGATCCTGTGGCTGGAACGACTCGGCCTGCGCGCGCTCGCAGGCCAGCGTCCGGGGGAGATGAGCGGCGGGCAGATGCAGCGCGTGGCCATCGCCCGCGCCCTGTGCGTGCAGCCGGCCGTGGTGTTCGCCGACGAACCGACCGGTGCACTCGACCAGACCACCGGGCGCGAGGTCATGTCGATCCTAATGGAGGCGAGCCGCGCGAACGGCGCCGCCGTGGTGGTGGTCACGCACGACCCGAACGTCGCCGCCTTCTGCGACCGCACCATCACCATGCAGGACGGGCGTCTGGCGGATCTGCCCGGCGCCGCCGGCGGGCATGACGAACGCGTGGTGTCGGCCCCCAGCTGGCAGGGGCGGACCCCGGCCGCGGGAACCGAGGTGGCCCGATGAGCACCTTCGCGCTCTGGCGTCTGTTCCACCGCCCCGGCCGCAGCGACACGACCGCGCACACCTCAGCACTCGCCATCATCGCGTTTGCCGCCGCCACCGCGATCTTCCTGACCGTGCTCGGCGGCCTGCACGGTTTCGTCTGGCGCGCCTCCGCCGACCATACCATCGGTTGCCTGTTCAGTCCCGACGCCTGCGCGCCCGGCACCTACGAGGCGTTCTCCCGCCGGCTCGCGGACGACCAGATGATGCAGATGGCCTCGACCTACGTGGTGCTGGCCATCTTCGCCTGCGTCCTGCTGGTCGTGCCGTTCGCCGCGCTCGCCGGTTCGGCCGCGCGGTTGGCGGCCTCCCGCCGTGACACCCGTCTGGCCGCGTTGCGTTTGGCGGGCGCCACCACCGGCCAGGTGGTGCGGCTGACCGCGCTCGACGCGGCCGGCCAGGCGTTGGTCGGTTCGCTGATCGGCATCATCGGATACTTTGCGATTATGCCGTTGATCATGCTGCTGAACTTCCAGAATCAGCGGTTCACGTTCGAACAGCTGTGGGTGGGGTCGATTGCGCTGGTGGCCGTGGTGGCGGGCGTGACCGTGCTGGCGTTGGTCTCGGCGCTGATCACGCTGCGCCGCGTGGCGATCACCCCGCTGGGCGTGATGTCCCGCGCCGCCGAGCCGCTGCCCGCCAAGTGGCGTGTGCTGATTTTCCTGGCTGTGGTGGCCGCCGCATACCTGGTGTTCTCGAACCCGACCATGCTGACCGGCCTGGGCGATGCGATGATCTACGCGGTGGTCATCGGGTTCTTCTTCCTGGTGTTCGCGGTGGTGAACCTGGTGGGTGCATGGGTGGTGGCCGCCCGCGCCCGCGTCAAGGCCCGTCATCCGAAGGACGCCGCCACGATGATCGCGATGCGCCGCATCCTCGACAACCCGAAGCGTGCCTGGCGCAACGTCTCCGGTGTGGCGTTGGCGGTGTTCGTCGCCGGCATCACCTCGATCTGCGGCTACCTGTCGACCAGCGCGTGGTCCTCGGGCGGCGCCGCGCCACCGGCCGACGACCCGGGCGTGACGATGATGCGCGATATCGGCACCGGCGGTCTGCTGACGCTGGGATTCGCCGCCGTGCTGGCCGCGGTCAGCTGCGGCGTGATGCAGGCGGGCTCGGTGTACGACCAGACGGCCGAATACCGGATGCTGGTGTTGGAGGGCACCGACGTGAAGACGCTGAACCGCGCGCGGTTCAAGGAGGTGCTGACGCCGCTGACCACCGTGGTTGTGGTGGCGGGCGGATGCTCGCTGCTGCTCATGTTCCCGCTGTTCGCGGCCTCGATGACGCAGCCGGCCACGATCCTGAGCTTCGTCGGCGGCGTGGCGCTGTGCTTCGCGCTGGTGTCGGTGGGCGCGTTCGCATCCAACCGCGTGGCCGCCAGCCTGAACCTGACCGACTACCGCGCCGACGACTGATCGGGTCGGGTATCAGCCCAGCAGCACGGCGACCAGGGCGATGACGACGGGGCTGGTCATCGTGCTCAGCAGGATGCCGTCGCGTGCGAAGGTGGTGCCGACGTTGTAGCGCGCCGCGTAGTTGTACACGTTCTGCCCGGTCGGCAGGGCGGCGAGCACCACGCAGGCGTACAGCGTCGGCCCGCGGAATCCCATCACGAAGTAGGAGAGCAGGAACGCCACCAGCGGCATGACGAGGTTCTTGAGCACGGTGACGGCGATGGTGGCCTGGCGCGCGGTCTTGTCCTGCATCGGCCTGGTGCCGTGCAGGGACATGCCGAAGGCCATCAGGATCATCGGCACCGCGGCATCGCCGATCATGTCGATCGGGTCGTAGAGGAAATCGGGGATGACGAACCAGCCGGTCTGCGCCGAGACCACCGACACCGCGATGCCGAGCAGCGAGGCGATGAGCATCGGCTGATGGAAGGGCTGCTTCAGCACCTCCTTGGCCGACACGCGGCCGGTGGTGGCCATATCGAGCACGGTCAGCCCGACCGGTGTGAACAGCGCCTGCTGCATGACCAGGATCGGCGCCACCAGCGCCGGATCGCCGAGGATGTAGGTGGCGATCGGCAGGCCGATGTTGTTGGAGTTCAGATACAGCGAGTTCAACGCACCGATGGTGGCGTGGGCCGCATCCATGTGGAAGTGCAGGCGGTTGACGGTCAGGAAGATCACGCCCACCGCCATGGCGGAGGCGAACGCCACCACAATCGACGAATGGAAGATGTCGAAGATCGGCTCCTTGGAGAGGATGGCGAACATCAGGCAGGGGCTGCACACGAAGAAGCTGAAACGATTGAGCACCATCTGCGCGCTCGACCCGCCGATGCGCAGCCGGGCCGCGATGTATCCGGCGAGGATCACGATGCCGATGACGCAGAATCCCTGCAGCGCGTTCAGCAGTCCCATATCGTCTCCTTGCCCGTGCCATGATCACGCTCGTGCGTGGCGTTTCGGATATGGTTACCAGTGTGTCATCGGCGTGCGGCCGTCACCGTTCCCGTCTCACATCGCGCCGCACGACACTCCCGGCCTTGTTCGGACCGTGCGACATCGTGACTGTGGGAGGAGTTGGAGCATTGGCGAAATATCAACGTTTTGGGGACATGTATCACGGTCACGATGTCGCAGAGTCCGTAATAGGCCGGGCGTGTCGATTATCGGGACGGGGGCGGGTAGGCTGGGGGACATGAGTGATGAGATGATGCAGGCCGCGGCGATCGAGATGCCGGCGGAGATCGGGTTCGCGCCGGACGCCACGATGGAAGAGGCGTTGGCCGCGCTGATGGAACAGATCATGGCCGTGTATTCGGTGAGCGACGACGAGGGGCCGCTGACCGACATGGTGGAGCGGTTCCTGCGCCGCCAGCCGCATCTGACGGTCCGCAGGCACGGCGATACGCTGGTGGCCTCGACCGATCTGGGCCGCGACCGCAGGGTGATCCTGTGCGGGCATCTGGATACGGTGCCGGTGATCGACAACTTCCCGCCGCGCTGGCTGGAGCCCGGCGATCCGGCGATCCGCGGGGAGATCGCCGCCGCGCATCCGGACGAGCGCGTGATGTGGGGGCGCGGGGCCACCGATATGAAGGCTTCCGACGCGGCACTGCTGTATCTGGCGGCCACGCTGACCGAGCCGAAGGTCGATCTGACCTACGTGTTCTACGACCATGAGGAGGTTGTGGCCGAGAAGAACGGCCTGCGCAAGGTGGTTCAGGCACACCCTGAATGGATCCAGGGTGATTTCGCGATCATCGGCGAGCCGACGAACTGCGGCATCGAGGGCGGCTGCAACGGCACGATGCGCTTCGACGTGGTGTCTCACGGCGTGGCCGCGCATTCGGCACGCGCGTGGATGGGGGAGAACGCCATCCACAAGGCCGGCGAGGCGCTCGCACGTCTCAACGCCTATGAGCCGCAGTCCATCACCGTGGACGGTCTGGAGTACCGCGAGGGTCTGAACGCCACGCTGATCTCCGGCGGCAACGGCACGAACGTGATTCCGGACGAGTGCCGCATCCATGTGAACTACCGGTTCGCCCCGGACAAGGACATCCGCCAGGCCAAGGCGCTGATGATGGGCGCGGACGCAGGCGCGGAGCTGAACAACGGCGAGCATGCGGCCAGCGGCGGCGTGTTCGAGGGCTTCGGCATCGAGATGAAGGACGAATCGCCGTCCGCCCGCCCCGGCCTGGACGATCCACTGGCCCAGTCGCTGGTCGGCCTGGTCCGGGAACGTACCGGCCGCGAACCGGTGGCCAAGCTCGGCTGGACCGATGTGGCCCGTTTCGCCGCGCTCGGCATCCCCGCCGTCAACCTGGGCGCCGGCGACCCGCTGCTCGCGCACAAGCACGACGAGCAGGTGCCGGAAAGCGACCTGACGCTGATGGCCGGCATCCTGCGCGACTGGCTCGGCTGATCGCATCAGGCGCGTCGGATTGGGGGCCGACGCGCCTGAAAACCAATGCGGGGTAAACGGTCGGCAAAAAGTGTGTCATACTTATGGATGGTGGTTCTGCACACCACCACCGAAGCCTGGAGATGGCGTCGATCCCCTCGCGTGAGTGTTCCGCGAGCGCCGGTGTCCGCCATCGAGCAGCAGAGACTTTTGCAGGATGAGCCTGTGCGGTGCGCGATTGCGCGCGACCACGGTGAGAGCGTGGGGTGACAGCCGCGGCGGGCCGGACTAAGGCGACGTGGTGCAGCGCGTCGTGAGGAGCATTGTGCCCAGAGCGAACCGTGAGGGTTTCGACGAGAACGAAACCGTTGATCAGTCATTGTCGGAAACATCGGCATCCGAAGCGCCGTCCGAACCGGCGACCCCGCCGCGCCGCCGTCGCGGACGCCGCGTCACCCGTGAGGTGGGTGCGGCCGGCGCCACCGTGGCGCTGCAGGTGCAGGATCATTCGATGCCGTTGTTCGAGGAGCCGCATCTGCCGAGCCGCCAGGAGTCCAAGCCGGAGCCTGCGCCGTCCCATGACGAGGAGGAGCAGGTGGCGCCGCGTCGTCGTTCGCGCAGTGCCGCCGGTACTGCCGAGCGCCGCGGGATCGAGCGCGTCTTCCAATCGCCGTTCGACGACCCGTCCGGCGACGCCCGTGCGCTCGACGCGGTCGAGTCGTTGCCGGAGGGCCATGAGTCGCGTCGCCATCCGCGTCCGATGACGTCGTTGCTGTTCCAGGAGCCGGTGCTGCCGGAGCTGCGCCCGCGCCCCGCCGAGCGTGACGATGACGACCGTGAGGAGGACGAGGACGAGCGTCCCGCCTCCCGCCGTACCCGTTCGCGCCGCGCCCGCAGCCGTGAGGATGAGCGTGACGCGCGCCGCGACGAGGCCGAGGAACGTGAGGAGGACGAGCCGCGCCTGTCGCGTCGGCGTCGTTCCCGCAGCCGCGAGGAGGAGCCCGATACGCGCCGCGATCGCGAGGAACCGCGTGACGAGGAGCGGGAGGGTGCCGACGCCGCCGACGAGGAGCCGACGCGTTCGTCGCGCCGTTCGCGCCGTCTGAACGCCCAGGAGCGTCGCGCCGCGGCCGAGGTCGAGCAGATCGAGGAGGACCTCGAACTCGACGAGATTACGTATCTGCCGATCGACGAGGAGCACCCCGCCAAATCCGATGACGAGGAGGAGGGGACGACGCGCCGTCGCCGTCGCCGTTCGCGCGGCGGCAACCGCGAGGATCGTGCGAACGACGATCGGTCGCGCGAGGAGCATGAGGAGCATCCCCGTGAGTCCTCCCGCGAGGATGAGGACGACGAGGAGCAGACCGTCACGCGCCGTCGCCGTCGTCGCCGCGGGGCCAAGTCCCCGGACGAGCAGGAACAGCCGCTGACCCGCCGTTCGCGCAAGCAGCAGTACATCGACGAGATCACCGACGTGGAGGGCTCGACCCGTCTGGAGGCCAAGAAGCAGCGCCGCCGCGACAACCGCCGCGAGCGCAGCCGCCAGAACCAGCTGATGGAGCAGGATTTCCTGGCCCGCCGCGAGAACGTGGAACGCCTGATGGTGGTGCGCGAGCGCGAGCGCCACACGCAGATCTCGGTGATCGAGGACAACGTGCTGGTCGAGCATTACGTCTCCGACATCCAGGAGGTGGCGACCGTCGGCAACATCTATCTCGGTCGCGTGCAGAACGTGCTGCCGAGCATGGAGGCCGCGTTCGTGGACATCGGCCAGGCCCGCAACGGCGTGCTGTACGCCGGCGAGGTCAACTGGGACTCGACCCGTCTGGAGGGCCAGCCGCGCCGCATCGAGCTGGCGTTCAAGTCCGGCGACCCGGTGCTGGTGCAGGTCACCAAGGATCCGATCGGCCACAAGGGCGCGCGCCTGACCTCGCAGGTCACGCTGGCGGGCCGCTTCCTGGTGCTGGTGCCCTCCGGCGGCATGACCGGCGTGAGCCGCAAGCTGTCGGAGCGTGAGCGCAGCCGTCTCAAGGGCATCGTCTCCAAGATCGCGCCGAAGGATATGGGCGTGATCATCCGCACGGCCGCCGAGGGTGCCTCCGAGGAGGCGATCGTCAAGGATCTGGAGACGCTGGTGCACCAGTGGGAGCGCATCACCGCCAAGCGCGACGAGTTCCTGCACGGCAAGCGCCCCAAGCTCCTGCAGGGCGAGCCGGATGTGGCGATCCGCGTGGTGCGCGACATCTTCAACGACGACTTCGACAAGATGATCGTCGAGGGAGACAAGGTGTACGCCCGCATCGAGGAGTACCTGGACACGATGGCCCCCGACCTGAAGGGCAAGCTGGAGAAGTGGGACCCGGCCGAGCACGAGGGCAAGGACGTGTTCGACAAGTGGCAGATCGACTCCCAGCTGCGCAAGGGCATGGAGCGTCAGGTCTACCTGCCCTCGGGCGGTTCGATCGTCATCGACCGCACCGAGGCCATGACCACGATCGACGTGAACACCGGCCGGTTCATCGGCCGCGGCAAGAGCCTGGAGGAGACGGTCACCCGCTGCAACCTGGAGGCGTCCGAGGAGATCGCCCGCCAGCTGCGCCTGCGCGATATCGGCGGCATGGTCATGATCGACTATGTGGATATGGTCATGCCCGCGAACCGCGACCTGGTGCTGCGCCGGCTGGTCGAATGCCTGGCGCGCGACCGTACCAAGCACCAGGTGGCCGAGGTCACCTCGCTGGGTCTGGTGCAGATGACGCGCAAGCGCATCGGCCAGGGTCTGGTGGAGGCCTTCTCCGAAGAGTGCCCGACCTGCAAGGGCCGCGGCTTCATCCTGCACGACGAGCCGACCGTGTCCGCGGACTTCGACGACCCGTACGCCCTGAAGGGCGGCGATCCGTTCGTCAAGACGAACAAGCACGGCCAGGGCACGCAGGTGCAGATGCCGCAGGGCTCCTCGCCGGATGTCAAGGCCAAGCTCGCCCAGATCGCCGCGGCGGCCGTGGCGGCCAGCACGGAGGAGTGACGGCGTGTCGAGTTGACACGCATGACTCGTCTGCTTGCGCTCGTACATGGGTCGGTGTAGATTAGATAGTCGGTGTCTGGCTGAGACGCTTTGCCGTGCCGGACAGAACAGCTTCCAAAAAACTAGCAAGGAACGGATTATGTACGCGATTGTGAAGGCCGGTGGCCATCAGGAGAAGGTCGAGGTCGGTGACGTCATCGTGGTGAACCGTCTCGATGCGAAGGTCGGCGATACCGTGGAGTTCCCGGTCGCCCTCGTGGTTGACGGTGCCAAGGTCACCCTCGGTGCCAAGGATCTCGCCAAGATCTCCGTCAAGGCGGAAGTGGTCAACGACTCTGCCAAGGGGCCGAAGATCAACATCATGAAGTACAAGAACAAGACTGGCGTCACCCGTCGCAAGGGCCATCGTCAGCAGCAGACCATCGTCAAGATCACGGCTATCGCCTGATCCGCTGACAGGTCAGAACCGAAAGGAACAGACATGGCACATAAGAAGGGCGCTTCCAGCTCGCGCAACGGTCGCGACTCGAACCCGCAGTACCTCGGCGTCAAGAAGTTCGGCGGCGAGTCGGTTATCGCCGGCAACATCATCGTTCGCCAGCGTGGCACCAACTTCCACCCGGGCCAGAACGTCGGTATGGGCAAGGATCACACCCTGTTCGCCCTGACCGACGGCAACGTGCGCTTCGGCGTGCGTCGTGACCGCAAGGTCGTCGACGTGGTGTCCGCCTGAGATTCCAGGCGCGCTATTTCGTTTGAGGCCGCATCCCGCGTTCACGGGATGCGGTTTTTCGTATCCTCGGCCGCGGGCAGGGGCACACGGTAAGGTAGGCAGCTATGAGTGATTTTGTGGATCGTGTGGTCGTCCATGTCAAGGGCGGCGACGGCGGTAACGGTTCGGCCGGCATCCGCCGTGAGAAGTACAAGCCGTTGGCCGGCCCGAACGGCGGCAATGGCGGCGACGGCGGTTCCGTCGTCTTCGTGGCCGACCAGAACGCCAACAGCCTGTTGGACTACCGGTTCATGCCGCACCGCTCGGCGGGCAACGGCACGATGGGCATGGGGGATAACAAGGACGGGTCCAAGGGGGATGACCTGATCCTGCCGGTGCCGGTGGGCACGGTGATCTTCGAGGCGCGCGGGGCCCAGGGCTCGCCGAAGAGGCCCGGCGAACAACTGGCCGACCTGCGCCATGACGGCGACCGGTTCGTGGCCGCGGCGGGCGGCGCCGGCGGTCTGGGCAACATCGCCCTAGCCAACAAGACGCGCCGCGCCCCGGGCTTCGCGCTGCTCGGCGAACCGGGCGAGGAACGCGACGTGATCCTGGAGCTCAAGTCCATCGCCGACGTGGCGCTGGTGGGGTTCCCGAGCGCCGGCAAGTCGAGCCTGGTGGCCGCGATGAGCGCCGCCAAGCCGAAGATCGCGGACTACCCGTTCACCACGCTGGTGCCGAACCTGGGCGTGGTCATGGCCGGCGACCGCCGCTACACGATCGCGGACGTGCCCGGCCTGATCCCGGGCGCCTCCGAGGGCAAGGGCCTGGGCCTGGAGTTCCTGCGCCACATCGAGCGCACCGAGATCATCGCCCACGTCATCGACTGCGCCACGCTGGAGCCGGACCGCGACCCGATCTCCGACTACGAGGCGCTTGAGCACGAGCTGGCCGAATACGCCGACAAGCTGGAGCTGCCGCTGGGCGCGATCCCGATCCCGGAACGCCCCCGCATCATCATCCTCAACAAGGTGGATGTGCCGGAGGCCAAGGAGCTCGCCGAGTTCGTCCGCCCGGAGTTCGAGGCGATGGGCCTGAAGGTGTTCCCGATCTCCACGGCCTCGCATGCGGGCTTGAAGGAGCTGAACTTCGCGCTGGCCGATATGGTGGCGCGGATGCGCGAGCAGGTCGCCGAACGCGAACAGGCGCAGGAGGCCGAGCGCGTGGTCATCAGGCCGCTGGAACAGCCGGCCCGCCGCCGGCGCGGCCAGGACGCCTCCGGCCCCGGCATCGACTTCACCGTGGAACGCCAGGAGGACGCCAACGGCGACTTCTGGTACACGGTCAGCGGCGCCAAGCCGGAACGCTGGGTGATGCAGACGAACTTCGACAACGACGAGGCCGTCGGCTACCTGGCCGACCGTCTGGCCAAGCTGGGCGTGGAGGATGAGCTGCGCCGGCAGGGCGCCAAGCCGGGCGACGAGGTGCGCATCGGCAGCGGCAACCGGGCCGTGGCGTTCGACTGGGACCCGACCATCGCCGCCGGCGCGGAGATGCTCGACGGCGCCCAGCTGGGCGCGCGCGGCAAGGACCTGCGCCTGGAGGAGAACGACAACCGCACCCGCCGCCGCACGAACGCCGAACGCCGCCGCCAGTACCACGAGATGATGGACGCACGCCAGGCCGTGCGCGAGGCGATGATGGCGGAACGCGCCGCCGGGCACTGGGCCGATCCGAGCGTCAACGACGATCCCCACGACGAGCAGAGCCTGTTCGGCCGTGGCGAGGATGTCGAGGATGTCGAGGACATTGACGAGTAGCCGCGTGAGCAACGCTAAGGAGTGATGGTGTCCACACCGAGTCAGGCACAGGTACGCCGGTCCGTCGCGCAGGCGCAGACGATGGTGGTCAAGGTCGGGTCCAGTTCGCTGACGCGGTCATCCGGCCATCTGGACGCCGCCAAGCTGGAGGCCCTGGTGGCGTCCGTGGCGGTCAACGTGTTGTCGGGCGCGCGCATCGTGCTGGTCTCCTCGGGCGCCATCGCGGCCGGATTCGGCCCGCTCGGCTTCGCCGAACGCCCGCGCGACGTGGCCACCCAGCAGGCCGCCGCCTCGGTGGGTCAGGGGCTGCTGATGGCGCGCTATGAGACCGCGTTCGCGCGGTACGGCATCCGCGTGGGCCAGATCCTCATCACCGCGGAGGACACGATCCGCGCTGCGCAGTACCGCAACGCCCGGCGCACGCTCGAACGGTTGCTGGACCTCGGCGTCGTGCCGATCGTCAACGAGAACGACGCGCTGGCCAGCAACGAGATCCGGTTCGGCGACAATGACCGCCTCTCCGCGCTGGTGGCCAACATCGTGCGCGCCGACGCGCTCGTCCTGCTCACCGACGTGGACGCGCTGTACACCGCGCCGCCCGGCCGTCCGGACGCGCGACGCATCGGGTACGTGCCCGACGTGATCGCGACCCTGCGGGACGTGACCGTGGGCGGCAGCACCTCCGGCGTCGGCACCGGCGGCATGGTCACCAAGCTGGAGGCGGCGCGGATCGCCGCGGTCTCCGGCGTGCCCGTCGTGCTGACCAGCGCCGCGAACGCGGGGCCGGCGATGATGGGCGACCCGGTCGGCACCGTGTTCGCCCCGGTGCACGACCGCGGCTCCTCGCGTCGGCTGTGGATCGGATTCGCGGCGGAACCCCGAGGGACGATCGTGGTCGACGACGGCGCCGCACGCGCCGTACGCGGCGGACGGGCCAGCCTACTGGCGGCCGGCGCATTGGAGGCGCGCGGGGAGTTCTCCGCCGGCGACCCGGTGTGGGTGGACGCCGAGGACGGCACGCATCTGGCGCGTGGATTGTCCGGATACGATTCCGAGGAGATTCCGCAGATGCTGGGGCGCAATACGGACCAGCTGCGGCGATTCCTCGGCGAGGCGTACGCGCATCCACTGATCCACCGCGACAATCTGGTGCTCGTATAGCGGCGGTTCTCTGCGCGTGGGGCTAGCATGGGAGCCATGACTATGGCAGACTGGCAGACCCTGAGCGATCGTATCAACAATGTGGCGCCGAGCGCCACGCTGGCCGTGGATTCCAAGGCCAAGGCCATGAAGGCGGCGGGCGTCGACGTCATCGGCTTCGGCGCCGGCGAGCCGAACTTCCCGACCCCGGACTACGTGGTCGAGGCCGCCGCCGAGGCGTGCCGCGACCCGCGCAACCATCGGTACACGCCGACCCCGGGCCTTCCTGAGCTGCGCGAGGCCATCGCCCGCAAGATGCTGCGCGACTCCGGCTACGAGGTGACCCCCGAACAGGTGGTGGTGACCAACGGCGGCAAGCAGGCCGTCTACGAGGCGTTCCAGATCCTGCTCAATGACGGCGACGAGGTGATCATCCCCACGCCGTACTGGACCAGCTACCCCGAGGCCGTCAAACTGGCCGGCGGCGTACCGGTCGAGGTGTTCGCCGGCGCCGACCGCTCCTTTGAGCCGGATATCGACGCCATCGAGGCGGCCCGCACCGCCCGGACCCGCGCCATCATCGTCACCTCCCCGTCGAACCCGACCGGCGCCGTGTGGAGCCGTGAGACCATCGAGGCGATCGGACGCTGGGCCGTGGAGCACCATGTGTGGGTGGTCTCCGACGAGATCTACGAGCACCTCAACTATGACGGTGCCCGGACCTCGTATATCGGCCAGGTGGTGCCCGAGGTGCGCGACCAGCTGATCGTGCTCAACGGCGTGGCCAAGACCTACGCCATGACCGGCTGGCGCGTCGGCTGGCTGGTGGCCCCCGAGCCGGTGGCCAAGGCCGCCGCCAAGCTGCAGGGGCATATGACCTCCAATGTGGCGAATGTGCCGCAGCGCGCCGCCATCGCCGCCGTGGGCGGTGATCTGGACGCCGTCTACGCCATGCGTGAGGCCTTCGACGTGCGCCGCAAGGCCATCGTGGCCGCATTGAACGCCATCGACGGCGTGCATTGCCCGACGCCGACCGGCGCGTTCTACGCCTTCGCCGATGTCTCCGGCCTGCTGAACCGGCCGCTCGGCGCCAACGGCTCGGTGGCCACGAGCTCGGCCGAACTGGCCGCCATGCTGCTGGACGAGGCGCATGTGGCGGCGGTGCCCGGCGAGGCGTTCGGCGCCCCCGGCTACCTGCGCTTCTCCTACGCGCTGGCGGACGACCAGCTGGCCGAAGGCATGCGCCGGTTCCAAGCCTGGGTGGGCTGAGAGGACACACCGGAGCAAACGGCGGAAAATAGCGGTTTATCGGCGAGCGAACACCGGTGGGTGGACGAAATCGACGGGAACCGCTATTATTGCGTTTTGGCGGTTTTGCCCGCTGGTCGGCAGGTATTTGCTACCATGGGCAGAGTTCACCTAGGGATGTGGCGCAATTGGTAGCGCAACGGTCTCCAAAACCGTAGGTTGTGGGTTCGAGTCCCGCCGTCCCTGCCAAGATTTTCCACTGCAAGCCGAAGACGAAGGACGGATATGGCGAAGAAAAGCACCAGCGCACAAGCCAAGAAGCCGAATGTCTTCATGCGCATCGGCATGTTCATCAAGCAGATCGTCGATGAGATGCGCAAGGTGGTGACCCCGACCAGCAAGGAGCTGTTCTTCTGGGCTCTGGCCGTGCTGGTGTTCGTGCTCTTCCTGATGGCAATCGTGACCGGTATGGATCTCGGCCTGGGCAAGCTCATGCTGTGGATGTTCGGCTGATTGATCCCGATCTGAAGGTGAATGCATGACTGACGAAGTGAATCTCGACAATCTCGACGAGCTGCCCGACGTTCCCGAAACCGGCGAGGAGCCGGTTCAGGACGCCGAGCCGCAGCCCGTGGAGGCGGCACCTGTTGAGGAGGCTGCCGAGGACGCCGGCGAATCCGCCGACGAGGAGCTCGACCCCGGCGCCAAGGCCGTTGAGGAGTTCTCCAAGAGCCTGCGCACGCTGGAAGGCAAGTGGTATGTGCTGCATACCTACTCCGGCTATGAGAAGCGCGTGAAGACCAATGTGGAGTCCCGTGTGGCCAGCTTCGGGCTGGAGGACAAGATCTTCCAGGTCGAGGTGCCGATGGAGGAGGTCGAGAAGCACACCGACAAGGGCAAGAAGGTCATCACCCGCGTGCGTGTGCCCGGATACGTGCTGATTCGCATGTGGCCGGATGAGGACGCCCGCCGCATCGTGCGCGAGACCGAGGGCGTGACCGGCTTCGTCGGACCGACCAAGGATCCGGCGCCGCTGAGCCGCAAGGAAGTCGTGGCGATGATGGCCCCGATGATCGCCTCCGAGGCGCTGAAGAAGGCCGGCGACAAGCCCGCCGCCGCCAAGAAGCGCACGGTCGAGGTCTCGTACGTCGTAGGCGACCAGGTCACCGTCACCGACGGCCCGTTCGCCACTATGGCCGCCGTGGTGTCCGACGTGGAGCCGACCACGCAGAAGCTCACCGTGCTCGTGTCCATCTTCGGGCGCGATACGCCGGTCGAGCTGGGCTTCGACCAGGTCGAGAAGCTCAACTGACATTCGTGATGAGAAAACCCCGCTCCGGCGGGGTTTTCCCGTATTCAAGCCCTCCCGCAACCCTCCTTCCCGGCCGCCTTCCTTCCCGGCCGCCTTCCTTCCCGGACTCTTCTTTCGTTCCGGACTCTGATGCATCGTGACTCTGATCCAAGTCGAAGAACGGCGGAATTCCAAGGATTGTGATCATGCATCACGGTCACGATGGATCAGAGTCCGGGGAAGGGGAGAGGACGTGGGGAATGTCCGACAGGGGCGGCATAATGGGAAAGCTTGTGTCTGGAGGGGAGACCCGCTAGCACAGCACAGCAATACCCGTTGCGGGAGGAAGCGGCCATGAGGCCGTTGCCGTTTGCACCGCTTCACAGAAAGAAGAACCATTTATGGCTCCCAAGAAGAAGGTCTCAGCGCTGATCAAGCTCGAGATTCAGGCCGGCAAGGCCAACCCGGCCCCGCCGCTCGGCCCGGCCCTGGGCTCGCACGGCGTCAACATCATGGACTTCTGCAAGGCCTACAACGCGGCCACGCAGGACAAGATGGGCCAGATCGTCCCGGTTGAGATCACCGTCTATGAGGATCGCTCCTTCACCTTCGTTCTCAAGACCCCGCCGGCCGCGGCGCTGCTCAAGCAGGCCGCCGGTATCCAGAAGGGCACCGAGAACCCGCTGACCCACAAGGTCGGCTCCGTCACCAAGGCTCAGATCCGCGAGATCGCGGAGACCAAGATGCCTGATCTGTCCGCTCGCGACGTCGAGGCCGGCATGAAGATCATCGAGGGTACCGCCCGTTCCATGGGCATCACGGTGACCGACTGAGAGGAGAAGGACAGATGGCTAAGCATTCCAAGAAGTACCGCGAAGCGGCCGAGAAGATCGATCGCAACAACCTGTACACCGGCGCCGAGGCTATCGCTCTGCTCAAGAGCATGCCGTCGTACAAGTTCGACCAGACGGTCGAGGCTGTGCTGCGTCTGAACGTTGACCCGCGCAAGGCCGACCAGCTGGTCCGCGGCACCGTCAACCTGCCTCACGGCACCGGTAAGACCGCCAAGGTCCTGGTGTTCGCCCGCGGCCCGAAGGCCACCGAGGCCACCGAGGCCGGCGCCGACATCGTCGGCGATGACGAGCTCATCGAGAAGGTGGCCGGCGGCTTCCTCGACTTCGACGCCGTGGTCGCCACCCCGGACATGATGGGCAAGGTCGGCCGTCTGGGCCGTGTGCTCGGTCCGCGTGGCCTGATGCCGAACCCGAAGACCGGCACCGTGACCATGGATGTGGCCAAGGCCGTCGCCGACATCAAGGGCGGCAAGATCGAGTTCCGTGTCGACCGTCACGGCAACCTGAGCTTCCTGATTGGCAAGCTCTCGTTCGACGAGAACGCCCTGGTCGAGAACTTCAAGGCCGTGGCCGAAGAGGTCAAGCGTCTGAAGCCGTCCACCGTCAAGGGCCGTTACGTCACGAAGGTGACGATCACCTCCACGATGGCCCCGGGTGTCCCGGTCGACCCGATGTCGCTGGTCTGATTCATCGGACATTCCCGCTGAGGAATCGATGAACCCCCGCATCCGCTTCGGCGGATCGCGGGGGTTTGTCATATCCGGGGCGTCCGGGAGCCGTACGGCCGTCGTTCAGCTCTGGGCGGCGTCCTTCATCAGGCCCAACGCGATGGCGGTCTGCAGTACGTAGCCCTCGCGCGGGTCGGTGGCGTCCCAGCCGGTGGTTTCGGCGGCCCGCTTGAGCCGGTACCGTACCGTGTTGGGGTGTACGTTCAGTTCCTTGGCCGTGGTCTCTAATGAATTGCCGGATTTCAGGAAGGTCGAGACCGTGGTCAGTGTGGGGTCGTCGGCATTGTCCCCCCGCAGGGAACGGTAGACCTCGTTCACCAACTCGTTGCGCGCGTCCTCGTCGCCCAGCAGCGCCCGCTCGGGCAACACGTCGTCGGCCCGCATCGGCCGCGGCAGCGCGGGCACCGCGGCGGCGGCCGCCAACGCCGCCAGCACGCTGCGCACGCTGCGCTGCGCCCCCTCCACCCGGTGACGCACCGGCCCCAGGCACAACGGCAGCTGCGCGTGGAACGCGTCGGTCATGGCGGTGCAGGCCACCTCCGGCGTGACCGCGCTCTGCATCTCCACCAAGGCCACACACCAGGTGCCGCGTGCGCCGATGATGCAGTTGCTCCCGCCGAGATTTCGGATGGCCTCACGGATCAGCCGGGAGGAATCGCCGATACCCTTGGCCGGCGTACCGGCCACGGTGAAGCAGGTGAAATCGTCCCGCCAACCCAGCACGCGCAGCAATGACATGACGCGCTCGTCGGCCAGGCCATCCGCCAGGCATTCGAACGCCACCGATTCCACGCGCGCGTCGAGGGTGTCGCCCTCCCCGCCCCGCAGCAGTGCCAGCATATCGTCCGAGGCGCCCTGATGGCGCTCGGACGAACGGCGATGCTGTGATAACGGCCAGACGGAAGGAGTCATGCTTCCACTGTATCCGGATTTGGCGAATTCGGCGGCATGCCGTCCGCCGTGTGGCGCGACGCCAGGGACTCCCGCCAGAACGTCAGGCACAGGAAACCGAAGCAGAATGCCACGGGCAGCATATGCCGCTCGAAGTTGTTGGCCGGCGCGGTGATCATGACCCCCATCAGCAACGCCAGGGGAATATGCCAGGCGAGCGTGCGCCAACGCCGCAGCACCACTTCGGCCGCTCCGATCAGCAGCGTCAACGACACGTACAGGTTGCCGTGCGTCAGCCATCCGAGCACCGGCACGGCGCCCCAATCCCGCGCGAACTGGGCGACCGACGTCCGCCAGTCATGGCACCAGTGCTTGATCCACTCGGTCTGGTTCTGCACGTAGATGCTGTCCACGTAGTAGTCCATCGAGGTGTACGGGTTGGCGGTCACATCGAAATAGCCGTAGCACTTGGCCAGCAGCGCGTCGAGCGCGATCACCGGGTTGGCGGCCACGATCTGGGCCCACGCGGTGTTGAACTGCGCCATGTCCTCCTCGGTCACCGTGCGCCACTTATAGCTGACCTTCTTGGACTGGATGCCGGAGGACTTGACCGGGTCGGCGTCATCCTGACGGTATGCGTCCGCCATCTGGTCCAGGTTGAAGATCGGCTCCAGCAACTCCGCGGCGGAATCCGGTATGCCTTCGGGGTTGAGCTTGGCCACGCGCGCGATCTGCTGGAGCTGGATGCCGCGGCTCTCGATCGGATCGCCGTTGATGATCAGGCCGGATTGGATCATCAGCACCACGCCGCCGTGGATCAGCACAGTCGGCAGCAGCAGCGCGGTCACGTAGACATGCCAGCGGCGGCGGTCGGCGATCAGCGCCAGCAGGATCTGCAGCACGATGATGTACCAGGCGTACTTGGCGGAGATCAGCATCACGCAGGACGCCGCGGCGAACGCCATCCAGGATCGGGTGTTCAGCCGCCGCGCCTTGCCGTCCGGCATCAGCTCGCCACGGGTCATGTGCAGCTCGTACCACACGCCGAACCACCAGACGAACGAGAACGCGAACAGCGGCGACTTGGTCAGCGAGATCGTGGCGAACACCGCCAACGGGCAGACTAGGAAGAACAGGAGGATTACGAACCGTTGGAGTGCGCCCGCCGGTCGCGCCAGTCCCGTTTCGCGCAGGGCGTCGATGCGTTCACCGCCGTCGGCCGGCCGCAGGAACGGCAGGTTGAAGAACCGGTTGGCGGTGGCCGCGCAGCAGAACGCGGCGAACACGAACTGGATCGCCGACAGCGCCACGAACCCGGCGTCGTTCGAACCGGTGAGATACCGGGAGACGGCCGTGGCGGCGCCGTAGCATACGGTGAGCACGATGTTGTGCTGGTCGGTCAGATACGTCGGATCCTCCGGCCACAGGTAATGCGCGGTCGGATAGATGTCCATCGGCACGAACGAGAAGAACCCGATGTACGGCTGGTCCACGCCCAACCACTGGTTCCACGCCCAGCTGAACTCGCGTGCCTGCGACCGCACATCGGCGCCGAACGCGCTCAGCAGCGTCGTCGGTACCCACAGCCAGCCGATGAACAGGATCAGGAACAGCTTCCACCAGCGGTCGGTGCCGCGCAGGATCATCCGCCGGCACCAGTCGCCGGCACGCGCCACGGCTTGCATCGGCGCGGTCAGGGCCAGATGCACGAGCCGTCGTTTTGTGGCGACGGGCAGCGGCGGCAGAATCCGCCGGCTCCTGGCCCAGCGAACCAGCAGGATCACGATGCCCAGATACGCGGCGAAGGAGATGAGGAAGTAGGCGGTGTTGGCCCATGACCAGTCGGCGATCGACCTCTCGACCCAGTACAGCGGCCCCACGGCCGTGCACAGCGCCATCCACAGACAGGCGAATCCCGCCAATCCCCAGCGGGCACCGGCGGCAAGCCCGGCCAGCCGGGTGCGGCGGGGGGCTGTATCACGCGCGGCGGGCGGTGCGACGGCAGTATCGGTGTGAGCGCTCCCAGCTGTGGATACAAGGTGTCGGCCGTCGTCGGCATGCATCATATCCACACTGGAAGGCTCGGTCATGGATGGCAATTGTACAATGCGCGGATGATTGCCGGGTGCGGATCCGCCGTACCCTCGCAAAAGCTTCGACGCGTGCCGCGCGGGTCGAAGCGCCGACGATGCCGACCAGACCGACGTCTGCCGGCTTCGACGTGCGCGCGTGGGGCGGAGGGCAGTGGCGATAGGGTGGAACCATGAACGGGAACGATATTGAGACAATGCGGCGTCTGCCGCGTACCTGCCGCGCCGCCGACCGGGTGCTGTGGTTCGACGAGGTGGATTCGACGAATACGGTGGCCCGCCGGCTGCTGGCCGGGGCATGGCCGCCGGTTGATGCCGCGGGTCCGGATGTTGCAGGGGCCGAGGTCGCCGCGGCGTGCGCCGGCGCTGCGGGAGTGTTTGGCGACGGGATTGCGGACGCCGCGGGGGCGGTCGGCGACGGGATTGCGGATGCCGCCGATGCGCCGCACATCGCCGTGGTCGTGGCCGACAGCCAGACCGCCGGCCATGGCAGGCTCGGACGGCAGTGGGTGAGCCGGCCGGGGGAATCGTCGATGGTGTCCTTCGCCACGGTGCTGCCGCAGTCGCTGGTGACCGATTCCCGCGTCAACGGCTGGCTGCAGATGATCGCCGGCCTGGCCGCGATTGACGCGTTGACCGCGGCACTGGCCGAAACCGGAGCAGACCGCTGTTGCGCGAGCCACGGCCCTAAAGACGACTGCGCATTGATGTTGAAATGGCCCAATGACGTGTTCCTGCACGGCCACAAGCTGGGCGGCATCCTCCTGGAATCGGTGATGCCGCCCGCCGCGGACACTCCGATGGCGGGTTTGGTGATCGGCGTCGGGCTCAATCTGAATCTTCCCGCCGACCATCTGCCTACGGAACAGGCCACATCGCTGCAATTGCATCGGGCGCCGCTGCCCGACCCGCTCGAGTTGCGTGACCGCATCGCAGCCGGAACCGTGACCGTGTTGCGGTCACGCATGCGGGTCTTCGCGGTCGATCCTACAGATTATGCCGTCGCCTTGCGCGACGAGACCGAAGCGTTGTGCTGGACGCTTGGCCGCCGCGTCGAGGCGCGGATGACGGATGGCTCGGTGACGCGGGGAGTCGCAACGGCTCTGAACCCTGATGCATCATTGACGATGCGCGCCGATGATGGCGTTGATTATGTGGTGCGCACCGGCGACGTCGGCGTGCTCTAGACGTGACGTGTCGCGGTTCGGTACCCCGACCGGGAATATGGATGGCGATCGCGGACCAGTCGGGTTGGGCACTGTGGCCCGCGATCGGGATGTGCGTGGCTTACAGGCGGCTGACACCGGCGGCGGCCAACGCGGCGACGGCGGCCTTGACCAGATCGCCGATGATGAAACCGGCGGAGGCCAGGGCCACGGCGGTGAACGGCACGCCGGTCATCACCGACTGCATCGTGATGCCGAACGCGTAGACCACCACAACGCAGCCGGCCAGGCAGGCGGCGAAGTAGCGCAGCGCGGTCAGCCGGCCCTTGGCAGCGCCCTTGAGCAGTGCGGTCACCGCCACGCCGGGCAGGAATCCGATCAGGAAGCCGCCGGACGGGCTGACCAGGGAGGCGGTGGCCATGCCGCCGGCGAACACCGGCAGACCGGCCGCGCCGGCGCCCAGGTACAGACACACGGATGCGGCGGCCTGGGCCGGGGTGAGCATCAGACCGGCCAGCATGACCACGAAGGTCTGCAGCGTGATCGGCACCGGGGTGCCCGGGATCGGCACGGCGCCGGCGGCGGCCGATGCCCACATCAGTACGGAGAACAGCACCGGCAGGGCCACGGGCTTGGCGTGGGCGGCCGTGGTGCGGGCGATTGCGGCGATGCGGTTGGACATGGGAACCTCCATTCCATAATGGGTCGTGCCCTCCGCGGCGCATGCGGCCGATGGCCATCGGACCGGTGGGGAAGGGCTGTGATGCCGCCATTGTAGGGACGGGTGTCCGGTGTGGGGCGCTGTGGGAGCCCACAAAAAAGCGGATGCGGCGTTGTACCGGGGGATACGCGCCCGTAGGTTACGGCGGCGTTTGTGGAACCGTACAAAAGCGGACGCGATGTTTTGTAGATTCCTGGCTGACCGCGCGGGGCCGCACCGGCATAAGTTTGGATATTATGGGCAAACGTATCGAAAAAGTGTTGGTCGCCAATCGCGGCGAGATCGCCCTGCGGGTGGTGCGCACCCTCAAGGAGATGGGCATCGCGAGCGTGGCCGTCTACGCCGAACAGGACCGTGAATCGCAGTATGTGAGCATGGCCGACGAGGCGTACCTGCTCTCGGGTGACACCTACAAGGACACCTACCTCAACGAGGAGCTCATGCTGGAGATCCTCCGGCGGTCCGGCGCCGATGCCGTGCATCCGGGGTACGGGTTCCTCTCCGAAGTCGCCTCCTTCGCCGAGAAGGTCGCCGCGGCCGGCGCGGTCTGGATCGGCCCCTCCCCGAAGGCCCTGACTGACCTGGGCGACAAGATCACCGCCCGCCGCGTGGCCACCCGTGCCAAGGTACCGCCGGTTCCGGGCCTGTCCGAATCGGCCACCGACATCCACGCGCTGTTCGACTTCGCGCACACGCACGGCTTCCCGATCATGATGAAGCGCACCGACGGCGGTGGCGGCCATGGCATCACGATCGTGCATAACGACGACGAGCTGCGCGGCTTCTACCTGAACCACGATTCGCTGCAGGGCGGCGACCTGAAGGAATACTTCATCGAGCGCTTCATCGACAAGGCCCGCCACGTGGAGACCCAGTGCGGCCGCGACAGCCACGGCAACTTCACCGTGTACTCCACGCGCGACTGCACGGTGCAGCGCCGCAACCAGAAGCTCATCGAGGAGGCGCCGGCGCCGTTCCTGGACGAGTCCGTGATCCGCCAGCTCACCCAGTATTCCGGCAACCTGTTCCAGGCGGTCGACTACGTGGGCCTGGGCACCTGCGAGTTCATGGTCACCCCGCAGAACAAGGTGTACTTCCTGGAGGTCAACCCGCGTCTGCAGGTCGAGCACACGGTCAGCGAGGAGGTGTGCGGACTGGACCTGGTGCGCGAGCAGATCACCATCGCCGAAGGCGGCGAACTGACCCCAGCCCCCGAACCGCGCGGCCACAGCTTCGAGCTGCGCATCACCTGCGAGGACCCGGCCACCAACCTGACCCCGAGCTCGGGCACGCTGACTCGGATCGCCTGGCCGTCCGGCGCCGGCATCCGCGTGGACTCCGGCGTCAAGGAGGGCGATACCGTCTCCCCGAAGTTCGATTCGATGATGGGCAAGCTCATCGTCACCGCGCAGGACCGCGCCGCCGCCGTGGCGCGCGTGCGCCGCGCGCTGGGCGAGCTGGTCATCGAGGGCGTGCCCACCCCGGCCAGCCTGTTCGAGCAGATCTTCAACGACCCGGACTTCACCGCCGAGAACGGCCACGCCTTCGACATCTCCACCAAGTGGCTCGAACGCACCTACCTGAACCGCGAACCCGGCTCGCTGAGCGCCGGCCAGCCCGCCTCGCTGAGCGCGGGAGCCGCGGAGACGCCGAAGACCGCCACCGAGTCCTTCGTCATCGAGATCGACAACCGCCGCGTCACGCTCACCGTGCCGCAGGACATCGTCGACAACCTGACCGGTTCCGCCCGCGCCCGCGGCGCCAAGCTGCCGACCCAGCCGCTGCGCGGCCAGGGCCTGCACAACGTGGCCGCCAAGGCCGCGGCCGACGAGGGGCAGTCCGGCGTCATCGCCTCCCCGATGCAGGCCGTCGTCACGCGCATCAACGTGGCCGAAGGCCAGCAGGTGTCCAAGGGCGACCTGCTGGTGGTGCTCGAGTCGATGAAGATGGAGAACTACGTGTACTCGCCTGTGGCGGGCACCGTCACCAAGATCTTCGTGGGACCGGCCGCCGGCGTGGAGGCCGGGGAGACGCTGGTCACGCTCGACATCAACGGCGCGACCAAGCCCGAGCAGAAGGAGGATGAGGCCAAGTGACCGACATCATGACAGCCCCCGCCGTCGTCAAGGCCATGGAGAACGGCGGATCCTCCGACAAGCAGCCGATCCGCGCGGCCATCGTGCGCGCCGCCGAACTCGCCCGTGACGCCGAGGAGCACGCCCGCACACGCCAGCACGCCAAGGGCAAACACACCGCCCGCGAGCGCCTGGACTTGCTGTTCGACACCGGCTCCTTCCAGGAGATCGGCCGCTTCGCCGGCGGCGACATCAACGGCGGCAAGGCCGGTTCGGCCGTCATCACCGGCTTCGGCGAGATCTACGGGCGCAAGGTCGGCGTGTACGCGCAGGACTTCTCCGTGCAGGGCGGCACGCTCGGCGCGGCCGAAGGCGCGAAGATCTGCCACCTGATGGACATGGCCCTGGAGCTCAAGGTGCCGGTCGTGGCCCTGATCGACTCGGGCGGCGCCCGCATCCAGGAAGGGGTGGCCGCGCTCACCCAGTACGGCCGCATCTTCCGCAAGACCTGCGAGGCCAGCGGCTTCATCCCCCAGATCTCGATCATCCTCGGCCCCTGCGCCGGCGGCGCCGTCTACTGCCCGGCCCTGACCGACCTGATCATCATGACCCGTGAGAACTCCAGCATGTTCGTCACCGGACCGGACGTGGTCAAGGCCGCCACCGGCGAGACGATCAGCATGGACGACCTCGGCGGCGGCCTGGTGCACAACACCACCTCCGGCGTGGCCCACTACCTGGGCGAGGACGAGGCCGACGCCATCGACTACGCGCGCACCGTGCTGGCCTACCTGCCGTCCAGCTCGGACGACAACCCGCCGACCTTCGCCTACGCGGCCACCCGCGGCGACCGCGCCGTGGCCGAACGCCTCGGCACAATCGTGCCGGAGAACGACCGCCAGCCCTACGACGTGCTCGACGTGATCCGCTGCATCGTGGACTACGGCGAGTTCGTGCAGGTGCAGGAGCTGTTCGCCCCCTCGGCGGTCGTCGGTCTGGCCTGCGTGGAGGGTCATCCGGTCGGCATCGTGGCCAACCAGCCGAACGTGAACGCCGGCGTGCTCGACGTGGATGCCTCCGAGAAGGTGGCCCGGTTCGTGCGCCTGTGCGACGCGTTCAACCTGCCGGTGATCACCCTGGTGGACACCCCGGGCTACAAGCCGGGCGCCGAACAGGAGCATGCGGGCATCATCCGCCGCGGCGCCAAGGTCATCTACGCCTACGCCAACGCCCAGGTGCCGATGGTCACCGTCATCCTGCGCAAGGCCTTCGGCGGCGCGTACATCGTCATGGGCTCCAAGTCCATCGGCGCGGACATGAACTTCGCGTGGCCGTCCAGCCAGATCGCGGTGCTCGGCGCGAAGGGCGCCGTCAACATCATCCACCGCAAGGAGCTGCAGAAGGCCAAGGAGATGGGCAAGGACGTCGAAGCGCTGCGCACCAAGCTCGCCGACGACTACGAGGCCACCACCGTCAACGCGAACCTGTCCCTGGAGATGGGCGAGATCGACGCCATGATCGACCCCGAACAGACCCGCGAGGCCATCGCCGAATCGCTGCGCCTGCTGGCCGGCAAGAAGCGTGTCCGCCGCACCACCAAGCACCACGGCAACCAGCCGCTGTGACCGACGACCCGAACAGACTTGAACCAAACAGAAGAAAAGGAACAGCAATGACCGATACCATGTTCTTCCTCAACCGTCTGGCGGCCGAGCCCCACGCGCTCGCCTTCGGCGGGCAGTCCACGCCGTGGACTGTTGCCTTGGCCGACCAGACCACCGACCCGATGCTGGAGGCGTCGCTCAAGGAGCATATGGCCGCCGCCAACCGGCTGCTCACCCCGGTGAGCGCCGACCTGCTGGCCGCCAACGGCCGCCCGGTGGACCTGTTCGGCTTCGACGCGAATCCGGCCAAGCTCGGCCCTGCCGCCGACGCCGCGGCCTCCGTGCCCGGCATCGCGCTGGCGCAGCTGGGCGTGCTGCTGGACATGGCCGGCCTGGGCTATGACCCGGCCGCCGCCAAGCCCGCCGCCGTGCTCGGCCACTCCCAGGGCGTGCTCGCCGTGCACATGGTGCAGGCCGCCATGGCCGCCGGTTCGATTGAGGCCGCCGCCGAGCAGATCGACGAGATCCTGGCCATCGCCCAGCTCATCGGCGTGGCCGGCGCCCGCCAGACCAAGCTCATCGCGCTGAACGCCAAGGTCGGCGAGGCCACCCCGATGCTGTCGGTCAAGGGTGCCACCGTCAAGCAGGTCGAGGCGCTGATCGAGCGCGTCGCCATGCCGCGAGGCCCGATCTCCATCGCCGTCACCAACGCCGCCGACAACCAGGTGCTCTCCGGCTACCCGGAGGATCTGGCGTCGTTCGTCACCGAAGCCGAGAAGGAGCACAAGCACCAGGCCAAGCTGCGCGAGGAGAAGGTCCGTGGCGGCTCGGTGTTCAACCCGGTGCTCGAATACCTTGAGGTCACCCTGCCGTTCCACTCCCCGCTGATGGCCGACGCGGTCGAGCAGACCGTGGCCTGGGCGCAGGCCTGCGGCCTGGACGGCGACCGTGCCCGCGCGCTCGCCGACGAGGTGCTGGTCAACCATGTGGACTGGGCCGCCCGCGTCCACGACTTGATCGACGCCACCGACCCGACCAAGCTGTGGGTGGTGGATATGGGCCCCGGCGCGACCGCCGGCAAGCTGATCTCCGCCAACGTGCAGGGCACCGGCGTCGGCATCGTGGAGGCCACCACCGGCACCGAACGCGCCGCGCTGGCCACGCTGGACGGCGACCCGGAGCGCACCCAGAACTGGAAGGATTTCGCCCCGAGCGTCATCCACACGCCCGCCGGAGACAAGATTCGTACCAAGTTCAGCGAGTTGACCGGCAAGGCGCCGGTGCTGCTTGCCGGCATGACGCCGACCACCGTGGACCCGGAGATCGTGGCCGCGGCCGCGAACGCCGGCTACTGGGCGGAGATCGGCGGCGGCGGCCAGGTGACCGCCGACGTGTTCGACCGCAACGTGGCCAAGCTTGAGGAACAGCTCGAAGAGGGCCGCACCGTTGAATTCAACGCCATGTTCATGGACCGTTACCTGTGGAACCTGCAGTTCGGCTCCCAGCGCATCGTGCCGAAGAAGCGCGCTTCGGGCACCCCGATCGACGGCGTCGTCGTCTCCGCCGGAATCCCCGAGCTCGATGAGGCCAAGGCGCTGGTCGCCTCGCTGAACGCCGACGGCATCCCGTACGTGGCCTTCAAGCCGGGCACCGTGGACCAGATCCGTCAGGTGGTGCGCATCGCCAAGGCCGTGGCCCCGACCACGATTATCGTGGAGGTCGAGGGCGGCGTGGCCGGCGGCCACCACTCCTGGGAGTCGCTGGACGACCTGCTGCTCAACACCTACGCCGACGTGCGCGCCTGCCAGAACCTGGTGCTGGTGGCCGGCGGCGGCATCGGCACCCCGGAACGCGCCGCGGACTACATCTCCGGCCAGTGGGCGCGCGCCTACGACATGCCCGACATGCCGGTGGACGGCGTGCTGGTCGGCACGGCGGCCATGACCGCCAAGGAGGCCCACACCAGCCCGCAGGTCAAGAAGATGCTGGTCGAGACCCCGGGCATCACCGACTTCACCCCGGACCCGGACCCGTTCGCGCCGCGCGGCGAGAAGTGGGTGCCGTCCGGCAAGGCCGTCGGCGGCGTGACCTCCGGTCTGAGCCATCTGCATGCCGACATCTACGAGCTGGAGAACTCCTCCGCCCGCTGCGGCCGCCTGCTGGTGCGCGTCATGAAGCACCCGGAGGAGCTGGACGCCCGCCGCGACGAGATCATCGAGGCCCTGAACACCACCGCCAAGCCGTACTTCGGCGACCTCAAGGATATGACCTACCTCGAGTGGGCCGAGCGCTTCGCCGAGCTGTCGTTCCCGTGGGCCGACTGGACCTACGCCGAGCGCTTCCTGCACTTGCTGCAGCGCATCGAGGCCCGCGTCTGCTCGCAGGAGTCCGGTGAGCTGGATTCGCTGTTCGCCGACCGCGCCGCCGTGGAATCCGACCCGCAGGCCGCCATCGCCAAGCTGCGCGCCGCCTATCCGCAGGCCGCCGAGCTGAAGGTGACTGCCGCCGACGTGGCCTGGTTCCCGACCCTGGTGCGCGAGTTCCCCAAGCCGATGCCGTTCGTGCCAGTCATCGACAACGACCTGCTGCGCTGGTGGGGCCAGGATCAGCTGTGGCAGTCCGAGGACGCCCGCTACTCCGCCGATTCCGTGCGCATCATCCCCGGCCCGATCTCTGTGGCCGGCATCACCACGATGGACGAGCCGATCGCCGACATCCTCGGCCGCTTCGAGCACGCCGCCGTGGAGCGCGTCAAGGAGGCCAACAACGGCGAGACCACCGAGGCCTTCGCCGAGCTGGGCACCTGCGCGGACGCCGAGGCGTTCATCCGCAGCTGCCCGAACATCTCCTGGGTCGGCCACCTGATGGCCAACCCCGCCTACGGCACCGCCAACGGCGACGCGAACTACGAGATCCGCCACGTCGGCACCGGCGAGGACGGCGAGCTGTTCGATCTGGACATCCATCTGGACACCTACTGGGACAACGATCCGGACGGCGGCCTGTCCAAGCACGCCGTGCGCGACATCGTCATCCCGCTGGTCGTCAACGGCGCCGAGTCCGGCCTGTTCCCGGTCGTGGACCGCGACCGCCTGCCCGAGCACGTCTACGCGATGCTCGCCGCCACCGCCGGCATCGGCAACACCGCCATCACCGGCGACGAGCTGACCGCCATGCCGGTCATCGAGAAGAGCGCCGACAAGGCCGCCCGTCCGTTCGGCGAGGCGCACGCCACCTACACCCTGTCCGCCAACCTCGGATTCGACCACGAGGCCGCCACCGCCGGCACCCTGCCGCAGAACCTCAAGGCCTCGCGCATCGCCCCCGACGCGCTGGTCGGCCCGGCCTGGCCCGCCATCTACGCGGCGCTCGGCTCCGTGTACGTCAACGGCTTCCCGGTCATCGAAGGCCTGCTCAACGCCGTGCACCTCGACCACCTCATCGAGCTCGAGGTCACCGAGGAGGAGCTGCTCGCCCATACCGGCGAGACCATCAGCATGACCAGCTGGGCCGAGGACTACTTCGAGTCCGCCTCCGGCCGCGTGGTGACCATCCATGTGGACCACGCCGCCGCCGACGGCACCGTGCTCGCCCACGAGACCGAACGCTTCGCGATCCGCGGCCGCGCCTATTCCGACGCGCTGCCCGCCGAGGCCCCCGACTACGGCGACTACCTGAACTTCCACCGCGGCGAGCTCGCCGCCAAGGAGACGATGTTCGCCCTCGACGGCATGGACGCGAACGAGTCGCTCACCGATTCGACCCCGCGTCGCCTGCTACGCCGCGTCAAGGTCACCGCCCCGCACGAGATGACCGCGTTCGCGCGCACCTCGGGCGACTTCAACCCGATCCATACCTCGCACCGCGGCGCCGCCATCTCCGGACTGAGCGCCCCGCTCGTGCACGGCATGTGGCTGTCCGCCACCGCCCAGCACGTGGCCCAGGCCACCGACGACAAGGGCGCCCACTATGAGATCGCCGGCTGGACCTACAACATGTACGGCATGGTGCAGCTGGACGACGAGGTGGAGATCTCCGTCGAGCGCGTCGGCAAGGTCCGCCACGGCGGCATGCTGCTGGAGGTGACCTGCCGCATCGACGGCGCGATCGTCTCGCGCGGCACCGCGGTCACCCGCGCCCCGAAGGCCGCGTTCGTGTACCCCGGCCAGGGCATCCAGCAGCAGGGCATGGAACTCGACGCCCGCGCCAAGTCCCCGGCCGCGCGTGAGGTCTGGGAGCGCGCCGACCGGATCACCCGCGAGCAGCTCGGCTTCTCGATCATCGCCGTCGTGCGCGATAACCCGAAGGAGCTCGTGGCCAACGGCGTGCGCTACTACCATCCGGACGGCCTGCTCAACCTGACCCAGTTCACCCAGGTCGCGCTCGCCACCGTGGCGTTCGTGCAGACCGCGCGTCTGCGCGAATCCGGCAGCGACATCTGGCCCGCCTACTTCGCCGGCCACTCGCTGGGCGAGTACAACGCGCTGAGCTCGTTCGCCGGCATCATCCCGCTGGAGACGGTGCTCGTGCTCGTGTTCCACCGCGGTTCCGCCATGGACAGCCTGGTCGACCGCGATGAGAACGGCCGCACGAACTACCGCATGGGCGCGCTGCGCTCCAACCAGTTCGGCATCGGCGACGACGGCGTGAACGAGTACGTGCAGTCCATCTCCGAGCAGACCGGCGAGTTCCTGCAGATCGTCAACTACAACCTCTCCGGCTCGCAGTACGTGGTCGCCGGTACGGTGGCGGGCCTGAAGGCCCTGGGCGCCGACGCCGCGCGCCGTGCCGCCGAGTACGGCGGACGCAAGCCGTTCATGGTGCTGCCCGGCATCGACGTACCGTTCCATTCGCGCATGCTGCGCAACGGCGTGCCGGACTTCCGCGACAAGCTCGACGCGCTGCTGCCGCAGTACATCGACTACAGCCGCTTGGTCGGCCGCTACATCCCGAACCTGGTGGCCTGCCCGTTCGAGATGACCAAGGAATTCGCCGCCAAGATCCTTGAGGTCGTGCCCTCCGAGCGCATCAAGGCCGCGCTGGACGACCCGGCCGTGTGGGATTCCTACGCCGCCGACGACCAGAAGCTCGGCCGCCTGCTGCTCACCGAACTGCTCTCGTGGCAGTTCGCCTCCCCGGTGCGCTGGATCGAGACGCAGAACCTGATGTTCGGCGCCCGCGGCATCGGCGGCCTGGGCGTGGAGCAGCTGGTGGAGGTCGGCCTCGGCAACTCGCCGACGCTGGCGAACATGGCCGCCAAAACCCTGAAGCTGCCCGAGTTCTCCGGCCGCGACGTGACCGTGTACAACGTGGGCCGCGACGAGGCCCGCGTCACGATGGCCGACTCCGATTCGCTGGTCGTCGAGGAGGAGCCGGAGGAGACCGCGGTCGAGTCCGCTCCGGTCGCCCCCGCGGCTGCGCCGGCGGCCCCGGCAGCCGCGGCCCCGGCCCCGGTCGAGTCCGCTCCTGCGGCCCCCGCCGGCGCGCCGTCCGGTGCCGCCGTGGCGGACATCCCGTTCAAGGCCTCCGACGCGATCGCGACCCTGCTGGCCTACTCGGCCAAGGTCCGCCCCGATCAGATCGGCGACAACGACACCACCGATACACTGACCAACGGCGTCTCCTCGCGCCGCAACCAGCTGCTCATGGACATCAGCTCCGAGCTGGGCGTCGCGAGCGTGGACGGCGCCGCCGAGGCCTCGATCTCCGCGCTGAGCGCCCTGGTGGACAAGGTGGCCCCGAACTACAAGGCCTTCGGCCCGGTGCTCTCCGACATCGTGCGCGACCGCGTGCGCGGCATGTTCGGCGCGGCCGGACTCAAGGTGGCCGGCATCGAGAAGCGCGTGACCGACACTTGGCAGCTCGGCGCCGGCTGGGCCTCCAACGTGGTGGCCACGCTGGTGCTGGAGACCCGCGAGGGCGCCTCCGCCCGCGGCGGCGATCTGGCCGGCATCGGCAGCGAGCCCGCGTCCAACGCGGCCGCCGCCAACGCCATGATCGACGCGGCCGTGCAGAAGGTCGCCGCCAACCACGGCGTCTCCGTGGCCATGCCGTCCGCGGGCGGCGCGGCCGGCGGCGGCGTGGTCGACTCGGCCGCGCTGGACGCCTATGCCGCCCAGGTCACCGGTGCCGACGGCGTGCTCGCCTCCACCGCCCGCTTCGTGCTGAGCCAGCTGGGCCTGAACGCACCCGCCGCCGTCGACGAATCCGACGACAACGCCGCGGTCGTGGCCGCCGTCGAGGCCGAGCTCGGCTCCGACTGGCCCAAGCAGGTCGAGCCGCGCTTCGACGCGAACAAGGCCATCCTGTTCGACGACCGCTGGGCCTCCGCCCGTGAGGACCTGGCCCGCGCGTTCTACAACGGCGACGACTCCGTGCTCGACTCCAGCTTCAAGGGCCTGGGCAAGACCATCGCCGACGAGGCCGTCTGGTTCGCCGCCAAGGCCAAGGAAGCCGGCAAGGATGCGTCCGCGTACGAGCGGATCGCGCAGGAGGCCATGGAATCCGTGGCCGATGACACCGCCGCGTCCCGCTTTGCGGGCGACGTGGCCGTGGTCACCGGCGTGGCCCCGAACTCGATCGCCGCGCAGGTGGTCAACGGCCTGCTCGCCGGTGGCGCGACCGTCATCGCCACCTCGCACAGCTTCCGCGCCTCCGTCAAGGCGTGGGCCAAGCAGACCTACCGCGAGCACGCCACGGGCGAGGCCAAGCTGTGGCTCGTGCCCGCCAACCTGTCCAGCTACCGTGATGTGGACGCCCTGGTGGAATGGATCGGCAACGTCCAGAAGAAGACCACCGGCGCCACCACCACCATCCTCAAGCCGGCCTACCAGCCCGACCTGTTCTTCCCGTTCGCGGCCCCGCCGGTCCACGGATCGCTGGCTGATTCGGGCGAACTGTTCGAGTCCCAGGCCCGTCTGATGCTGTGGGGCGTGGAGCGCGCGATCGCCGGCCTGTCCGCCATCGGCGCGGATACCGACGTGGCGCACAAGCTGCACGTCATCCTGCCGGGCTCGCCGAACCGCGGCATCTTCGGCGGCGACGGCGCGTACGGCGAGGTCAAGAGCGCCTTTGACGCCATCGTCAACCGCGCCCGTGCCGAGAAGGTGTGGTCCAGCCATGTGACCTTCGCTCACCCGAAGATCGGCTGGGTGCGCGGCACCGGCCTGATGGGCGGCAACGACCCGCTGGTCGAGGTCGTCGAGCGCCATGGCCTGAAGACCTACTCCACCGCCGAGATTGCGGTCAAGCTGCTCGAACTGTCCGACAAGTCCGCCCGCGAGCAGGCCGTCAAGGCCCCGCTCGACGTGGACCTGACCGGCGGCCTGGGCTCCGAGCCGATCGACATCAAGGCGCTGCGCGCCGAGGCGATGGCCGACGCCGCAGCCAAGGCCGAGGCCGAGACGCCGGCGGACGAGCCGGCCGAACCGGTCACCACGATCAAGGCCCTGCCGACGCCGCACGTGCCGCGTCAGGCCGAGGTCGACCTGGACGATTGGCAGGGCGTGACCGCCCGCCCGGAGGACGAGATCGTCATCGTCTCGATCGGCGAGCTGGGCCCGTGGGGCTCCGGCCGCACCCGCTTCGAGGCCGAGCTGGGCATCCACTCGGACGGCACCGTGGACCTGTCCGCCGGCGCCGTGCTCGAGCTGGCCTGGAATATGGGCCTGCTGACCTGGCAGGATTCCCCGAAGCCGGGCTGGTACGACGCGGACGGCAACCTGGTGCCCGAGGAGGACATCGCCGAGCGCTACCACGACGAGGTCGTGGCCCGCTCCGGCATCCGTCCGTTCGACGAGGGCATGGGCAACGACTACAAGGACGGCGCCGACGAGGAGGAGGCCGAGGTGTTCCTCGACCACGACGTCGAGTTCTCGGTGCCGACCCGCGACATCGCCGAGGAGTACGTCAAGCTCGACGAGGCCCACACCTCGGTGCGCGCCGACGAGGAGTCCGGCGAGTGGATCGTGACCCGTCACGCCGGATCGATGATCCGCGTGCCGCGCCGCGCCACGATGACCCGCACCGTCGGCGGCCAGTTCCCGAAGGGCTTCGACCCGCTCAAGTGGGGCATCCCGGCCTCGATGGTCGGCGCGGTCGACCCGATCGCGCAGTGGAACATCGTCACCACCGTGGACGCCTACCTGAACGCCGGCTTCACCCCGGCCGAGATCCTGCAGGCCGTGCACCCCTCCAAGGTGGCGAGCACGCAGGGCACCGGCTTCGGCGGCATGCAGTCGATGCGCAAGCTGTACCTCGACCGGTTCCTCAACCACGAGATCCCGACCGACATCCTGCAGGAGGCGCTGCCGAACGTGGTCGCCGCGCATGTGATGCAGTCCTACATCGGCGGCTACGGCAACATGATCCAGCCGGTCTCCGCCTGCGCCACCGCCGCGGTGTCGCTGGAGGAGGGCTTCGACAAGATCGCCCTGGGCAAGGCCGACTTCGTGGTCACCGGCGCGATCGACGACATCGGCGTGGAATCCGTGATCGGCTTCGGCAACATGAACGCCACCGCGAACTCGCAGGAGATGTACGCCAAGGGCATCGACGCGCGCTTCTTCTCGCGCGCCAACGATCGCCGTCGTGGCGGCTTCCTCGAGTCCCAGGGCGGCGGCACGATCCTGCTGACCCGCGGCGACATCGCCCTGAAGCTCGGTCTGCCGGTCGCCGGCGTGGTGGGCTACATCCACTCCTTCGCCGACGGCGCGCACACCTCCATCCCGGCCCCGGGCCTCGGCGCCCTGGCCGCGGGCCTCGGCGGGCGCGACTCCAAGCTGGCCAAGGACCTGGCCGCGCTCGGCGTGACCGCGGACGACATCGCCGTGGTCTCCAAGCACGACACCTCCACCAACGCGAACGACCCGAACGAGTCCGAGCTGCACAACACGCTGGCCCACGCCATCGGCCGTGCGGACGGCAACCCGCTGTTCGTCATCAGCCAGAAGACCGTGACCGGCCACGCGAAGGGCGGCGCCTGCATCTTCCAGGTCAACGGCCTGACGCAGCTGTTCAAGTCCGGCGTGATCCCGGCGAACGCGGCGCTCGACTGCGTGGACCCGAAGCTGGAACGCGACGACCACATGGTGTGGCTGACCAAGCCGCTGCATGTCGGCAAGGTCAAGGCCGGCCTGGTGACCTCGCTGGGCTTCGGTCACGTCTCGGGCTTCGGCGCGATCGTCAACCCGGGTGCCTTCGAGGCCGCCGTCGCCCATACGGCCGGCATCGAGGCGCTGGAGGAGTGGCGTCGCCGCGCCAACGAGCGTCTGGCCGCCGGCCAGCGCCGCCTCGAGGAGGGCATGATGGGTCATGAGGCGCTCTACGAGCCGATCGACAACCGTCGCTTCCACGAGACCGGCCGCGGCTACGACGCGCACGAGGTCGAGAAGGCCATGCTGCTCGATCCCGACGCCCGACTGGGCGAGTCCGGCTACTACGAGGTCTGACCGGACCGCTGAACGGTCCGTCGGCGCACCCGACCGGACCGTGACCGCATGACGATGTCCCCGCCACCTTCACGATGGCGGGGACATCGTCGTCTTCGGGGAGGCCTGGTGCGGGGCGTGGCGCGGCACTGTGCGTCGAACCGGTTTGATATTGTGATGCCTGGCGATACACCCCGATGGACGAAGGAGTTTCATAATGGTTTCCGCCGCAATCGACAATACGTTCGGCAACCGTCTGGCCCGGCATCACGACGAATTGGACCAGCTGTTCATGAGCCTGTACGACGACCGTGCCGCGCTCGAGGACCTTGAACAGGCCATGGCCGCCGCCTACGAGGCCCGCCCCGACGACCTGAAGAAGCTCGACAAGCAGCGCGAGGCCGACCCCGACTGGTACAAGCGCGGCACGATGTTCGGCATGACCATGTACACCGACCTGTTCGCCGGCAGCCTGCGCAAGCTCGCCAACCGCATCCCCTACCTGGAGGAGCAGCATCTGACCTATCTGCACCTGATGCCGCTGCTCAAGATGCCGCACCCGCAGAACGACGGCGGCTACGCGGTCGAGGACTTCAACACCGTGGACCCATCTCTTGGCACCAACGCCGACCTGGCCTCCCTGACCAAGAAGCTGCGCAAGGCCGGCATCAGCCTGTGCCTCGACTTCGTGATGAACCACACCGCCTCCACCCACGAATGGGCCATGAAGGCCAAGGCCGGCGACCCCGAATACCAGGACTACTACTTCTGCTACGACGACCGCACGATCCCCGACGAATACGAGAGGACCACCCCGCAGGTCTTCCCGAACACCGCGCCCGGCAACTTCAGCTGGTGCGACGAGATGCACAAGTGGGTGCTGACCTCCTTCTACCCGTTCCAGTGGGACCTCAACTACCGCAACCCCAAGGTGCTGGTGGCCATGCTGACCAGTGCGCTGAACCTGGCGAACCTGGGCGTGGAGGTGCTGCGCATCGACGCCGTGCCGTACATCTGGAAGCAGCTGGGCACCACCAGCCGCAACCTGCCGCAGGTGCACACCATCGTCCGCATGCTGCGCATCGCCCTCGAATGCGTCTGCCCGGCCGTGGTCCTCAAGGGCGAGGTGGTGATGGCCCCCAAGGAGCTCGCCGCCTATTTCGGCACCCCGGAACACCCCGAATGCCACATGCTGTACAACGTCTCCACGATGGTCAACCTGTGGAGCGCGCTCGCCAACGGCGACACCCGCCTGCTCAAGGCGCAGATCGACGCGCTGGACGCCCTGCCCGAGAACTGCTGGTTCGTCAACTACCTGCGCTGCCACGACGACATCGGCTGGGGTCTGGACGAGCCGCAGGAGTGGAGGCTCGGCATCGACCCGTTCCGCCACAAGGAGTTCCTGTACCACTTCTACGAGGGTTCGGTCCCCGGCAGCTGGTCGATGGGCGAGCTGTACAACTACGATGCGGCCAGCGGCGACGCCCGCAGCTGCGGCACCACCGCCAGCCTGTGCGGCATCGAGAAGGCGCTCTACACGCATGACAAGCCTTCGCTGGAGCGCGGCATCGACCGCGACCTGCTCATGCACAAGGCCATGGCCTTCCTCCGCGGCTTCCCGATGCTCAACTGCGGCGACGAGATCGCCCAGCTCAACGGCTGGGATTACAAGGATGACCCGGACCGCGTGGAGGACAGCCGCAACCTGCACCGCAGCAAGTTCAACTGGCGCGCCGCCGCGAAGCGCAACGAGCCGGGGACGCTGCAGAACCGCCTGTGGGAGGGCATGGCCGAACTGCGCCGGATGCGCGACGACCCGTGCTTCGCGCCGGACGCGTGGGTGACGACCTGGGACACGCACAACCAGTCGGTGCTGGCCATCGTGCGCAAGGTGGACGACGCGGTGCTGTTGGGCCTGTTCAACTTCTCGCAGGCCGACCAGACCGCCTACCTTGACAGCATCGAGGGCGTGGCCCTGCCCGGCAGCGAAACCCTCAAGCCGTACGAGGCCAGGATCATCCACTGCTGATGCGGCAGATGGACGGCATGCGGTAGCGTGGCGGTATGGATACTGAACGGATCGCCGATGCCTTGCCCTCGCATGCCGCAGTGGCGGGGCTGGGATACGACGTGGTGGACGTGGACGCGTTCGCCGCACAGTTGGCCGAGCCCGGCTCCCGGATGAGACTGTTGTTCTCCGCGCGCGAGCGACGGCAGTGCGCCATGCGTGCGCAGACGAAGAATGACGGCGAGGCCGTGCACTACGCGGCCCGCTGGGCGGGGAAGGAAGCGGTGCTCAAGGCCTGGTGCGATGCGCTGGGTGGTCGTCCGGCGCCGTATACGCTGGACGACTACCCGTGGTCCCGTATCGAGATCCTCAATGATGCGTTGGGCTGCCCGCGCATCGTTCTCTCGCCTGATGTGCATGAACGGCTGGTCGCCTCGTTGGGGGAGCGCGATGTGATGTGGCACGTCTCCCTGAGCCACGACGGGCCGATCGCCGCAGCCGTCGTCATACTTGCCAAAGACGCATAGTCATGTATAATGGCTCACGTTGTCTCGAAAGAGGCGGCACGCGGACGTAGCTCAATGGTAGAGCCTCAGTCTTCCAAACTGATTACGCGGGTTCGATTCCCGTCGTCCGCTCCACTCGAAAGGCCGTGAAACCCAAGGGATTCCAAGGGTTCGCGGCCTTTCCGTTTCCGCGCGCGGCATCGTCACGCGTGCAAGATTTCCGCCAATGTACGCCAGTTTCCGCCAAAAATGATTGACCTAATGATTGACCTCGACCGCACACGAAACAGGAAGAGGCATGAGGCCCATGACAAGCGAAAACGGCAGGAAAAAGACCCGTCGACCCAACGGCACCGGCAGCGAATGGAAGGACGCCAAAGGCGTCTGGCACGCCCGTAAACAGACCGATCCCGACCCGCGCACCGGCCGACGCCGCTGGATCGAGGCCCAGGCGCCCACCAAGACCGCCGCCAGGCAGAAACTCGAGGCCAAGATCGACCAACGACGGCGCCAGGGCACACTGCCTTTGGCCGACGTGCCCACCGTCGACCTCTACCTCGACCGATGGCTCCATCAGACCGCCAACCGGGTCAAACCGCGCGTGCTCGACACCTACCGCAGCGAATGCAACGCCATCCGCGGCGTCATCGGCGGCATGAGACTCGACCGCATCACCCCAGAGACCATCGAAGCCATGTGCGACGAACTCGCCACGACCAGATCAGGCAAGACCGTCCACAACATCTACATCCGCACCAAACAGATCCTCACCCACGCCGTCCGAGACAAACTCATCCCAATCAACCCCGCGCTCGCCGCCATACCGCCACGCTACGAGCCCGCCGACACCATCATCCTCCAACCCGGCCAGCCAGCCGCCGCCATCCACGCCGCGCACGATCCCAAGCCGCGCAAACGGGACACGCTCCACGACGACCAGAGCGACCACGACATGTGGGCCCTGATGTTCGACCTTGCCTTCGCCACCGGCATGCGCCAGGCAGAACGCTTCGCCATCACCCCAAGCGAACTCGTCACCCGCGACGGCATCCACGGCATCGAGGTCCGATGGCAGCTCCAACAGCTCAAACCCGACGCCACCATACCAGGATGGCTCCAAGCCCGCCACATCACCGGCAACTTCTGGCTCATCCCACCCAAAACCAGACAAGGCATCCGATTCATCCCCCTCGACACCCGAACATGGCTCAGACTCCTCGAACTCGCCAACAAACACCAATGCGCACCCGACGACCTCATCTTCACCCGCCACGGCCAACCACTCACCGGCAACGTCGAACGACGCCGCTGGCACCGCGCACTCCAGGACGCCGGATTCCCACCCGTCACCATGCGAGCCGCACGCCACTTCTTCAGCACCCACCTCGCCCAAACCGGCGCACCCGAAGACGCCCGCAAAGCCATCATGGGCCACGCCAAAATCACCACCACAGCCCGCTACACCCACTGGACACCAGAAACCCTCGCCGCGCTCGCCGACGAGGCCAGGGAGGCGATCGGTATCAGCGGTGAGTAACAAACGAGTGCGGAAACTGCCGATGTTCGGGAAAACGTCCGCGACCTGGCGTGATGCGCTTATCCACATGGTTATACACATTCGTGCACATTCGACACGCAGAAGGACCGCTGAAATTGCAGTCGAGAGACGGTCCTGCAAGAACGGCGCCGTTGACTTGACAAAAACGGTCGGGTATTGTAAAGCCATAACGCAGACACGTCGGCAGTGCGGCTGAGACGAGTTTGGAGAAGAGGACGGATCCCAAGCGCTCGCCGAGGATTCGTCCTCATCCTTTACCAAGAAGCCTTTGCGGCAGGCCTGTCTGCGGTGGCAACAAACTAATCAGGGAGCAAGCTATGACGAGCACAACCGACCAGAAGAAAATCGAACGGTTTATGACCCAATACGAGAAAATCGTTCGACGTGACAATGTGCCGTTTACCCCTGCTAGGACCACGTTCACATGGCCGACGGTATACCGCGACGATCGCCCCGCCATCACCCGTACCTATGCCGGAGTGTGACCGATGCCTTCATGGGACGAGATCATCGGAAACGTCGATAACCACCCCAACGGCGTACTCGACAACATTCGAGACGAATACATACGGAAACTATCTGAATTACGCGGACGGAACGTGATCTGCTATTACTCCGGGTGGCTTCAGGATCTGCAGGGAAGCCCGTACTGTGCGTTGAGCGATTCCGACATGGAAGGGTTCATGACCAACATCCACGGTCTCGATCGTGGCAAAGGGCTCGATCTTATCCTGCACACGCCGGGCGGAGACCTCGCCGCAGCCGAAAACCTCGTGAATTATCTGCGCGCATGCTTCGACACGGACATAGTCGCGTTCGTCCCGCACCTCTGCATGTCCGCCGGCACCATGATCGCATGCTCCTGCAAGGAGATATACATGGGAAAACAATCGTCGATAGGTCCTACCGATCCGCAATTAATGGGGTTCCCTGCGGGAGGCGTCATCGAGGAATTCAATCAGGCGGTCAGAGAAACTACGGAAAACCCTGGATCGATACCCATGTGGTCGCAAATCATCGGGAAATACCTGCCGACTTATCTAGGCGACTGCCAGAAAGCCGTGGACGCATCCCAGGCAATGGTGGCCGAATGGCTCGAAACGAACATGTTCTCTTCATGCGAAGACGCCGAAGAAAAAGCGAAAGAGGTGGCCGAATGGCTCGGCACACATGCTAATTCGGCCATGCATAATCGTCATATCACCGCGGCAAGTGCCAAGGAACACGGACTCGCCATCAAAGATCTGGAGAAGGAATCTGACCTGCAGGACGTAGTTCTAACCATTCATCATGCATACATGGCCACATTCGAACGCAGTGGCGCGAAGAAGATGATAGAGAACAGCGACGGAAAATCATGGATCCGAATAGTCGGATAAACAAGTAACGCTAAAGCCGCCCCGGCGCTCGCAGGAGCTCGGGGCGGTTACTGTTGTTGCGGGTGGCTGAGCCGGAGTTCGCCGAAGAGCCGATCGTATATGACGGCCCCGGCCTCGTCCGCGCTCATGTCTCCCCGCTGGTAGGATTCCACGGCCTGGTTGATCGCCGTGATGTTCTCCCTCGCCTGCTGCGGCGTCTTCGTCTCGCACATGTGCATGCCTCCCCTCGGTCGTACGTCCGATTCTACAGGCAATCGCCGCAAGTCCGCGCGACCCGTGGGGTAGAGTCATAGAAGGGCCCATTGGGATAGGGCGCAAACGTTTCCGACTGGAGTGTGAGACTCATGGAATTCACTGAAGCGGTGTCGCAGATCGCGGCGAAGGTCAAGGACCTCAAGGACGGGATCCAGACCGAGGAGGCCACGAAGAACGCGTTCATCATGCCGTTCATCGGTCAGGTGCTCGGCTACGACGTGTTCAACCCGAACGAGGTCATTCCCGAGTTCACCGCCGACGTCGGCGTGAAGAAGGGCGAGAAGATCGACTACGCGCTCGTCCAGGACGGGCAGGTGCAGATCCTCATCGAATGCAAGAAGGTCGGCCAGCCCCTCAGTCTCGAGAACGCCAGCCAGCTCTATCGTTACTTCGCGTGCACCAAGGCAAGGATCGGCGTGCTCACCAACGGGCAGGTCTGGAACTTCTACATGGACATCGACGAGCCGAACAAGATGGACTCCAAGCCGTTCCTCGTGCTCGACCTGCTCGACGTCGACGAGACCGTCCTCCCGGCCCTGCAGAAGCTGACCAAGCCAGCGTTCGACCTCGACTCGATCGCCAGCAGCGCCGAGGAGCTCAAGTACGTGGGCGCGCTCAAGCGGGCCGTGGCATCCGAGTTCACGGAACCGTCCGACGAGTTCGTCAAGCTGCTCGCCGGCCACGTGTACGACGGCGCCTTCTACGCGTCCGTCATGGACAAGTTCCGCCCGCTCGTCGCCAAGGCCCTCAAGCAGTTCCTGTCCGACCAGGTCAACGACCGACTCAAGACCGCGCTCGGCGCCGACGACATCAAGGTCGCGCCCGCCGCCGAGGCTGAGGGCGAGGCGGACGACGTGCCCGAGGACGAGCCGGAGAAGGAGGACGGCGTCGTCACCACCGAGGAGGAGATCGCCGCCTACCGCATCGTCAAGGCCATCGCCTGCAGCGACGTGGATCCGGCGCGCATCACCATGCGCGACGCCAAGAAGTACTGCGCCATCTTCCTCGACGACAACAACCGCAAGCCCGTCGCCAGGCTCTTCTTCAACGGCCGCCAGAAATACATCGGACTGTTCGACGAACACAAGAACTGCACCCGACAGCCCATCGACAACCTCAACGAGATCTACCGCTACAGCGACCAGATCCGCCAGGAAGTCCAACGACTCACCGAAAACGAATAAACACCACCAACCAAACGCCCCGGCGCTCGCAGAAGACGCCGGGGTGAATTCATTGCATAAGTGATTATGCCTTCTTCAGCAAGTCGGACGGATTCATGTCCCAAAGCTCGCAGATTTTCTCGATATCGCTCAGTGCCCATTCTTGATGGTCGGAGACACGTTCGCGTACATATGTCTCACCTCGGCCAATGGACTTGGCCAGCTCTCTTCCGGAGAGTCTCCTGATTCCCATTTCGGATCTGATTGCGCGGCTTATCTCAAGGCCGAAATTGCTGATTTCAATCTTCTTCTTGCCCATGATTGCATCAGTCCACGTGTATGGATTCCTCGACTTTGATCCTGTCTGCCCAGGCATCAATGTCGATGTCCTCGTGATTGCCGCCGATTTCGGCTGTTTCTTTTATGCGTCTGGTGATGTCTACAGGATCTGCCCCGCACACGTCGCAAATTGAGAAGAATTCCGACAGTCTGACCGGTGCGTTCTTCGCCAGGCATATGTCTCGGACGCGCGTGTATTTGATGAGCCCGTCGGTCTTATCCGCAAATGCACGGTAGCTGAGTCCGGTGTCCTCGATCATACGCCGGATTATCGGTTGCGCTATCTCGTCGATGAGATTCCATGGGTAACTTCTTGTCGGCATGACCCCAGTGTAAAACGTGTTGGCACTTAGACACGCCAAGTTGGCACTTACCAACAACATAGGTATCATGACAGCTATGGATATGTTGGTAAGAGCAAACAGCAAAGCACTTTTGGCTGTGTCCGAACTTCGCAAGGAGGTTAAGGATTCGCCAAAAAGCTATGCAGATGTCGCAAAATATATCGGAACCGATCGGCATACGGTATCCAAAAACCTGCATCGGTCAGATATCGCGCTGGATAAGTTCTTCGCCATCTCAATGGCTATTGGCAAGGATCCCGAAGAAATAATTCGTATCGCGATGCTGGGCAGAGCCGAGGGAACAACGGCGCTCGCCGATTCCGGTGAGGAGGTGGCGTGATGCTGGTGGTTGTTGACAATATTTCGAACCGGTTCTCCGGCCAGTTTTTGGAACTGGTCGGAGAACCTCGGGATACGTTCATCTCGAACGATTATCCGATTCGTGTCGAGTTATCTGGCGAAACGGCTTACGTCTTCTACACGAAGGTGCGCGAGGTGAAGGCGAGAGACTTTTTTGCGCTGATGGATGGTGGGAAATGATTCAGTATCTTGCGGGCAGCGCCTTATGCAGTGTGTGCCGTTCACCGTTCGGTTCGTCCGACCACTCGATATCCACGTCGTTCTGCACGAGTTGCCACATCGACATTTCCATGAAGTCGAACTGCACGGATGATCCAGCGGATATGTCGCCCAGCTTATATTCCTTGCCGTTGTCGAGTTTCACGCGCACGTCGTACGCGTCGAACGCGTTGAGGTTCTCCACGATGTACCTAATGCTGCGCGATTTGGCCTGCATGATGTCCCATCGTGGGACGGCGTTCTCTCGCTCGGCAAGAGACGCCTGCGTCTCCAAGGCTTTGACCTGCCGTTCAAGTAGATCGATCTGCGTCTTCAGCGAATCGGCGAGCTGCTTTTGCGATTCAGCCTGTCTTCGTGCCTCATCCCGTTGCCCTTTGATTGCGTCGAGCTGTGTGTTGAAGTTGCCTTGTGCGGTTTCCGCGTCCTTTTTCGCTTTCCGTGAGTTGATAAGCCACGTGACTGGTGCGGCGATGACGCCGGCAATGGTGATGAACAGGTCGATCCACGCCGTCGGGTTGCTCGCGAAATCACCCTGTATGAGGTTCAGGAACCACGTGATCATCGATTCTTCTCCTAACTGTTCGGCCCGCGTTCCTGACACGCGGGATACCACCAACTTTAGGGGGAGGCCGGGCGGTTCTCCTAACGCCGCCCGGCGTATCGCAAAATTCGCTGATGAGGAGGTGGCGTGATGGGCGGGTTCAGGCGATTGTTCCGTCGTTCACTGGGATGTGCGACTTCCACCAATGGTCGAGGTCTTGACGGCGGTAGCTTCCGAGTGGCAGCGGATTCCGAAGGAACCGATTCAGCATGTTCCGGATCGGTGCGGTCCGATACCAGCGCCATGCCTCAAGCTCAATATCAGGTGACAACGATTCTTCTTTCGGTCCGACTGGGGCGATCCGGATGCGTAAGGACTGTGCGACGGGTCTTCTTCGGATCGGGGAAGGTGAATGCCAGATGACCGCTACCCATACGCTTTCCTCGAAGGGCGCGACGAATTCTCCCATAGCGCGGCGTTCTTCCTCGAATCCCAGCCATGGTACGTACGGCTGGCCCATGTCCAGCAGCATTCTGGCGTTTCCCGACGCCGGCCATAGGTGGACGTCGTACGCTTCATCGGGGCTTCCTGGCGTGACCTCGACCGCGAACCGTCTCATGGGAGTGCCGGTGTCGCTGACCCTGATCGGGTCACGTCGGTGTATGGCCACGGTCAGCATCCTTGGTGCGCGCATGCCCTCGGCTCGTAATACCTGCCAGATCACGAACCCGAACGAAGGGACCGACAGCACGTTCACGACTGTCTGCAGGAAATCACTGATGCACATACGAACGCCTTCGATGACCTGACCGAGGATTCAAGACAAGAACGGTTCAAGACTACAACACAATGCTCCAGCAAAAATAAACCGTCCCGAGGGACCTAGGAATCTTTTCGGGACGGTCTGAGTGAAAGGAAGGCATGATGCCCACCCAGTCCAATGATAGCAAGTCCGATGTGGCCGGGATGGCCGAGTTCCGGCTTGTTCTGAGCGTTCCCGGTTGCGGTGACGTGTTCGAGCCGTGCACGGTGCGGTTGCCTCTCGACCCGGGTAAGGGGTTCGCGGAGGCGACGGTCAACGCGGCGATGGGACGGCTGACCGCGATGATGACGTCGGTCGCGCTCATCGCCATGACCAAGGGCATAACCCATTTCCTCGACGGCGACATCAAGCCGGGGGACCTGATTACCGAAACGCTCCACACGATCGACGGACTTGAGGTCGATGACGACGAATACCGGAAGGCGACGGGCGGGGAGGTGACCCGATGATGAGGCGAACGTTATCCGTAATGGTGTCGGTCGTGTCGTTCTGCTGGCTTGTGACGCACGACGCATGCATGCACCCGTTGGGGAACACCATGGCCCTGGCCGCGTTCCTGGCGTCCGGTGTCGGGCTCCTGCTCCCGCGGGTGCTGGCGTGGACGCTCGACGCGCTGGACGTTCCGGACGAGGGCGAGGTGACGGAATGAGCATGACCCAATCGATGCCCGTCATGGGCGAGACGAGCGTGATCGCCGGCATCGCCGGCCGCTCCGCCAGCGCCGTGGAGGCCCGTCGTCTCCTGTCCGAGACGTACGGGATCCGCACGCCGCGCAACCGGGTCGCCCCCAAGGATCGCGAGTCGTGGACGCTGCCCGAGGCGGCCGAGACGTTCGGCCTGGACTACGAGGCGCTCCGCCTGGACGCGAACAGTGGACTGCTGACTACCTTCAGGCCGCGGAGCCGTCGGGGCACGCCTGGATGGCGTCGCGTGACCCGCAAGGAGATCGAACGATACATGAGCCGATACGAGGAATAGGAGGAAACCGATATGGCCAAGGACCCGAACCAGGTCACCATCAGGGGACGTCTGACCCGCGACCCCGAACTGCGCGCCACCGCCGGCGGCGTGAGCGTGTGCAATCTGAGCATCGCGAGCAGCGGGCGCGTGAGGAACCGCGACACCAACCGGTGGGAGGACGGCGACCCGTTCTACTGGGAGTGCGAGGCGTGGAGGAGCCTGGCGGAGCATATCGCGTCGAGCTTCTCCAAGGGCGACGAGGTCATCGCGATCGCCCGCCCCAAGAGCAACGAGTACATGAGCCGGGACGGCACCAGGGTGCGCGGCGTGGTCTGGCAGTTGGAAAGCCTCGCCGCCGCGGTGGACCACGCCACGGTCAGCGTGACCCGCGCCCGAGGCCCGCGGACCGCCGGCGCCGCGGATCCCGGACCGGCCGTGCCGCCGGCCGAGGATCCGTTCGGCGCGTACGATCCGACGACCGACCCATGGAACTGACAGGAAGGAGCTTGGTGATGGCCAGCAAGTATTCGGAGAAGGAACTCGAACAACTGTACGACATCGCGTGCGCTCAGGGCTGGGACGCCCTCGAACAGTCCGAACGCATCGCCGTGGGACGCTGGTGCAAGAGCACCGGCCGCAAACGACCGGGCGTCGCCCCGACATCACCGGCAGCGGAACCCGTCGCCGTGCCGGCGCCCCGCACGGTGAGGGTGCCGGACGCCGGCACGGCGAAACGGATCATCGAACACGAGATGTATGGAGATCAGGAACCGGACACCATGAAGCCAGTCGCCGGCGGGGAGGAATACTTCAAGGCCCTGAACCTCGGCGAGGCTGGGGATGACGGCGCGCGGACGGATGAGGATCTGCGTCTGCTGCGCTGCGTGGAGTTCGTCGAACGCTTCCCCGACGACATCGTCACCCCGAACGCGACCACCGGCAAATGGGACGATCCGGCCATGGCGCTGAAGCGGTTCCCGAAGCCAGCGCGCATCGCCGACGACCTGACCCGCAAAACCGCCTACGAACTTCGCCGCACCATCCGCAAGGCGCGCACCAACGCCTGGAAACCCGTCGGCGCCTACCGGGCCGAGATCGCCCCGGACCACAGGCACGAGGGCAAATGGTGCGTGTACGCCCAATACGTGGGGGAGGCGTCATGACACCCATCAACCTGAACCATTCCGCAGTCCCGGATCCGATCCAGGGATGGACCCCGCTGATCAGCGTCGACGTGGCCAAAAACGTGCTCCGCAAAAGCAACAACAGCCAGGGCAGCGTGTACGCGAACGCCCAACGCGAACGCAACCTCAGGGTCAAGGGCCAGTACCTGATGCTCGACCTGCTCAACCGGCGAATGGCCCGGCCGAACGGCGACCGTCGCATCGACCTGCTCTGCCGCATCCACCTGCCCAAACCCGCGGCACGGTTCGACCCGCCCAACCTGTACCCGACCGTCAAACCGCTGATCGACGGGTTCACCGACGCCGGCTACTGGACCGACGACGACTACCACGTCATCCGACGCACCATCTTCGAACACGACACCACGCCCACCGGCCAAACCGGCCTGTGGCGCTTCGACTTCCACACCAGACCCGTAGAGGAGAACGACCAATGAACATCGACATCGCCTCCAGCGGCGACACCTCGTGCATCAGCATCGAGGACATCGACTTCACCGTCACCCACGTGGCCAACACCACCGCAAGCCGCGTCACCATCATCACCACCAGCGACAACCTCGACCAAATCGCCCGGGCCATCCGCGACCACCAGCGGAAGGGATCCGAACGATGACGCCGTCAACAACTAAGGCGCACGACGCCTACCGCATCCGCCGCGCCGTCGACAGCGGCCAGACCAGCCAGATCCTCAACACCGTCGAACAACTCATCCACGACCTCAACACGCTCCGCGACAACGGAGCCCCCGAAGACATCCTCGAACACTACACCAGCGCGCTCGCCGGCCTCAACCAGGCCAGACGAGGCATCGCGCTCGCCAACACCGCACTCTGGAAAAGGACCGAGCCATGAGCAAGACCGAACTGCCGTTCTGCCGGCTCGACCAGGGATTCGCCGACGACCCCAAGATCCAACGACTCCTCGTCCAACGCCCCCAGGCCATCGGCTACTACATCGCCGCGCTCGCCGACACCACCAAACGCTGCGCCGACACCAGGGGCGACTGGCCCCTCGGATTCGTCGACGAGAACATCCTCCGATACAAACTCCACGCCGACCAGGACAGCATCACCCTGCTCGAGGAACTGGGCATGCTCCAACCCGCCGACGGCGGCTGGCACATCAGCGGCTTCGAAAAATGGCAGGACACACGCGTCGACATCCAGGCCAAACGCCAGGCGCTCGCCGAACGCAAACGCAAAAGCCGCACCAACACCAACCCCACCAAGGCGAATGAGGCCGATGAGGTCGATGAGACCAATGAGGCGTCCACGGCCGACGCCGGCCCGTCCGAACCGTCACCCACCCGCGACACCAACGTGACAGAAACGCATGTCACACCGATGTCACACGAATGTCACAGTGACACGCATGTGACATCCACGACCGTCACACCCAAGTCACGCCCTATAAGAAAGAAGAAGGAAGAAGGAAGAACTAAGAAACCCTCACCTGACGGTGAGGGTGGGGCCACGCGCACGCGCACGCGAGACCCCGAACCCGACACCCAACCGCAAGCCCGCAGCGAAAGCGAACTCATCGACCTGTGGGAACCCACCCCCGCATGCCAGGCGCTCGCCGACGAACTCGCCGCCAACGGCCTGCCCACGGTCGATATCACGGCGCTCGCCGCCCGCTACCGGCTCAAGCTCCACGCCCGGGGACTCGACGCCTACCGGCTCCGCCCCACACTCGAAAGCCTCGACTACGGGTTCCGCACCTGGATCGAACCCGAAGCCCGAGACCCCGACGGCCTGCACGTCACCACTCCGGAGAGCGCCGCCGACACCGCTCCGGACGGCCCACACCGACATGACGCGTTCTGCGAGCATGTGGACAAGATCCTGCGCACCAGCACGTTCCTGCGCAATCTGCCCGAAGGCATGGACCGTGAACGCGTCCGCCAGACTCTGGCAAATCTGCTCAACCAAGGCGTCAGTCAGGCCGAAGCGGTGCAGCAGACCATCCACGGTATGACCGAAACCGATCCACTGGAGCAGATCGCATGAACCAGGACCTCACGGCGATCATCCTCATCGCGCTCGCCATCCTGATCGGATGGCTCGCCAACCGCAGATAACCCCTGAAAGGACACGACAATGACCAGCAAACCACACCGGCTCATCTGGATCGACACCGAAACCACCAGCATCAGCCCCCGCGACGGCCAGCTCCTCGAAGTCGCCATGCACCTGACCGACATGCAGGGCATGGAGCGTATCGAAGCCACAGCCGAGGCCGTGGCATGGCGGTGGATCATCCGCCACGACGCCATCCGCCTCACCCCAGCCACCGCCTACGCCATCACCGAGCTCCACTCGCGCAACGGGCTGATTGACGACGTCTTCGGACCCGAGAGCGAGACCCCTGACAGCGCGACCGAAGGCATCCACGACCTGCTCACCGACCTCGCCGACCGATACGTGCTCCACCCGGCCGGCACCAACGTCCAATTCGACCTCGACTGGATCCACGCGGCCCTCGGCCTTACCCTCGAACAGCTCGACTACCACCATCTCGACATGAGCGGCCTGCGCATCCTCGCCAGACAAACCATCCCCAACTGGCCGAAACACCCCGCGGGAACCCACCGCGCACTCGACTGCCTCACCAGGGACATCGCCGAATACCGAACCATCATCGACACCATCAAGGAGAACCGATGAGCCTCGCCCCGCAAAGCATCGAACCGTGCGACATCTGCGGCAAGCTCCGCGTCGACGCCGCAACCAAACAGACCATCATCCTCGTGCACGGCAACGATGCGAAGCAGGCCACCAGCGTCTGCCTGGACTGCATCAAACGCTTCGGCTTCAAACCCATCGTCACGGTGACACCCGAACACTACGAACGGCTACTGGACGCCGCAGACCGCGGAATGGCGGTAAAGGAGGCCACAGAATGAGAAGACCGCTCGCACTCGCCATCGCGGTAATCGTCACGCTGGCGCTCGCCGCCTGCGACTCCTGCGAGTACGTCAGCGACATCGCGAAACAAGCGAGCCAAACCGCACACTCCCAAGCGGACGAACATCTCGACGCCGAGACGATATGGCTTCCATCCACGCAAGAGGCCGACGGCAAACGCCTCGTGGAAACCGGCACGGTTACCTACGGATGCCGCACACGCTATATGCCACACGTGGTACACGCCGGGAAAACAACGCTCATCACCACCATGCCGTACACCACATGCGACCACGACGATATCCCGTACCGCCTCGTCTACGACACGTCCGGTACCGTCATCGACTTCACCAAGGAGAACCAATGACCGATAAACGAACACTGCTGCACGAGGAGACCTACACAAGCCCACGCATGACCGCCGTCATCATCAACGTGGTCACGACATCATACTGCGGCTTCAACACCGGACTGCAATTCGCGCGACACGACTGGCCACTGCTCATCATCGCGCTCGCAAGCCTCGCGATCTGCTCAGGGTGCCTAGCCTCGTCACTCCTACACACATCATGGCGCAAACTCGAAGTCTACGACATCACCGCCACAAACACCCAACAGGACCAAGAAAGCGCACACCAATGAAACAACACCACAAACCCACCGCCATAGCCACCATCATCACCGCAATCACGTTCGCGCTCGCCGCCTGCGGCACCGCCACTCAGGACGCCGAAAGCGCATCGAGCGCCGACTGCGTGGGCTTGGATGATGGGTATGAGAGCTGCACCGTCACGCTGCCGGACACACGCCGAGTTCAATGCCTATACCGCAAGGTCGGCTACAGTGGCGGGCTTGAATGTGACTGGGCACACGCGGACGGAGCCGACAACCGATGACCGCCCCCACCGAACCACACCGCAACGAACAACGATGGCGCTCGCTGGCCGCGTGCCGTGACATGGACCCGGATCTGTTCTTTCCCGATGACCGGTCCGTGGCGGATGCCGCCATACGCGTCTGCGAGTCGTGTCCGGTGATGGACGAGTGCGCCGGGTACGCGGATCGCGAGAGGATCTGCGGGTATCCGGTGGTCGGTGTGTGGGGTGGCCGGTGGCGTCGGCCGAAGATCTGATGGACAATGGGATGCGGGCATGAGGCCGATGACGAATGTAGCGGAACACGATTATGGAGGTAGCATCATGCCCAGGACCTGCCCGGCGTGCAATCGGCATCAGCTCAACAAGAGGATCACGATCTGCTCCCATTGCGAGCGTGCTCACCGGACGGACATACGTCAGATCATGCAGCTCCTTCCGGACCTGCAGGCGGTGGCCGACCGCACGGCCAGCCCGCAGCCGCGGCAGGCCGGCCCATCGCCGTCGCGTGGCGAGGCCCCGTTGCCGTTGGCGCCGTCCGCGTTCGACCTGCTGGGCGAGATCCGCGAGTACGCGATCAACCTGTGCCTGCTGTCCGGGTTGAGACCGTCGTCGTCCGCCACGACCTCGGAGATGCTCGCCGGATTGGCCGAGGCCGATCTCGACGGCGTGCCCGGCGCCGTGCAGTTCGCAGAGTCCGGGCGTGAGCTCGCGGAGGCCGTGTGGCGGATGTTCATACCGCGCGAGCCACGCACGCTGGCCGGATGGTGCCCGTCGTGCGGTGAGAAGGTGTACGCGCCGGCCGAGAGCCTGTACGCGTACTGCGGGTGCGGGCATCTGATCGACCTGACCGAGCTGAGGGCCGACACGGTCAGGATGGTCAGGTCGAGCGGATATCGTGGGACTGCTGGCGAACTGTCGAAATGGCTCACCGGCATCGGGCTCAGGGTCTCCAAGAGGACGATCCAGCGGTGGGTCAGCGAGGGCCGTCTCATGGTCGGTCCGGCCGATTCGGACGGTCGTCGTGACTGGAGGATCGACGAGATTTTAAACCTGCTCAAAAAAGGTGCCGAAAACCGTTGAAACGCAAGGCGACACGCCGTGGTCGAAAAGTGCTGTGAAAAAGCGGTCTGTCGCGGTATACATGTTACAGCTGGTGTTTGGTATAGAAACACAGCGGACAATGCATCAAGCCCCGAATCCATCTCCCCACTCTTCGGATCCGGGGCTTTCTCATACCCGGAGCCATGATGGGCAACCGCACTCACACACGACGATTCGAACGGCTCAGGCGGGAGTTCTTCGAGGACGGTCGGCGTCTCGACGCCGCGGGCGATCCGGCGGCCGACTGCTGGATCTGCCACAAGCGCATCGACTACCACGCCGAGCCGGGCACGACCGACCTGAGTCACGAGCTCGACCACTACTATCCGGTCAGCCTCTACCTGGACCTGCAGGACGACCCGGCCAACTTCCGCCACTCGCACCGCAAATGCAACCGTGAGCGCGGCAACGGACAGCCGAAGCTCGACCTGGGTGACGTCATACCCGCATGGTGGTGAACGAAAGGACCAGCGTTGGACAACGACATGAGCATCTACGAACGACTGGCGATGACGATGAACGAAGGCGGCCGCGTGCTCGTGGCCGGCAGATGGATGCCGCCGGTGCGCGCTGCGGCCACCGAGATCCGTCACAGGCTCAAGCCGAACACGCTCGCCCGCAACGCCACGTCCGGATGCCGCCTGCTGCTGACCACGACCGACGGCGGCAGGCTCGACGGCGTGGCAGGCAGGCCCGACATGATGCGCGGCCACAAGCCCGACGCGATGCTCTGGGTCGGCGAATGCGACGAGGCCGCATACTCACTGCTTGACTCCATGGCCGCCGCCGGCGCCGTCACCTACCAGACGCTCGGCGTCTGACCGTGGGGCAGGGGGCGTTCGGATTTCCAAACCATAAAGCCCTGCCCACCCCCCGCGCCCGCAGGTGTTCTCTCTCCCCGACGGGTTCGGCGGGGGTCGCGCGCGCGGTATGTGGAGCGGATTTTCCGTTGGTTTTTCTGATCGTCCCCGCTGTTTTCGCCGTTTTCGATCTAGGAGGTGGTCGCTTTGCCGAGGTTTCCTGATTTTCTCAGTGTCGCCGAGGCCACGGAGCGTTCCATCCAGAACGCGAAGCATCTGCGCGCCATCCATTCGGGACCTGTTGCCACGCTTCGCGCCCTGGCCATGCGCATCGACGTGCTCCTGGCCAACAACGGGAGCGACGAGAGCGGCAGGTTGGACAACGTGAGCATCCCCACCTACCTGAAGTACTGCCAGGCGCTCGGCCTGACCCCCGACGTGGATCCGGTCCCGTCCAAACCGGCGGACGGCCGGCCGAAGACGGGCATCGAACGGTTCATGGAGGCCCAGCGGAAGAAGGACGACGAGTCGAAGGAGTGACGGATGGCCAGGATGCTCGGACGCGAGGAGCCGCGCATCTGGACCAGGCCGCTGCGCAGACTGACCCGTCGCACCAGCCTCGGCTATGAGGTCGTCGACTTCGCCCGCGAGGTCCTCGGCATCGAGCTCTACCCCTGGCAGCGATGGTTGCTCATCCATGCGCTCGAGCTGCTCGAGGACGGGGTCACCTACCGGTACCGTCGCGTGATCGGTCTGGTGGGACGACAGAACGGCAAGACCATGCTGGTCAGCGTGCTCGCTGCCTGGTGGCTGTTCATCGACAGCAACCGGCATCCGGAACGTACGCCACCGGTCAAATTCAAGATCGTCGGCACCGCGCAGAACCTCGACATCGCCCGCGAACCGTGGAGCGCGGTCAAACTCTGGTGCGACAACGACCCGCAGACCGACGCCGAGCGCGACGCCGCCATAGCCGACTTGCAGGAGGCCACCGCGAAGGTCTCCGACACGAACGGCAAGGAGTACATCAAGGCCAGGAACCTCGCCCACTACGAGATCCGCGCCGCCAGGAACGCGCGAGGCAAACCGGCCGCCCGCGTCATCATGGACGAGCTCAGGGAACAGACCGACTGGACCGCGTGGAAGGCGGTCAGCCCCACCACCAAGAGCTTCTGGAACGGCCAGTTGTGGGGCATCAGCAACGCTGGCGACAGCCGCAGCGTCGTCCTGTCCACGCAACGGGACGCGGCGCTCGACTTCATCGCCACATGGGACCGGCTCGTATCCTCCGGTCTCATGAGCGTCGACGACTTCGCCGAATCGCACGACTGCTCGCTCGGCCTGTTCGAATGGAGCGCGCCCGACGGATGCGCCAAGGACGACCTGGACGCGATCCTGCAATCCAATCCGAGCATCGGGTACGGCGCGCTGACCGTCGAGACCGTCATGTCGGACATCGCAGGAATGACCGACGCGGATTACAGGACCGAAGACCTGTGCCAATGGGTCACGGCCAAGGTCGACAGCTACATCGACGTCAACGATTGGAACAGCACGATGCGCAAACCGTTCGAGATCCGCATCCCCCGAGGGGCGCGCACCGTGTGGGGCGTCGACGTGAGCGTCGACCGTTCGCACAGCTGGATCGCCGCCGCCGTGCTCGACGAGGACGGCAACCCCGTCGTCAGCCTGCGCGAACGACGCCGTGGACTGATGTGGGTGCCAGACGCCATGAAACGCCTCGCCGAGGAGAGCGGCATGTGGGAGGTCGCCATCCAATCCAAGGGATGCCCGGCCATGGAATTCATCCAACCGCTCAAGGACCTCGGCTTCACCGTACACGAGATCGACGGCAGCCACATCGGCCTGGCCACCGGACGCCTGCGCGACCGCGTCCGCGAGGGACGCCTCGTGCACGCGCCGCAGCCGCTCGTCGACCAGGCCATCGAGGGCGGCCTGACCAAGGTCATCGCCGAGAACGAGGCGTGGGACCGCCGCCGGTCGATCGTCGACATCGGCGGCGTCGCCGCGATCACCGTCGCCCTGTACGCGCTGGAGACCTGCGAGCCGCCGAAACCCGAACGCAGCGCCTACGAAACCTACGACGTGATGACCTTCTAAAGGAGGAGAACATGTTCAGAACCCCGCTACGCGACCAGATCGGCCGCCGCGTCACCATCCGCGTCGGACAGATCACCTGGCGCGGCCTGCTCGCCGCCGCATCGTCCGGATGGGTCGAGCTGAAAAGGGCCGAGGCGATCGACCCGGTCACCGGAAGCATGAGCGCGGACGGGATCATCCTCCTGCCCGAATCCAAGATCGACTACCTGCAGGCCATCCCGGAGGAGACGCTATGAGCCTGATCCTGGAAAGCGGAGGACAGCTCAACGACTGGGCCGCATCGAACGGCGTCGAACTCGTCGACCCCGGCGTCCCATTGCTCAACTACGACGCCACACCGCCCGGCAAGGGCGTCGAGGCCCACCCGATCCGCGAGGTCACCGACTTCATCGCCCGCCACATCAGCACCCTCCCGCTCAAGGTGTACCGGCGCATGCCCGACGGCGGACGCGAACGGGTCCGCGAGGGGCCGCTCGCCCAGCTCGTCAAGAACCCGAGCGGCAACCCAGCCATCCCGCCCAGCCAGTTCTGGTACGCGCTGATCGAGGACGGTCTGCTGTCCGACCGGTTCCTCGCGATAATCCAGACCGACGGCGACCGGCTGAGGCTCAAACGCATCCCCGCCCGCCGGTGGAAGCCCACACACGACGCGATGGACGAACCCACCGGCGCCAAGGTGTGGGTCGACGAGACCAACACCGTCAAACTCGACATCCACCGCGACGCCATCGTCATGAACGTCGGCTACGCGCACGCGTCCGCCAACGGCGACCCCATGCCCAAACGCCTCGCCGGGATCCTCGACGAATACCACGCGAGCATGGAGTACCGCGCCGAGGTCAACCGCCACGGCATCCGCAGCCCGATCGTCATCAGCCGCGACCGCGACTGGTCCAGCGACGCCGCCCGCAACCGGTTCCGGGCCAGCATGAAGGAATTCACCCGTGGCGGCGCCGGCGCCGGCGGCGGGATCCTCCTCGAGGACGGCATGACCGCCAGCACCCTATCGGGATTCAAACCCATCGACGTCGACGATCTCAACGCCCGCGACAAGGTCAAGATCGACGTGGCCAACGCGTACGGCGTGCCGGCTGAGATCATCGGCATCCGCGAAGGCAACTTCAGCAACCTCAGCGCGTTCAAGCAGATGATGTACGGCACCTATCTCGACCCGTACATCGTCGCATTGGAACAGACGCTGAACCTGTGCCTGCGCGACCGGCTGCAGACCTACGACAAGGGCCTCTACCTCGAATTCGACCGCGACGCCCAACTGCGCGGCGACCCCGTCGCGCAGCTCCAGGCGCTCGTCACCGCCACCGGCCGATCGGTCATGACCACCAACGAGGCGCGCGAGGTGCTCAACAAGCCCAAGCTCGAGGAGGGCGACGGGCTCGTCACCCCGCTCAACGTGCTCATCGGCGGCCAGACCAGCCCATACGACGGTCAAACCGAAAGCCGCGGCCAGGCCGACACCGGCCAGCTCGAGGCGCGCGACGACGGCAAATCCGTCACCGTCGACGAAGTCAGGCGGGTACTCAACCACGTCGGCGTCATATTGCAAACCCACCACAAGGAAGGAGCATCGCATGCTGACCAAAACGATCCGCACGCCGGTCAAGGCGCGGGTCAACACCAATGAGGACGGCGAGGAGACCGTCGGATTCGAGGGCTACGCCAGCGTGTTCGACAACATCGACCTCGGCGGCGACAAGGTCGTCAAGGGCGCGTTCGCCAAGACCCTCGCCGACCGGTATCCGGACGACGGCGCCGGCATTCCCGTCTACTGGAACCACGACGTCAACGACCCGTTCAAGAACCTCGGCCTCACCTCCCACGCCGAGGAGGACGACCACGGGCTCAAGGTCGCCGGCCAGATCGACACGAGCACCGAACTCGGCCGACAGGTCGCCAAACTCCTCAAGGAGGGGCGCGTCAGCCAGATGAGCTTCGCCTACGACGTCACCGAAGGCGCGTGGATCGACGGCGTCAAACGCGACGACGGCGCCATAGACCCCGGCTACTACGAGATCCGCGGCATCGACCTGTACGAGGTCAGCATCTGCCCGATCGGCATGAACCAGGCCACCGAGGTCAGCGCCAAAACCGCGATCCTCGGCCTCGCGCCTGACCAGCAGCCCGAACCCGAGATGAAAAACGACCCGCTTGCGCTCAACGCGGATCGTCTCCGTCTCCTCGAACTGACCACCCAAACCCTCTAACCACCACCAATCATCGAAAGGAAACCCCACCATGGGCATCAAAACCGAAATCGAACAGCACCGCGAAGCCGCACGCTCCCTCCTCGCCAAGGCCACCGGCGAGGGTCGCGGCCTCACCCAGGACGAACAGACCGAGTTCGACGGGCACATGACCGCCGCCGAAACCCTCGTCAAGGCCCTGCACGACGCCGAGGAGAACACCAAGCGCCTCGACGGCCTCTTCGCCAACGGCAAGACCATCGACGCCGGCGAAGCCGAGGAGAACGACCCCGACCTCAAGGGCAGCGACCTCGGCCAGCGCTTCGTCAACGGCGCATCCTACAAATCCTGGCACTCCAAGGCCGACGACCTGGGCGCAGGCCGCGACATCCGCATCGAGAAGACCCGCATCGGCAGCATGGGCGACTACTTCCAGTCCAAGGCCGGCAACGCCATCGGCACCCCGATCGCGCACCTGCCCAACATTCGCATGCCGCTCGTCGACCAGGTCAACCGGCCCGAGATCACACTCCTCGACTACATCAGCCGAGGCACCACCAGCGGCAACTTCGACTACCTGCAGATCATCAGCGTCACCCGCAACACCGGCATCGTCCCCGAGAACACCGGCGACGACGGATCCGACACCCAGAAGCCGCAGAGCACGTTCACCACCGAACTCGCCGAAGCCAAGGTCTACGGCTACGCCGACGGCTACACCGTCACCAACCAGCTCCTCCAGGACGACCAGGCGCTCGCCAGCTTCCTGCAGGGCGAGTTCGACTACAGCTTCGGCCTCAAGCTCGCCGACATGCTCCTCAACGGCACCGGCAGCGGCGGCCAGCCCAAGGGCCTGCTCAACACCACCGGCGTCCAGTCCGGCAACTGGAGCAATACCAGCGACGAGGCCCGCAACCTCGTCATCGCGATCCGCCAGGCCATCACCAAGCTCCGCAAGGTCGGCGCCCAGGCCAACGCGATCCTCCTGAACCCCGAGGACGCCGAGAAGATCGACCTGATGGAGGACGTCAACAAGCGGTTCATGGGCAACGGCCCGTTCGGCACCGGCCCCACCACCGTGTGGAGCCGCCCGATCGTCGAATGCGACCAGATCGACGCCGGCACCGCCATCATCGGCGACTTCCGTCAGATGGCCCTGCTCGACCGCAGCGGCCTGACCGTCGAGGCGTTCAACCAGCACAAGGACTACGCCAGCCGCAACCTGACCTACGTGCGCGCCGAACTGCGCGCCGCCCAGGTCATCTGGCGACCCGCCCACTTCGTCGTCCTCGAGGCCGAGTGAACGGAGCCGTGATGAACGCGAACAAGGACAACATGATCGTCATCAACGGCGTCCGATACCGCCGCGAGGACGCTCCCAGGCACGCCGCCGAAACCATCCGGCAGGCGATGGCCGAACACCCGTCCTCCACGCCCGACCCGGTCGAACCGGTGGCGGAGCCGATCGCCGGCGTCATGACCGCCGACGAAGCCAAGACGGCCAAGGGAAAGGGGAAGAGCGCATGACCAGCCCCGTAGCGCAGTTCGAACTCGTCGAACAGGCCAAGGACCCCGACGCGGCCACCGGCCGCATGGCCCTGTTCGACACATCGGGCAACCCAGTCAAACCCGGCGGCGAAGCACCCGGCGAAGCCACCACCACGACGCCGGGCCTCGTCAAAACCGCCGCCAAAGGCACCATCGCCAAGGCCTCGACCGACGCCGACACCGCGGTCGCCGCCGTATCCGACACGCCCACCAAGGCGGAGATCGACGCGATCGTCACCGCGTACAACCAGCTCGCCGCGAAGTATAACGCGCTCGCCACGAGCTTCAACGCGCTGCTCGACGCCTTGGCCGCGGCCAAGAGCCTCGAACAGATCCAATAGGGGAGGAGACGGCCATGATCTATCCCGATATGGTCGCCAACCCCGAACTGGACGCGCAATGGTGGAAGAAGGCGGCGCAGAACGCGGTCAGACGCTACTGCGGATGGCACGTCGCTCCCGAACTCGACGAGACCCTCGTCCTCGACTCTCACGGCGGACGGATCCTGATGCTGCCCAGCAGGCACGTCAACTCCGTCACCAGCGTCAAAGTCGAAGGCGCGGAGCTCGCCCAGGACGCCTACGACTGGAGCGAAGCCGGTCTGATCCAGCTCCGCTCCGGCCATTGGCCCGACCATCCGCGCGCCGTCGAGGTCGCCCTGAACCACGGGTATCCCCCGGAGGAGGTGCCCGAGATCCTCGAGCTGATCCGCAACCTGGCCAAACGCGCCCGCACCCAGCCGGGCGTGGCCAGCCAGAGCGTCAACGGCGCATCCGTCAGCTACCTGACCGCAGGCGGCGCGCCCCTCGGACTGCAGCTCCTGCAGATCGAGAAGGAACAGCTCGACCCCTACAAACTCACCTGGGGGCTGCGATGACCAGCTTCGACGACAGCATCGGAACCGAAGCGTTCCCGATGCCGTTCCTCACCACGATGCTCCGCCAACGGGCCAAACCCATCACCGACCCGTCAGGACTGGCCTACGACGAGGACTGGTCGAACCCGGACATCCTCCGGTTCGACGGATACCTCGCCAGCCAATCATCCACCGAAAGCACCGACGGCACCCACCCCAGGGACACCGGCACCACCACGACCAAACAGATCGTCGTCCCCGATCCGACCGTGGACATCCGCGAACACGACCGGATCATCATCCAAGGCGACGCCTGGCAGGTCACCGGCGTCGGCGAACGCGACCAAAACCCGTTCACCGGCTGGCAGCCCACGCTCGTCGTCAACATCGAACGATTCCAAGGAGGCGTCTGATGGCGAAGAACGGCGACGTGCAGCTCGAATTCAACCAGGAATTCTTCGACACGGTGCTCAAAAGCCCCGAGGTCGAAGCGCTCACGAAGGAGAAGGCGACCGAAGCGCTGCAGATCGCCCAATACCTCGCCCCGGTGGACACCGGCGACTATCAGCGCGGCCTCCACATCGAAAGGGTCGAATTCGCGTACCGCACCGGCTACCAGGTCGTGGGCGACGACTGGAAGACGATGATCCTCGAGGACGAATACCACGTCCTCGCCAACGCGATCAAGCAGGTGAAGTGATGACCGGTCTCATGCCATCGGATCTCAAACGGTGGGCGGCCGGGTACCTGAGGGACGCGCTCGCCGCGTACGGCGTCGACGTGAACGTCGCGACCAGGACGCCGAAGACCATCCGGTATCCGCTCGCCAAACCGCTGCTCATCGTGGACGAGCTGACGCCCACCCGGTACGACCTGACCCAATGGGACCAGGAACTCTCCGTGAGCGTCCGCGCCGGCGCCAGACAGAACGACCGTGAGTGCGACGACATCGCGCGCCTGGTGTGCGGGATCCTCACCGACCCCGGCATCTGCATGGCCGACGGCAGCCCGATCAGCAGCGTCGAAACCTCCAACGGCCCCTACCCGGTCGACGATCCGGCCGACGTGGCCCGAAACTACCTGACCGTCGAATACCACTGCGTCGGCCAGCCCATGCCCACACCAATCCAACAGTAGAAAGGAACCATCATGACGGCAGACGCCGAAGGCAACGACCTGAGCAAGGTCCTCGTGCCCATCACCGGCTTCCTCGCGGTCCAGCTCACCGGCGAACCCACGTTCGTCGAGGCCGCGGAGGGTGCCGCGAACCCGCTCGTACTCCCCGAGGGCTACGTCAAGGTCGGCCTGTTCAAACAGGACGGCGGCCCCCAGGACGGCGGCGACAAGGAAGACGACATCGAATTCTTCCAGGACGGCTACAAATTGGGCGGCGCCAAGACCCGCACCCTGCAGATCACGCTCGCCGAGTTCAACCAGATCGTCCGCCAGCTGATCACCGGCAAGACCCCGGACGAGAACGGGATGATCGTCGTCGACGGCGACAACGACGCGACCTTCCCGATGTTCGAATGCCTGAAATACAAGAACGGCATGACCCTGCGCCGCAACGGCATGGGCCGCATCCAGACCGTGGAGCCCGACCAGAACACGCGCGGCGAGAACAACGGCAACGCCGTCACGTTCGACTGGCTGCGCAACGACGAATGGGGCGGCTTCTACCGAGAATGGCTCACCGACCCAAAAGCGTGACGTCGGTCGCGGTCACCTCCGAAACCGGAGCCGCCGCGCCGACCACCGTCACGATGGGCCAGACCCTCAAACTCGGCGCCAAGGCCACCTACTGGGACAAGACCACCGGCATGGCCACCCAGGCCGCGGTCTTCCACTCGTCCGACACGGGCAAGGCCACCATCCAAGGCAACGTGCTCACCCCCGTCGCGCCGGGCGAGACCAAGGTCACCGCAACCCTCGAAGGCAGAACCAGCCCGGAGCAGACCATCACCGTCAAGGCCGCCGAATGACCGTCGTCCGACGGCGCTGTCGGGTCGCCGCCGGACGACCACCACACACCACCCGACACCCCACATCCGAAAGGAACCCGACATGACCAACGAAACCACCAACCTCGATCTCGATGCCGTCGATTTCGACGACTGGGACGAAACCAAGGAGCAGGAAGCCCTCAAAGCAGCCGCGCAATCGGCCAAATGCCGCCACATCATCGGCGGCGACTGCTTCATCGGCCGATTCCCCGACGGCACCAAGGTCAAACTCCCGCTCAGGCTCAGCCTCGCCGACATCGAGGAGATCACCCGCGACGACGCCGACAGCGTCACCCAGTTCACCCGAGTCCTCGAAAAGGTCGGCGGCAGGAAGACCGCGGACACGATCGTCAAACAGCCCACGACCAGCATGATCGACATGGCCAACAGCTACTTCACCGCCTACCAGAAGATCAACGAGCTCGTCCTGGAAAAATAACCGCCCTCGCCAGACTCCACCGCGACCACCGGCGGACCCTCACCGCCAGCCTGCGCGAACGCTACAACATCGGCGTCGGCCAGATCGGCACGACCATCACCATGGGCGAGGCCTGGGACCTCGTCGAACAGCTCCTCGACGACCCGGCCACGCCCCTGTGCGCCGAACTCGCCGAATGGGCCTACCCCGCCCGGCTCGTCGACCTGCTCCAACTCGCCGCCACCATCGGCGACGACAAGGCGGCCGACAAGGTCATGCCCTGGACCATGAACCGACGCCGCACCCAGCTCGAAGCCGCACAGGCGACCCCGGAGGAGATCGGCCGGGCGCTCGCGGAACTGGACGAGGAAATCATCATCCGATAACCGAACAGTGAAGGAGACGCATCGTGGCGAAGATCGTAGGCTCCGGCGCCGTCCGCGTGTTCCCCGTCATGACGGGCTTCAAGAAGTCCGTCAGCAAGGAGATGAGCGCCAGCGGCAAGGCCGGCGGGCAGAGCTTCACCGCGAGCATGAAGGGCGCCCGCGGCAAGGCCGGCGCCCCACTCGGCAACGAACTAGGGGCCCCCCCCACGCCCCCGGGAGAGGGGAGTTTCGCCCCTCCGGGCGAGAGCCATATTCTACGACTAAAAATACACAAAAAAAACGCCGGGGACAACACCGTCCCCGATTTTTTTCTTAACCAGGTATTAAAAGATTAGGGACATCAACAACCCC
>ERZ1090865.10-NODE-10-length-188491-cov-65.860138_pt1 | contig 188491 bp, 192 predicted proteins | sample MGYA00478478_ERZ1090865 | MGnify/ENA primary metagenome ERZ1090865 (study PRJEB33644, sample SAMEA5815715) | chicken gut metagenome | biome: Chicken; feature: Gastrointestinal Tract; material: Caecum | place: Ireland | collected 2019-01-01 | study: A study of... | reverse complement strand
AGAGAACAATCTTTAACATTTGAGTGTTGTTTCCCGTTTTAGCCGTGAAATGGTGTATTTGCCTGCAACACCGTTATTTTGTAATTTTATTATTTGAAACTTACGTCACAGGGGGAATCGGTGTTTGTGTTTTACGACGAGTGTTTTTAACGTTGAGAAAAGCGTTAGCCGTTGCTCTTTGAAATTCAGGTATTGACGCAATGCGCAAAAGCCCGTTCGTTTGGTTCATTCGTGGTGTAGGGCTAATCCTTTGCCGAGCCTTATTCGGGGAGAGAAACGTTTTCCTCATGCCGTTGCTTTTTCCCTTTTCTGTTGGGTTACTCGGTGATATGATTGGTAGGGCTTTTCGGCAGTTGACGCCGGCACCGAGTTTTGTTACGGGTTGTTTCGGCACTTTCCGTTCTTAGTCTGCCAAACTGACTTTGCCGTGAAAAAACTACAAACAAAATTCATTTGTGCCGTGCGTGCAGGTTGATTTCCTTTTTCGCAATGTCGGTGTGGTGTCTATGCAACAAAGGCAACGGTGTTTTTCAAGGTGTTTGTAAGTTTTTTGCGTGGTGGGTGTCACAGTTTTTATCGGTATTGCCCACTTCAATTCACCGCAAAACAAACTTCGTTTAACTGTTTACAAAGAAAAACCGATGTGGTATACTGTCTTTGTATGTGGTGTGTGAAAATATATTTTCACAAACATGGAGAAAAGTTGGTTGAATACACGTTATTTACAGTTTAACGAAAGCGACCTGCAACTTGCGGGAAGACTTATCAGAGAAGGAAACCTCGTGGCATTTCCCACGGAAACGGTGTACGGCTTGGGGGCAAACGCTTTTGACGAAAATGCGGTGAAAAGCACCTACCTTGCCAAGGGACGTCCCAGCGACAATCCGCTTATCGTGCATGTGTGGAACAAAAGTCAGATTTTCGACATAGCGGCACGTGTTACGGCAGACGCCGAAAAGATAATTGACAATCTTATGCCTGCAAGCATAACCATTGTGTTACCAAAAAAGTCCGTCGTGCCCGATTGCGTAACCGCCGATTTGGACACCGTTGCAATACGTATGCCCAAGTCGCCGCAGGCAAGGCAGTTTTTGCGGTATTGCGACGTTCCCGTTACTGCGCCCAGCGCAAACACAAGTTCCCGCCCCAGCCCGACAACGTGGCAGGCGGTAAAGGAAGACATGGACGGCAAGATTTCCGCCATTTTGTGCGGCGAACCTTGCGAAGTGGGGATAGAATCCACCGTGGTGGATTTGTGCGGTGACACGCCATTGGTGTTGCGTCCGGGCATCATTACGCCGGAAATTTTGCAGGAAGTGTTGCAAAAAACCGTGCGAGTGGTAACAAATCCCAAGGAAAAGGTGAATTCGCCGGGCGTAAGGTACAAGCACTATGCACCCAAGGTGCCCATGGCTTTGGATTTGGACGGCGACGTCAAAAAACTTGAAGCCTACTACGACAAGTTGGTGGCGGAGGGACTCAATCCCGTGTTGTTGGTGGAAAAACCTCAACTTTTCCACGGCAAAAACACCCACCCGATAGGCGAAACGGATTTGGCAGTGGCGCAAAATCTGTTTGAAAACCTGCGTTATCTGGAAAAACGCTACGATTACATAATTGCAAGTTTTTCCTCAAAAACAAGTTTTGCGCAAAGCATTCTCAACAGACTTGTGCGTTCCGCCTCTCACAACATAATCTGACGTGAGAGTAATTTTGGGCAATAGTTGCATAAACCAAGTACGCAATTTCGAAAATACTCGTCAACGTTAATATGCCACAGTGCGTGGTACACAAGCGTGAAATTTTGCTGTCGCAACGGCTGCGGTTGTCCGAAACAGGACGTCGTGGAAGAAATTTGTCGGTGAAGTTTGCGGGTGCCGTTGTTGCGGCGAAATGGGTACCGTTGCTGAGGCGAAAAATTTTACTGTTGTGTGTAAGCCGTAGATGGTTACGGCAAAAATGTAAAATAAAAGTGCAAAATAAAGGTGAAACATGAAAATTGCAATGGCAAGCGACCATGGCGGTTTGGATTTGAAAAACCGTGTCAAACAGTATATTGAAGAGTGCGGACATCAGGTAGTGGATTTCGGCACCTACACCGCAGACAGTTGCGACTATCCCGATTTTGCCCGTCCCTGCGCAGAGGCAGTGGCAAACGGAAGTTGTGAAAGAGGCATTGTGGTGTGCACCACGGGAATAGGCGTGTCCATCGTGGCTAACAAGGTGAAGGGGGTGCGTTGTGCTCTTTGTACCAACAGCGACATGGCAACCATGACACGTCGGCACAACAACGCCAACGTTTTGGCTATGGGGCAAAGGTACGTAGATTTTGACACGGCAAAGCAAATTGTAAACGCTTTTCTTTCCACCCCTTTTGACGGAGGACGTCATCAACGGAGAGTGGACAAAATAGAAACACTGTGAGGTAAGTTATGATTGAAGAGGTGGTAAATTCCATTTTGGAGGCGGAAGACGCAGCAGACAAAAAAATTGCACAGGCAAGAAAGCAAGCGTCCGACATTGTTGCCGAAGCCGAAAGCAAGGCGGAACAGCAAAAAAAGCAACAAGCCGCATCCAACAAGGCGCATTTTGCGCAGAAAAGCCGTGAAATAGAAGCGGAGGCGGACGCCGAGGCTAAAAAGACTTTGCGACAACTCAACGAGCAAACGGATAAGGAAATGGAAAGTTACCGCAAAAACGTCGATGAAGCGGTGAAAATCATTTTGGAGTCTTTGTAATGGCAATAGTAACGATGAAACGCATGACCTTGTTGGCTATGCAGGCGGACAAGGACAAAATATACGACGCTTTGGTGCGTACAAATGCGGTGCAACTGAAACGCAGTACGGAAATTCCCAAATGCAGTACGGTCAACCCCTCCGACAGGATGGAAAAACTGGCGGAAAAGGTAAACCGAGTGGAAGAATCCATTGCCTTTTTGGCGCATCAGACGGAATTGTACAATCTTTCGCACAAGGGCAAGCAACAGGCGGAATTCCCCCAAAATTCCTTTGCACGTCCACGCACGGAGATGGACTATCAGTTCTTTCTGGGCTTTGGCAAAAACGTGCAGCAGGTGGAAGAACAACTGGCACATCTTGCGCAGTTGCGCAGCATTTTGTCCCAAGCGGAAAGCGATCTGGCGCAAAAGACATCGGAAAAAGAACGCATGCTTCCCTACAAGGATTTGCCCCATCCCACCGTGTGGTACAAGGATACGGAAAGTTCCTTTGTGCAACTTTCGCAACTGCACGTTTCCGAATGGCAAAAGTTGCAGACGCTTGCCGACGGTTTCGACCTTGTCAGTGTGGAAAAGGTGTGTGAGTACGGCAACGTCGCCGTTGTAGTGGCGGTAGTTCACAAAAGTCAGGCGGAATTTTTCCGTGAAGCCTCGTCGCTTGGACTTGTGAAAAGCAACGTTCGCACAGAAGTGTTGCCCAAACTTGTAATAAAAGATTTGGAACAACAGTGTCTGGATTTGATGAAAGTGCAAGAAGACACCGTAAAGCAAATTGTGGAAATGGACGGTTGCGTTACGCAGTGGAAAACCTACGTCGACTACCTTGGTTTGTGTCTCAAAAAGGCGGAGGCGGACGGCGACCTGCAAAACACCGCAGCCACCTACGTGCTGGAAGGGTACTGTCCTGCCGACAGCCAGGAATTGGTGCAACAAGCCATACAAAACGTCAGCATGTGCACTGTTGTCAACTTTGACGACATAGGTGAGGAGGAATTTGCCCCCACTCTCACACGCAACAACGCAGTGGTGAAACAGTTTGAGTTCATCACCAACATGTACACTCCGCCCGACTACCACGAAGTGGACCCCAACCCCGTAATGTCGGTGTTCTACTTCATAATTTTCGGGTTTATGGTTGCCGACGTCGGCTACGGATTGCTGTTGCTTTTGGCGGGAGTGTTTGCGCACTTTGCCATTAAGCAGTCAACGGGGTTGCGCACAATGTTGCAGTTGTTCGGCATTTGCGGAATTGCGGCAATTTTGGTGGGATTGCTTTTCGGCAGTTGTTTTTCCTACTCGCTGTTTGAAACGCCGCTTATTCCCGACCCGTCCAAGTATCCGATGGTAACAATGATACTCAGTCTGATGCTGGGCATCGTGCATATCGTTGCAGGCGTCGCTTGTAACATGGCTGTCAAGATAAAGCACAAACAGGCGCTTTCGGCATGGCTCACCGACTTTCCGTGGATTGTGGCGTTTTTGGCGCTTATTCTCGCAATCTTCAACGCCGCATTGGATATGGCAGGTTACAGCGGTTACGATGCGTTGAGGTTGCCGGATATTGTAAGTAAAGTCAGTCTGTACGTTTGTCTGGGTGCCGTCGGCGTAGCCGTTGTCTTTGCAGGATTGGGTACAAAAGGTATCCTCGGCAAAATAATGAAGAGTTTCGGCAGTGCCTACGGACTTATCAACTACTTTTCCGACATAATGAGTTACATCCGTGTGTTCGGTCTTATGTTGAGTTCCGCTCTTATGGGAGTGGTGGTCAACCAGTTGGGCGCAATGGTGTCGGCAGGTGGCGGAATAGGCTACGTATTTGCTGCGTTGGTGTTGGTGTTTGCGCACATGTTCAACCTCATTATGGGAATATTGGGCGTGTACATTCACAACGGCAGGTTGCAGTACGTGGAATTTTTCGGAAAGTTCTACACGGGCGACGGCAAACTGTTCCTTCCTTTCGGAAGCGATACCAAGTACGTTTTGGTACAGGAAACGAAGGGTAAAAAGAATTAGCGTTGAAAAATCAGTGTAATTCAAGAACGAAACGCATTGCAACGGCTGTGTTTTAGTACATTTGAAAGTTGACGCCGTTGCCACAAACAACGTGTTTCGTTTGAACAGGCGTACTTCGCCAAAACAACGGCGAAGCAAAATGTTTCAAAAACAATGGCGAAAGCCACAAAAATAAATAAAAAACAATTTTTTTTCGGAGGAAAGAAAAAATGACAGGTTTGACAATAGGCATCATGGGTTTGGCTCTGTGCGCACTGCTGTGCGGCGTAGGTTCCGGTTTGGGACTGCGTGCAACAGGTAACGCTTCGGCGGGAGTACTTGCCGAAGACCCCAGCAAATTCAGCAAAATCATCGTGCTTTCCCTTTTGCCCGCAACGCAGGGTATTTACGGATTCGTAATCGCAATTTTGGGAGCAAGTTACCTTCCCACCGTGGCAAATCTTTCCGCAGCAGGCGTTACGGCTTCCGCAGCACAGGTTTTGTCGCAAGGTTGGAGCGTTTTTTGGGCGTGTGTTCCCATGACGATCGGCGGTGCAGTTTCCGCTTATCTGCAAGGACGTACCGCCGCTTCCTCAATCGTTGCAGTAGGCAAGAAGGGTGAAATTGCATCCAAAGCGCTCATCTTCCCCGCAATGATTGAATTCTACGCATTGCTTGGTTTGGTAGTTTCCATTATGATGTTCAACAACATCCCCGTAGCCGAAATAGGCAATATCGTGGTGGAAACGGCTGCAGCAGTAGGTGCGTAATACATTTTTAACTGTCCGAGGTAGAAATGAACGGTAAAGAAAACATAATCAACAAAATACTTGCCGACGCCGAGGCGAAATGCACGGAGATACTCAACGTTGCAAAAAGTCAGGCAGAACAGGTTGCCGACTCCGCCCGACAACTTTCCGAAAGGGAAAAACAGGCGGTGGAAACAAGGTTGGAAAAACTTGCGACGGAACGCAAGGGCAACTACCTTGCAACGGCGCAGTTGGAAGCACGCAAGTACAGGCTTGGCAAAAAGCAGGAACTCATCTCCCGCTGTTACGCAATGGCAAGACAGCGTCTTGTCGACATGTCTGCAAGCCAAAAAGCCGTGTTTATCGGAAAACTCATTGAAAATTTTGCCGAAGAGGGCGAAGTAGTGCGCATTTCCGAAAAGGACAGGGACGTCGTTACGCAAAAATTTTTGGACGGTTTCGGCAAGAAACTGACGTTGGGCAAAAAATTTATCGACGCCGACGGCGGAATCGTTCTGGAAGCGTCGGGCTACGACAAGGACATCACTTTGGACAAGATTGTGGCGACCTCACGGGAAAGCACGGAAGTGAAGGTGGCACACGTCTTATTTGGAGAGTAAAATGAAGGAAAATCAGTTTTACGCAAACGGCAGGGTGGCGGTGCTGTCCACCAAACTTTTGGGACAGGACAAACTGACACGACTTGCGGAATGTTCCACTGTGGCGGAAGCGTTGAAAATACTTTCCGAAAGCGGATATGCGCAGGGAATGACCGTTTCCAACCCCAACGACTACGAAAAAATACTGATGGCGGAATTCGACCGTGCAATAGCGTTGTTGAAGGAACTTTGCTACGACAAAAACGCCGTCGGATACTTTTTGTGCCCCTACGATTACCACAACGCCAAGGTGCTTATGAAACGCAAGTATATGCGTGTATCGGGTGTGGAAGGCTGTTTTGAAAACGCTCTCGACCCCGTAAAAATGCAACAGGCGTTTGTAGTGGACGACTATTCTGCCTGTTCCGTCAACATGGCGGAAGGGTGCGACAGCGTGGACAAGGCGTTTGCCGACGGCGACAGAAGTCCCCGCACGGTAGATTACTTTTTGGACAAGGCAATGTTTGCAGATATGCGCAGGTATGCACACAAAAGCAGCATAAACCTTGTGCGTCAACTGTACGATTGGCAGGTAAACACCACCAATCTCATGTTGTTGTACCGTCTTAAAAAGGCGTCTGCCGACAAAAGCAGTCTGGACAGGTGGCTTGTTGAGGGCGGTTCCGTTTCCCTGCAACTGTTGAAAAACTTGTGGGACAACGACGGCGCAAGCATGGATTTGCCCGACGTGTACAAAACCTTCTATCAATTTTGCACGCAAAACAACGAAAACCTTGTCGTTGCAGAGGCGGAGCAGAAAAAACAGCGCAACAGACTGTTGCAACAGTCTGCCGACTTCACCACGATACAGCCCGTTTTGGATTACTTTTTCAAAAAAAGCGACGAGATAGACAAAGTGAGGATGCTGATAATAGGCATCAAAAGCGGTGCCGATGCGGAATCCGTCAGAAACATATTGAAAGACTGAAGTTGACGGCAAACGCACAGTTTTTGTAACGTGCGTTACTTGTAAAGGAAAAGGAAAATGGTAGAAAAAATTGCAGTAATAGGCGACAAGGACAGTGTTTTGGCGTTCAGGTCGGTGGGAGTGGAAGTGTTTGACGCCACGACGGCATCGGAAGCCAAGGCTTTGGTGCGCAAACTTTCGCAGGAACAGTACGCAGTGGTGATAATTGCGGAAAATCTTGCCGAGCAGATTCCCGACGTGTTGGAAAAGGTCAAAACGCAATCTTTCCCTGCCATTGTCCCCATTCCCACAACGGTAGAGTCTTCCGGGTTCGGAATGAAGGGCATCAAAAACAATGTGGAAAAAGCCATTGGCATAGACATAATTTTTAACAAAGAGGACAAGCAATGATTGGTAAAATAGTAAAAGTAAGCGGTCCGCTTATTGTTGCGGAAAACCTTGCCGATGTGGAAATGTACGACGTTGTCAAAGTTTCCGACAAAAAACTTATCGGCGAAGTAATCGAACTGCGTGACGACAAGGCAAGTATTCAGGTGTACGAGGAAACAAGCGGTCTGACGGTTGGCGACCCTGTGGAATCCACGGGCGCGCCCCTTTCCGTGGAATTGGGACCGGGTCTTATCGAAAGCATTTTCGACGGTATTCAACGCCCCCTCAACATCCTTGTCAAAGCGTCGGGAAACCGCATCGGACGTGGTATCGAGGTGCATTCGCTGGACAGGGAAAGGCTGTGGCACTTTGTTCCTGCGGTGAAAAAAGGCGACAGACTGACGGCAGGCGACGTCATCGGAACGGTTCAGGAAACAAGCGTGGTACTGCACAAAATTCTTGTCCCCTACGGAGTGGAAGGCGAAGTAGAGTGGATAGCGCAGGACGGCGAGTACACAATTTGCGACACGGTTGCCAAAGTCGGCGGAAAAGACCTTTCCATGATGCAAAAATGGCCTGTGCGTAAGGGACGTCCCTACAAGTCGAAAATGGCGCCCTACTTCCCGATGATTACAGGACAGCGTGTAATAGACACATTGTTCCCCATTGCAAAGGGGGGCGTGGCGGCAGTTCCCGGTCCTTTCGGAAGCGGCAAAACGGTGGTGCAACACCAACTTGCCAAGTGGGCGGACGCCGACATCATTGTGTACGTAGGCTGCGGCGAACGTGGAAACGAAATGACAGACGTTTTGCAGGAATTTCCCAACCTGCACGACCCCAAGACGGGCGAACCGTTGATGAAACGCACGGTGCTTATTGCCAACACAAGCGACATGCCCGTTGCCGCCCGTGAAGCGAGTATCTACACAGGCATAACCATCGCCGAGTACTTCCGTGATATGGGTTACACCGTGGCAATAATGGCGGACAGCACTTCCCGTTGGGCGGAGGCTCTGCGTGAAATGAGCGGACGTCTGGAAGAAATGCCCGGCGAAGAGGGCTATCCTGCCTATCTTGCAAGCCGTCTGGCGGAATTTTACGAACGTGCGGGAATCGTTCATGTTTTGGGAAGCGGCGACACTGTGGGAGCAATATCCGCAATAGGCGCAGTATCTCCTCCGGGTGGCGACCTTTCCGAACCCGTTTCCCAGGCAACTTTGAGAATAGTCAAGGTGTTTTGGGGGTTGTCGGCGTCGTTGGCGTACAAACGGCACTTCCCTGCAATCGACTGGCTGACAAGTTACTCGTTGTACGACGACAAGTTGGAAGACTGGTACTCGGAAAACGTGGCAGAAGAATTCAACCAACTGAAAGGCGAATTGCGTTTCGTGTTGCAGGAGGAAAACCAACTCAACGAAATTGTGCGTCTGGTGGGTATGGACGCTTTGGGAGCAAAAGACCGCCTCACCATGGAAACAGCCAAGTCCATTCGTGAGGACTACCTCCACCAAAACGCTTTCCACGAAGTGGACACCTACACATCGCTGGAAAAACAGTACAAAATGATGAAACTTATTTTGGGATTTTATCATGCGGCAACGGAAGCGTTGGAAGAAGGAGTGGAACTCAACGACTTGCTGAAACTGCCCGTGCGTGAGCAGATAGGACGTTCCAAGTACATCGAAGAGGCACACATCGACAGATTCGACGAAATTCAGCGTAACATCAAAAAGCAAATAAACGAACTTGCAGCAAAAGGTGAAGCAAATGTTTAAGGAATACAAGACAATTCGAGAAGTAGTGGGACCTCTTATGTTGGTGGACCACGTCAGCGGCGTAAGTTACAACGAACTTGTGGAAATAACGCAGGAAAACGGCGAAATCCGCAAGGGCAAGGTGTTGGAAGTAAACGGCGACAGGGCGTTGGTGCAACTTTTCGAGGGAACGCAGGGGCTTAAAATATCCACATCCAAAGCGAGATTTTTGGGCAGAAGTCTGGAACTTGCCGTGTCGGAAGACATGTTGGGCAGGGTGTTCAACGGAATGGGCGAACCCATCGACGGAGGCGCACCGATAATTGCCGAAATGCGTATGGACATCAACGGTCAACCCATCAACCCCTACGCAAGAGATTACCCCAACGAATTTATTCAGACGGGTATTTCGGCAATAGACGGTCTGAATACCTTGGTGCGTGGTCAAAAGTTGCCTGTGTTTTCCGCAAGCGGACTTCCCCATGCGCAACTTGCGGCGCAAATTGCCCGTCAGGCAAAGGTGCTTGGCGACGACGAAAAATTCGCCGTGGTGTTTGGCGCTATGGGTATCACCTACGAGGAAGCGGACTTTTTCATCAAGGACTTCAACAAAACGGGCGCAATCGAACGTACCGTCATGTTCATGAACCTTGCAAACGACCCCGCAATCGAGCGTATCTCCACGCCCCGTATGGCGCTGACCGCTGCGGAGTACCTTGCTTTTGAAAAGGGAATGCAGGTTTTGGTAATTCTCACCGACATCACCAACTACGCCGAGGCGTTGCGTGAAACGTCCGCCGCCCGCAAGGAAGTTCCCGGTCGCCGTGGATATCCCGGCTACATGTACACCGACCTTGCGCAGATTTACGAACGTGCGGGTCGTATCCACGGATGCAACGGCAGCATAACGCAAATTCCCATTTTGTCCATGCCGGAAGACGACAAGACGCACCCGATACCCGACCTTACGGGGTACATCACCGAGGGACAGATTATCCTTTCACGTGACTTGTACAAGCGTGGCTACAATCCGCCGATAGACGTTTTGCCCAGCCTTTCCCGTTTGAAGGACAAAGGTATCGGCGAAGGCAAAACACGCAAAGACCATGCCAGCACGATGAACCAACTTTTCAGTGCCTATGCACAGGGCAAGGAAGCCAAGGAACTTTCCGCCATTTTGGGTGAAGCGGCACTCAGCGACGTGGACAAACTTTACGCCAAGTTTGCGGTGGAATTTGAAAAACAGTACATTGCGCAGGGTTTCAACACCAATCGCACCATCGAAGAAACGTTGGATTTGGGTTGGAAACTGTTGGGCATTTTGCCCAGAACGGAGTTGAAGCGTATCTCCGAGGAATTGCTTGACAAGTACTACAAACCTTACGAGGATTAACAATGGCAGTAATGAACGTCAACCCCACGAGAATGGAAATGAAGCGTTTGCAACAACGTCTGAAAACAGCCACCCGTGGGCACAAATTGCTTAAAGACAAAACGGACGAGATGATTCGCCGTTTCATAACCCTTGCCGAGGAAAACAAACGACTTCGCAGGGAAACGGAAAAGGATTTGGCAAAGGCTTTGTCAAGTTTCACTTTGGCACGCAGTCAGACGGACGCACGCATTGTGGAAGAAGCGATACTGATGCCGGGACGCACGGTAAAACTTTCCTGCCACAAACGCAAGGTGATGGGTATCGACGTTCCCGCTATCGACATCAACGACAGCGGCGGAGAGTTGTACCCCTACAGTTTTCTGTCGGTAACGGGACAGTTGGACGATTCCGTCAGAGGGCTCAATGCCGTGTTGTTCAAGCTCATCAAACTTGCCGAAACGGAAAAAACCTGCAACATGCTTGCCGACGAAATAGAAAAAAACAAACGCCGTGTCAATGCATTGGAAAATATAATGATTCCTCAACTTTCCGAAACGATAAAGTACATCAAAATGAAGTTGGACGAAAGCGAACGTTCGGCTACCGTCCGCCTCATGAAGGTGAAGGACATCATCAACAAGTAATTTCAAACCTGTTACAAAACGGTGCTTTTGCACCGTTTTTCTTTTACCGTATCAATCTTTTCGGTACACGGCAAAGGTCTGCAATTTGTCAATGCGAAATTTTGACGCTTGCATCAGCGCATCTTTGACGGTTGTAGACGGGGCAAAGTCGCTTTATTGTAATTGTATTTTTGTGCAACGTTTATTACTGTCTTTCCCAATGCGTTTTGTTTTCAGCAAAAGAGGCGTTCGTTGCAAATTTTGACGAGTCAGACGTCGTCTGTTTTGCGACCTTATTGTACATTTACTAAAAAATGATTGGACGCAAAAAATGTTGAAAGCGATTTTTGCTTTGCAAAATGAAGTTGTGCAGATATTCGTTTCGTAGTCGTTGGGGTTAGTTTCACGGCAAGGCAAATTTGTGTCTTGTTTTCTTAAATTATCAATTTCATTGGTGCGGAATTGGTCAACACACGTGGTGGTGTTGCAAAAGGCAAGTTTGTTGTTTAGTCGGCTTGTGTTTTGTTCCTGTAAACTTCCGTTTGCCAAAAATTCCGCCGCTATCAACAAACTGTATTTACGTTGCAATGTTTGTAAACAATAAAAATGTTGAAAAGTATAAAAACACGTGTAAATATTTTGTATTTTTAATAAAATAAATAAAAAAATCCTGTTTTTCTTCGATTTTTTAGGGGAAAACGCAAACTTTTGGGGAAATTATAATTGTAAAAACAATAGCACGGTATTAAAATGACGGATCTGAGCGATTTTATTCAACAAGTAAAACGTTCCAATGACATTGTTGACGTCATCGGTTCGTATCTGGAACTTAAACAGCGTGGCACAACACTTTTTGCACGCTGTCCTTTTCACGGCGAAAAGACGGCAAGTTTCAGTGTGAACAGGAACATGCAGATTTACCACTGTTTCGGTTGCGGCGAGAGTGGCGACGTCATCAAGTTTGTGGAAAAGTACGAGTCCTGCACCTTCATGGAAGCGTTGGAAATTCTTGCCAAGCGTGCGGGGTTGAAAATGCCGGAAACGGAAGCGCAAAAGTTGGACAAGTCGTTGGAAGAAAAACGCAAAAAAAAGGACGTCTATCTTGCAATATGCAAGGACACCGCCGTGTTCTATTACAAAAACTTCTACGCACCTCAGGGGCAAGTTGCTCGCCAATACATGCAAAAACGTGGTTTCGATGCAGAAACGCTCAAAAAGTTTGGCATAGGCTATTCGCCCGACATGTATTCGCTGGTGCGGTATCTGGAAAGGAAAAACTACTCTCACGAAGACTGTCTTAAAGCCGGCGTGTTGCAAAGCAAGTCGGTCGGAACGGTTTTCGACGCTTTGGCAGGCAGACTGATTGTGCCTGTGTTCAACATGTCAGGAAAGGTTATCGCCTTTGGCGGGCGTGGGTTGGACGAAAAAACCATCGAGTTCGGCAAGTACAAAAACACGTCGGAAACCTATCTTTTCACAAAACGCAACAATCTTTTTGCTTTGAATCTTGTCAAACAGCAAAAACAGCAATCGGCGTTGCCCAACATAGTTATTGTGGAAGGGTACATGGACGTCATCGCAATGTATCAGGCAGGATTTCGCCGTGCCGTTGCCAGCATGGGAACATCGCTGACGGAAAGTCAGGCAAAGTTGCTTTCCCGCCTTACCGACACGGTGCACATTTGTTACGACGGTGATGCCGCCGGTCAAAAAGCCACAGTCAGGGGAATGGACATTCTGGACGAGGCAGGGCTGGAAGTAAAGGTAATAACGGTGCCGGAAAACTTGGACCCCGACGAGTACATCAAAAAGTACGGGGCGCAGGCGTTTGAAAAGTTGATAGAGGACGCTTTGCCCCTGCCCGACTACAAGTTGCGGTTGTTGGAAAAGGCATATCCGATAGACAGCGACGACGTTGCAAAACGCAACAACGCTTTGCCCAAGTACGTCAACGGCGCAATTTCCATGCTCAGACAACTTGACGATGTACGGCAGGCACAGTATCTTGCGGCAGTATCGCTGAAAACGGGCTATTCGCAGGAGTATCTCAGGCGAAAGTTGCAAACAGCGGAAGAAGAGTCGGAAGACACAACGCAGGAAGCAACGCTTTCCCCCGAGGAAAAGGCAAAGTTTTTCGTGGCTGCGTGTCTGCTTACAAATCAGCCTTTTGCCTCTTTGCAAGAAAAACCCTACTGTGAAAGGGAATTTCTTTCCAAACTGTTCGACTACATTTTCCGTTGTAAAAACCGTGGCGAAACGCCGCAGGCGGATATGTTGTACACGGTGTGTCCCAACGCTACACAGCAGGAGTACAACGGCATAATAGGCGTGGATTTTTCGCCGTCATGTGCGGAGAAAAACGAAAAGTACTTCAACGAATGCAAACAAAGCATTGTGAGAGAAAACATCAAACGGCAAAGGGAAATTCTGTTGCGACAACTGAAATCCAACCCGGAAAATGCGTCGGAACTGTTGCAACAGATTGCCGCATTGAATGATAAAATCAATTTCTGATTTTCAAAGGAGAAGCAAAATACATATGGAACTTACTCAAAACTTTTTGCAGGGACTGTACGAAGACGTCAAAAGCGAATCCAACAAGGTAACTTTCGAGGAGTTGGAAAACAAGTTGGAAAAACTTGACCTTTCGCCGGAACAAAACGCCGAAATTTACAGATACCTCGAAGAAAAGGGAATAAAGATTATCGACACTTTCGATAAGGACAATTCCGCCCTGTACAAGAGTATCAGCGACGTGGCGGTGGACGACCCCGTCAAAATGTATTTGAAAGACATCGGCAAGGTGCCTCTTCTTACCAGCGAAGAGGAAGTGGAACTTGCACAAAAAATGTTGGAGGGCGACGAGGAAGCCAAACGCAAACTTTCCGAAGCCAACCTGCGTTTGGTGGTGTCCATTGCCAAAAGATACGTGGGACGTGGCATGCTCTTTCTGGATTTGATTCAGGAAGGTAACCTGGGACTTATGAAAGCGGTGGAAAAGTTCGACTGTACCAAAGGTTTCAAGTTTTCCACCTACGCAACGTGGTGGATTCGTCAGGCAATCACCCGTGCCATTGCCGACCAGGCACGCACGATAAGAATTCCCGTGCATATGGTGGAAACGATAAACCGTCAGGTAAGAATGCAGCGTCTGCTGTTGCAGGAGTTGGGAAGAGAGCCTACTTCCGCCGAAATTGGCGAAAGAATGGGTATTTCCGCCGAAAAGGTGGAGGAAATCCAAAAGATTGCGCAAGACCCCGTAAGTTTGGAAACGCCTATCGGTGAAGAGGAGGACACACAACTTTCCGACTTCATCGAGGACAACAAAACCGTTGCCCCCAGCGACGTCGCAGCACAGGCAATGTTGCGTGAACAACTCATTGCCGCTTTGCACAAACTCACGCCCCGTGAAGAAAAGGTAATTCGTCTGAGGTACGGTCTGGACGACGGCAAGCAACGCACTTTGGAAGAGGTAGGAAAGGAATTCAACGTTACCCGTGAAAGAATCCGTCAAATAGAAGCCAAAGCGTTGCGCAAGTTGCGTACGCCTTCCAAATCCAAGAAACTGAAAGATTATCTCGACTGATATGTACACCAAACGACTGCAAAAACTTTTTTCGGCGTTGCCCAAGTGCCGCCTGCTTGCCGACGTGGGGTGCGACCACGGCTACGTAGGCATTTACGCTTTGCAAAAGGGTATTGCCGAAAGGGTGTGTTTTTCCGACATCTCCCTTCCAAGTTTGCAAAAAGCCAGGCAAAACTGCCCCGAGCAGTATCTTGACCGTGCGCAATTTGTGTGTCAGGACGGATTGCAGGACATTTGCGCCGACTGTGCTGTAATTGCAGGCATGGGGGGAATGGAAATAATCTCTGTGCTGAAAAACGCCAGACACCTGCCGGAGAAGTTGGTGTTGCAACCCATGCGCAGTCAAAGGGAGGTCAGGGAGTTTTTGTCGGAAAGGTACAAGATATTAAGCGACGAAAAATTTTTCGACGGAAAATTTTACGACCTTATCACGGCGCAACTTGGCGGGGGAACGACGCTTTCCGAGGAGGAAAAACAGTTTGGGAAAACCAATTTGTTGCAACCGTCGGATGATTTTTTGGCTTTTTTGCAAAAAGAAAAAGCCACTTGTGAACAAATACTAAATCAATGCAACGATGCGGAAGCGGTGCGTCGGTACGAAGAGGTGTGCCGCATTATCCGCAAACTAACGGAGGAAACATCATGATACAACAGGAAATGTTGAAATACCAATCTTTGGACACCGAACTGTTCAAAATAGAACGTGATTTGCGCAAAAATCAGTACTACATCAAGCGCAAGGAACTCAAAATTTCTTTGCAGAAGTGTGAGGAGCAAATTGCCCGTCTGGAACAAAAAACGGTGGATTTGAGAAATCAACTGTCCGTTACCAATCAGACTTTGCAAAAAATAGGCGAAGTAATCGACGAACACAACAGAGAACTTGCCGACATCGAAGACAGGGACGAACTCAATTACATGAGCAAAAAACTTGCCGAGCAGTTGGACTTGCTTTCTGCCGCCGAAAAAGACCTCAAACAAATTCTTGCCGAAGGCGAGGAAGTGAGCAAAACTTTCGAATCGATATCCAAAACGCAAATGCCACGCCTTGTTTCGGAATACAACAAATGCAACGCTCAATTTGACAATGCCACACAGCAGGTGAAACCCCGTGTGATGGAAATAAAGAAACAGCAGGCGGAATTGCGCAAAGCGATAGACCCCCAACTGTTTGACGTGTACAAAAAACGTGCCGAACAAACACGTCCCGTTTTCGTACCTTTGTGCGATGGCAACCGTTGCGGAGGATGCCGAATGGATATGCCTCTTGCGCAGGTGGAATCCAAAATGGCGGGCAAAGACTACATGGTGTGCGAGCATTGCGGACGCATCATTTACAGGGTGTAGTGCAACGCAACAAACTTTTTGGTAACGAATTTTTGTGTACGGTTGTGTAAAAAGTGAACAAAAAGCAACATTTGGCATAGATAAAAAGTGAAACTTTATCATTTTGACGAATGATTGCACGAATTGTTGCAACAAAAAAGAAGGGGCAAACCCTTCTTTTTTTTGTGTTAATTTTTGCTTTTTTTTTAAGTTGCAACTTTCGTTTGTTGCGTTTTGTGCAGAACGTTTTTGTACTTGCAAAACTCGACGGTTTTTCCATGCAACCCACGTCCGCCCAAGGCGATAACCTTACCTGACATGCTGAACACAGGCACAATCAGTCTTGCCAAAGCGGTGCAGGCTTAAATTTGTGTTTGCACAAATTTTTCAAAGTATAGTTGCCGTCGTGCGTCGGTTGCCGTTGCCTGAAAGTATCAGGCAAGTTGAAACGCAAGAAAGAAGTTTTTCTTTGTGTATCGGTAAATTGCCCCCGAGTTACCACTTGTTGAAAACTTTTTCCGCAAAACCAAGTTTATTTTGTATCTTCACTTTTTTGCCGTTGTCCAAAATTACCGTTCCGCTGAAATGTCCGAAAACCTGATGCTGTCGTGATGCCAGCACGCCCAAATCGGTGATATCTTTTCTGTCCAGCACAGGCACAAATTGCAAATCCAGACGTCCCTCGTTGTCGTGAATTGTCCATGGCGACAAAAAGTCGTCTTTTCCGTTTTTTTGCGGAATTTCAAAAACCACTTTGTCAAGTTTGTGTGCCACGCCGTCCATAAACACCATGTTTTCCGTGGCGGCGGAAGTGTCGCCGAATCCGTATCCCAGGTTGAAACCGAAGGTCTTGCCGTTTTGAAGTCTTGTTTGAAGGCTGGACCAATACCAGGTGTTTTTGTACGTCCAGATTCCTCTTCCCCAATCCAATGTGCCCAGGCTGTCGGATTCGTCAAAAGACATGTGCATGCCTTTTACAACACAGTACCCTTTTGCACGCATGCAGTTTATTTTGGTGTTGTAGTAGAAGGCGTGCTTTTTTCTGAAAGGTGTGGCTATGGTCATCTGGTCTTTGGGAAAGTCCGTCAGTTCCAGGTAACATTCAAAGGGTGTGCCGTCCCAAAAATCTTCAAAGGCGCATTGCAGAATACGCCTGTCGGGCAGTTTTTCAAAGGACATTTTCACCTTTTTGGAAGCGTAGCCCACATTTCCCGTTTCCGGGCAGGAGGGCAAGTTGAGTTTCCCGAAGGTGAAAAACTTCATCTCGCTGGTAGTTTTGTAGAGAGGCTTTTCAAAGTACAGAAATGACGCCGAAACAAGAGACATGTAACTGTTGTCGGCAACTGTAAGGGCTACTGCTTTTTTGCCGTCGGTAACGATGTAGTAGTCCCATTCCTTAATGCGCCATTTGTGGCCCTTGATGTCCTTTCTGTCGTATTGGCGCACTGTGGAGGTGGAGTAGCCTGCCTGTGCAAGACGTCCATTTTCCAGCAGTTTGCCTTGTGTGAGAAGTTTTTGCATTTTTGCCCCCTCCAACCTTTGTTGTGATTTAATTGTAGCACAATGCTCCGAATACAGTCAATACCCCTTTTGGCGACAAAGTCGGACAAAAAAACATTTCACTTTTGTTAAATATCTATTGACAGAAACCTTTGTACGTGGTAATGTGTAATCAGACATTAAACATTTGTTAAATGTCGTCAAAAAAAACAAGCGACCGTGTTGAAGTTTTTATTACACGGAAGTCGACAGGAGGTTACCATGGATTTATTCAGAAAGTGCGAAGATCAGGAAAGGGTAGAAGTTTTGAAACAAAAAGGAATGTATCCCTACTTTCATTGTCTGACTTCGCAACAGGCGCCGGAAGTGAAAATGGACGGCAAGGAAATAATAATGATAGGCTCGAACAACTACTTGGGGCTGACTTCCGACGAAGAGGTAGTGGAAGCGGGCATTTTGGCTTTGCAAAAGTACGGTTCCGGCTGTTCCGGAAGCCGATTCCTCAACGGTACTTTGGACTTGCACATGCAGTTGGAGGAAAATTTGGCAAAATTTTTGCAAAAAGAGGCTGTTGTTACCTTTTCCACGGGATTTCAATCTAACTTGGGAATAATTGCCGGCATTGTGGGAAGAAACGACGTTATTTTGTGCGACAGGGAAAATCATGCCAGCATTTACGACGCTTGTCGCCTCAGTTACGGCAAAATGTTGCGTTACAACCACAGCGACATGACGGACTTAGAAGAAAAGTTGCAAACGGTGGACACTTCTTTGCACGGTATTCTCATTGTTACCGACGGTGTTTTCAGTATGGGAGGCGACATAGCAAATCTACCGGAAATTGTGCGTCTTGCCAAGAAGTACGGAGCACGCATAATGGTGGACGACGCCCACGGATTGGGTGTATTGGGTGCGCACGGACGTGGCACGGCGGAGCACTTCGGTTTGGAAAAGGAAGTGGACATCTACATGGGTACGTTTTCCAAATCACTTGCCAGCATGGGCGGTTACATGGCTGCGCCCGAATACGTTTGCGAATTTGTCAGGCACAATTCCCGTCCTTTCATTTTCAGCGCAAGTCTGACGCCCGCCAACGTGGCATGTGCGCTTAAGGCATTGGAAATTTTGCAAAGAGAACCGCAACGTGTGGCAAGACTTCTTCACATAGCCGACTACATGCGAAGCGGTCTTAAACGTGAGGGGGTGCAAATCATTGACGGAATAACCCCCATTATTCCCATTTACACTTACAGCGACGAAAGAACTTTTTTGGCATGTAAAAAACTGTTTGACAGAGGAGTGTACGTCAATTCAGTGGTGTCGCCTGCCACACCGGCGGGTAAAAGCCTTTTGCGCACAAGTTACATGGCCACGCACACTGAAGAGCAGATGGACAGGGCATTGCAACACATCAAAGCAGTGCTTTCGGAAATTTGAAAAACTTTACGTCAGTGCGTAACGGCAATTTCTCGACGTTGTCAGCCAAAACAAATTGAAAACAGTCCTTAAACAAAGGATGGACTACTTTCAAAGCAAGCACGCTGAAAAAGCGTGCTTTTGTTATTTTGCAAAGGGAAGATATTTTGAACAGTTCCCGCACAAGGGTTTCGTCTATACTTTTGCAAGTGGAGGTAATACGCACGTTTCGTAAAAATTGCTTGTTGCAAAAAATTGCCGTTACAGGCAGGCAAATCGTTTTTTGTATAAGTCCGTTTACGGGATGTTTTTGAAAATGCTCGTTGTCAAGTTGTAATGCACAAGTTCGTCCGTCAAGGCTATCAATACGTACGTCGAAAAAACGTATTTAGCGCAACACCTGTTGTTGCGTAAGCGTGAAACGGACAAAACATTTTCGCATCGCACCTGTCGTGTGCAACTTTTTCAAATTCAGAAATAAAGTTGCAAAAGATATTTCACAAAACCGCAGCGCATATTGCTCAAGTTTGTACTGAAAGTACAAAAAACAGAGCATAGCGGCGCTGCCACTTGACAACGGCACTTTTGTGTGGTAGCATAAAATCACAATGGGTGCGTATGCGGTTTTGTACTTTGCAAAGACAAATTTGTGTCATTTTTTGCATTCAAACGGCATATTTGTACAGACAAAATCAGCATGGAGGAATCGCCTTGATTACAGTCAGACCTTACAAGAAAAAAGATTTTCGTTACGTTCAGGAAATTTGCATAGAAACGTCATGGCTCAAAGATAGCGACGTTCTTGCGGAAAAGTCCGCTCTTTGCGCAATGTACTGCGACTACTACATGGATTTCGAGCCGGAATTTTGCTTTGTCGCAGTGGACGACAGCGACATTCCCGTGGGGTACGTTCTTTGTTCGGCAAATGCCGACACCTTTCACGAGCAGATGACGGAGTACTATCTGCCCTTTGTACGCAAACTTTCGGGAAGTGAATTTTTCCGCTTTTCCGCACAGATGAAGTGGGAAAGGCAGTTTGTGGCGCATGGTTACACGGCGCATCTGCACATAGACGTTTTGCCTTGTTTTCAAGGGCAAGGCGTAGGCACGGCGCTTTTGAAGGAGTTGCTGCAAAAACTGAAAGATTCCTTTGTGGAAGGAGTGTATTTGGTTTGTGCCAAAAACAACAAAAATGCCTGTGCGTTTTACGAGGCACGTGGTTTTGACGACATCGACTACTCGGCAAGTTCCGTTGTGTACGGCAAAAAACTGTACGTCGAGGACGACGCCGAAAAGGACGTTGCAAACGGCGAGCAAGAGGACGAGTGAGCAGTGGAATTTTTTGAAAAACTGACGCCGCAGCAGGCGCAAAATCTCAATGCCGCAGTGCTTGCCTACGTCGGAGACGCCGTGCAAAGTTTGTACGTCAGGCAAAGACTTGCCCTGCAACACGATTGCAATGCGCACGGTTTGCACCAAATGGCGTCGGCAGAGGTAAATGCCCATTCGCAGGCGGTAAAAATCCAGCAGATAAGTCAGATTCTCACGTCGGAGGAGCAGGAAGTTTTTTTGCGTGGGCGCAACGTCAAGGCGCACCACAAAGCCAAAAACCAAAGCGGAAGCGACTACCGCAAGGCAACGGGGCTGGAAGCGTTGTTGGGGTATCTGTACCTTACGGGCAACATTGAAAGAATAAAACAACTTCTGGAAGTGTAACAATGAAAATTGAAGGAAGAAACTGCGTGTTGGAAGCGTTGCGTTCGGAAGACGTTACCGTAAACACGCTAATTTGCGAAAAGGGAAAAAACGATTCGGTAACGGCTCTTGCCCGTCAAAAGGGCGTCAAGGTGCAGTTTGTGGACAAATCCGTTTTGGACAGGGAAAGTGCCGATGGCAGACACCAAGGCTACATTGCCGAAGTTACGGAATTTCACTACTGCGAGGTGGAGGACATTTTGCAAAGTTCCCCTCACCCCTTTGTGGTGGTGCTGGACGGAATAAACGATCCGCACAACTTCGGCAGTATCATTCGAGTGTGCGAGTGCGCCGGCGTTGACGGCATTGTAATAGGTCGCAACAGACAGGTTGCCGTTACCGACACCGTGGCACGTTGTTCCGCAGGGGCAATTGCTCACATGAAAATAGCCCGAGTAACCAATGTCAACAACGCCATAAAGCAACTGCAACAGGCGGGACTTTGGGTGTACGCCTGCGATATGGACGGGCAGGAAATAACTTCCGTCAACCTGACGGGAAGCGTCGGTCTTGTTATCGGTGGGGAAGGCAGCGGCGTAGGAAAACTCACAAGGGAAGTGTGCGACGGCATAGTTTCCCTGAAATTGAAAGGAAAGGTAAATTCTCTGAACGCCTCGGTGGCGTGCGGAATTGCCGTTTACGAAGTGGTGCGTCAAAGAGGCTGATGGAAGAGATAATCAAACGTGCAAAAGCGGGGGAAGAAACCGCCATAGAAGAGATTGTTTCCAACTACAAGGGGCTTATTCGTTCCGTCGCCAACAAGTTTTTTTTGGTGGGCGGCGACAAGGACGACCTTTTGCAGGAGGGAATGTTGGGTCTGTACTTTGCGATAATCAATTTTGACGAAAACAAGGGCAGTTTTCCGTCCTTTGTCAAGTTGTGCGTGGCAAGGCAAATCATGGACGCCGTGCGCAAGGACAATTCCGACAAAAACAAGCCGTTGTCCGCCTACATGGACATTGCCTCGGTGGAAAACATCACGGACGACCGCACCCCGTTGGAAAATCTTTTGGAAAAGGAGTATTCGCAAAAGATTGCCAAAATCGTTCAGCAACAGTTATCCCCGTTGGAAAGGCAGGTAGTGCAACTTTTCGGCGAAGGGTACAGTTACGAGGATATCACGCAAAAACTCAACAAAAGTTACAAAGCGGTGGACGGCGCATTGCAAAGAGCGCGCAAAAAACTGCTTATGTTTAAGGAGTGAAAATGAACTACGTTGCATTGTATCGAAAGTACCGTCCGCAAATTTTTGACGACGTCATCGGGCAGGATCACATTGTGGGTACCCTTCGCAATCAGATTTTGAAGGACAAAATTTCCCACGCCTATCTTTTCACAGGTACACGTGGTACGGGAAAAACCACAACTGCCAAAATTTTTGCCCGTGCAGTCAACTGTCCGCACGCCAAGGAGCACAACGGCAATCCCTGCGGTAAGTGCGATGTCTGCAAGGCTTTGCAGCAACCCAACGTCGACGTAATAGAAATGGACGCCGCCAGCAACAACGGCGTGGACTACGCCAGGGACATCAGAGAAAAGGTGCAGTATCCGCCCGTCAACGGCAGATACAAGGTGTACATCATCGACGAAGTGCACATGCTTTCGGTAAGCGCATTCAACGCTTTGTTGAAGACGTTGGAAGAACCGCCGCAACACGCTTTGTTTATTCTTTGCACCACGGAAGTACACAAAATTCCCGCAACGATTCTTTCCCGTTGCATGCGTTTCGATTTCAGGCTGGTGTCTTTGCCGAAACTTGCGCAACTGGTGCAAGACATCTACGACAAAGAGGGCAAAACCTACGAAAAGGACGCCCTTTACGCCATTGCCCGTGCAGGCGAAGGCAGCGTAAGAGATTGTGTTTCCATTGCCGACAGATGCATGTCCGTTTCCGACGGAAAACTCACCTACCGTGACGTAATGTCGGTGTTGGGCGTGTCTTCCAAAGAGGGTATTGCCAATCTCGCCGATGCGGTGATTGCCAACGATGCAGGGGAAATTTTGACGGACATTGACAAACTCGTCAAAGAGGGCAAAGACGTTGCCCGTCTTTCCAAAGATTTGGCTGTGTATTTCAGAGATATTCTCACCGTCAAACTGTGCAAAAATCCACGTGAAATTCTGGCGTTGCCCGACGACGAACTTGAAAGGTTGGAAAAACAGGCGCAGGGGGTATCCGACAAGAAACTGCTGTACGCAATAGACGTTTTGACGGGGCTGGAAAGCAGTTTGCGATACGCTCTTTCGCCACGAATGCTGTTGGAGTCGGCCACGCTGAAAATCGGGTCAAGCACAGGCGAAGTGGACGTGGAAGGGTTGGACAGACGTGTTACACGTCTGGAACAGCAACCGCACAACGCAAAAACTTCCGCAAGATACGTGGTGGACAAAACAAATGCGCAGTCGGTGTGGCTGGGCGTGAAGTACGCCTTGGAGGAAAGCGACAATCCTCTTTTGTTGGGCGTGTGGCGTGACGTCAAGGTGGAAATGCATGAAGACAAGTTTGTGGTACTGTGCAGCAAGGGTGCCTATCTGTTGATAGACACCCAGTACCGTGCAACATTGCTTAACGAAATAAAACCCTTCTGCAACAAACCTGTGGAGTTTGTGGAGGTGAAGGAAACTTCCGAAACGGAAGTGGACAAACAGTTGAAAGCCCTTGGCGACAACGTGAGATTTGAAAATAACATCAAAAAATAATTTTGGGGGTAAATATGGGAAACAAATACGGATACAACGGAGCAGGTGGCGGAAAAAACGTCGGCGGTTTTGGCGGAGGAAACATGCAAAGCCTTATGAAACAGGCTCAGCAAATGCAGCAAAAGTTGCAGGAAGCACAGGCGGAATTGGAAGAATTGCAAGTTACCGGCAGTGCGTCAGGCGGAATGGTAGAGGCAACGGTAAACGGCAAAAAAACCGTTTTGGCAGTAAAAATCAAGCCTGAAGCATGCGATCCGGACGACGTGGAAATGCTGGAAGACTTGGTTCTTGCCGCAATAAACGATGCCTATCAAAAGGCGCAGGTCAAGGAAGACGAACTCATGGCGCCGTTTGCAGCCATGAAAGGACTGTTGTGATATGGCAGGATACATCGAGCCCATCGAAAAACTGATAAGACAGTTTACAAAACTCCCCGGCGTGGGGGCAAAAACTGCGCAAAGATACGCTTTGACGGTACTTTCCATGACGGAGGAGGAGGCAAAAGCCTTTGCGACAGCCGTCGTGGAAGCCAAAACCAACGTCAAGGTGTGTTCCGTCTGCGGAAACTACACCGACGAAGATCCCTGCCACATCTGCAAAACAAGGGACAGTTCGGTGATTTGCGTAGTGCAGGAAGCCAAAGACGTGCTGGCAATAGAACGTCTGGGCGAGTACCGTGGCGTGTACCACGTTTTGGGCGGAGTACTCAACCCGCTGCGTGGCGTGGGACGTGACGACATACGTCTGGCGCAGTTGTTTCAACGTTTGACTGGGGACGTTAAAGAGGTCATTTTGGCAACGGACACTTCCGCCGAAGGGGAAGCCACTGCAACCTACATTGCCCGCTACGTCAAACAGTACGGCGTCAAAGTTACACGTCTTGCGCAGGGCATATCCGTCGGAAGCGAATTGCAGTACGCCGACGAAGTTACCCTTTCAAGAGCCTTTTCCAACAGAAAGGAAGTGTAGTCTAGTCAGCCACGCTACGGCAGAAATGTTGTGCGCCGTGGCGTTGGAATTTTCCGGTTATTTGTGCGATGCCATGTTGAGAAAACAAATTTTGCAACAGGGCTTTTGAAGCGGCAACCGACGTGTTTTTTGTGAAAACAGTCTTGCGGTGAAAATTTCTTACGTAACAATCTGACACAAATTTTTGGTAACGGTAGTTAAAATTCGGTATTTTTTATTGTCAAAAAATACACTTGGAGTACGAAAATGCGTTTGGACAAGTTTTTGAAAGTATCCAGAATACTCAAACGTCGCACCGTTGCGCAGGAAGCGTGCGACGGCGGTAAGGTGGATGTAAACGGCAGAGCGGCAAAACCGGGCTGTCAACTTAAAGTGGGCGACGTTGTGTGCGTTCACTTTGCAGGAGGAAGTTTGTCTTTCAGGGTGAAGGCAATAAAGGAAACTGTAAAAAAGGATGAAGCCTCGGAAATGTACGAGATAATACTGCCACAATGAAAAGCGTAATAATAGTTGCCGGTGGAGCGTCAAAGCGTTTCGGCAAAAACAAACTGAAAGAAGAAATTTTCGACAAAAGCGTTTTACAGCACAGTGTGGACGCTTTTTTGGGCATTGCCGACGAAATAATCGTGGTGGGCAAGTACTCCGTTTGCGGGGCAAAGTGCGTAAAGGCCGGTTCAACACGCAACAAATCGGTGCGCAACGGCGTGAAAGCCGTTTCTCCTCAATGCACGCTTTTGGCTATTCACGACGGGGCACGTCCCTTTGTTTCCCGCAGTCTGGTGCAAAAACTGTTTGACGAGGCGCAAAAGTTCGGAAGTGCAGTGCCTTGTCTTCCCGTTACCGACACGCTTTGGGAAAACACCGACGGCGTTGCCCAAAGGCGTGAGAGAAACAACTTTTTCACTGTGCAAACGCCGCAGGTTTTTCATTACGAAAAATTGGTGTGCGCTCTTCAAAACTTTCCCAAAGATTTTCCCGACGAAAGCACGCTGTTTTCGCAGGCGTACGGCGAAGTGCATTTTGTCGAGGGGGAACGAAGCAACCGAAAACTGACCGTGGCGCAGGATTTGCCCGTGTACAGGGTAGGAAACGGCTTTGACGTGCATGCCTTTGGCGAAGGCAACGGTTTTGTGTTGGGAGGAGTGCACATTCCTTTCGACAAAAAATTGCTGGGACATTCCGATGCCGACGTGCTGTGTCACGCAATTTGCGATGCCGTGCTTTCCGCATCGGGCAACAAGGATATCGGCTGGCAGTTTCCCGACACCGACGACGCCTATCTCGGCGCCGACAGCATGAAACTGTTGGAACAATGCGTTGCTTTGGCGGAAAAATCGGATTTCTGCGTGGAAAACGTATCCACCGTAGTAATTTGTCAACGCCCGAAAATTGCCCCCTATCTGGACGAAATGGCGCAAAAACTTGCAACGGTATTGAAAATTGCGTCATCATGTGTGAACATTTCTGCCACAACCACGGAAAAACTCGGTGCGCTTGGCAACGGCGACGGCATTGCCTGTCAGGCAACGGTCTTGCTGTCGCAAAAATTGTGAGCGCAATAATCTAGCATTAAACTTTGTTTTGTAACGATGGGCAATTCCGATGTTTTTTGTTGTCGGTACGCCTGTTTCGTCATTGTGAAACGGCGCATTTGTGGCAAAGACGTACAGACGAGCAGACTTTTGCAGAAAATTTTTTAATTTGTCTGCGACGTCACTCTTTCAGGCGTTGCGTAAAATGTTCAAGGGGTGTGCAGTTTTCGTGAATACTTTTCGCAAACCGTCAAGACATTTGTTTTTTTGACGATAAAGTCCTTTGAGTGATGCGCAAGGTGTTTTTGTGCAAAATTGCTTGTAACAATGGGTTTGTTTAAGGTGGCGCAAAGAAGATTTGAAATCCTGACTGGCAGGCAGTAAATTTTTTTCGGAAACAGAAATTTGTTTTGACACAAAGTTGACTTTCAACATTCAAATTTGCAACAGGTATTGACAAACACTGCAAAATTGTGTATTATCTATAAACAACACAAGGGGGTATTCTATGAACATCTGGCACGACATTGCAAGAGATCGCATCAAGGAAGACGACTTTTACGCAGTTGTGGAAATCACCAAGGGAAGCAAGATGAAGTACGAACTGGACAAGGAAACAGGCTTGCTTGTTTTGGACAGAATACTGTACACATCCACACACTATCCCGCCAACTACGGACTTATTCCACGCACGCTTGCGGGAGACGGCGACCCGATGGACGTGCTTATTTTGTCCTCCGAGCCTCTTTTGCCGTTGTCTTTGGTGAGATGCTATCCAATCGGCGTCATTGTCATGAACGACAACGGTTCCACCGACGAAAAAATCATCGCCATTCCCTTTTCCGACCCCACCTACAACAACTACAAATCGATACGTGATTTGCCCTCGCACATATTTGAAGAAATGCAGCACTTTTTCCGTGTGTACAAGGAATTGGAAAACAAACCCACCTCCGTTTCGGAAACTTTCGATGTGGACGTGGCAGTGAAAATAGTGCAAAAGTCTATTGATGAATACATCGAAAAAATTCTTTCCAAAAGATAAAAAAAGCAACCTTTTCAGGTTGCTTTTTTTGTAAAAGCGGTAATGCGTCGGGAAATGTAATTAAACGCATTGGTACATTTGTTTTATTGTAGACAGTGGTGGTAACGTAACCGTTTTTGCGTTGCTATGTACAAAAACGTTGGGGACACGCAGAGAATGCCAAACTGTGTCTTTTGATAAGTATCAGTTGTACAGGACGGCAATAAACCGTTGTAGCGGTTTCACGCTAGGGTAATGCGTCAAAAAATGTAAAACGCATTTGTACATTTGTTTTATTGTAGACAGTGGTGGTAACGTAACTGTTTTGCTTTTATATAGGCAAAAACGTTTGCAAACACTCAGTAAAATGTCTAACTGTGTATTGACTATTTTTGGAAGTTTCCGCAACTTGTAAATGCTTGCAGTACATGTAAAACACGTAATTTTTTTGCCGTCAGTGCAAAAGCATTTTTTGGCTGTGTGCAATCTTGCAACACGTGGGCAATTGTTTGTTGTAGAATAATTTCTCAAACGTATTGCAATAGGTTCGGACGAAATTCACATTGTCGTAGGATACATTGCAATTCAGTGTTTGAAGCAGAGTAAAACAAAACGGTACATTTATTTTCACAATAATGTACCGTATCGTTGCAAATTGAAAGCATTGTGCTTTTCACTTCACATTGATCCTTTGTTTTTGTTTGTTTTGCGTTTTTTGACCTTGTATTGAGTGGCGCTTTCCGCAGTAAAATTTTCCTTTGTTTGCGTTGCGGAATAATTTTCCTGCACGTCGCTTTGCGTATTTTCTGAAACCGCCTGTCGTTTGTTAATGACGGTAGGAAGTATTTCTATCAGCACAACGGCAGCCAGCACAAACAGTCCTCCCACGCAAATTTGCCACGTAAGGGCTTCACGGCCGGCAATTACCGAACACACTGCGCCAATGGGCGATTCGCATCCGATGATAATGGAAGTTTCCGTCGGGGAAAGTTTGCTTTGTGCAAAGGTCTGCGAAAAGTAGGCAAATGCCGTTCCCAAAAGAGAAACTATTGCCAGCAACCACCAGCATTTTTCCCACTGAACCGTTTGAAAATCGGCGTAATTACCGCTTTCAAATGTCAGCGACGACACAATAAACAGCAACGCACACACTACAATTTGCACCACGGTAAGGGAAGAAGAGTCAGCACGGTTGTTTTTGAGGGCACTGTCTATCCACACAATTTGTGCGGCAAAAAATAAAGAACCGCCAAGTGTAAGCATGTTGCCAAGTACTACGTTGTCGCCTTTGGCGGGAGATTCTACGTTGATGTTGAGTATTGCCAACCCTGCAAGGGCAACGATAACGCCCAAAACAACTAACAGCGAAGGACGTTTTTTCAAAAAAATCCATGCAATAAAAGGCACGTACAAAACGTACGAAGCAGTGAAGAAACCACAGGATGCAGGGGTGGTGTACTTCAACCCCACAAGTTGAAGAGCAAATCCGCCAAACAACATTGCTCCTCCCACGACGCCGTAAAGTATCGTGTTTTTGGTAAGTTTGACTTTTCGGCAGAAAATAATTGCAACAATCACCGCAGCAACGGAAAAGCGCAGTGCGTTGAGCGTTATCGGAAGGTCGTTGAAGCCGTTTTGCAAAAGCAAATCGCTGAACAAAAAGCCTACTCCCCAAACCAGCGCCGTAAAGGAAAGCATCACCAATGCCAAAATATGCTGTTGTCTTTCTTTGTTTGCCATAAATATTCTTTCCGTATGTAAAAATTGCCCTATAAATAAAAATCGACAAACTAAAATATTAGTCTGTCGTTTACTCAAAAAGGCGAATGGACACGGGATTTCTCCCACATTTCCTTTCTTATTTCATTGACTATATTATATTGTAAACGACGTGTTTTGTCAACCTTATGTGCCAATCTTTTGCCTGAAAGCACACAAATTGCCTGTTTTTGGAAAATTTTTGCCGTTATAAATCTGTTTTTTGCCGTAATTTGCCTGTTGCGAACCTGTCAAACAAAAGCGGCGTTCGCTTTTCGTGAAAAATTTGCCGTTGCTATTTCAATATTGTTTGTATATAATGCTGTGCAGAGGAGGAACGGCAATGCTTTGGTACGAGATAGCTTTTCTGATAGTTTACGCCTGCCTTACAGTTGCGCTCATTACCATGAAAGCACTTAACATGGGAAACCGCAAACGTGGCGTCGTCAAGACAATCACGGCGGTGTCTTTTGCCGTTGCCGGTTTGTTGGGATGTATCAAAACGGGCGGAGGCAATTTCGTCATTGCCTGTATAGGTCTGTTTTTCGCCGCCATCGGTGATGTTTTGCTTATTTTCATGGACGACAGACGGTGGTTTGTCGGCGGAGTGTTGAGTTTCAGCATGGCAAGCCTGGTTCTCTCGGTGTTTTCCGTCGTACAGTACGGGTTTGTCTGGTGGTCGGTAATAGTTTTTGCAGTTTTCGCAGTGGCAAACGTGCTTTGCCAAAAATTCAACGTCTATTCCTTTGGAAGAAACGTGGTGTATCTCAATATCTACACAGTGCTTGTCGCCGTGTGCGGTTCGCTTGGACTTACCTTGATTTTTCAGGGGACGGCGCAACTGCCAACTTTTTTGTTTGGTCTGGGCTGTTTTATGTACTACGTCAGCGACATATTTTTGGGACTGTATCTTTTCAAATTCCGCAACAGAATCGTGGACGCAATAAATTCCCTTTTGTATTTCCCGGGTATGGTACTCATCGCATTCAGCATGATTGTGTAAATGTTAAGCAATGTGCATATGTTTTTGCAAACGGTGTAACGTTTTTGGTACGTTACCCGTTTTTTTGCAGTGTAGCGGAAGTCGTTCCTGTGTGCCTGCAAATGTCTGTGCCTGTCTTGAATGTCGGCAAAACGCCGAACAAGCATTTCTCCGTAAGCGTTGACGTATCCTAACTTTCGGCTTTGATGATTCAATGATTGTTGTTCAACTGCTTGTTACCGTGCGTGCGGCGGCTCGTCAAATTCATGCGTTTGCAACGTGTAATTTGCACGTTTCAGACTGTTGTTTTTTTGTAGAACATTTGCAACGTTTGCAAAGTAATGTTTTGTTTGGACGTTTGCCGTTGCAAATTTCAAAGGGGCTGCCGCAACGGCAACCCCCGTTTATCTTTAGTTATGTACAAGGTCGGGTGGAGTTATTTGCATCCGCCGCCGAAGGAAATTCCTCCGCAGCAAACCAAAAGCGCCACCATGAGAAGCAGGCAGGTGGGGTTGACGTTGAGATTGAAATTTTTCATCTTACCGCCGCAGCAGCACAAAAACAGGATAATGAGCAAAATCCATGTGCAGTTGCATCCGCCAAGGCATCCGCCGCCGTTTTCGCCGTATCCGCATCCGCCGTCGTTAAACATTCCGTTGAACATATTTTACCTCCGTTTGCCGAACAATCGGCTTTGTATTGACTGTAAAGTCTACTTCACAATATGGATTTTCACAAAAAAGTGTTACTTTGACGCAGGTGTTTTTTCTCACTGTGCTTAACTTCCCGTGAAAATTTTGTTTTGCATTTATTTGTATGCAGGCAAAAGTGTCTTTGACACGGAAACCTTTACTTTTTCGTTGACATTGGCTCAATGTTACAGTATCATTACAGTTGTATGATTAAACTTTCCGACAACTTCACCTACAAAAAACTGTTGCGTTTTGCAACGGCTCCCATTTTAATGATGATTTGCATTTCCGTCTATTCCGTTGTAGACGGGCTTTTTGTATCCAATTTTGTGGGAAAAGACGCCTTCACGGCAATCAATCTGGTGTTTCCGTACATAATGGTGCTGGGCGCTGTCGGGTTTATGTTTGGTGCTGGCGGTTCCGCCATTGTTTCCAAAACCATCGGCGAGGGGAAAAACCAACTTGCCAAAAGTTACTTTTCCTTGGTAACTCTTGTCGCCGTGCTGTCCGGCATTGTTTTTGCCGTGGCGGGCATTTTGCTTTTGCAACCCGTTTCCGTGTGGATGGGTGCCGAAGGAGAGGTGTTGCCTTTGTGCAAAACCTACGGCACGATAATTTTGTGCGCTTTGCCCTTTTTCGTGTTGCAAAACATGTATCAGAGTTTTTTCGCCACAGCGCAAAAACCACGTTTGGGCTTTGTTGTAACGGTGGCAAGCGGTGTAACAAACATACTGTTGGACGCTTTGTTTGTTGTAGGTTTGAAGTGGGGTATTGCAGGAGCTGCGGTAGGCACGGCAATGAGTCAGTTTGTAGGAGGAGTTGTTCCCACAATCTACTTTTTTTTCAAAAACAAAAGTTTGCTTAACTTTTGTCCTTTCCGCTGGAACGGACGTCTGTTGCTTAAAGTTTGCACAAACGGCTCGTCGGAACTGTTGGGCAACATTGCCATGTCGTTGGTGGCAATGCTGTACAACAAGCAACTTATGCGGTTGGTGGGGGACAGTGCCGTGGACGCCTACGGCGTTATGCAGTACGTTCAGTTTGTGTTTGTAGCCGTGTTCATCGGCTACTGTCTTGCCGTAACGCCCGTTGTCGGTTTCAACTTCGGCGCACAAAACAGGCGAGAATTGCAAAACGTCTTTTCCAAGTCGTTGGTTATCATTGCCGTAACGGCGGTTGCAATGGTAGGTTCGTGTTTTGCGCTTGCCGACGTAATTTCCCACCTTTTTGTCGGGTACGACTCGGAAATGCACGCAATGACGGTGCACGGCATGTATCTGTACTGCATTTGTTTTGCCTTTGTGGGATTCAACATGTTCGGTTCAAGTTTCTTCACTGCGCTCAACAACGGACTTATTTCGGCAATTTTGTCCTTCGGCCGCACGCTGGTGTTTCAGGTGGCGTGCATCTACATTTTGCCTTTGTGGTGGGGGCTGGACGGCATCTGGCTTTCCACCGTGGTGGCGGAATTTTTGTCCCTGGTGCTTACAGTTACAATGTTTCTGACAAACAACAGACGTTACGGTTATTTGCCCTCTAAAAACAAAAAATCCGCCGTCTGACATTTTTTCGCTGTTGCGCAACAAGTTTTTTTGTTGTATAATTTACCCATGGAAAAATTTTCGGGGTTTGCCCCCTTGTACGACAACAACAGCAAAATACTTGTTTTGGGCAGTTTCCCAAGTGTCAAATCCCGTCAACAGGGTTTTTACTACGGAAACAAGCAAAACAGATTTTGGAAAACGCTTTGCAAGGCGTTTGGCGTAGACACGGTGCAAACGGTGGAAGAAAAAAGGCAACTGTGTCTTTCGCACGGCGTGGCGTTGTGGGACGTTGTGGACAGTTGCACCGTCAAAGGCTCAATGGACAGCGACTTGCGCAACGTTTCTTTGGTGGATTTGTCTGTTTTCGACGGCGTTCCGCTGAAAAAGATTCTTTGCAACGGGCAAACGTCGTACAAGTTGACGATGTCCTGCTACAAGGGAAGCGTACCCGTGGTAAAAATGCCCAGCACAAGCCCCGCCAACGTCAGGTTTGACGAACAGGTGTGGCTTCAACAACTGAAAGAGGAATGATTATGTCAAGTAGCAAAAACGAATTTATTGAAATTTACACACAAAACATACGCCGTGAAGGCAGTGAGAAATTGTTGGAATATCTTGAAAACAGCGACTTCTTTTCTGCACCTGCTTCGGCAAAGTTTCACATGGCGGAGGAAGGAGGGCTGTGCAAACATTCCCTCAACGTGTATCATCGCCTTGTAAAGACGATAAAGGCGGAGTACGGCGACGATTATCGCAAGGTATTCAGCGACGAAACGCTGGCGATTGTCGGTTTGCTTCACGATTTGTGCAAAGTTAATTTTTACACAATAGAACATCGCAACGTCAAGGAAGACAACACATGGGTAAAAAAACCGTTTTTCAAGGTGGAGGAGCGTTTTCCCTTCGGACACGGCGAAAAGTCGGTATTCATAATTTTGCAGTACATAAGACTTACTGCGGAAGAAGCAATAGCCATCAACTGGCACATGGGCGGATTTGACGACAGAGTGCGTGGCGGAAGTTTTGCCGTAAGCGAAGCGTACGGAAAGTACAAACTTGCCGTGTACATGCACGTTGCCGATTTGCTTTCCACCTACATCGACGAAGAAAGAGGTTTGAAACTGTAAAGGAAAAAGGATATGAACAGACTTTTGGAAAGATTTTTGAGATATGTTAAGATAGATACCGAATCTGTCCCCGACGTGCAGCGTTATCCCAGCAGTGAAAAGCAGAAAAATCTGCTTGCGTTGCTTCGTGACGAACTTGTACAGATGGGCATTTCCGCCACGATGGATGAAAAATACGGCTACGTGTACGCTACCATACCCAAAAACGTCAAGGGCAACTACAAGTTGGGATTCATCGCCCACGTTGACACATCCAGCGCCGTCAGCGGAAAGGACGTCAAACCCATTGTTACAGCCGACTACGACGGACAGGACATTACGCTTGCCGAGGGCAGAAGGCTTTCCCCTGCGGAGTTTGGCAGTTTGCTTAAACACGTAGGCAAAACAATCATTTCTTCCGACGGAACAACGCTGTTGGGTGCCGACGACAAGGCGGGCGTGGCTGTAATAATGGAACTTGCCAACATTCTTGCGGAAAACCCGTCCGTTGCTCACGGCGAAGTGAAAATTGCCTTCACTCCCGACGAGGAAGTGGGGCGTGGCACCGACTTTTTCGACATCGGACGTTTCGGTGTGGACGGAGCGTACACCGTTGACGGAGGCGGTTTGGGCGAATTGGAATACGAAAATTTCAACGCAGCATCGGCAAAAGTTTCGGTGCGTGGAAAGAGCGTGCATCCCGGCTCGGCAAAAGGCGTGATGGTCAATGCCAACCTCGTGCTTATGGAATTGCAGTCAATGCTTCCCGTATTTGAAAACCCCATGTACACCGAAGGTTACGAAGGCTTTTTCCATCTGGACAGCATGCACGGCGAGTGCGATTGCGCCACTGCAAATTACATAATAAGAGATCACGACAGGGAAAAGTTCCAACGCAAAAAGCAACTTTTTGCCGACGTTGTGGATTTCCTCAACAAAAAGTACGGCGAAGGAACGGTAACTGCGGAAATTACCGACAGTTACTACAACATGAAAGAGAAAATACTGCCTCACATTCATCTGGTGGAAAATGCCTGCCGTGCAATGGAAAAAGCAGGCGTAACGCCTGTTGTGTGTCCCATACGTGGCGGCACGGACGGCGCACGTCTTTCCTACGAAGGTCTGCCCTGTCCCAACCTGTTCACGGGAGGATACAACTTCCATGGCAGATACGAGTACATTCCGCTGGAAGACATGCAAAAGGCGTTGGATGTGGCGCTTAATCTCGTTGATATCTACAAGGACAGATAAACTACCCCGAAATTACAAAAAGGACGGCAAATTTGCCGTCCTTTTTTTTGTCAAAAATTGCTTTGCGTACAAAAATTTTACATACGGTTCAACTTTTTTAAGTCAAACGGTTTACGGAACAAAACCGCATGGGTAAAACACGCCCAAATCCAGCGTTACAAATTCGCCGGGCATAAAAGCCTGTTCGTTTGTGGCGTTTTTTACGTCGGAAAATTTTTTCCGCTTTCCAATCTCGGTTTTTCATCTGCCCACCGTGGTGTTGTCTCTGTTGCGTTCACGCAGTTCTTCCACGGGGTGTTCCGCCGTCTGGAAGCGGTAGTCTTTGCCGTTGTCGGCAATGTATTTGCGAATTATGTTGTGGCTTGCCACGTCGCTGTCCTTGCCGTTTACTTCCCTTTGGTAGTCGAAAAACTTTGCTTCCGCAGGCAAATCGCCCACTTCGGAATAGTCTTCCCCTCTTGCAGTGTAGTTTACCGTTTCTTTAAGCACCTTGCGGATGTAGTCTATGTTGGAGCGGAAAGCCAACAGTTCGGGAAAGTCGCCGTTGGGAATAACCTGTTGCCACACCTTGTTTTCATGCTTTTGCAACAATTCCGCAGCCACATGCAGGTGTTGCAACTCGTCGTTGAAATGTTCCTCCCACACCTTTTTGACATATCTGTCCGTTTCGTCCTGCCACAGCGAGTAGTACAGGTAACATTCCGTGTATTCGTGCATGAGCAGGTCTTCCAACCACGTGGAAGTGGTGTCTTTCAAACCTCCGTACAGCGTTACGTGCTGTTCCTCTATCATGCCTATTTCCGTGTAAAGTTGTCTGCCGAGTTTGTTTTGGTAAAACGCCGCCTGATTCATGTAGTAGTTCATCGTTTGCTGTTCGGCAGCGGTAAGAATGTTGATGTCCAGTTTGGTGAGGCTGGAAGCCTTTTTGTAGTTTGTAAAACGTTTCACGTCGTCCGTGGGGAAACGGTGTTCGGAAATGGTGGGACGTCCCGGCATAAGTTCGGTGTAGCCTCCCACAAGTTTTTCCGCTATTATGCCCTTGTCCATTTCCAAAAGGTCGGCGTATCTGTACAGGTGGTCAAAGTCTTCCAACAGGGCAAAGTCCATGGCTTGCTTGACGTATCTGTCCGATTCACGTTGGGCAAAAATGGCGGTGAGGTCCACGGCAAGTTGCTCGTAACCTATGGTGTGTTCCAAAATACCCTCACCTATGGGTTTGAGGGATGCAATACGTTTTTGTTGCTGCTGTTCTTTGCGACGCAACGTGGCAAGGTCTCTGCGAAGGTCGTTGTCCCTTTCGTGGCGGTGAAATTGGTGTGAAAACCACACTGCTTCGTATTCCGCACCGTTGGCAAGAATAATTCTCACCCTTGTGTAGGGGTCGACGTCAAACTTGTTGTAAGGTTTAAGCGCCATGTTGTTCCAACCGTAAAAGTCTTCCGCCGTTTTAATGGGTTTTTCGACAAAAGGATTCATACTCATTGAAAAATTCTCCTTGTATATTGATGTAGAAATTGTTTCCAACACCCGTCCTGCTTATACCCGTAAAAAAGTTTGCGGTGGCGGAATACTATTTGTGCAATAGTTTGAATTTGAAAAAACAGTTGCAGATTTTCTCGGAAAAGCGGTGCATTTTTCCCGATTGCCCGTCATATTGTAATGTGTAATGGGACAAGTAGGCGTTTCATAGAATGTGTGAAACAGTTTGTCCACACTTGTGCCGGAAAAAGTGGATAACTTTGTGGATAAGTGCATAACTTTGCACTTTTTAATGCGAAAAAGGTCGAATTTTGCGTATAATGCTATCTAAATGCAATGTAAATATCAGTTTTTGAAGATACTTTTTCACACATAGTAAGCCGTTTGCACAGGCAGACTGAAACGTTTAAGTCAAAAAGCGTGCGTAACGTTGCAAAAACCGTTTCGGCAGTGGGGAAGGACAGATTGCAATTTCAATCAGGTCAAGGGGGAAAACATGATTGTAGTGTTGAAAGGAAGAAAAATAGTGGCGGTGCTTGCCGTGCTTATTGTGCTGCAACTTGCCCTGACAACCTTTTTGTGTACGGATATGTTCAGCGAAAAAACTTCCGTGGTGGATTTCACCGTGGTGATAGACGCCGGCCACGGCGGAATGGACGGCGGAGTGGTGTCGGCAACGGGCGTGAGAGAATCGGACCTCAACTTGCAGTATGCCAAAACGTTGGGGGAACTTTTTCGGCGCAGCGGTTTCAACGTGGTGTACACACGCAAGACAAAGGACGGCTTGTACGGTTTGCCCACCAAAGGTTTCAAGTTGCGAGATATGAAAAAGCGACGGGAAATAATACTGCAAAGTCAGCCCAACTTGGTGATTAGCGTACACATGAACAAGTTTCCGCAGTCTTCACGAAGCGGTCCGCAGGTGTTTTTTCAAAAAGGAAGCGTCGAGGGGGAGAAACTTGCCGAAAGTCTGCAAACGGTATTCAACAATTTTACGGGAAACAAGCACGAGGCGTTATCGGGGGATTTTTACATCTGCAGGGAAAGTCCATGCACGGCGGTGCTTGTGGAATGCGGATTTTTCAGCAATGCCAACGACCTTGCGCAGTTGCAAACGGAAGAGTATCGCAACACGCTGTGCGCAAAAATGTTTGACGGCGTAATGCTGTACCTCTATTCGTTGGAGTAGCATCTCTCAAAACCTGCCGTGACAATCTTTTCTTTGTACAGAAAAACGAGCCTTTTTGTAAAAACAAAACAGTTGCTTTTCACGCAAATTAGCGGTATAATTTGTGTATTAAAAAAGGAGGATTTTTATCATGGCAAAGAAAAGTTCCGGTGGAATTTCCATCAACAAAGTGTCCTTTTGGCTGTTGCTTGTTGCTGCGGTAGTCTATTTGGTAAACATGATTTTGCACCTTGTAGGTATCGGTTCCACAATTGTCAACTGGATTGGAGCAGCGGCAGCCGCCCTTATGATTTGCGTTGTCGCAGTGCTTGCATGGAAATATGTTCGCAATAAGCAAACGGTGTGGAAATTTTTGTACTTTGTAATTTTGCTTGTTGCATTGGTCGGTTTGGTACTTCCCAACATTGTGTAAGTAAAATGGTGGAAAAAGTAACGGGCTACCTGGACAAACTCGGCATTTCCTACACTCTTTTGAGGCATCCTGCCGTAGTAACGACGGAGGAATCCCGCAATATCGTGCATGTAGACAACTGTATGTCCTGCAAGAGTCTGTACGTCAAAGACAAAAAAAGCGACAACTACTACCTTGTGGTGCTTCCCTTTGACAAAAGGGCGGATATGCGAAAACTCGCTGCCTATGTGGGGTGCGCCAAGTTTGAATTTGCCACCGAAGAGGTGCTTCTTAGGCACTTGCAGGTGCACAGGGGAAGCGTTTCTCCCTTTGCCTACCTCAACGAAAGGGGCTACTCGGCAAAATTGCTCATCGACCAAGAGGTGTGGAACAGTTTTCAGGTGAAGTTTCACCCGTGTGACAACACAGCGACGGTGGTGCTTAAAACGGAAGATTTCAAAAAGTTTCTGAAAAGCATCGGCAAGGAAACAATCGTGGTGCAGTAAAGTTGTTTGTCGAAATTTGTAAAGGCTATTGAATTTCATCGTTAAAAAGGGTATAATAATTGTAGAATCTTTTTGGGGAGGAAAAACAATGGCAAAAGCAAAAAACGACTACTTCGGATTAGGTTACATTCTCAGTCTTATTCTTTGCATCATTCCCGTTACAAACTTGGTTTGTAGCGTGATTACCAGAATTATGGAAGGTAAAATTCTTGCTGCGATTTTGCGTATCGTACTTGGATGGAACATCATTTGGATTGCGGACATCTTCTCCATGATTTTCAGAAGAAGAATAATCCGTGTAATCAATCTGTAACATCGTCAATAAAAAAGTCCCGTTGTAAAGCGGGACTTTTTGTTTTGTTTGCGACGGTTTTGTTGCGAAATCTGCCGTGAAACTGCACCGTTGCAATTTGCGAAAAATTTTTGCCAACCTCTTGGGCTGTTGTCATCGTTTTCGTGCGGTGTTGTTGCATTAGTTTTGAAACTACCGTTTTTGCGGTAACGCAAGTAAAAGGTGTGCGTTTCCGACAGTGCTACATTGTTGCAACGTGTGTCATTTCACCTTTATGCACGTCAATTTGCTGAAAAAAAGTCCCATTAGCATGCGGGACTTTTTGTTTCTGTTTTCCTGTTTTTTGGTCGTGGCAAAGTGCAAAAGTTTCAGCCTTGCAATCCGTTTGCCTGACGCACCATATTTTCAATTACAACGTCGTAAATTTCACCAAGACTTGCGCAGTACTCCAACACCTTCCAGGGTGTGTTGGTGTGAAAGTGCAGTTTGACGAGTTCGTCGTCGCCAACAACAAGCAAACAATCCCCTTCGATGTTTTCCGTGATGTACTTTTTAATTTTTCCGTCGTCCAGATTTTTGCCTTCCAGCAAAAGTTGCGTGTCAAATGTGTAATCCATGATTTCCTCCTATTGTTTGGTGATTTCCACAAGTTCGTAGTGCGAACTTCCCAATCCGATTTTTTCTCCCTGAGAAATCTGACTGCGCCAGTCGGTGTTGGGGTGAGATTTGCAGAAACAGTCGTCAGAGTGGTGGTGGCTTTCGCCTGCGGCGCTGTTTCCGATGATGGGCTGTTTAAGGCACATATCCGCAGCGGCAATGTCTACGGCAACGGGGTCGAAACTGCACATCATTCCCACGTTGGGAATAATTGCTGCGTCGTTTTCGCCGTGGCAGTCGCAGTTGGGGGAAACGTCCATAATGACATTGATGTGGAAAGAGGGCTTGTCCTTCACAACGGCAAAGGCGTATTCTGCAATTTTTTTGTTGAGAATTTCCTCTTCGTTGCCGTCCAAAAAGTGTATTGTCTTTTGCGGACAAACGCCCACGCAACGTCCGCAACCCACGCACACCGAGTGGTTTACGTGCGCTTTGCCGTCGGTAACTTTAACTGCCGAGTAGGCGCACTGAGTGGTGCAAAGGCCGCAACCTATGCAGTTTTCGGGGTCTACCTGCGGACGGCTTCCCGAGTGCTGGTCTCTTTTGCCTGCTATGCTTGCGCCGCCCATTCCGAGGTTTTTAAGACAGCCTCCGAAGCCTGCCATTTCGTGTCCCTTGAAGTGGGACAGGGAAATTATCACGTCGGCGTCACGCAAGGCTCTGCCTATGTAGGCATTTTGCACAAGTTCGCCGTCGATGGGAACAACAACTTCGTCGTCCCCCTTTATTCCGTCGCCGATGACGACGTAGCAACCTGTTGTTGCGCTGTTGAAACCGTCAATTTCCGCAGCGTGCAGGTGGTCCAATCCGTTGTGGCGCATGCCCGTGTACATGGTGTTGCAATCGCACAAAAAGGGACGTCCTCCCAATTCCTTCACAACTTCGGCAACGGCAGCGGGAAATTGCGGACGTAAATAGGCGATATTTCCAGGTTCGCCAAAATGCATCTTGATTGCCACAAACTTGTCTTTAAGGTCAAGTTTTTCAATCCCCGCCTCACGGATGAGGTTTTTTAGTTTTTGCGGAAGATTCAATCCTCCCGCTACGGTACGCATATTACAAAAGTAAACTTTGGAACTCATTTTCCACCTCTAATCATATTGCATTGTAGCGGAAAAATGCGCTTTTGTCAACACAACGTTCAACTTCTGCGTTATGTGTTGTTGCACCGTCTGAAAACTGCGCCGAACAGCAGTAAAATCTTAATTGCCCCAAGCGTGCCTTCTGTTTGCCTTTGAGCGATTGACGAAAAGTGTCTGAAAGGGCAGATGTTAGGTGTTGCCGTCTGGAAAAATTTTCGGCGTGTCGCATGGCAAAACTAGGTGTATGTTCGGCAAAACTTCATCAGTCTTTGATGTACTGCCTGAGTTTTTGCAATGCCCGTGTTTCTATGCGTGAAATGTAACTTCGGCTTATTCCCAATTTTTTTGCCGTTTGCAACTGCGTCAGAGGCACGGAATTTTCCTCTATTCCGTAGCGCATCAAAATAATTTTCTGTTCCCGTGGCGTCAGGCGTTCGTGAATACATTTAAGCAGATTCTGGCGCAGTATGGAAACTTCCGCCTGATGAAATACGCTGTCTTCTTTGATTGCCAGCACGTCGTACAGGGTGTATTCGTTGCCGTCGTTGTCCACGCCCAACGTGTTGTTGAGATACACGGTGTTTTGGTAGCGTTTGTTGGAACGCAGCGTCATCAGAATTTCGTTTTCTATGCATCTTGCCAGATAGGTGGCGAGAGTGGTGCCCTTTTCCGCCGAAAAACTTTCCACACCCTTTATCAGCCCTATGGAGCCGATGGAAATGAGGTCGTCAATGTCGTTTTTGCCGTACTTTTTGGCAATGTGCGCAACAAGACGTATGTTGTGACAAATAAGTTTGTCCCTTGCCGCCTTGCTTCCACGTTGCAGTTGTTTCAGACATTCCGCTTCCTCTTCGGGCGAAAGTGGCTTGGGGTAACTGCTGTTGGAAAAGTAGCCTGTAAAGAAAAACAGCCGTTTAAGTAAATCCAGAAGTGCAAACATATTTTCTCCCACGCTAACAGTGTATTCCAAGCAATGTTCCGCTATTGCACAGGGCTTGTTTCTTTTTGCGGTTTGCATGTTCTTCAAAAATGTCGTGTATCAATTTCTTTTGTACGTATTGATGTTTTCAGTACAAATCAAGCGTTTTTCCTTTGTGTAAAAAGCCGTTGCGATAAAAATTTACCATGTGCAGTTTTGTTTGCAATATCGTTGACGGAAGTTTTGCCTGCGTTTGCGACAGGCAGTTTGCATTACGTAAAATCAACGGCAATATTTCCGCAGTAACACAACAGACAGTGGAACAGGTAGTGGGGCAAACACGTTATGTTTCGTTTGGCGTGTTTCGGTGGCGTTGCGTATTGTTTGAAAAATTGAAGTTTTGCCGATGGTTTGTTGTCAGTTTACCTTTGGGAACGGAACCCGCCTTTGGTGTTTGCCGTGTTGGGTGCGACGTCAATTTCGGAACACGCATTTTTATTTGTCGCAACAGATAATCCCGCCCGCAAGCATTCGTATTTTTCGCAGTAACTGTTTGATTGTTTTAACGGATAATCCTGTCAGACAGCAGTCGTATTCTTCGCAGTAATGGTTTCTTTAATTTGTTTTAACAGATAATCCTCATAAAAACAGTCGTATTTTTCGCAGTAACTGTCTGATTGTTTTAACGGATAGCCCTGCCCGACAGTATCAGTGTTCTTTGCAGTCACGGTTTGTTTAATTTGTTTTAACAGGCAAATTTGCATTATTCATTGTAAAAAATCCGTTATCTTGCGTTTGCGTTACGTTTGGCTTATAATGTATGTTTTGTGGCAGTAAGAATTTTTGCACTGTATTGCCAATGCTTTGGCGTGGGAAGTTAAAATACTTGCCAAATAATAATTTATTTACTATAATAGGCAAATGAATTGTAACCTTTGTCCGAGAAATTGCGGTGTGCAAAGACCTGTTCAAAAGGGTTTTTGCGGTACGGGGGGAATTGTCCTTTCCCGTGTGGCCGCACACAATTGGGAAGAACCGTGCATATCCGGCACCCGTGGCAGTGGAACGGTTTTCTTTGCAGGGTGCAACCTCAAATGTAGGTTTTGTCAAAACTTTGACATTTCGGTGAGTACTCACGGCAAAGAGGTTTCGGCGGAGCGTCTTGCCGACGTTTTTTTGTATGTGCAGGAAACGGGGGTTGCCAATATCAATCTTGTTACGCCGTCGCATGTGGCGGACGGGGTGGCAAAAGCGTTGACGTTGGCAAAACCTTTCTTGAAAATACCCGTTGTGTACAACACTTCAAGTTACGAAAAGGTTTCTTCGCTGAAAATGCTGGAAGGACTTGTAGACGTGTACATGCCCGATTTGAAATTTTGCGATCCCGACGTTTCACGGTTGTTGTGCGGAGCAGGAGATTACTTTCGGGTGGCAACTTCCGCAATAACGGAAATGCGCCGTCAATGCCCCGACGACATTTTTGATGGTGAAGGTTACATGCAAAAAGGGCTGTTGCTTCGTCACCTTGTGTTACCTTCTTTCACGGAAGATTCCAAAAAGGTTTTGGACTGGGTGGCTGATTTTGACAAAAACACCTATGTCAGCCTTATGGCGCAGTACTTCCCCGCACGAAAGGACGACAAGGTGCCTCAACTCAACCGCCGTCTGTACCGTCACGAGTACGACAATGTGTTGCAATACTTTTTCAACGTAGGTTTGAAAAACGGTTTCATGCAGGATGCACAGTCGGCAACAGCCGACTACCTCCCCGCCTTTTCCGACAGCGACGTAAAAAACGTGTTAAGCGTCGTTCCGCATGTGTTTGAAGCGGGCGGTGTGTAATGGTTTTTTGCAACCGTATTAAAAAAAATGTACAAATTGTAAACCAAAAGGAAAAATTATGAAAAACAAATCGGTGTCTTTGTGGCAACTTTTCATCACATTTTTCAAGTTGGGAGCGTTTACCTTCGGTGGCGGTTACGCAATGATTGCCATTTTGGAAGAGGAACTCGTTTCCAAAAAGAAATGGATAACTTCGCAGGATATACTGGACATGATTGTCATTGCGGAATCCACCCCCGGCGTCATTGCCGTCAATACGGCGACTTCCGTAGGGTACAAAATGCGAGGGGTTTTCGGGGCGATAATTGCAACGCTCGGAGTTGTGCTTCCATCTTTCTGCATCATTTTCGCATTGTCTTTTGCAATAGAGGCGTTTCAGGAAAATGCCTGGTACAAAGCGGCGTTTGCCGGTATTCAGGCATGCGTGACAATTCTCATCGTCAACGCTTTCATAAAAATGGCAAAGCAGTTGGAAAAAGACGTGTTTTCCATTGTGCTGTTGATTGTGGCGTTTGGCATTGCCGCTTTTACGGAATTCAACGTGATTTTCATCATTTTGATTGGCGGTGTGTTGGGCGTTGTGTACTGCCTCATCAAGGAAAGCGTCAGCAAGAAAAAATCACTTGCCAATCAGGGCGAAACACAACTGACATTGCAAATGCCCGACGTTGACAGTGTAAACTCGGAAAACAATTGCATCAAAAACGTTTTCGACGGTGAAAACGACGCCACAACGGAACTTTGCGACACACAGCAAAAGCAAGATTCTCGAAAGGAGGACAAGTAATGGTATTTCTTACGCTCTTTTGGGAATATTTCAAAATAGGTCTGTTCACTATAGGCGGCGGTTACGCAATGCTACCCATGGTACAGCAGGTAATTGAAAAATACGGTTGGCTCACACGCAAAGAACTAATCAACTTCATTGGCGTTGCGGAATCCACCCCGGGACCTTTTGCCATCAATCTTGCCACCTTTGTGGGAATAAACGTAGGCTCGCAAACCTCGCTTGGGATATTCGGCGGATTTTTGGGGGCGGCTGTCGCCACATTTGCCGTTGTGTTGCCCTCGTTGATAATAATCATAATTGTAACCAAACTGTTTCAAAAATTCAGAACCAATAAATACGTTCAGGGCGTGTTGTACGGTATTCGTCCCGTTGTGGTGGGGCTTATCCTTTCGGCAGTGCTTTCGGTGGGATGTGCTGTAATTTTGCCCAACTTGAACCTCACCTCCATCAACAAGGAAGGATTTTCGCAATTCAACTGGATTTCCCTCATTATCGTCGCCGTTTTCTTCCCGCTGTCAAGAATAAAGATAAAAGGCAAAAAAATTCACCCGATACTTCTGATTCTTGCCGCTGCGGCGGTTGGCGTGGTGGTTTTCGGCGTCTGCAAGGTAGTCCAGTAAAGCATATTAGTCAAAGTCAAATTGCCTCGTGGCAATAAGACTTGTCCGTCTGACAATTTTTGCAGTGCGTTTGCACTGCAAATTTTTGTTTTGCACAATTTTATTGTATGCCGTGCGAAAGTGTACTGTAATGTGTTGCTAGACGGCACTTGAATTGAATTTATTTGCGCAGTTGTCAAACATTCGCCAAGCACAAGAAAGTTGTCGGCACAAGTCAACTATTTGTGCAGTGCGGCAATTACTTTATGGCAGTTGTCAGACGGTTGATTACTTAATATTGCGGCAATTTGTGCCGTGTTGTGTAAAATCTACGTTACGGCATTAAAAATAAAAATTTACGTAAAACTTTCAAGTTTGTCATTGCAAAAACGCTTACTAAAGCAAAGTGGCTTTTTCGTTGCAATTTGATTTTTTTATTTGTGCAAGGCGCAAAGCGGTGGGAACAGCGTCGTGCAGTTGTTTTGTTTCGGCTCTTTTGTTGCACAAAACAAACTTTTGCCTCTTTCAACGTGGACGTTTTCAGACAACAAGGCGAAACACAACTGACATTACAAACGCTTACTAAAACAAAAGTGGCTTTTTCATCGCAATTTGATTTTTTTATTTGTGCAAGGCGCAAAGCGGTGGAAACAGCGTCGTGCAGTTGTTTTGCTTCTGCTTTTTCATTGCACAAAACAAACTTTTGTCTTTTTAACGTGGACGTTTTCAGACAACAAGGCGAAAATGTCAAATTTATTGATTTTGCAACATTTTTTCACATTATTTGCTTTATTCAATAAACAGTGGTATAATTATTTGTAATATTAAGGTTGAATTTATCTTTTTCAGATACAATGAAGCAAATTGTATCGGGAGGTATATTTTATGGGCGTAAAAGTTGCCATTACAGGCACTACCGGCAACATGGGACGTGAAGCGCTGAACTTTTTGTGCGCATCTTCAAATGTTGACAAGGTGTATTTTTTGTGTTTGCCAAGTGAAGTAAAAACAGGCAAGAAGTTGGCAAAGAAACACGCCAATAAGGCGCAAATGGTAGTGGGCGACGTGACGGATTTCGACAGTTGTCGCAAACTTGTTGCCGATTGCAACTACGTTGTGCACATGGCGGCGGTTATTCCTCCTCAATCCGACAGGCATCCGGAATTGTCCGACGCCGTAAACTTTTACGGAACAAAAAACATTGTTGACGCAATTTCTCAAATGGAAGTTCAACCAAAATTGGTGCATATTTCCACCGTTGCGGTGTACGGCAACAGAAATTATCTTCACCCTTTCGGAAGGGTGGGCGATCCGTTGCTTCCAAGTGTTTTCGACCCTTACGCAATGTCCAAGTTGGAGGGGGAAAGGTACGTTTTGGAATCGGGGCTCAAACGTTGGGCGGTGATACGTCAGACGGCAATGCTTCACAACAACATGCTTTCGGCAAACCTCAGCGACGGACTTATGTTTCACACGTGTTTCAACGCTCCGTTGGAATGGGTAACCGCTCGGGACAGTGGCAGACTTATCGGCAACATTGTCGACGCCGACAGTCAACAGGAAGTTTCCGCTTTTTGGTTCAATGTATTCAACCTGGGTGGCGGAATAAAAAATCGTAACACCGGTTACGAGGTGTTTGACGGCGGTTTCAAAATTATCGGCGGTTCCACTCATCAGTTCATGCAACCCAACTGGAATGCCTTGCGCAACTTCCACGGAATGTGGTTCTACGACAGTCAGGTTCTGGAAGATTTGTTTCATTTTCGCAGGGAAACGGTGGACGACTACTGGAAAGAAATTGCCAGAAATCACAAATACTACAAGTTGGGAAGTATTCTTCCTGCCAAACTCATTTCGGCGCTTGCCATCAAACCGCTGTTGAAGGACAAAAACTCCCCCACATTTTGGGAAAAAAGCGGCGAGCAGTGCAAGGTGCAGGCGTACTTTGGCGACAATCTTTCCCCTTCACGCATTTCCACCGATTGGAAAGATTTTCCGCTGTTGTGCAAAGGACAACTTCCCGATGGCGGTAGCATAGATTATCAACAGTTGAAACAGGATAACAATGCGGTGTTGCTTTCTCACGGCTACGACGAAAGCAAAAGCGACAGTCAACTCACTTTGGACGATTTGCGCCAAGCGGCACAGTTCCGTGGCGGACAACTTGTTTCCCAAACATTCGACGGCGACATGCACAAAAAACTAGTGTGGCAATGTCACGACGGACACCGCTTCGAGATGACGCCCTTTTCCGTGCTTAAAGCGGGGCATTGGTGTCCCGAGTGCATCAAACGCTACGTGTGGGATTACGACAGGCTTGCCCTCAACAACCCGTTTTATGCGCAGGTTCTGTACGATTCCTTCGGAAAGGAAAACTACAAGTATTGGCTGGACGAAAAATTTCAACCTCACTACGAAAGGAAAAAGTAATGCAAGCGATAATTTACTACTTCACAGGCACACACAACACGCTGATGGTGTGCGAAAAATACCAAGAGGAATTTGCAAAGAAAGGAGTGCAGTGCATTTTGCACCCCGTAAATCAACTTGCAAACATTCCCGACCCCAACAAATTCGATTTGGTCGGGTTTGCCTATCCCATACACGGTTTCAACGCTCCCTACATTGTGTATCGCTTTGTGCGCAGGTTGCCAAAGGTTAAGGACAAGGACTACTTCATTGTGAAAACCAGCGGCGAACCTGTGGCAATGAACAACGCTTCTTCCATTCATTTGGTAAAGAAATTAAAAAAGAAGGGATTTTCAAGGCTTACCAACGAATATCACTATGTCATGCCTTACAACATGATTTTCCGTCACACCGACGAGCAGGCGCAAAAAATGTGGCATACTGCGCAGAAACTTATTCCGATAGACGTGGAAGAGATTCTCACCGGCACGCACAGCCTGCTTAAACGTCCGTTTTTGGGGGGCATTGTGTCGTGGGCATTGCGTATCGAACATCCCGCAATGAAAATAAACGGAATGGGCTTCAAGGTGTCCAACAAGTGTATTCGTTGCATGAAGTGCGTCAACAACTGCCCCGTGCAAAACATAACTTACGACAAGGAAAAGGACAAGTTCCATTTTTCCAACAAGTGCATTATGTGCGCACGTTGCGCATTCTGTTGCCCCAAGGACGCAATCAGAATCGGCGTTTTGAACGGCTGGCGTGTAAACGGTCAGTACAATTTTGAAGAGCCTGACCTTTCCCAGACATGTTCCAAGCCCGACTACTGCAAAAAAGCCTACGACAGGTATTTCGAGGAATCGGAAGAAAAAATAAGCGCAAACAAAGAGGAATAGTCGTCGAAACACACGCAAATTTGTTTGCCGTCAGCGGAACTCTTTGCCGTGAAAAGGTAATCTGTGCAAGCGTGGCGGTGCATTCGGCAAGCAATGCCTGCCCTCACGGCGTTGTAAAAGCAAAAGCATTTTGTTCCGCAAACGGTGGAAGTTTTTGCAAGTGGGGCACAAGTTGGCAGTTGCTTTTGCTGTTGTTTCCCTTTGAAAAAGGCGGCACGTGTGCGTTTGTAAATAAGATTTCTCTGAATTTGCACAAAATTTAACTTGTACAACGTTTAACAATAAAACAATTCTGCAAAAGCAATTCTGTTTTTGAAAATTTGCCAATAAACCAAGTGTCTCAAATATGACGGTATTGTGTGCAATTGTCGTCAACGGGAATATTTGAAATAATTGTTGGCAAAACTTGTGAAAAGAAAAATTGATTTGACGAAAGTGCGTCGGACAGTGTATTCTTCCGCTAAAAGGCAGGCATTAAAAATCGATTTTTTCCCAAAAACGGCAAATATTTTCAAAAACACAAAAAACTGTCGTTTTATGTCGAAAATTAGGTAAAAAAACATCGATTTATTATTGCTACTTCCTTAAAAGTGTGTTATTATATATACAATGGACAACAATAGTCTATATGTTTTGGAGGCGTATTATGGAATTCAAAGACAAGGTAAAATACGTAAGGAAAAAGTTGTACCTCAGCCAAGAAATGATGGCTAAGGAACTCGGTGTTGCATTTGCCACAGTAAACCGTTGGGAATCGGGCAGATGCCATCCCAACTACCGTGCGCAGAAGTCGTTTGCCGAATTTTGCAAGGCTAACGGCATGAGCATGGAAGAATTGGACAAAATGTAATTTTTCCTTTATATTTTAAGATTTTTTTCGGATTTTTGCTTTGGCGGAGTTGCATCCAAAATGCAACTCCTTTCAAAACGTAATAGGTAGTTGAGTGGGTTGCTTATGTGTCGTTTGTAAGCAGTGCGTATACGCTCGCAAAAAATCTGTCATCAAAAATTCACTTAAACGTTACAGCAAACAGTTAAACGAAAGCAAAACAAAAAAATATCGTAAAAAATCCGTCTTTGAATGACATATCAATTTTTTTGTAAAAAAGTGATACAAAACAATTGCAAAAAAAACAAAAAAAGAGTATTGTATATGTACCGATAATTATGGAGGCATAGCTCAGTTGGTTAGAGCGCTCGCTTCACATGCGAGAGGTCGTAGGTTCGAGTCCTACTGTCTCTACCATCTTATAACTAACGTTTTGATACAATTAAAGGGTGTCAAAATTAGCGATATTTGCCCGAGAAATCGGGCATTTTTTAATTTTTGGCGTTTTGCTAGTAGATGAAAACTCGTTCGAACTGAGGAATTTTTAAAAATTAGTTCTACTAGAAAAATGAAAGCCCATTAGATAAACGTTTCTCTACTAGAAAAACGATACCCTACTAGAGAAATGATACCCCTATGTTTTTGCTTGATTAAAATTATTGACATATAAAAAGGAAGTAGTATATTTTAGTTAGTTGCGACTAACCAAGACATAGGAGGTTTTATTAATGAAAAAACATTTTATGTTAACAACACGAATAACCGTGGTTGTATGGTTGTTGGAAACATAAATTATAAATATGGAGTTTAAATATGGAAAAATTCAATATTAAAAGAATGTACGGTTTTTATTGGATGATTATTTCCTTAGCAATTCAACTAATAACATTTATTTGCTTTTTATGCTTGATACTTTATTTAAAGTCTTTTGATTCCACAAATGCTAATCAAGAAGCAGTTAATGAAATATTTAGTGTTCTAATATTGATAGATGTATTGTTTGCTATTTGCTTTATTGCTTCTTTGATTATATATCTATATAGATTTTTGCCATTTATTAATTCAAAAGGAAAATTGATTCATGTTAAAATCCTAGAAAGATCCATAGGTAGTGTAATGTATGGAAAAATCGAAACAGATAATTTAAATAAAAAAGTTAGAATTAGATTTGTATCTAGAATATTCTCTAAATATTTTACTTCATATCAAGTTGGAGATTACGCAGAATGCTTTGTTAGAGAACAAGATTTGTCAGATCCTAAAATTGTTGTACTTTATAGATAGAATTGAAATTATAGTTATCTTTCTTAAATTAAAATTTAGTATACTTCCAATAAGAAATAATAATAGTGATTTCGGTTTAAATAATTACATTGATAACAAATATAAACGCATTGAAGTGATTTAGTGTCATTTCGTGCGTTTTTTTTGCACGGCAATACAGCAGGCGTTACGTTTCCATAAAAAAAGAGCAAGACACTTAAGTCCTGCTCTTTTTTGTGTTATTCAATCAGACGTTGCTCTCTCTTGCTGCAAGTGCTTTTTGTTCTCTTTCAAATTCTTCAAACTTTTTCTTGCCTTTTGTGTAAGCAATGAGGTCAAGGATGAAAGGAATGAGGAAGATAAAAACGCCGCCCAATACAAGCAAAATAATTCCGAAAACAAGCAAAGCGGTGCAGCCTCCCTTTTTGAAGATACTCCACACTCCAAACAATGCGTTGATAATCGCAAAAATAATGACGATTACAAGGTAAACAATTTTGAACAGTGCAATTATCTGTTCAAGTTGCTGTTGATTTGCTCCGCCTTCGTTAACAATTGTAACAAGGTAATCCATGGAGAACAACGTTATCAGCACCATTACAACGGATGCCACGATGGCCAGAATAAAACTAGTCCAGTTTCTCATTTTCTTTTCCATAATTGTCAAACTCCTTTTGTTATGCTCGGTTGCCCGATATGACAAGTTTAGCGCAGTGATTATTTGCTGTCAAACAAATATTCCCCTTAAAAGCAATTTTTCTTAAAATTTCCTGAAAACAAAGATTGCTTGTTTTCACGTTTACTTACACCGTATGCGTAGAATTGCAACATCGTAACGGTGTGTGCGCTGCGTTGTTGAAATAAACATTGTAGTCAGCGTCTTTTGCAAGTATCGGCGCAGTTAAAGTAAAAGGGAATTCTTCAAAACAAATGTTGCAGTCCCTTCTGCTTTTTTCAGGTAACCTTTTCACCATATTAGTAATAGTATTTTCTATTAAAACATTTGAGTATTGAAAAATAGCAGGTAATCGGGTATAATGGTATCAAATAACAATTTGTATGTAGAGGTCAAAATGAAAGTGGTGTTGATTTCCTGCGTTGCAAAAAAGCGAAACTGTGCGTCTCTTGCAAAGGATTTGTATGTCAGTCCTCTTTTCAAAGGTGCGTACAGGTATGCACAAAAACTGGATGCCGACATCATCTACATTTTGTCCGCCAAGTACGGTTTGCTGAATTGTAACGATTTTGTACAACCGTACAACGAAACATTGAACACAAAACCTCTCAAAGAGGTGCAGCAATGGGCAAAAGAGGTGTATTGTCAGTTGTGCAAAGTTGCCGACCCGAAAACTGACGAATTTGTGTTTCTTGCAGGCGAACGATACCGCAAGTATCTGTTGCCGTTGCTGAAAAATGTCAGTGTTCCTTTGCAGGGAATGGGAATAGGCAAGCAGTTGGCTTTTTACAAGGAGAATGCGTGATGTCGGGTGTGTGCGGAAAGTTGCATGAAATTTTGTGGGAAGGCAGGCGCTATCGTTTTGGCGACGGCTTTTCCGATATGCCCAAAAACGGCGTGTATGTTTTGTTTGAAAAGGGCGAAAGCGGGCACGGTGGGGACAGAATAGTGCGTATCGGCACACATACCGGTGAAAATCAACTGCCCTCACGGCTGTTTCAGCATTTTGAAAATCCCAACAAAAACCGAAGTATTTTCCGAAAAAATGTGGGGCGTTGTCTGCTGAATATGCGAGAGGACGACTACATTTCCGTGTGGAATTACGACACAACAACGGCATTGGGTAAGCAAAAGTACAGGCACATGGTAAATCCGGACAAAGAACGTGCTTTGGAAAGAGAAATTTCCCATTACATTCAGCAAAATTGTTCCTTCGTACTGTTGGCAGTGCAGGAAAAGTTGCAACGTCTCACCTTGGAATCGTTGCTTATCGGGACAGTGTCCAACTGTAAGCAATGTTCGCCTTCGGAAAGTTGGCTGGGATTGCACAGTCCTGTTGACAAAATTCGCAACAGCGGTTTGTGGCAGGTAATGGAACTGTATTCAACACCTTTGGAGGAAGGGCAACTTTCGCAACTTTTGCCGTTGATTGTTAGATAAATGTTGATACGTATGCAAGTTTTTGCGTAACAAAACAAAATTTTGCACAAGTGCCTAGTGTAGTATTCCCCATGTATATGGAAAATACGCCACCCATTTGTTTTGGCGACGTTGTGTGAAATTCAAGTTTTCATCTGAAAATTATTTTGTTTGTTGTATTGTGGCGTAAAGTGAAGCGGTATTGCACCGACGTAAACAGAAAGGTCGTTGGTTTTCATCAAACAAAAAAATGCAGGTTGTCCTGCATTTTTTAATGTTCTGTTGTTAAATTATTGCGACAAAGATTTGTGCAGTACGTAAAACACATTCTTTTTACTGTCGTACAGACCTATCACTTTGCTTCCGTGATAGATGTTTTGTAAATCTCTGCCCCAGCGCATATTTCCAAAACAAGGATTTGTAGTAGTGCTGATAAACTTGCCCCCGTCATCAATTTGCACGCTGAAATAGGTGCTGAAATAAAACCAAACAGAGCGACTTGCATTTGTTAGCGTTGTTTCGTACACCTGAAACTTTTGGTAATTGTTCAACAGGTAACGTTTGGCGCAACTGTGGTACACAATGTGGCAAAAGGGCAAAATCCAAAGGAACAACCCGACAATGGCACTCGATTTAGTGTGAGGAGTAGCATCTGTCTTAAACACAAAAAGCACCAGACAGCCGGTAACCAACAAAACTATGCACACAGCCAAAAACCACAGGTTTTGTTTCAGCGCCAGCACATGCCATTTGTATTCCAAACTGCTTTTTACCTCGTCAACTGTGATTTTTTCCATGTATAACCTCTCTCAAAAAAATAACTGTTACAATTATATCGTATTATTTCAACATTTTCAATACTAAATTTATTCGTCAGCTAATTTTAACGAATAGAAATGCTACTGTTCGCAATGGAATATTGGTGCTGTAGTTTGTTAAGTACTATCTAAACGAATAGTTGTTTAAAATAAATTTTGCTTGCAAAAAAATTTAGCATATATTATATTAATAGTAACATATAAAAACGACAAGCTTATGAAAAAAGAATTTCAAGAAATTTGTAATATATATAAAAATAGGTATGTGAGCATTTTCCGGCAGCTTTATCCTACCAGTAAAAAATCAGGATTTACAGAAAGGAATTTGTCTGTGAATTTCGCTGTGGCTTACGAAAATTATAGCTGTCAAATGAAACAAAATACTGTAACTTGGTATGAATTTCAATTCGGCAAGAAAAATAATGAACATTTTGACGCAATTATAATCAATTCCAGCACAAGAGAAATACTGATTATTGAATCAAAACGATACAACAATATGTCCAAGCAACTCAAAGCCGTAAACAAGGACATTGGGCGAATAAAATTGTTTCCGAGTATTGATTTATCTCGAATACCGAAATTAGAACAGTATAAATTATACGGAGTTATTCTAGCAGATATCTGGACATCACAAACAACTAGTGTCAAATTAAAAAAAGCAATAATCGAACAATATAGGAAAAAGGTATTTGTAGAAAAAAACAAAAAAGTATTAACAAATTGTACGGATAAAGACGTATTTGAGTATAATGTTCAAAATTTCCGCGATTGCAATACCGTTTTACAGGAAGCTTTAATTTGCAGTGATTATTACTTGCTTTCAATGTTTTGGGAAATAAACAATGCATGATTTTCATAAAAATTCGTCAAGGGCGTATTTTCCGGGTATTAATGACAATTGCAGTTGTCGCTTTTTCTTTGGATGTTGTTTGTATTGACGTTTGGTAAAAGTTAAAAAAAATTTATGTTTATTTGGAAGACGTTGCATGATGAAAAATAGAACGAAAAGAAGTCATATTTGAAAGTCACAGTTGGTTTTTGCAATATTTAATATTTACCATTTACCAAATCAGAAAAACAATAAACGGTTAAGATTATTTAATTTGGGAATCTAGTGAAGAAAATGCAGATTCAGCATAGAATGGTTTATCAACAAACACTATCTTAATGCAACTGAATTCAAAATTGTGAGAACAGTCGATTCAACAGCCTGCGTATAATTACAAATCATATTCAAATTAAACGAAATTGCATGTAAATGGCAAATAAACTATTATATTAATGGGTAATTTCGTTTGCACGAATGACGGAATTGTCGCAAGGCGTAAGCCGTAGGGTAAGCGTAGCAATGCCGTTGCGGAGCGCTACGTTATTTCAAACTGTCCTTTTCAATGCAAAAAAAGAAAGGCGAAGCAAAACGGAGCAATGAAAAAGAGTGAGGCATTTCTCACTCTTTTTGTTTGCGACTCTCAGCGAGCCTTCTTGTGGTGCGGATGACAGGACTTGAACCTGCATGGTTTCCCACATGAACCTGAATCATGCGCGTCTGCCAATTTCGCCACATCCGCATATAAAGTTGTTTTAATTATTGAGATTGATCTGTGCGTCCGGCACTCAGCCGAGCCAAACGGTAGGTTTGGCGAACGCCTCGGAGCGAGTATTTCGCCTCTCGAAAAATTTGTGGCAACGTCCTTGCCGATAAAACTGCATTTTCGACGAAGTTGGCAAAAAAGATAAAAATGGAGGAATCCGTTTGCCTCATTCGGTCGAAAGCAAGAGTTATTATACTGCATTTTTGCGTTTTACGCAACTGTTTACATAAAAATTGTGCGTATTTTGTTTTGACGATATCAACCCCTCACATTTTTACAGTACGCAAGCGTACGGTTGAGCAGTGTTTGTCGGCAAGTAAAAACAATTCACAAAATGTGTGAAACAGACAACGGCGTATTGCACATTGTGCTTTTACACAAACCGTACGTTATTTGTGTAAACAAAAAGGCGAATTTTGCATAAAATTGTCGGGAAGGGAAATATGGAAAATTTCGTGGGCGTTATGGACAGCGGTATAGGTGGATTGACGGTGCTTTCCCAACTGCAAAAATATTGTCCGAGGTGCGATTTTGTGTACTTTGCCGATAATGCCTTTTGTCCTTATGGGGAAAAAACTTTCCGTCAAATACGCAAAAGAGTTTTGACCGTTGCCAATCGTCTGAAAAACATGGGGGCAACGGAAATCGTGGTGGCATGCAACACGGCGTCGCTTTTTTGCGAGGAAATACAATCAACTACTAAACTGCCCGTGTACGATGTCATCACGCCCACCTGCAACGAGGCGGCAAACACCACAAAAAACCGACGTGTAGCATTGCTCGCTACAAAAGCGACGGTGCAAAGCCGGCGTTATCAAAATTTGTTGAGTAACAAAAACATTGCTACGGTTGCAAAAAGTTGTGGCACTTTTGTCCGTTTGTTGGAAGAGGGAAGGGAAAACCGTCTGCAAGAGGTGCAACGGCAACTGCAAAATTTTCACGGCGATTTTGACACAATAATTTTGGGATGCACGCATTTTCCTTTGTTGCAAAAGGAAATTGCAAGTTGTTTCCACGGCGTTGCCATTGTGTCCTGTGCAAAACCAACGGCGCAAGTGTTTGCACGGGGCAACGTTCCGTCGGGAAGCGGCAAAACGCTGTACCTCACAAGCGGAAATGCCGACAAAGTGGTGCGTGCGGCGTCGCTGTTGGGGAAGTATTCTTTTGCGGAGGTTGAGTTGTAGTGTAAAGAAAAAACCCCGAGGTTACTTTTCCGCAGGGGCTTCCTTTTTTTGTTGCGAATTAAGTTGTATTTTTGCAAACAGTTTGTCCAGCACTTTGGATTGCTGTATTGCGGCGATAATAACGGCATTCACCAACCAGTTCAGCAGTTGCACGGGAACTCTGCCTGCCAGGTACACCCAAAAACTTTTTTCAATACCTGTTTTGTCCATTCGGAAAAACTCAATCAAGCCAATGGGACCGGGGTCGACGCCCACAATAATTTGCAACCACAATCCGAAAGTGTTGAACGTGCAGGAACACGCCACAAAGCAAATTGCCGAAGCGATAAGCAGTTTGACCAATCGGTTTTTAAGGGGAAGTTTGTACACAAGTGCGCAAATCACCCCCGTAAGAGCGCTTGCAAGGGTAACAAACCAGTTGTAGGCACCAAGTGGGTGTATGAAGTGTGCAAGCAAGTCGCCCAAAAATCCGACGGCAAAAGCAGGAAATATCCCAAGATAGATTCCCGCCAAAAAAGCAAACACCACAGTGAAAGAAATCACTTTGCTGAAATTGGGCGTCAGCGGAATTGTGAATATGTTTGCCACTACGGCAAGCGCCGTCAAAAGCGCCGTGAAAGCGAGTTTAAGTGTTTTGTTCATAAAAAAAACTCCTTTTGCGTTTTGCAAAAGCAGTCCGAGGCGGTGTAAAACCAAAACGTCCAACGCAAGGCAGATGAAACTTTGCTTGAACAAGGCAACGGACCGAACGGCGCACCGCAGAACGCATGAGTTCTTTCGTTCATGCCTTTTCCTAGACATGACACTTGACGCGAGCCGTCAACTTTGCTGTGTATATTATAATTCGTCAACGGCGTAAAGTAAAGGCTTTTGCATAAATTTTACCTTGTACAGCAAAATAAAAGTATGATTATAATCTTTTTGCGGGCTATCATATTGTTTGCCGTGCTTTTGTTTGCCATAAGGCTTATGGGAAAAAGGCAAATAGGCGAAATGGAGCCCTTCGAACTTGTAATAACGCTGGTAATTTCCGAGTTGGCATGCATACCTATGTCCGACAGATCCATTCCCATCACGTTTGGAATTGTGGCAATACTAACGATGTTTGTGATACATCAATTCATTTTGTTGCTTTCAAAAAGCGTACGGTTGCAAGGGGTAATAAACGGCAAGCCCGTTATGGTAATAAATCCCGACGGCATAGACGAGCAGGCGTTGAAAAGTCTGAATATGCATGTTTCCGACCTGTTGCAAGCAATGCGCACGGCGCAGTACTTTTCTTTGGAGGAAATTTCCTACGGAATAATGGAAACAAACGGACAACTGACAGTTGTCGCCAACAAAAAAATGCAGGACAAGCAGCAAACGTTGCCTGTGCCTGTAATTTTGGAAGGCAAGTGGAACGAACAGGAAATGCAGTCGCAAGGCTTTGACAAAGCGGAAATACAAAAATTACTTGCAGGCGAAAGAACGAAACTAAAAAGCGTAATTTTACTGGCGTTGGACGAAAACAACCGCATGACGTTGCAAAGGCGAAAATCGTCAATAGTGTTCAAAAATGTGGAGGTAAACCGCAAATGACAAAAAGTATTGTGGCGGGCATTGTGGCGTTGGTGCTTGTGGTGGCATGCGGCGTGGTGGAAGTGGTTTTGCTTAAAAACAGTTACGACGACCTTCATGCCGAATGTCTGGAAGTAATGCGCCTTGCCGACGAGGAAACGCTTTCCCTGCAACGGTTTGAAACTTTCCGCAACAACTGGACAAAACTGCGTGAAACAAGCGAGTTGTTTTTGCCTCACATGGATGTGTACGAGTTGAATTTGCGTTTCGCGGAATCGCAGGCATACGTCGAAACGGGAGATTTTCACCAACTGAAAGCGCAACTTTCCATAATAGAAGAGTTGTTGCGATATGTGCCGCATCTGATGATTCCAAGTCCCGTGCATATTTTGTAGGGGAAAGGTGCCTGCCGTCTGATGCCGTGCAACGGGGATTGTTGTCATTGTTGCCGATTTGTTTTCCACGGCAGTTTCTGAATACGCAAGGCATTTGCACCGCCAAATTTTTTCGTGGCAAATGACGTCTGCACGAAGTTGTGGTTTTCCGTTGAAAAGGACGCCGATACGGTTGTTTACATTGCAATCGGTACAGAAAACATGCGGAAACAGTCGCAACAAAAACAGCAAGGCACAGCCTGCATAAACGGTGCAAAACGCTTGTGCGAAAGCATTTGTAACAAAAAAGCCCGCACGGTACAAAGAAAATTGTACCGTACGGGCTGTTTTTAATATTTCACCACCAAGGTGTTGTCGGCATTTTTCAGCATTTGCGGCTTGAAAGGCAAAAAGTACTGCGTGCCGTTGAGCGTCATAGATTGCACGTTTGCTTTTGTGAAAGTGGTGTCTATTCGCTTGCCGTCAATGTTTAATGCAAGTTGTTCCAGCACGTTTTCCTGCGTAACCTTTGGCGAAAAATTGAGGGTACCTTCCACAAGAGAAAGCCCGTACAGGTTTTCCAGTTGAGAAACGTAGTACCAACTTTTGGGAATGTTGTAGCCGTTGCACAAGTCTTTCAGACGTTGTTTGGAAGGGTGAGTCAACGGTACAGCGCCTATTGCCTGGGCATATCCGTACAGTTTGCTGTCGTTGGAAATAATCTTTTTCACGTTGTTGTACTCGATGAGGCAGGCAACCTTGTCAAAACCGCTGAGGTGAGTGGCTTTTTTTAGCGCCAATGCCTTTACGCACAAATCTCTTCCGTAAAACGTCTGTTTGAAAAGCACGCTGTTTGCGTACTTTCTCAGTTGTTGCGAGGGAAAATCTTCGTCCCTTACAAGGTTTGCGTAGTAAACAATGGCAAGCGGCAACGCTAATTTGTCGGTGAACATTTTCACTTTTCCGCAGGCGTCGTAAAAATAGTTTTCTTTTCCCACGTTTTCCAAAACGTATTTTTTCACAAATTTGGGGTTTGTAAAGCAAATGGACGCCAGCGTCAGACTGTCGGCACGTTTGAGCCTGTTGTTGAGGCAAAACACGTTTTTGCCGTTCATGTAGTTGAGGTAGGTGGAAACAAGACTTTCCCTGACAAGCGGGCAGGGCGTCGGGGTTGCCGACACGGAGGAAATTTTCACTCTTGCCTGCATGGACGTGGCAAAGCAAACTGCAAGGCAACTTCCGCACTGCATTTCATTGGAAAGTTTGTAGCGAAGTCGTTCGGTGTTGCATTCCAAGGCGTTTGTGGAAAAACTTTCCACCTTGTCAAGGCATGTCACGGTGAAACTGCGCTGTGTTCCGCACACGGTAAACACGCCGTTGTCAAACTGCACACGGCATTTCTCTTCAAAGGGAAAGTAAAAAAGGGTCTTTTGCGCAGATGTGTACTGCACGCAGTAATGTTTTTCTTCATCGTGGAAAAGGGTGCAAACGCCCTGTTTGCCATTCCACACGACTCTGTCGCCCTGAAGGGAAAATTTTCCGCCGTTAAGCAGCGTCATAGTTCCACGTTGTACGCCGTAAATTTTTTCTCCGCCGACGCCAAAGACAAATCCTTGCAAAAGCGTGGTGGCATTTCCGTCGTTGTCCAGAAACGTTGCCACGTCGTTGTTGCCAAACTGGTAGGTGAAGTTGAGCGTTGTGGCTTCCTTTACGGGAGGCATACGTTTGACGTATCCGTGCGACGACGGATTTATCGGCGTTTTGAAGTTTACGACGTTTTCCGTCTTTTTATCTACAAGATAGGGACAGCGTGTAGCGCCGTAAGCGTTGAGATTGTGCAGTTTTTCCTGCAACGAGGGCATATCTTTGCAATAGACGGTAACGGCGTCAAATTGCAATGTGCCTCCTTGCCTGACGGAAAACTGTTGGGAAAGTCTGCCTTCCTCAAACGTGCAAGGCACAATACAATTGTCCTTTACCAGCGCAAGGGCGCAGTAAAATTCCTCTTCCCCCTCCACGGCAAGGCACAACGCTCCCTCTGCGGAAAAGTACGTTGCTTTGTCCGCAACGTTGAAATGACGCAAAAGAAAGTCTGCAACTATTTTTTTATTGTTTTTGCCGTTGTTTTGCAGACGGTATCTCCGCACTTCGCAACTGTCCTGCAAAAAGTACTGCATTTCCGTTTTCAGCCAACTTCCGTCTGAAAGAAAACAGGCGGTAACGGTGCCGAACTTGCTGTAACAAAAGGTGTCAAAAACGTTTTTGCCGTTGCAGTAGAAGTAGGGCTTGACGTCGATGGCAGTGGGGCGTTGCAGTTTTGCCGCACTGTTGGAAAGACAATCCACATTGACGGTAAGCATGCCGTTGCCGTAGTAACAATGGCGCAGGTAGTCGTTTTTTACGAAATCACCCTTCAACGGATTGTTGTCCGTCATCTTGGCAAGTCGTGTAACGTCGGCATTGTTTCCGTCGAAAATACCCTTGCACACGGCGCAGTAGAAGTTGATGCGGTACAGTTCCACCATGTCGGGCAGGTTGTCCCTTTCTCTCTCGTCCAAGTCAAACAGAATGTTTGCCCTGTTGCAGATGTCTTCCAGCACAGTTTTGTCCACGGCAAACTGGGTGCAACGTGCAACAAGTTGCGCAATGGCTTCGATACGTGTCATTGTGTCGTTGGCAGGAAACACCATGTAACTTTTTTGAAAATTTTGTTTCAGACGCAAAAAACTTTGCCAGTATTCCTCAAAGTATTGTTTGGCACACTTTTCCACCTGCGTTTTCGGGGTGAAAAGGGCTATCTCGTTCAGACAAAACTCCGTATTGAGTGTTTCCACACGCTTGCGTTGCGGAAAGTAGGAATCTGCAAGGCGGTGCATTTGTGCCGTAAGTTGTTCTTCCGTTGAAGGAATACCGCACAAAAATTCAAATACGTTTTTGTGTAACGACCATTGTATGTTTTTGTGTAAAAAAGTTGCTAAATTCATAAAATGCTCACCTCGTAACGTAAGTGTTGACACATTGCAAAAACTTTACACGCAAACAATGTCGTTTTGGCGTATCTGCTGTCGATTGTTGCGTGTTTTCTTCCGAATTTGCGAAAGGGCGTAGGCGAAATTGCAACGAAACGATTGCTGCTGTGCAAAAAAATGTCAAAAAAAACGTCCGCATGTGCGGACGTGGTGTCAAAACGGTGATGATGTTTGAAAGTTGTAAATGACGGCAACATGCTTTTTCTTGTCGCCTTGCTGTAAATTTGCCTGAAGCGTAAGCATTTTCAACGTTTGCCCAAGCGTTGTGAAGTGCTAGTTACGCCCTTTGACTAACGGCGGAACCTTTGCCACGCTTTCCGAAGCGAGTGGTTCAAAACGTTTCACTACAAAACAAAATTTTCCCTTTTGGTAGAAATTTGAGTTTTTGTTTATGGGCTTTCACAATCTGTCGCACAGGTCAGGCATAATACCGTTTGTGCGCAGTTTGGGTTTTGCTATTTGCGTTTTTTGCGGAAGGAATATTCCTTCATGTAGGCTTCTTTGTTGCTCAGAATTTCGTGCAGGTTTTCCACAGGCACGTTGAAGGTTTCAAGTGTTTCCAACAGGTTTTTGGAAAGGCAGAAATGCAGGTCGTTTGTCAGAATCTCGGGGTAATTTCCCCCTTCGGGCAAACGGCTTTTGACAATTATCACAAGGGGGCATTGCGCCGAAATGCAAAAGGGCATAGCCTCGAAGTTGAGTTGCTCGTAGGTGAATTTTGCAACGGGTGTGGCAAAATCCGTGCCGAAAACTTCGCTTGTGTAATCCAAATCGTCTTGGAAATCGTACAGTTCCGCACCCTGCTCGGTAAATTTGATGTTCATTCCCAGTTCGTCGCAGTAGCAGTGGGGATTTTCCTACAATTCTTTTTCTATTTGTTGCTGTAATTCCTGCTTCTTTTCCTTTTTAATTGTCAAAAAACTCAAATCGGCAAGGTCAAATGGGTAGTTTTCTTTGTAAAAAGCAACGTTTTGTGCGTGAATAATTTTGTTGACGTACCATGCCAAAACAAATGTAGCCGCCAGCATTCCTGCAAACAGGCTAACAGTCGTTATGCCCACGACGGTTTCCGACTGTTGCTTTTCCATCACCGATGCCACTGCAAAAGGCACAATAAAAGAAAGCACAGCGGCACATATAACAATAATCCAAAGGTCGGTACGTTTTTTAGAAGGTTGCATCGTGGCGTGGCTTTGCACCAACAGTTGCAAAAAAGAACCTTCCACAAATTGCGGTGTGCGAATGCGCAATGCAATCAAAACGCACACAACGCAAGCCAACACGCCGGCAACAATAGCGCAAACGGTGCGTCCGGTGGCGTTTTCCTGTGTTTTTTGTGCCAAAGTGTCTTCAAAATTTACTTCCGCAACGTCTGGGACGGAAAGTCCCAACACAAACGGCGTGTTACCGTTTAAACTTTCCTGCGGAACAACAATGGTTATCGTTTTCCCCTGCAACACATTCCAATCGGAAATGTTAGCCGTTTGTTTGATAAGATTGCAGTTGTAGGATTTTTCGTCGTCCAACGTGATAAGCAGGCTGTCGCCGAGGTTCACTTGTGTTACAACACCTTGCACCGTTTGAGTTTTGCCGTTGAAGTCTTTTTTCAGCTGTGTGTGCAAAACGTAAAGTAAAATCAGCGTAAGTACCAAAAAAATCGCCGTAACCAAAATGGTGGTGTTGATGGCGTTTCGCTTTTTGGACGGTAAAGGTAATATGTTTTTCACAGGTTTTCCTCCTCGAAAGTGATTGTGTTTATGTTTGCCTGTGTGAAGTCGTCAATTATTCTGTCGGCAAGGTTGCAAAAATACGTCTGTATGCCCACACAACGCATTTTTGCGTTTTTTGCGGCAGTCAGTCCGTTTATGGAATCTTCAAAAACCACACATTGCGACGGTGCAAGGTTCAGAAGTTGCGCAGCATGCAAAAACAAATGCGGTTGCGGTTTGTTGGGCAGGTGTTGCGTTCCGTCTACAAAGGCGTCAAACAGGTTAAACAACCCGAAACGTTGCGCCGTAACGTGCGCCGCTGCGCTGGACGACGCCACTGCGCATTTTATTCCCTTTTCGTGCAACAAGTGCAAAAAATTCACCAAACCAGGCGTTATGTCCTTCTCGTTGAGGTTAAGCAACGTGCGCTGTATTTTTTCTTCTCGCAGGTCGCTGTACTTCTTGTACAGTTGGTCGGTAACGGCAATGCCTGCCTTGTTCAAAAGATAGGGTATCACCACCTGTCTGCCCGCGCTTTTGAAGGGAAGATATTCCTCGTAGGTGAATTCCACCCCGATTTCATGCGCCAATTCTTCCCAGGCAAGGTGGTGGCACTTTTCGCTGTCCATCACCACGCCGTCGAAATCGAAAATGCAACCTTTTGCAATCATTCGCTTGCCTCCACAATATTACAATTATATTCTGCAAAAGTGTGTTTGTCAAGACAAGTCTTATCGCACGTAGGCGTGCAGTGAAAAGACAATAAAGAAAAGCAAATATCTTTCAAACACTTGCAAATAGCGCTTTGGTGTGTTATACTGTACAGGCTTTCAAAGCAATTCGGCCCTATAGTCTAGTGGCCTAGGACGTTGGCCTCTCACGCCGATAACATGGGTTCGAGTCCCATTAGGGTCACCAAACAGGCGACTTGCCGATAGTCGCAACAAAAAACGCACCAAAAGCGGTGCGTTTTTTTGTTGCTTCTTTTTGCTTCGTCGCCTTCGAGTTACAGCAAACGGGAAGACGAAATGACGTAGCACTCCGTTTCACTACGCTCACCGCCCGTGGTGCGGACGAGTCCCATTAGGGTCACCAAAACAGGCGACTTGCTTGTAGTCGCACCAAAAAACGCACCAAAAGCGGTGCGTTTTTTTTGTTTTTTATGCATGAAACGTAATAATGTTTAAAAATAGCTCAAAAGGGGAGTTTAAATACTCTTTAAAAATTCAAGCAATAGTTTACGCTGTTTAGGGGTGAGGTTGGAAATGGCTGCCGAAATATCCTCCTGTTCACCTGACACATTGAAAAAGTCTTGCAAAGAAATGCCCAAAGCGTCGCAGACGATTTCAAGGTGTCCGACGGTTATGTCGGAGGTGCCCAACTCAACTTTGCGCAAATGCGTTTGAGATATTCCTGCGATTTCAGCCAAACGATTTTGCGTATACTTACTCTGCTCTCGTAATTGTTTTATTCTTTTCCCGACGTTCATAATACACCTACATTTAGTCCTATATAAATAAGTATAAGCAATTTTTTTAAAATTACTTAGTCTTATAGTGTTGCTTCGTTAGTCATATAATGCTAAAATAGTTATTGTATAAGACTAACAAGGAATAAAGGGGCTAAACGCTATGGCTACTAAATTTATGGATAAGGCAAAGAAGGAAAAAGCGGACGAGTTCTATACCCAACTTTCAGATATAGAGAATGAAATGCGGTATTATAAAGAGCAATTTAAGGGCAAGGCAATTTTATGCAATTGTGATGATCCTTACGAAAGCAACTTTTTTAAATACTTTGCTCTAAACTTCAACCATTTAGGACTAAAAAAACTAATTGCAACCAGTTACGACAGTTCGCCTGTAGCGTTTACACAGTTATCGTTGTTCGATTGCGGAAAGACTTTCCCAAACAAAAACCGAAAGTCTTACAAAATAGAAATAACTGAAGTGAGCGATTTTAACGCCGACGGCGCAGTTGATTTGGCAGACGTAAGATACTTGTTGCAAAACAAGGAAAATTCTCTTACGCTGTTAAACGGCAACGGCGATTTTCGTTCTGACGAGTGTGTTGAACTTTTGAAGCAAGCCGACATAGTTGTAACAAATCCGCCGTTTTCGCTCTTCAGAGAGTACGTTGCACAATTAATGAAGTACAATAAAAAATTTGTAATTATCGGTAATCAAAATGCTCTTACATATAAAGAAATTTTCCATTTCATAAAAGAAAATATCTTATGGTTAGGATATAAATTTGGGGATATGAAATTTCGAGTTCCTGACTACTATGAAGCAAGAACAACGAGATTTTGGATTGACGAACACGGAAAGAAATGGAGAAGCTTAGGAAATATATGCTGGTATACGAATCTTGATACAACCAAGCGACACGAATATTTAACTTTATATAAGCATTATACCCCCGAAGAATACCCTAAATATGATAACTATAATGCCATAAACGTAAATAAATATGCTGAAATTCCTTATGACTATGACGGTTTTATGGGTGTGCCTATTACTTTTCTCGACAAGTACAATCCCGAACAGTTTGAAATTTTAGGGTTGGCAGCTTCGGCAGGTTATAAGCCTGAAATTGTCGGCATACCTTTTTTAGGGACGAAAGACGCACGTCCTTTGATTAACGGCAAAAATACTTATGCACGAATTTTTATCAGGAGAAGAACTCTAAATGAAAATTGAACTTCACGAGATAACAATAAGAGAAATTGCAGAAGGCTACATAGATAATGCCGAGGAAGGCGTAAAAGGGTATGGCGGTCTGCTCAATATACGTCCCAAATATCAGCGAGAATTTGTCTATGACGAAGGCAAGCGCAATGCGGTAATTGATACCATAATCAAAGGCTTTCCCTTAAACGTCATGTATTGGGTTAAGAACGAGGACGGAACTTTTGAAGTTTTGGACGGTCAGCAGAGAACTATAAGTTTTTGTCAGTACGTTAACGGCGATTTTTCTCTGAACAACAGAGCTTTTCATAATCTTACAGCCACCGAGCAGAATGAAATACTTAACTATAAGTGCATGGTCTATTTCTGTGAGGGAAACGATAAGGAAAAGTTGGAATGGTTCAAGACAATCAATATTGCGGGAGAAAAGCTAACAGACCAGGAGCTTAGAAATGCCGTCTATACGGGTGAATGGCTTACTAGTGCCAAACTTAAATTTTCAAAGTCAAATTGTGCCGCTTACAATCTTGCTAATAAATATGTGAATGGTTCGCCTATCCGTCAGGACTATTTGGAAACGGTAATATCGTGGATAAATGACGGTAAAATTGAAGAGTATATGTCAGCTCATCAGCATGACCACAACGCAAATGAATTGTGGCTTTACTTTCTTTCTGTAATAAATTGGGTAGACAGTACCTTCATTAAGTACAGAAAGGAGATGAAAGGCATAAATTGGGGCTTTCTTTACAACACATACAAAGACGGGCAGTTTGACACATCTGCTCTCGAAGAAGAAATTAAAAATTTGATGATGGACGACGACGTGACTAACAAAAAGGGCGTATACTTTTATGTGCTGACGAGAAACGAAAAATATCTCAATATTCGTGCATTTACCGAAAGTCAGAAACGTGCCGTCTACGAAAGACAGAACGGCACCTGCCCGCATTGTATTGCCGAGCACAGAGAAAAGGTGCATTATGAACTGGCAGAAATGGAGGCGGACCATATAAAGCCGTGGTGCGAAGGCGGCAAAACCGAAATTGAAAACTGCCAGCTTTTATGTAAAGAGCACAATAGAAGGAAAAGTGCTAACTGACGATGAAATTATCAAAAAAAGACTTAGCGAAAATATCGCAAAAAAGGTTATTTTTGCTTTATGCAATGTAAGCTTGCGTTGCGGTTGCAAAAAGAACGTGCGAAAGGCACGTTCTTTTTTACGGCGGTTTGCGCACGTCCGTTTTGTAAAGGGAAAACGACGCAGTGTAGCAGTGTGTTTTGTGTCAACCGTCCATTGTTCGTAACAGGGTTGTTTGCGTTGAAACAGGTTGTGGTGCGTGGTACAAAATTTGACGGTGTTTCCTTTTTTGCGATGCCGTTTGGGACGCTTACGACAAATTTTTGTTTTTTCTAGATGTTGTTTACGGTAGCATGCAGGCAATGTTTTGCAAAACACTGTTGTTTTTTGCCCTTTTGTGGTAAAATTAAAAAAAGTTACAATGTGCGTGTCCGTCAGTTTCTGCGTATGCTTTTGCAACGCAAAAAAAAGCCAGCCACAATTGTTCAAACTGTAATGTCAAATGTAGTAACAGGCAAGCAGTGCAAGCCTTGGTTGTTTTTCCAAGTATGTAACGAACGCTTCTTTGCCTGCAAAAGTCTTTTTATACTCTGATTCGTGAAAGGGACACGCCTTTCGTCTTTATCCCACAGGAGGAATAATGATACTGTATTTTTCCGCAACGGGCAACTCCCGTTTTGTAGCAGACTACATTGCAAACAGCACAGGCGACAATGTCGTCCGTTTGAACGACATTTTCAAAAGCGGTGCGCCGTGGGTTTTCCGCTCGCAGCGTCCGTTTGTAATTGTGTCCCCCATATACGCATGGCGTTTTCCGCAAAAAGTCGAAGAACTTTTGAAAAAGGCACAGTTTCAGGGCAGTGACAAGTTCTACTGCATTGCAACTTCCGGCGAAAGCAGCGGTAACGCAGGCATTTGTGTGGCAAAAATACTCAAAAACAGGAATTTTGACCTTGCGGGATTTGCCAACATCGTTATGCCCGACAACTATCTTCCTGGTGGGGAAATGCCCGACAAAGAAACCGCTGTCAAGGTAATACGGCAGTCGTTGCCTAAAATACAGGAAATTTGCCGTCTGATAAATGCAAACCAATCCTTCCGCATGGATTTTCAATGCAAAAACGGTTGGTTTTTGTCTTCCGTTGCCAACTGGGGTTTTAACGTTTTTGAAAAAAACAGCAATTCCTTTCGGGTTGACGACAAGTGCGTGCAGTGCAAAAAATGTATCGACAACTGTCCCACAAACAACATAACTTTGCATGATGGCAAAATAAAGTTTCACAACCGTTGTATGTTTTGTCTGGCGTGTATTCACGGTTGTCCCGTGCATGCCATTTCCTACAAAAACAGTAAAAACGGTTTTTATCAATGCCCTTCGGAAAAGGACATCTCGGAAAAGTAGCCTTTTGTTTTAGGACGCCACCTTTTTTCAAGTGTGATTTTGTCTTGATTGTTACAAAAATTTGCAACCGTATGCGACTTTTTTGTACAAACTTTCCGTTTTACAGAGGAAATTCGCAACGGAAATTTTGTTGTTGAAAAAAACTTTGAAGTTTGATATAATTTACAATACAGTACCAAACAGGTGATACATGGAAGGCGTTGCCTTTCTTTGGTTAGTCAAGTTGCAAATCCGCAATACAAATTTGCACAGCGTAAAAGGAGATATAATGGAAGGAAAGAGATTTGCCGTGATGATTGACAGACGTTTCGGAAACACCGAAAGCAAAAGCGGTAAGAAGTTTGCCGTTGTCATCGACGGCGACAACAACAGTATCAAGTACATTGACACCGTAATGGACGAAATAAAAAAGGAAGGCGTCATTACCTACAACCGCATTTACGGCGATTGGACAAGCCCCAAACTGGACGCTTGGAAAAAGGTTATGTTGGAATACGCAATAACGCCGATGCAACAGTATTCCTACACGACGGGCAAAAACGCCACCGATTCCGCCATGATAATAGACGCCATGGACATTTTGTACACAGGCAATGTGGACGGTTTTTGCATTGTGTCGTCGGACAGCGACTTCACACGCCTTGCAATAAGGCTGAAAGAAGCGGGCATGATGGTGATAGGTATGGGCAGACATCAGACGCCCGCTCCCTTTGTCAAAGCCTGCGACAAGTTCAAATACGTCGATTGGCTGAGAGAAAGCGAAACTTCCGACAAGAAAAAGACGGCAAAAAATGTGGCGGACAGCATTGCAAAAGAATCGGTGTCCAAATCGCAAACAAACTACCTGGAAGAGCAGAAGGAAAAAATCCGTCATGCCATCGACGACATGATAGAGGAAAATTCCAACGACGACGGCTGGATTTTGGCAAGTACCGTGGGCGATTTGCTTCAAAGACAGTTTCCCGACTTCGATTCTCGTATTTTCGGGTACAAAAAGACGATAAATTTCATCAAAAGTCTGGGATACGCCACCGACGTTGCGGAAGACAAAACAACCTACTACATCGGCGACGCCAAACGCAAGAAAAGCAAGTAACGCTTGCGCACAGCACACACCCTTGCTAATTCACATTTTCACAAAAAGTTGCACACGGTTGTGAGTTTTTGTTACAAAAAGAGGCAATACTATGGATTGGAACAAACTGTGGAACGACATTACCGCATTTTTTACAAACAATGTCTGGGCAATCATCGGATTTTTTGCCACGCTGGTTTTAGGGCTGATACTTATAAAGATAGTGTACGTTGCCGTAAAACGCATTTTTGCACGCACCAAAATGGAAAAAATTGCGCAGCAATTTGTGCTTGCGATAATAAAATTTTTGTTGTACCTCGTGCTGATACTCTGTTTGCTGAGTGTAGCAGGGGTGGAAATTTCCGGCATAATCACCGCCGTCAGCGCAACTTTGCTGGCTGTGGGCATGGCTTTGCAAAACAACATCGCCAACCTCGCCAACGGCATAATTATTGTGTCGGGACATATGTTCAAAAAGGGCGATTACATAATAGTCGAAGACAGGGAAGGAAGCATAGTGGACATCAACTTTTTGTTTGTAACTTTGATGACCACCGACAATAAGCGCATTACCATTCCCAACAGCATCATTGTAAACAACGCCGTTGTCAATTCCGGCGCCAATGCTCAACGCCGAGTGGACTTCACCTTTTCCGTTGCCTATGAAAGCGACGTGGAACTCGTCAAAAAAATCGTTACCGACTGCATGCTTTCCAACGGAAAAGTGTACGACACCCAAGACAAAAAGCCTTTTTGCCGTCTGAAAACTTTGGGCGCAAGCAGTCTGGACTTTTTTGCAAACTGCTGGTGCGACACGGAAGACTACTGGGACGTGTACTACTACGTAATGGAAACGGTGTACAACGAATTCAAAAAGCACAACATTTCCGTGCCCTACAATCAATTGGAAGTCAGACAGCGTACCGACACCGTCGACATGCCCTTTGTGGACGGTCCTTTGCCTCAACGTGTGGAAAAGGTGCGTCCGCAACCCCAACCGTCGGAATTGGAAAAGTTGTTTCATCTCAACAGACACAAAAAGAAAAAGGCTGAAAAGAAAGCTAAGAAAAACAACGGTTCCGAAGTCGGAAACAAGTAGTGTTGTTTGCAAATTTATGGAAAAATCCATGTTTTTTTGCAAAAACACACAAAACATATTGAAAAATCACAGTTGTTACTGTATAATGTAACAAAGGTGGTATATCCTGCCTTGTGCGATAAGTTTTACATTTTGCGTCAACCACATTTCGTAAAAGGGAATCGTGTTCGGGTGTTGATGTCAGGTCACGAAGGCTTCCGTGTGGAGTCAGAAAGCATTGCTTCAGTGAAAGACAGAGGGCATTCGGTAGATTACCCACCCTGTTTTAGCAGGTTGAATCCATCGTAAAACCCGGCAAGGCGGGATTTTTTTGTACAAATGAGAAAATTTTTATTTTGGTGTCTGATTGTTTCGTTATGTTTGTGTTTTTGCGGCTGTTCGGTGGATTTCACTCCATTCAAGACGCACGTTTCCGATGCAAAACCTGCAAAAGTGTACAATGTTTACGTTTTCGGCGCAGTGGCAGAGGAAGGCTACGTCGAGGTGGCGGAGGGCGCCGATTACAGCATGCTTGTGGAAGAAGCGGGAATCATTGCGCAAACGTATTTGCCGGATTTCCCTTACACGCTTGTCAAATCCACCACAAAGCAACTTGCCGTCAACTACTTTGACGGAGAAAAGATGTGTTATTGCGTAAACGTCAACGGGCCCTTGATAACGCTTCGCATGAATGTGGAAAACGTTTCCCCTCAGGTAGTGGACAAACTTGCCGATTACATAGAAGAACATGGCAAAATCACCGACAAAACGCTTTTGAAGCAAATTCTCGGCGAAGATTATGCCGACAACTACTACAAATTTTTTGTGAGCATGGACGACTATGAAAAGATTGGTTAATTTCAGGTTGTCGCTTTTGTGCGCTTTGGGTGTTGTCGGCGGAATTTTGTCCTTTTACTGCCTGCTGTTTGGCAACGTGTGGGTGTTTGCCGTTACTTTGACGTTGCTTGTTGTGGCAACGGTAGCGTTTGCCTTGCTCAAAAGAAAGATTTTCGCCGTGTTTTTGGTGCTGGCGCTGTTTTTGCTTGTGGGCTTTTCCGATTTTGCCGTTGTCTACGCCAACAGGGACGGCAACGGCTTTTGCTGTAAGGAAGTAACGCTGACGGGACGAGTTACCGATATCGGCAGAAACGGCACAGTGCAAAACACCGTGTATCTGGAAAAATGCGTTGTCGACGGCGTTACTTTGGAGGGCAGGATTAAAATGTACGTGTACGACGGAACGGTTTTCGACACAGGCGATACCGTTACTCTGCACGGTACGCTTCGCAACGTATATGCAGTGCAGTCCCGAGTGGACACATTTGCCGTTCGCAACAATGTGCGTTACGAAATGTCCGACGTATCTCTTTTGCAACATCAAAGCGGTGCGCTGACATTGGGCGAAAAGGTGCGCAGATACGTGTACGAAACTACGTCGAAGTACATGCCGGAAAACGGCGACATTGCCTACGCTTTGCTGACAGGCGACCGCAACGCCGTCGATTCTCTGAAAGAGGACGCCTTCATTTCTGCGGGAATAATTCACCTTCTTGCCGTAAGCGGATTGCACGTGGGGTTTGTAATTGCCATTTTCGGGTTTTTCCTCAGAAAGTTGCGTCTTCCCACCTTTGCGGAACTGTTGATTTTGCTTGTTCCGCTGTGCTTTTACGCCTATGTGTGCAACTTTACTCCCTCCGTGCTGCGTGCTGTGATAATGGCGGTGTGCGTTTACGCCGTGCGTATCGTGTACGGAAGATACGATTTACTTTCTTCGCTGTGCTGGGCGGCAACAATTATTCTTGTTGCTCAGCCTCTGTTTTTGTTTGACGTCGGATTTCAACTATCCGTAACTTCGGTGTTCGGTATTGCCACGGTGCACAAACGACTTTCCCGTGTAATAAGCAAAATTCCCAACAAATTTGCCGTCAAGGCACTTTCTTCGCTGGCGTTGTCCTTTTCCTGCATTGTGGCGACCTTCTTTCTCAACGCCTATTACTTTTCGTCGGTGGCTGTGGCGGGACTTGTCGTAAACGTGGTGGCAATTCCCTTAACGCTGGTGGCTTTCGTGCTTTGTTTTGCGGGACTGGTTCCCTTTTTGTCGCAATACGTTTTGGCTGTCGGCGACAGAGTGTTGCAGGCGGTGTCTTGGGTGGCGCAGGGCGCAAGCAAACTTGACGCTTCGCTGAATATAAACACCGTAGCCGTTGCCATACCTGTTTTTATGCTTGTGCTGTTTGCCGTGGGCGGTTTCGTGCGTCTTGGCAAAGGCAAAAAGATTTTCTATCCCGTTTGCGGAGTTATTCTTGCCCTTTGCGTTGCCGTTACCTACATTCCGCAACGCAGCGACAATGCGGTGTCGGCATTTTTCGGCTACGACGACACGGTAGTGGTGGCAACTTCACCAAACGAAACGGTGATTGTGGCAGATTTCGACGACGAGTATTGCATGGCTCAAGCAACGGACTTTTTGTCGCATAAGAGGGTTGACAATCTTGTTTTGGCAATTACAAATTGCAAAGATGCCCAACTCAACGTGGTGCGCCAACTGTGCGACGCCTTCGACGTTGCCCGTGTGTATTTGTTGGACAGCAGCGGCAACACAAATGTGCAAAACTTTTTGGCGGAACGTGACATAGACACAATACGCACCCTGCCCAACCGCAGGGTGGGAGGCAACATCACCATTCAACCTGTGTACGACGGCGGGCTTTGCGCCGTGGTGGTGAAGGTGGGAAACATCACCGTTGCAAACGTGGTGTGCGACGGGGTCAAGGCGCAAAACTTTGCAGGGCTGCGTTCCGACATCGACTACTATCTTTTGCGAGAAGGCGAAAGCGTCTATTGCGATAAAAATCTTCCCAACCTTTCAGTGTATCAGCAAAACTCGCCGCTTAACTTCGGCGCAAATAAGTACGGAAACTTTACAATAAAAGAAAAAGATGGTAATATATTGTTAAATTTTCGGTGATACAATGGAACTGACTTTTCTCAATCTAAAAGAAAACCTTGCAAAAACATTTTTCCCTGCGCTGTGTCTGTTTGGCACGGACAGGTGGCTTTTGCGCAAAAGCGTGGATATTGTCTGCGACGCCTGCCACGTTACCGACAAAAATTACGGTGTGGACAGGTTGGAAGCCCCTTCCTACGCCCAGTTGGAAAGAAGTTGCTGTACACCGTCAATGTTTTCCCCCGTCAAAGTGGTTGTTTGCAGCGAATTTGTCTTTCCGCAGGGCAGGCAGATGCAGGAAACGGTTTCTTCGCTGTCCTCGCTGGTCAAAAATTGCGACGGCAGTTTTTGTCTGGTGTTCATTGCCGAAAAGTTTTCCCCCTACGACAAGGTAGAGGGCATCGTCGGGGTGGACTGCAAAAAACTTGACACGTCCATGGTGGCAAAGTGGATTGTAGCCTTTGCCAAAAGGCAGGGCGTTTCGGTGGACAACATTTGCGCCCGTCGTCTTGCCGACTACTGTCTCAATGACATGACCCGTGTGGAAGAAGAAACGCAAAAACTCATCGACTACGGGGAAATAACCCTCAATTCCATCGAAGCAATGGTCAGCAAGGACACGGAGTACAAGGTGTTTCAACTGTCCAATGCCGTTTCGCAAAGCAGTGCCGACGCCGCCCTTAAAATGTACGACGCCTTGATTGCTTCCGGCGAAGAGGCAAGGGGATTGTTCGGCTTGCTGTACAACTTTTACCGCAGGGCGTACTACACGAAAATTTCCTCTTGCTCCGACGAGCAACTTTGCAATTATTTTGCCGTCAAACCTTATGCGCTTGTTAAAGTGAGGGAAGTTGCGCAAAAGTACAAACCCATGCAGTTGAAAAAAATTCTGGACATTTTCGCAGAGGCGGACGTCAGTTTGAAGTCCTTTGCCGACGAAAACGAAGTAATGAAAACGATAATTTTCAAAATTTCCGCATTGAGAGGATGATATGCTCGATTTAAGAAAAAACTATAAACTTTCCGGCGTGCTTTCACGTGTGTTTTTTGTGGTTACATTCATGTTTGCCAACTGGCAACAAGGTCTTGCCGCAACCGTGATAGCAACGGGGCATTCCAATTTTTGGTTGGCGCTTGCCGTTGTGCTGGTAACAGGCGTTGCCGGAGCGTTACTGGTGCCTATAATTGTAAGTTTCGCCCTCAGTCTTGCAAGAATCTATTCCGTTCCCGTTGGCGAATACGGAATTCTGGCAGTGTCGTTTTTCGGTTTGGGATACCTTTTGAGGGGGCTTCTGAACATCGTAAACTTTTTCACACCGGTAATGCTGGTGTGGGGCGGCGTAATTTTCCCCTTCATCGCCACGCTTGTAGCGTCGGTGGGGTTTTACGCTGTCACATCCAAACTGTACTTCAACGACCTCACACGTCCCTACTATTTCAGGGTGTGCGTGTTGGTTTTCTTTGTGGCTGTGCTGATAATGGAGGTGCTGTAACATGAAAAAACTTGTACCTGCGTTGCTGGTTGCCACATTGACTCTGTGTGCATTATTCAATATTTTCGTTTTCCCCGTTGCGGCTTTTGCCGACGAAACAGGCACGCAAACGGTGCCTGCAATAGACACGACGGACGAAGCGTACGTTTTTTTGAATGATTTTGTAACCCAGTTCCCCGACAGAAGCAGTTCTATCAGCGGGGAAAACGAACTGAAAGCAGTCCAGTACCTGAAAACAAAATTCGACGAGGTTGCGTCGCAATACGGTTTGCAAGGCTACAACAGTGAAATTCTGCCCTACGGAACATCGGAAAACAGCGTTGACGGCTACAATCTGGAGGCTGTGATTACCGCCTCTGGCAACGCTTCGGACAGTTCCGAAAGGATAATAATAGGAGCGCATTACGACAGCATCGGAGAGGGGGCAAACGACAACGCCGCAGGCGTAACGGCATTGTACCTGACAATGAAAAAAGTTGCCGAAAACGTTGGTTCTCTTCCCTGCGACGTTGTGTTTGTCGCCTTTGGCGGCGAGGAAATGGGTTTGGTAGGTTCCTCCGCCTACGTCAACAATATGACGGCGATGGAAATAGGCAACACCTTGCTTATGATAAACATCGACAGCATTGTCAGCGGCGACAATTTGTACGTATTTTGCGAAAACAAATCCACCGATATTGCCAATCTGTTTTTACAAAACGGAAGTGCAGTCCGTTTGACGGAAAAGCCCTACGCAGTCGGCACCTATCCTATTGACATTTACGGCTACGGCTACTACGAAACGGTGCAAAACACCGACCACACCCCATTCCGTCTGCGTGGAATTCCCACGGCGTGTTTCTTTTCCGGCACATTTTCCGCAAACATCTGGGATTACGCCGAAAGCACAAATAAAGACAACAACACCATGAACACCGTCGGCGACACGCTTGAACAACTTGTCGCAAAACACGGCAACAACGTGGTAACACGTATCAACGGCGTTGCGTCAACGGTGGCAGACACTCTGCTTTCTCAGCAGTTTTTGTCCGTAGCGCAAAATGCACGCAGTCAGTTGATGGACAACAATGTGCTGTTCAACATTATGTGGCCCAAAATCGCCGTTTTGGGAGCGGTAGTGGTAACGGCTTTGTTTGCGGTGTTGCATTACCGCAAATTGCAAAAGAAGTCCATCATGTCCGACGGCGGCGTAAACAACCGCAAGATATTTTCCACCCCCGATGCCGAAGACATCTTTTCCTTCGATGAAGGAGGCGACAAGGGCAAAGACAGTGCGGAAGATATTTTCACATTCAAAAAGTAGTCTTGCGGGGCAAACATTTGAGAGGTAAATTTTGCCGACAGGCAAAAGACGGTAAAAAGATGAAACACAAAAAAAGCAAAACATTGACCAAAGGCGTTTTTGTTGCGGTGTACCTCGCAGTAATTGCCGTGTGCATTGCTTTGGATCAGTTGACAAAACAACTTATATTTGAAAATTTGTTGCATGCCACCCCCGGCGAAAGCGTAAACGTGTTGGGCAAATTTTTGCGGTTTTACGCAGTGTACAACGAGGGGGCTTCCTTTGGCATGGGCAAAAGCGACGCCGCAAATATTGTGTTCTTTATCATCACCGTGTTGGGAACGCCGGTGTTTTGCTTCATGCTGTGGCGCAGCCGCACACGCAGCGTTTGCGGACAGGTGGGTTTTGCCTTTATTGTCGGAGGCACAATTGGCAACGCCATCGACAGAGCGTTTGTGCAAACGGATGCGGGAAAATTTTTCAGCGGAAAGGTCAGAGATTTCATTTCTTTTTCCATTTTTCCGCCGATATTCAACATTGCCGACAGTTTTTTGGTGATAGGCACCTTGCTTGCCGTGGTGGCAATTCTGTTTGCCGACAGCGACGCTTTGTTTGCGCCGTCGGCAAGAAAGGCGCAGGAGGATGCGCAGGGCGAAAATCAAAGTTGCCGTTTGCCTCAGACGGAGGACAACTGCGCAGACGGCGAACAATCAAGTAATGCCGCAGAAAATCCTTCCGCTACGGAGGCGCAAGGGGACGTTGTCGCCGAAGAGCCGACGACGGAGAAATCGGAAAATGCAACGGACAACGGCAAAAAGGGAGAAAAGGATGAAAACCGTTGAACTGACTGCAGAAGAAACCAGCCGACTGGACGTATTTCTTACAAACGCTTCACTCACACGTTCGCATGCTCAAAAACTCATTGCGCAGGGCGCAGTTACCGTCAACGGCAATGTAGTTACCAAGTGTTCCGCAGAGGTCAAGCCCGACAGCGTGGTGAAAGTGTGTTTGCCCGACGAAGTACCTCTTTCCGTGCCTGCGCAGGACATTTCTTTGGATATTGTCTATCAGGACGCCGACCTTGCAGTAATCAACAAGCCGCAGGGCATGACGGTGCATCCTGCAAACAACGTTTTCACCGATACCCTTGTAAATGCGCTGCTTTTTCACATAAGCGATTTGTCTGGCATAAACGGTGTATTGCGACCGGGCATTGTGCACCGTTTGGACAAGGACACAAGCGGTTTGCTGGTTATTGCCAAAAACGACAAGGCGCATGTGGAGTTGCAAAGACAAATTCAGACAAAGCAATGCCACCGAATTTACATTGCGCTTTTGGAAGGTGTGCTTAAAGAAAACAGCGGTACAGTGGACAAACCCATCGGACGCAGTCTTTCGGACAGGAAGAAGATGGACACGGTGCCAAACGGACGCAACGCCGTTACAAATTACAGCGTCATCAAGCGTTACAGACACTACACGCTGGTGCGGTTCGAACTTAAAACGGGACGCACTCATCAGATTCGTGTACACGCCAAGTTTTTGGGACACCCCGTGGTGGGGGACAAAACCTACGGCTACAAAAATTGCAAATGGAATCTCAACGGGCAGTTGCTTCATTCGCAGACGTTGATTTTCACACATCCCACAACGGGAGAAACAATGTCCTTCACGGCACCTTTGCCCGACTATTTTTGCCGTGTGCTGGACATTTTGGACAAAACGGACGAGGCAGTATGAAAAATCTCATCTCTTTGACGGAATTTAACAGACAAGACGTAACGCAGGTGTTGGAAGTTGCAACGCAGATGCGCCGAGTGGTTTTGACCGCCTACAAAAAGGGACCGCAACTAATCGGACATGTCGTTTCGGGGGTGTGGCAAAAGCCTTGCCTTTCCAGCACGGCATTTTCTCTTGCCGCCGCCTACCTATCCGGCACGGCTATGCCCGTTTTCGGCGTGGAAGACGTGCTTTCCCATTGCCGTTCGTTGGACAACATGGGGGTTAACACCGTTGTCGTTTCCAGCGAAAACGACAATATCGTGCGACAGTTTGCTTCAAACGCCCGTTGCCGTGTTATCAACGGCGGTTCGTCCCAATTCGACCCGATTGGCGTTTTGGCGGATTTGATGACGCTTATGCTCAAACTGGACGGACTCAACAACCTTTCCGTGTTGGCAGTGGGAAACAAAGAGCACAACAAAATTACGGAATTGAGCCATTGTCTGCAACTGTTCGATTCCAATCTGGTGTGGTACCTTCCCGTGGAAGACTTTTCAACGCCACGCAAGGGCATTGTGCTCAACAGTATCGAAACGGCTTTTGCAGGAGCCGACGCCGTGGTGGATTTGGGTTTGCAACAGTTTGCCGACGCTACCAAGTACTACGGAACGGCAGGCGGTATTTCGGAAAAACTCATCGGCAAAGCACGGGTGGACGCACCTTTGTTGGGAGCGTCGACGGTGGTGGACAACATCGGTATCAAACAGTATGCTCATTCCGCCCTTTCCACAAGGGAAAGTTGCTACGTTTCCGTGGCAATGGCGGTGTTGTACATGATGACGAAAAACTGAAATTTCTAGTGTTGCGGTTTTCTTCGGAGAACCGCATTTTTTGTGTACGTATCAACGTTTTTGTTACATTTTGTTGTTTTTTTTCATGCAAAAAACGAGCGGTTTTGTCGGGGTTTTCGGGTTTTGAAAGAGATTGTTTTATTTGACTTTGTCGTCTGCAATACGTGCAGGGCAATTTTGCGGTACTTGCAAAGTTTTTTGCTTGTGCGTAATCGTGTTTTCAAAGCCCTTTTGTCAAATTGTAAAATAATCAAAAGTCAATGCGTAATTGCCAATTACCTGACAAACGAACGGTTTTGTCAAATTGCGACACAATCAAAAGTCCGCCGTAAAACTTGGCATTTGCCTTTTGTCGGGGCGTGTTTTGCGTTTCTCTTGACTTTTGACTTTGGGTGCAGTATCATATAAAATAGTGTAACAGGTGTATTATGAAAAGAGTTATCGGTTTCGACCCCGGTTTTGCCATTGTAGGCTATGGCGTGTTGGACTACGAAGATTTCCGCAACGTCAGGGTGGTGGACTACGGGGTGATTACAACGCCCAAAGAGGAAAGTTTTCCCGTGCGCCTTGCGTTGATCTACAAAGGCGTGCAGGAACTGATAGAAAAGTACAAGCCCGACGAAGTTGCCGTGGAAGAGTTGTTTTTCAACACTAACATTACAACGGGCATAAACGTTGCCCACGCAAGAGGCGTTTTGTTGCTTGCGGCAATTCATCACTGCGGATGCTTGTACGAGTACACGCCTTTGCAGATAAAGCAAGCGATGACGGGCTACGGAAAAGCCACCAAAAAACAAATTCAGGAAATGGTAAGGGTGTACCTTGCTCTTTCCAAAATTCCCAAACCCGACGACGCCGCCGACGCTTTGGCAGTGGCGCTGACGCACATTCAGACGGGAATAATGACGGACAAATTTTACATCAGGTAACGGAGAAATTATGTACAGTTACATCAGCGGAGAAGTTACGCAAACAAGCGAAAACACTGTGGTTTTGGACGTTGGCGGAATAGGTTACGAACTGTGCGTTTCCTCTTTCACGCAGGAAAAATGTCAGGTGGGGCAAAGATGCCGTCTGTACGCCTACTTGCAGGTTAAAGAAGACGGACTTTCCCTTTTCGGCTTTGCTACCGAAGAGGAAAAAAACATGTTTTTGAGGCTTATTTCCATTTCGGGCATAGGATGCAAGGTGGCGCAGGCAATTTTGTCGGGTATGGATTGCAACGCTCTTGCCATCGCCATTTTCAACGGTGACACCAAACAACTGACCAAAATCAAGGGTTTGGGCAAGAAAACGGCGGAACGTATCGTTCTGGAACTCAAAGAAAAGGTTGTCGTTGACGCTTCCGCAATGGATTTGCCCATTGCAAGGCACGCCGACGTTGCCCTCACAAAAGATATGCAGGATGCAATGGCAATATTGTGTTCGTTGGGAAAAAGCCGTGCCGACGCACAGCAACTCGTGGAAGCGGCGTCCAAGTTGGGCGCAACTACGGCGGAACAACTTGTCAACATGGCATTTCGCATCAACTGAAAGGACTAGTTTATGGAACAACAATTTTTCACAAGTACTCTGACGGAAAAGGAACGGGACACGGAAAACATCTTGCGCCCCAAAACTCTTGCCGACTACGTCGGACAGGAAAAAGTCAAAGACAATCTTTCCGTCTACATCAAGGCGGCGCTTGCCCGTGGGGAAAGTCTGGACCACGTTTTGCTGTACGGACCGCCCGGTTTGGGTAAAACCACTCTGGCGCACATAATAGCCAACGAAATGGGCGTGCCTATCACGGTAACAAGCGGTTCGGCAATTCCCGGCAAGTTCGATTTGTCGGCAATATTGTCCAAGTTGAAACCCAACGAAGTGCTGTTCATCGACGAAATTCACCGTCTGAACAGCAGTCTGGAAGAAATTTTGTACCCTGCAATGGAAGACTACCGTCTTGACTTTGTAGTGGGCAAGGGACCAAGCGCCACCAGCGTCAACATCAAGTTGGAAAAATTCACGCTCATCGGCGCAACCACCAAGGCGGGAAACCTCGCCTCACCTTTGCGGGACAGATTCGGCGTGCAGATGCGTCTTGTGTTGTACACGCCGGAACAGTTGAAACGCATCGTGCTGAAATCGGCAATGAAGTTGGAAACCAACATCACCGACGAAGCCGCCTACGAAATTGCACGCCGCAGCAGGGGAACTCCCCGTGTCGCCAACAGACTTTTGCGCCGTGTGAGGGACTTTGCCGAAGTGTTGGGGGACGGCAACGTTACCAAGGAAGTGTGTCTGCACGCCATGAAAGTGATGGAAGTGGACGAGTTGGGATTGGACGCCGTGGACAAAAACGTGCTGACGACCATCATCGACAAATTCAGTGGCGGACCCGTCGGGTTGGAAACGCTTGCGTCGGCAACGGGAGAAGACAAAGCCACAATAGAGGACGTGTACGAACCGTACCTCATTCAGTTGGGATTTATTGCACGCACGCCCCGTGGACGGGTTTGCATGCCTCTTGCCTACAAGCATCTGGGCAAAAAACTTTCCAAAGAACGAATGGAAATGCTGTCAATCTACCTTGACGGCGAAGAAGAGGAAAATGAAGACAAGTGATTTTTACTACGACCTGCCACAGGAACTGATTGCGCAAACGCCTGCGGAACCACGGGACAGCGCAAGACTTCTGGTGTACGACAGGGCGACAAAACAAATCAGCCACAGACATTTCTACGACATAACCGACTACCTCAAAAAGGGCGACGTGCTGGTGGTTAACAACACCAAAGTGCTTCCTGCACGAATCTACGGCAAAAAGGAAAAGACGGGAGGCAAAATAGAGTTTTTGCTGTTGAAACGTCTTGACCTCACCCGCTGGGAAGTGATTCTGAAACCGGGACGCAGTGCAAAGCCGGGGGCGGTGTTCGAGTTTTCGCCCCAACTTAAAGCACGTGTGGAAAGCGTGGAAGAGGACGGCAGCCGTATCGTGGAATTTTTGTACGACGGCGTGTTCGAGGAGATCCTGTCCAAGATAGGCGAGATGCCTTTGCCCCCCTACATCAAAGAAAAATTGCAGGACAAGACACGCTACAACACGGTGTATTCCAAGGTGGACGGCTCTGCTGCCGCCCCCACTGCGGGATTACACTTCACACGTGAACTTTTGCAAAATGTAAAGGATATGGGTGTGGAAGTGGTGGAAGTGTTGCTTCACGTAGGGCTTGGAACTTTCCGTCCCGTCAAGGTGGAAGACGTAACGCAACACCGCATGCATTCGGAGTATTACAGCGTTTCGCAGGAGGCTGCCGACGCCATAAACAAGGCAAAGCAGGAAGGACGGCGTATCGTGTGCGTGGGAACAACCAGCGTGCGCACGTTGGAAAGCGCAGCCGACGAAAACGGACATGTCCAGGCAGGTGGCGGAAACACGGAAATTTTCATCTATCCGCCCTACAAATTCAAGGTGGTGGATTGTCTGATAACCAACTTCCACCTTCCCGAAAGCACGCTGATAATGCTTGTTTCGGCTTTGTGCAGCAGAGAGGAAGTTTTGCACGTGTACGAAACCGCCGTCAAGGAAAAGTATCGGTTTTTCTCTTTCGGCGACGCATGCCTGTTTTTGTAAACTGCAACGCAGAAAAAACTTGCGGTACAAAGTTTTTACATACGTATGTGCAAATTTTGTGCCGAAACTTTGAGGAACAATGACAAACAATTTCAGTTACACATTGATACACCAAGACAAGCACACAGGCGCAAGGGCGGGGATTTTTCACACGCCTCACGGCGACATAGAAACTCCCATTTTCATGCCTGTGGGTACCGCCGCAACGGTCAAATCGCTGTTGCCTTCCACTTTGGAAGAGTTGGGCACGCAAATTTTGCTTTCCAACACCTACCATTTGTATTTACGACCGGGAAGTGACATTGTGCGCCGGGCAGGCGGCTTGCACAAATTTATGCATTGGAACAAGCCGATACTCACCGACAGCGGAGGGTTTCAGGTGTTTTCGTTGGGCGATTTGCGCAAAATCACCGAAGACGGGGTAACCTTTTCTTCGCACATCGACGGAAGCCGACATGTTTTCACCCCCGAAAAGGTAATGCAAATCGAGCACGACCTCGGCGCCGACATAATAATGGCTTTTGACGAATGTTCCACCTACGGATGCGACAAAAAGTACGCCGAAGGGGCAATGAACCGCACTCACAGATGGCTGGAAAGGTGCGCAAAAGCACACACCAACGACACTCAGATGCTTTTCCCCATTGTTCAGGGCAATATGTTTGAGGATTTGCGTCTGCAATCGGTAAAGTTCGTGCGTGATTTTGCCCAATGCGGAATTGCCGTGGGCGGTTTGTCGGTGGGTGAACCGAGCGAGGTTATGTACCGCATGTTGGACGTAATTCAGCCGCATTTGCCGGAAAAAATGCCACGCTACCTTATGGGAGTTGGAACGCCCGACTACCTGTTGGAAGGAATACAGCGTGGAATAGACATGTGCGACTGCGTTTTGCCTACCAGAATTGCACGCAACGGCACAGCGTTGACGTCGCACGGGAAAGTCGTGGTGCGCAACGGAGCGTACAAACAGGATTTTTCCCCTTTGGACGAAGAATGCGATTGTTACTGTTGCAAAAACTTCACAAAGGCCTATTTGAGACACCTTGTAAACTGCAAGGAAATTCTTGCCGCCGAACTGCTGTCCATTCACAACATCAGATTTTTGCTGAACGTGGTGAAAGGTGCAAGAGAAGCGATATTAAATGACAGTTTCCTGGAATACAAGCGGGAATTTTACGGCAAGTACTACGGCAACGTCAACAACCAATGAAAATTCGCAAAGGCAAGTAACGGCAATGCGTTTGTAAAAATTCAAAGGACGTAAGTGCGTTTTGCGTGTGGTGCAAGTGCGTTTTGTTGGCGAAAATTTTGCCGTATTTCCGCCGTTTTTTGGCGTTTTTAAGTAAAAAGCCTGCACCGTGTTGCGAAAATATCAAAAATGCCGTTTTCTGTTGCATTTTCGCTGTCGATAATGTATAATATACGAAAAAATCCGCTACGGGCGGTAAATAAGGAGAAAATATGCTTAACCTGTTGAATTTTTTTGAAGACACAACAACAAGTACCACTCCTGCCGGTAACAACTGGGTAACCTACGTTATCCTCGGCGTATTGGTTGTGGGTATGATTTTGCTTATGGTAATTCCCCAAAGAAAGCAAAAGAAACGTGCGGAAGAAATGATGGCGAAACTGGGTATTGGCAGCGTCGTTACCACCATCGGCGGAATTGTCGGCGTTGTGGTGCAACTTGACGATACGCACATCTGGCTGGAAACGGGTTTGGACGACAGCAAGACCACAATGCAGTTTTTGCGTCAGGCAATCCATTCCATTGCCCCCGATCCTTCCTCTGCTGAAGCCAAAGCGGAAAAGAAAGAGGCAAACGAAGAAGACGAAATCAAGTAATTTTGTTCTAAAAATGCCTTCCTCCCGAATAGTGTAGTACTGTTCGGGAGGTTTTTTTATGGAAGCGAGTGCTAAAAAATCGTTTTTGTTGCAAAGCATCAAAACGGGATTGTTTTCCCTTGTTTTTGTGTGCATCGGAGTGCTGGTGCTGGCGTTGCTTGCCAAGTTTTTCAACATAGGCGACAACGTGTTGCCCATTGTCAATCAGGTGCTGAAAGGCGTTGCGGTAATTTTGGGCGTGGCGATGTGCGTCAGAGAGGACAACTTTGTGCTTAAAGCCGTTGTCGGTGCAGTTATCTACTGGATTTTGTCCTTCGTGCTGTTTTCCGTTTTGGGAGGAGGTTTCCATTGGGGGCAAATTGCATTGGACTTTGCTGTGTCCCTTGTTCCTGCGGTTATTGTAGCATTGATAAAAAGCAAAAAAGCGTAAATTGCTTGACGCTGACGGCATTTCGCTACAGGTATCCTTCGGGCTTGACGTAACGTCAGGCCCTTTTGCGTAGAAAGTTGCTGTTGTGCGTTTTACGGCGACGGTACAGAAAACAGCCGTCGTTTTTGTTTTCGCCTCATTTGACATGCGACTCAATGCAAATGGTATCGGGAAAAGCCACGTTTTGAACAGGTGCGTTGCCGTACAAATTTCGCATTACCGCCCTTTTGCGTAGAAAGTTGCTGTTGTGCGTTTTACGGCGACGTCACAGAAAACAGCCGTCGTTTTTGTTTTCGCCTCATTTCCCATGCGCCTCAATGCAAATGGCATTGAGAAAAGCCACGTTTTGAAACTGCAAATGGCATTGAAAAAGTCCGTTTCTGAAACAGGTGCGTTGCCGTACAAATTTCAAATTACGTCTTTTTTCAGTGTAAAAGGTCGTTTTGTTTCCAAAATGTGCACTAAACTTCGCCTCAATTTTCTTCAAACTGTCGTTGTCAGGTAATTTTTTGGTTGTAAAGCCCTTGTTTTGACTGTTTGTACCGTTAAAAGCGGGAAAAATAATTGACTAATTTTGTCAGTGCTATTATAATAGACTAGTTAAGTTAGGCAAAGTCAAGGAGGCTTATTTATGACAAAAACTCTGTCCACCGTTATTATTTGTATTGTTTGCGTAATAGCGCTGTTTTTCGGCGTTGTTTCGTGCCTTCCCGGTGGACTTGAATACGGCAACTACAACGAGTACAATGCTCCCATCAATCTCATTCAGGGAAGCAGTCTTTTCAACGACAGTATTGTGGCAACTTACAAAGTGAAGTTGGACGAAGACGCCAACATAAACGACGTGGTGAAAAACATTCGTTCCAGACTGAGCGACATGTACGGTTACTATTTCAGCAACGTTAAGGTCAACGGCGACGACATCACCGTGCAGGTTCCCAAAACCGCCAACGGCGAAAACACAAGTGCGGCCACAATTCTTTCCAACGTTACGGCAGTGGGCAAAGTGGAAATCCTCACCGAATCTACCTATTCTGCCGACAAGGTTATTCTCACTGCGGAACACGTCAAGAGCATGACGTTGCGCAACTATTCCAGCGGCGCAAATGCCTACTACATCGTAAACATGAATCTTACCAAGGAAGGTAAGGAAATCGCTGCGGAAAATCTCACTCCCACAAGTTACGGTTACAGTGCCTACCTTGCAGTGGATGGTACCGTATCCTACGCTATTGTGTACGACACCAACCAAGTTCTGCAAGTTTACACCACAAGCAAAGCCGATGCACGTTGGATAAAGGGATTGACGCAAAACGGCGCTTTGACAGCAACGCTCACATCTGTCGGCACGGAAGAAGTTTCCTCTCACGGCGGATTGATTTTCGCTTTGGTAATGGCGGTAATTGTTGTCGCTTGCTGGATTTTCCTCATTGCAAGATACAAATCTGCAGGCTTTGCAACAGTGGTTTCCCAACTTGTTGCCGTTGTGGCATTTATCATGTTTTCGGGAATGGTGTACTTTGCCTTCCTCAATATTGCATCTGCGGTGGGCATTGTGTTGGGCTACGCCCTCATGATGGTGTTCACCGTGTTGGTGTTGGAAAAACTGCGTACCTATTCTGCCGAAAAGACGTTTGCAAGCGCCAAGTACAGAGCATTCCAGGAAAACAACAAATGGAATCTTATTGTTCATGCCATCGTTGCAGTGCTGGGCGGAATTTTGTGGCTCATCCCCACAGGCGTAACTGCTCCTTTGGGCAATGCTTTGGTGTACTGTGCGGTGATTTCCTTTGTTGCCACCATGGGACTCAACAGACTGTTTGCCGCTGTGCTTGCTCCGTTCTGCGAGGGCGCAACCAAAACAAAGTAATTAAAAACAAAACATTACAGCGGCCTTCTATTTGTTAGAAGGCTGTTGTTGTTTACGGAGTTATGAAACAACGTTATCAAAAAAGACAACCTCAAGACGCCGACAGCGTGGAATATTTTCTTTCCGCAGGCATAAGTCAACCTTTGGCAGAAATGTTGAGTGCCAGAGGCGTTTGCGCTGCCAATTTTCAGGATTTTTTCGGCGAAGGACGTTTTCACTCTCCGTTTGAAATGAAAAATATGAGGGAAGCGGCGGAAACGCTGTCCTTTGTGTTGGAAGAGGGGGGAAGCGTGCTTATCTGCGGCGACTACGACGCCGACGGACTGACTGCGTCAAGTATTTTGTCCCTGTTTTTTTCCGACAACGGCGTGGACAACGACGTTATTGTTCCCACGAGAGAGCAGGGGTACGGTTTGCATGCCGACTTGGTAATAAAAGCATTTGAAAAGAAGTTTTACGACTTGGTAATAACGGTAGACTGCGGAATTTCCAACAAGGCGGAAGTGGCGCAAATCATGGACGAGTTGGGAACGGAAGTTATCGTAACCGACCACCACGAATTGCCGGAGCAGTTGCCCGATTGCATCTGCGTCAACCCCAAACTCGGCTACCCCTTTCCCTATCTTTCGGGTGCAGGCGTGGCGTGGAAGTTGGTGGAAGCGTTGGCAGGCAGGGAAACTGCGGCAAAGTACAGTCAACTTGCCATGATAGGCACAATAGGCGACCTGATGCCGTTGCGTGACGAAAACCGAAGTATCGTAAAGATGGGGCTGGCAAATTTTCAGCACAAAAGCCTGCAAAAACTTGCGGAACTTTCCAAATGCCCGTCGCAACTTTCCGCATCCGACGTTGCAATGAAAATCACACCTAAAATAAACGCCGCCGGCCGTGTGGAAAACCCCGTCTACGCCTTGAAGGTGTTGCTTGCAAGGGACAAAACGGACGTTGCGTCGGTGAACAAACTGCTGGAACTCAACGAATTGCGCAAAACGCTGCTTGCCGACATCGTGGCGGAGGCGGACGGAATGTGCGACAGCGAGGTCATTTGCAGGGAAAGGCTGACGTTTTTGCACAGCGAAAGTTGGGCAACGGGCATTTTGGGCATTGCCGCCACACGCTACAAGGAAAGGTACAATTTGCCTGCGGTGGTGCTGACAAGGGACAAAACAAGCAATCTGTTTGTCGGTTCCGCACGTGGCGTGGAAGATCTGGATTTGTTTGAAATATTCGTGTCTTGCGCCGATTTGCTGGACCATTACGGCGGACACAAAGCCGCAGTCGGTTTCAGCGTTAAGGAAGAAAACCTGCAACCTTTGCGCCAACGTCTTTCGCAAAAACTGCTTGCCGAGGACGCATCGCTTTTTGAGAAAAAACTGTACTACGACGTTGATTTGCAGGGGCAAAACATTGCCGACGTGTACCGTTTCACACAAAAAATGCAACCGCTGTTGCCACAGGACAAAGTGGTGTGTCTGGTGCATGACGTGGTGAAGTTTGCCCGCAGTTTCGGCAAAGACGACGCTCACCTTTCGGCAACGCTTGCCGGTGGGTTGGAAATAAAGGGCTTTTTCAACTACGGACGTTACGCCCCCTACATCAAAAACGGCGCAGACATTCAGGCGTTGGTGTCGTTGGAAAAGGACGATTACACAGGCAACGTCTGCGGTGTGATAGAGGATTTGTCGCTTTTGAATTCCGTATGTTTCGACGACTTTTACCGCAAAAACTTTCTGCGGCGTTTTGTAACGGAAAATGTGGCAAGCGCAACGAGAGAGCAGGCGGAAAATCTGCTGAAACAACCGTCGACTTTAGCGGTGTTTGACGACTACGAAACGTTTTTGCAGGAAAGCAAACGCTTTGACTTTGAAGACTTTGCTTTGGACATTTTTTTCCCCAACAGCATGTCTTCCAAAACCGTTGTCGTTTCGCCCAATGCCGACTACAACTTCGACAGATACAAAAACGTTTTGTGTTTTGTTAAACAGGGCGCAATGGTGAAGGTTGACGGCGCAACCTACTTTGCCGTGCAACCTGCCAACGAAAAGTTGTACGCACTTCCTATGGAACGCAAAGTTTGCGTTGCCGTGTACACGGCGTTGAAAAATAAAGGTGCCTACGACAGTCTTGAAGGGGTTTTTGACAAGTATCTTTTGGGAAAAATATCCTACGACCAGTACATTGTGGCGTTGCGTGTGTTTGTGCAGTTGAATTTGCTTTCAATAAAGGACAGGTTCACAATCACTCTCAACACGGCAGTAAAGGCGGAGTTGGAAAATTCCCCCTTGTATCGTTATTTTGCAACCCTATGACAACGCCGTCGGCGTTGTCAGAGGCAGTAACGCTTCGGCGCAAAATCCGAAACAAAAAATCCCTCTGCAAGAAGAGGGCTGACTAAACAAGGCAAATGTCGCAAACATTTTTACGGCAAAATTGTCGGATGAGGTGCAAAGGACATTTGTACAACAGGAAATAAATTATGTACAGCGAAAAGGAAAATGCGGAAGTTACAATAAAAAACTTCCTTTCAAAAGTAAGGCATTACTATCATCCCACGGAAGTGTCCAAAATTTACGACGCTTTCGAAGTGGCGCAAAAGGCACACGAGGGACAGTTCCGTGCAAGTGGCAGACCTTACATAACGCACCCCACGATAGTGGCGGACATTCTTGTGGACATGGGTTTTGACGTGCCCACGATAAGTGCTGCGCTTTTGCACGACACGGTGGAGGACACCTACGTTACCGATGCCGACCTGCGGGAAAAGTTCGGCGACGAAATTTCCGACCTTGTTGCAGGCGTAACCAAACTGGACAAAATTCAATTTCACAACAAGGAAGAGGAACAGACGGAAAACATGCGCAAGATGTTTTTTGCAATGGCAAAGGACATACGTGTAATGATGATAAAACTTGCCGACCGTCTGCACAATATGCGTTCGCTGATGTACCTTTCTCCGGAAAAACAGCAGGTAATTGCCAAGGAAACGTTGGACATTTTTGCACCCATTGCAGGCAGATTGGGTATTTCTTCCGTAAAAAGCGAGTTGGAAGATTTGTGCTTGAAGTACCTCGACCGCAAAGCGTACGACGAAATTGCACAGGGCATTGCCATGAAGAAGACGGAAAGGGAAACGATAGTGGAAACTTTCATCTTCCAACTGAAAGACAAGTTGCGTGCTTCCAACATCGAACACTTTGACGTGTATTGGAGAACAAAGCATTTCTATTCCATCTACAAAAAGATGAAAAAGCAAAACAAAACGTTGGAACAGGTGTACGACCTCACCGCCGTGCGTGTAATTGTGGACACAATACGTGATTGCTACGCCGTGCTGGGCTCCATTCACGACAAGTGGAAGCCAATGCCCGGACGTTTCAAGGATTACATTGCCGTTCCCAAACGCAACATGTATCAATCGTTGCACACAACGGTGTTTCTGGACTACGAATCTCACCGCTATCCCATCGAAGTGCAAATCCGCACCTACGAAATGCACAAGATTGCGGAATACGGTGTCGCCGCCCATTGGAAGTACAAGGAAGGCATCGCCTCCAAAACGGACATGGACGAAACGCTGGGTTGGGTGAAGGAAGTGCTTTCCTACGACAAGGACTTCCGTGACAGCAAGGAATTTTTGGATCTAATTCGCAAAGACATTTCCAACACCAACGAGGTGTACATTTTCACCCCCAACGGCGACGTGAAAATTTTGCCGGCAGGCGCAAATGCGCTGGACTTTGCCTACGCCGTGCACAGTCAGGTGGGTAACAAGTGCGTCGGCACCAAGGTTAACAACAAAATAGTGCCTTTGGACACCGTGTTGCAAACGGGGGACACGGTGGAAGTGATGACCAACCCCAACGCCAAGGGACCTTCCCGTGATTGGCTGAAAATAGTAACAACCCCTTCCGCCAAGGCAAAGATAAGACAATTTTTCAAAAGAGAACTCAAAGACGAGTACATTCGCACAGGAAAAAGCATGGTGGAGCGTGACGCCAAACACCGTGGTATTGCCCTTTCGGAGTTGCTTACGCCGGAGGCCATTGCCGCCGTGTGCGAAAGGTACATGTTTACGGACGAAGACGAGATGTATGCGGCGATAGGCTACGGAAGCATATCCCTCACGCAGGTTATGCTGAAACTCATCACCAGCAACCGACTTGTTTCCGACGCCGTCAAGGCACAGCAGGTGGTGCGCAATCACAAGGTGGCAACCACCAAGGAAAAATCGGTAATAATCAAAGGCGTGGAAGGCTTGCTTGTGCGTTTTTCACGTTGTTGCAGTCCCGTTCCCGGCGACGAAATCGTGGGGTACATTTCACGTGGAAGAGGCGTGTGCGTACACCGTGCCGATTGTCCCGCAGTAAAAAACATGGAACCGGAAAGGCTGATAAAGGCGGAGTGGGCAACGACCAGCGGACAGACCACCTTCCCCGCCTCGATAGAGATAATTTCCGAAGATAAGGGAGATATTTTTGCGGAAATAACCCGTACCATTGCCAACGAAGGTTTGCCCATGACGGCAATCAATGCCCGCAAGGACAAAAAAGGCAATGCCGTTGCCAGCGTAACGGTGGAAATTTCCAACCATGAGCAGGTAAACCAACTCATTGCAAAAATAAAATCTTTGCCTGCGGTAATAAACGTCTACCGCACAAACGGATGATGTATCGGGTATTTGCGCAGGGGATGTTGCAGACAAACTGCATCGTGCTGCAACGTGACGGCAACTGCGTTGTGGTGGATTGCGCCTACGGAAGCAGTGATGTGGAAAGTTACATTGCACGAAACAGTCTGAATCTTGTTGCCGTGTTGCTTACTCACGGACACTTTGACCATTGCGGAGGCGTGCAACACCTTTTGCAAAGTTGCGGTAACGGCAAAGACATTCCTGTTTTCGTGGGACAAAAAGATTTGCTGTTGGCGCAAAATGCCTCCAAAAACAGGTGGCACATTCCCGCTCGGGACTGTTTCCCCACCCAAACGCTGTCCGAAGGACGTTTTTCGGTGGACAATTTCTCTTTTGACGTTTTGGAAACGCCGGGACACACCGCAGGAAGCGTGTGTTACGTTTGCGAAGACCTTTTGCTGTGCGGCGACACGCTGTTTCGCAATTCCGTCGGCAGGACGGATTTTCCCGAAAGTCAACCTCTTCAACTCAAACAATCACTGCAAAAACTGTGCAGTTTGCAAAAAAATTACACTTTGCTGTGCGGACACGGTCAAATGTCCACATTGGACAGTGAAAAGAAAAACAACCCCTATTTGTATGACATTACACACTGACGTGAATTTTCCAACGGAAATACAGGACGTCGCCAAACTGTTTTTTGACGAGGTAACATTGGGCGACGACGGCGAAATATCCCTCACGCAAAACCGTGAAGGGGACGTTTTCACCTACACTGCGACAATGCATGGCAAAACATGCACTGCCAAGGCGGACGTTTGCGGTACCGACCAACTGCAAAGCGTGCGTTTGCAAAAGCGTTACGCCAAAATTGCGCTGTACAATCTGCTTAAAGAGGTTACGGGAAAAGAAATGCCGTGGGGCAGTCTCACGGGCATCCGTCCCACGAAACTTGCCTGTCAACTGCAAAGCGAGGGGCTGGATTGGCAGCAGACTTTCGTCAATCTTCTGGGCGTTTCCCCTCAAAAAACGCAACTTGTCGCCGACATTCTGCAATGTCAGGGCAGTTTGCGAAACTTCACCGATACAGCCGATTTGTACGTGGGTATTCCCTTTTGCGTAACACGTTGCAGTTACTGTTCTTTCACAAGCGGCGAAATAGAGCGTATGAAAAAGTATGTTCAGCCCTATGTGGAAAGTTTGCGTACGGACATAAGACGTACCCTGCAATTTGCCGAGGAAAAGGGTATTGCGCTTCGCAACGTCTACTTCGGCGGAGGTACGCCGACATCTCTTTCGGCAAGTCAACTTGACGAAATTTTGCAGGAAATCACCTTCAAGCCGCAGGAATTCACCGTGGAAGCGGGGCGTCCCGACACGTTGGACGAGGAAAAACTTGCCGTACTGAAAAAACACGGCGTGCAACGCATTTCCGTGAACCCCCAAACTTTCAATCAAAGCGTTCTGGACGAAATAGGGCGTAAACACACCGTGCAGGACATCTACGACAAGTACGCTTTGGCAAAGTCTTTCAATTTCATTGTGAACATGGACCTCATTGCGGGCTTGCCCAAGGAAAGTTACCAAATGTTTTGTCACAGTGTGGACTGTGCCATTCAACTTGCGCCGGAAAACATCACGGTGCACACCCTGGCATTGAAGCACGGCACTCTTCTGAAAGAGGAACATTACTGTTCGGAAAGCGACGTGGCGCAAATGGTGGACTACGCACATTCCGCATTGCGCAAGGCGGGCTACCTTCCCTACTATATGTACAGGCAAAAGTACATGTCGCAAAACCTGGAAAACGTCGGTTTTTGCAAGCCCGGGTATCCTTGCGTTTACAACATAGGCATTATGGAAGAGGTAACGGACATTCTTGCGTGCGGAACAAATGCAATTTCCAAAAAAATTTCTCAAAGCGAAAACAGGATAGAGCGTGCCGCAAACGCCAAAGACGTCATCACCTACATACAACGCAACGAAGACTATCTTCAAAAAAAATTTGCTCTGTTTGAAAGGTAAAATGAAAAGAAAAATCGTTTCCAAACTGATTGCCCTTTCGGCGCTGTTGTTTTTGCTGGGCGTGTTGCTTTTGCTGAAAACAAACCAAGCCGTGTGCGAGTTTTTTGCCACGACATTTTCCCGTGCATGGATTTTCCTGTTCGGAAACCTTTTCGGCTGGCTTCCTTTCAGCGTGTACGAACTTTTTCTTGTTGCGGTTATTGTCGGAGCGGTGGTGTGCCTTGTGCTGATAATAAAACAGTTGTGCGCACGTCAGTGGAAAAGGGCGTTGTCTGCGATAATTTCCGTTGCGCTTGCCGTGGTGGTTTTTGCCAACGTCTACACTGCAACGGCTTCTTTTTCCTACAACAGAGAGCCGCTTCCCGACGAGGTTTACACCGAGTACACCGCCGAGGACTTTTCCTTCGACGATGCCGTGTCGCTAGCCACGGCTTTGGTGCAGGAGGCAAACGACGCCTACCGAAACACCCGACACGACGAAAACGGAAACATAGTGTATCCCTACACTTTTTCCGAAATGTCGGATAAAATTGCCGAGGAATATGCCAAGTTGCAAAGCGATTACTTTTCGCCCTACACGCCAAAGGCAAAAAAGATAATAAACAAGTGGATAATGAGTCAAATGCACATTGTAGGTGTGTTTTTTGCTCCCACGGGCGAGGCAAACATCAACGGCAACGAAACCAACATGTACCTTCCCTGCACAATGGCGCACGAAATGGCGCACGGCAAAGGTGTCATGCGTGAATACGAGGCAAACATTGTTTCCACCTACGTTTTGCTCAACAGCGACGACGTGTACCTAAGGTACGGGGTACTGACCAAAATGATGTTTTCCGCACTGAGTTTGCTCGCAAAGTATCCCAATTACAGCGACACGTTGCAATCGCTGTTGGACACTATTGACACGGGAATTTTCCGTGAAAGAAACAACTATTCAAAGTTTTACGGGCAGTTTACGCTGTTTGACGACATAGGCGAGTTTTTCAACGATTTGTACCTGAAATTGCAAAATCAGCATGAAGGCACCGGCAGTTACGAAAAACCCGGCGAAACGGAAGGCACTGGTGAAGTGGACGGCGACGGCAACGAAATTGTGGTGATAGTGCGGTTTTCCGATATGGAAAATTTGCTTATAAAACTGTACAAACAAAATCTTTTTACAACAAAAGCGTCCTGATTTTTCGGGACGTTTTTTTGTTGCGTTGTGAAGTTACGCACAGTCTTCCCCTGTTTTGGGCAGCAGGCACGGGCTTTGCCACGGTTGAAGTGCGCCGTGTGGTCGTTACACGAATCCGTGGCTGTGGAAAGGGTTTGCCTCAAAAACACCTTTTATTCTGTCGTAGCAAAATGGGTGTGTTGCGACAGCGACTTTCCTTGTTGCGTCCTTTTTGTGTTGCCGTTGGTGTCGTTACCGAGTTTCGCCCTGTAAGTTTGCGTTTTTATTTTGAAACAACTTTGTTGCGTCGTGAAATCTTGCCTGTTTGTGAACGGTCTTACCGCATGCAAACTTTGTATGGCGTTACCCTTTGGCGGTAAAGGGTTTGCCTCAATTCTGTCGTAGCAAAAGGGGTGTGTTGCGACAGCGACTTTCCTTGTTGCGTCCTTTTTGTGTTGCCGTTGGTGTCGTTACCGAGTTTCGCCCTGTAAGTTTGCGTTTTTATTTTGAAACAACTTTGTTGCGTCGTGAAATCTTGCCTGTTTGTGAACGGTCTTACTGCATGCAAACTTTGAGTAACGTTACTCTTTGGCGGTAAAGGGTTTTTCGTTGTCAAATTCAATTTATGTTTCCTGCTTTAACAAACAAATGCCAAGCAGTTACTTGCAAAGTCAACGGCTGTCGTGTTACAATTTGTTGTACAATGTCAAATGTTCGGCAATTCAACGTTGTCGGCGGCTTTTTTACGGCGATTGTCGGGACAAGCACATTCAATTTTACTTTGAGGCAGGTTGCAGGTAATGAAAAAATTTGCGGTAGTGGACACGGAAACTACGTGGATAGACACGGTCATGTCGGTGGGCGTGGTGATTGCCGACGCCGTCGATATGCACCCCGTGGAAACTGCCTATTTTGTGCTTGCTCCCGAGTTTTCCGTCGGCGGTATGTACGAAAATGCACTTTTTCACGTCCGTGCAGGCAAGCCCGTCATCTGCTCACGAAGAGAGGCAATGCAACAAATAGTTGCGCTGTGTCAAAAGCACGGCGTCGATTGCATTTTTGCCTACAACGCCCTTTTTGACAAGGGACATTTGCCGGAACTTTGCCGTATGAATTGGTTTGACATAATGCGGTTGGCTGCCTACGTGCAGTACAATCGGAAGATTCCTCACGGTGCGCCGTTGTACCGTACGGGAAGGTTGAAATCGGGTTACGGCGTGGAAAATATGCTTAGGCTTTTGTCCGACGACTACGGTTATCACGAAACGCACAACGCTCTCATCGATGCGCTGGACGAACTTGACCTCATGCGCCTGTTGGGACATTCGGTGGATGTGTACAAAAAACTGTAATTTGCAGTGCTTATCGTTACCTGTTTTTGTAAGCAACGTGCAACAAAATTTTATTTGTCAATGTGATTTTCTTCAAGGAAAAATTTGCCTTGGAATAGATGTTTTAGAGGAAACTTTCACGCAAAAAGCAAAGGTGCAATTTGCGCTCAATATGCCACAATTTGTGCGTTTTCAAAGGCGGAAACAGTGCAAAAGTTGTTTTAAGCAAATTTTCTTAACGTACAACTACGCAAAGCAAGTGAATGCAACACGAAAGTAATGCAACACGAGAAAAGAAAAGATAATTTGAAGCGACAACTTCACAAGGCTGTTTTTGTAGTTGCCTTACCTTATCAGGTTTGTAAAGTCTGCAAACAACAGATGCAACTTTTTTTCAAACTTGTGGTGCAAGTTGCCGTGTTTTTGCAACGGCGTTTCAAATGGCAGTGCGTGCAAATTTTTTTGCCCTGCAACGTTGCACTTTTCCTACAAGAGGGCTCGCAAGTTTTTGAACGTGTTTGCTTTCAGCAACCGTATTACGACAAACTTTGTTTCAAACTTGTGGTGCAAGTTGCGGTGTTTTTCAACGGCGTTTCAAAATGGCAGTGCGTGCAAATTTTTGTGCCCTGCAACGTTGAACTTTTCCAACAAGAGGGCTCACAAGTTTTTTGAACGTGTTACTTCCTGCAACCGTATTACGACAAACGTTGTTGCGAAATTTGTTACCTGTTGCCAAAAATATGAAACTTCACGAAAAAAATCGCAAAAAAATATCTCAAACCGTTGACAGTTTTTGGCGACTGATATATAATGTAAAGGCTGTTGAAGTGCGGGTGTAGTTCAATGGTAGAATACCAGCCTTCCAAGCTGGCTGCGTGGGTCCGATTCCCATCACCCGCTCCAAACTACACATTGCCTGTGCCTGTAGCTCAGCAGGATAGAGCAACGGCCTTCTAAGCCGTTTGTCGGGGGTTCGAATCCCTTCAGGCACGCCATTCTGGTGGGCTTAGCTCAGCTGGTTAGAGTGCCAGATTGTGACTCTGGAGGTCATGGGTTCGAATCCCATAGCTCACCCCATATTTTTTCTTAGGGGTATAGCCAAGCGGTAAGGCATCAGACTTTGACTCTGACATCTCGTAGGTTCAAATCCTGCTACCCCTGCCAGGTATGACCCATTAGCTCAGTTGGCAGAGCACATGACTTTTAATCATGGTGTCCCGCGTTCGAATCGCGGATGGGTCACCAACACTAAAAATAGTGGCTGTGGCACAGGTTTTTGATATATGCATCTTTAGCTCAGTTGGTAGAGCAACTGACTCTTAATCAGTGGGTCCAGGGTTCGAGTCCCTGAAGGTGTACCAATGAAACGCAACGTGCGGATATGGCGGAATTGGCAGACGCGCCAGACTTAGGATCTGGTGTCATCGACGTGGGGGTTCAAGTCCCTTTATCCGCACCAGCAAAAACAAAAATCTGCGGGAGTGGCTCAGTGGTAGAGCGCTGCCTTGCCAAGGCAGATATCGCGGGTTCGAATCCCGTCTCCCGCTCCATTCAAAGAAAAAGTTTGATACAAATTACGTATCAAACTTTTTTCTTATATTGTTTTGTAAGGCGGTAGTGCTATGAATGCGGAATTTGCAATAGGCGGAAAAACGTTGGAAACAGCCAGGCTCTTGCTTCGGCCTTTCAGACAAACCGATTTGGACGATTTCTACGCCTATGCCTCGGTGGAAGGCGTGGGCGAAATGGCGGGTTGGCAACATCACGAAAGCAAAGAAAAAACGCAGGAAATACTGGACTCGTTCATTCGTGAGGATAAAGTATTTGCCCTGGTGGACAAGTCAACGGGAAAAGTTATCGGTTCGCTTGGTGTGGAAAAGTACGAAATGGAAGACAAACTGACGGAATTCGACGGCTTGCTTGGCAGGGAAATCGGTTTTGTGTTAAGCAGGGAATATTGGGGAAGAGGGCTTATGCCCGAAGCGGTGAAAGTTGTAACAGACTTTTTGTTTAAGCATTGCAATTTGGATTTTTTGCTGTGCGGTTACTTCAACTTCAACGTTCAGTCCAAACGTGTTCAGGAAAAATGCGGTTTCAAGCCCTATCGAGCGCTTGTTATGAATACAAGCATGGGGACGAAGGAAGCGGGCACGCTCAACCTTTTGCTCAATCCGAAAAAAGACATTAAACTCAATTTTTCTCACCCCGAAACGCTGATATTTTCAAAGCAGTAGCCGTTTCTGCGTAAAAGTGCCGTAACACCCTAACGGTTTTTGCAGTAACGTGCGGTTTTGGCGTGAAAAGACGAAAACAACGCAAGATTTGCGTTGGGTTTGTAAAAACAAATTTTTCAATATTTTCGGCAAAAAATTTCCGAGCAGGCATCTAAGGTTTGCAATGCAACAGTGGTATTGTGCGCTTTTAGTTTTGCGCAAATCAGCAAGGCGATGCCGGTCGGTACGGCACCGTACCAAAAGCCGTTGAAGGGCATTTCAGGCAGTACATCGACGACAAAAAAACAAAAAGGGACTGAAATTTTCAGTCCCTTTGTTTTTAATAATTTTGCCGTTTGTCAGTCATGTTTTTTGGGTTTGGGGAAACCGACGCACAGAGTGCCGATAAGCCCCGTCAGGAAAATCAGGAAAAACACCAATGCCAATATCGACGAAATGGGTGAAACGGTGCTTTCGCCTATGTCTACAACGCCTTGCTGGCTTTGCTTTGCGGTAACGGAAGAAAGCCACCCCGACACAAACGCCAACGCCATGGGTATCGCCGCCTGCATGTACACCTCAAACAATTCTCGCAAGGGCTGCAGCGTTTTGTCCTTTTTGTACTCTTTGGCGCAAGAAACGGTAAACCCAACAACGCCCGCTGTGTAGGACAAAATGCACAGCAAATAGGTAATAAATATTACTGCGACGTAAAGTGTCAAACTTTCGTTTTCCGCAAAACCGAAATCGACTGTTGCGCCGTTGGTTGTGGTGGAACCGTATGCGCTAAACAGCCACAGCACAATCACCATTACCATTGCAGGCACGGCAAGTTTTGTCAGTTTTTTGAATGTTTCTTTCATTGTAATTTTCCCTCTAAGCCTGATTTACTGTCGCAAATTTTTAAGTCAAATCAAACAACTTCGTTTGGTTTGTCCTCTTCTTTTGCTTTTTTATTTTTCTTGTAGCGCATGATTTCAACTACCGTCGTTCCCACAAGCCCCGTCAATGCAATTAAAAACAGCAAAACGGTAACGAAATGCAATGAATTTTCGAAAACATCCAGTTCGGGACCGACAAAGTAAAGCATGTAGGATTGACTTTCCGAAATGTACAAGGTGTACAGCCACCACAGCGCAGAGCCGAGAAGAGCTGGGGTAAGCATTTTCAAATAGGTGTCAAACAATTCCGCCAGCGCTTTCAAGTCTTTTGTTTTGCGATGTTCCTTCCCCAATACGCACGTTTGACCAATCAATCCGACGAAAAACACCAAAATGCAAATCAGCCAGACGTACGATAACGAAACTTCAAGCCACTGAAATTTCCCAAAAGTAAAACCGAAATAAAAATAAGGTTTTTCCGAAGCGTCGTTGTTTCCTGTTCCGCTTGCGCCGAAAATGTACAGCACGAAGAAAGTGAGCATAAGAGGATAGATAAGTTTGGTAAATTTTTTGAACAATTCTTTCATAACAACTCCTTGTTAAATTATACCGTTATTAAAGTTACGTATACTTTGGTATTCTCCTGCTTGTACAAACAAGTCAGCACTATGAGTGTAGGTTTTGTTTATCGGTATAAAAAGTACTGAGCGCTGAAGATGGAAAGAGTAGTCAAGTTTTAATCTGAAATCGCCTATAAACATATCTTTGCGTTCATTTGCCATTTCAAACATATAGTTGGTTTGTAGATGGCAAGTTCTGTCTTGGCTTGAATTGCATGTGTAATTCCATTGACATTCATTAAGATTGTTCGCACTGACTTGTGCGCTAAAAAACGGATCGTTTTGTGTTAGAGCTTTAGAATAACCATAAGAGATATTGGAACCTAGGTTCACGCCCACATTCATATTTACATCGCCGCTAGTGCTGAATCCGTTTTCAAAGGAGAATCCCAAGGTTAACCCTTTTTGCACGGAGGAAGTAATGGTAACTGTTACAGGCTGATTTATAGGCCAATAATCTTTTTTGTATGGCACGGTGCCATAGCGTATTCCATAGTAATATTCCTCGTTTCTGTCATATGCTTGTTCAACTGTCATATGCACATAGCCATCTAAGTTTTTGAATTTTTTATAAGATGTATCTCCGTTTTGATTTGCAACAATGCCCGGGACAAAGGAATTATTCACGGTAACAATATATAGTATACTCTTACTGTTGGCAATGTATCTAGTGACGCCGATATGATAAGTTATGTATCCTACATCGTCAAAATTGGCAACATATTCACGGTCTACTATTGAATTAACAAATGTTGTTGGAATATCGTTTGAATTTACAGCACTTGGGGTTGCAGCGTATGATGTTACTGACATTTCATCTACATACCGTGCAACAAATTTTTTAATATTTGAAAGCAATTTATTAGTTGATATGCTAATTTGTTCGGAATATTCGTATTCTAATGACTTACCTAAATTGTTTATTATTAAACAAGCATCGTATTGTAAGGGCACATTAGACTTTGTACTGTAATGCAGATAAACTTTTGCGCTACCGCTTAATGCCAATTCTCTGAATTGTTTTTCATTTATATTTGGTTATTGCCTACAACGACAAAATCCTCATTACTCTGAAAGACTGATTCATCTTTTATGAATGCGCAAATATCGTTTGACAGAGTAGTTGCTCCAAAGCTTTCTTCGCCCAATGCAAAGTTTAATGGTAAGGCAACAAAAGTACAGGTAAATAAAATTGCGAATAGAGCTGTCAATAACAATGTTTTTTTCCTAAAACCCTCCAAATTAGTCAAAGTTAGCTTAGATTTTTCCTACATAAAAATTCTCAATGGACTCACCCCCTAATAGGCAACTATTTTTATGTAAAAGGTTTATATGATTTATATAAAGATAATGTTATTGCATTCATAAAATAGCATATTAATATTTGTTTGTCAATAGTAAATTTTATTTTGACATTAAGTGTTGATAGTTGAAAAAAAAGAAATCTTATGGTACAATAAAACAAAAAGGGGTGCCGAAATGACAGTAGCAGAATACAAAGCCGCCATTGCGGAATATATGTTGCAGGAAAAAGCCGTCAAAAGCGTTGAGGCTTTGAATGAAATTCCCGATGAAGAGTATCAAAAAATGATTGACGAAAACTGCTCCGTCAAGGAAGCGGCGCAAGGCGTATTTCTTGTGCTTATGATGAAAAGTTTTGCTAAGAAGTAATTTTGCCTATTTGCCGAAAATAGCATGGTGTGCAGTCGCCCGCAATTTGTTGAATAGCGGAAGAGTTTTTCTTGTGTCACAACGAACTTTTTTCCCGACTGTCATTCACAAAGGATTTCATCGCAAAGTAACGTAAATTTCAATACGTATCAAATATTTTGTAGCAAACGAGGTAAAATTTGAAGTACGACATTTTACTTTTTGACGCCGACAACACCGTTTTGGATTTCAACAGTGCGGAAAGTCAGGCTTTGCAACGGGCTTTTTTGCAATGCAATTTGCCCTTTGACCAACACACCTTGCAGGTGTACCGCAAGCACAACGTGAAAGAGTGGCAACGCTACGAAAAGGAAGAAATCACCCGTGACGAAGTACTTGTCAACCGTTTCGCCTTTACTTTTGAAGAGTTGCAGCTGCCTTTTGACAGACGTGTTTGTCATTTGTACGAACAGTATCTTCACGACGGTTTTGACGTGGTGCCTTTTGCCGAGGAGGTTTTGCAACGTTTGCAAAAAGTGTGTCGGCTGTACATTGTAACCAACGGCGTGCTGTCCATTCAGAACAGCCGAATGAAGGGAAGTGGTTTGGAAAAGTACTTTGAAAAGCGTTTCGTTTCGGAAGAAATAGGCTTCCCTAAACCTAAAAAGCAGTTTTTCGACTACTGTTTCGCTCACATTTCCGACGTGGACAAAAGCAAAACGCTTTTGATAGGTGATTCGTTGTCCAGCGATATTTTGGGCGGAATAAATGCCGGCATTGATACTTGTTGGTACAATCCCGAAGGGAAAAACAATCAATCGGACATTAAACCTACCTACGAAATTGACGATTTGCGCTGTTTGTATCCTATTGTGCAGGGGTAAGGCCAAGTTGTCTGACGTTGGTTAGACAAAATTTTTTTCTTTTGCTGAACTTACAAATTTGAATTTTACCGTAAAAAAAGGACGTCGAAACCGTCCTTTTTTATTGTTTCAAGCACCTTCGACGTCATTGTTGTTTGTAAGTTTTAATTTCACTCTGATGTGTTTATTGATGTTGTTTCTCACCTTTTAACGGGCGAATTTCGGCACTGTGAATGATGCACGTTGTCAGTTCAAGGACGTCGAAAACGACCTTTTTTATTGTTTCAAGCACCTTTCGACGTCTTTGTTATTGTAAGTTTTAATTTCACTCTAATGTGTTTATTGATGTTGTTTCTCACCTTTTAACGGGCGAATTTCGGCACTGTGAATGATGCACGTTGTCAGTTCAAGGACGTCGAAAACGACCTTTTTTATTGTTTCAAGCACCTTTCGACGTTGTTGTGTTGTCGTTTTGTTTTACCTTAATGTTTGTTGATGTCCGTTTTCGCTCTTGACGAGTTAATTCTGGTTACATAAGTAATTCAATTTATTGTCGGTACAATATCGGTTGATGTTTTACATTCCGTTTGTCAACCTTTCAAGCAGCAAAAAGGTGGTCAGGCAAAACAGACAAAAGCAACTTGTGGAAAAGTTTCAGCAAATTTTCCACAACATCATTTTGCCTGAAAAGGAAAAGTTCTGTCTGCAATTTGTGCATACGTATTGACGTTTTTTGCACAAAACGAAAAATTTTTCCCAAAAAGTTTCTGTCTTTTACAGTTTTTCCAACAGGTTGTGCAACGCTCTGCCACGGTGGCTGACGGCGTTTTTTTCTTCTTCCGTTGCCTCGGCAAAGGTTTTTCCCAACTCCGTGCAGAAAAACAAACTGTCGTAGCCGAAGCCGTTGTTTCCACGTTCTTCCGTCAAAATTTCTCCGTCAACACGTCCCTCGGCATGTATTGTTTTTCCGTCGGGGTAGCGCAACACCACAACGCACGTGAAGTGCGCTTTGCGGTTGGTTGTTCCCGTCATCATTTGCAACAGTTTTTTTCTGTTTTGTGCGTTGTCGTGGTCGCCTGCAAAACGTGCGGAGTGAATGCCGGGAAGTCCCCCCAAAGCGTCCACGCACAGTCCCGTGTCGTCGGCAAGCACCGCAAGAGCGGTGTGCTTTGCAACGGCATTGGCTTTTATCTTGGCATTTTGCAAAAATGTTTCGCCGTTTTCTTCGGGGTCGCACACGATATTTTCTTCGTCAAGACTCACAACGTCGAATTTTCCTTTCAATACGTCGGAAATTTCCCTGATTTTGTGTTTGTTGTTGCTGGCAATAAGTAGTTTCATGTTTTCCTTGTGCGTGATTTTTGTTGTTTCAAATGCACGTTGTTTTTTAGGTGAAAGCGTTAATCTTGTTGTTGCTCTTCCTCTTGTTTTTGTTGGTCTTCGTCAAAATACACGATGCGGGCATTTTTTGACAAAAGCAAAATGCGCACTTTGTCAAAATGTTTGGGATGCACGGCAATTTCCGCAATTACGGGGTCTTCTCCCGTCCACAAAAAACTGATGTACAGTTTGTTGTCTTTCTTCACCATGTTCAGAATGTTTCTTATTGCAATCCGTCCGCCCAAAATGTCCAAAAACAACAAATTGAGCCGTACGTGTGTGTCGGTGAAACGGTAGTGAATGGTGGCAAAAGTTAGCGACACAAGTGTGGTTATTGAAAAAAAGAACAATGCCACGGTGGCTTGCCCCGGCGTTATGTTTAGCGGTATTGTTACCCCCGAGATTATCAGCACGGCAAATATCACGACGATAAGGCTGATTGCAAACATCAGCCAAAGGGAAATTTTTATTACGGGTGAAAAATTGTAGAATATTCTCATACAATAATTTTAACACACAATCGCAAAAGTACACAATATTTCTGACAAAAAAAGTAAATCAATGCGCTTTTTTTGCGCAGAATGTTTCGGCGTGTGGGGTTAAGCGCAAGCAGTTTTTGTTTACAGGTGGAAATTGCTTGGTAAGCCTGCGCAGGGCAAATGCGAAATTTGCACAATCACGGAGGAAACTTTGTATTACATAAACTACGACGCCATTGTCAAAAACGCAATTTTTTTCAAAAAAAGGATAGGAAACAGCAAACTGTGCGCCGTCGTCAAAAACAATGCCTACGGACACGGCTTGTTGCGTACCGTCGGCGTGTTGGCGGACATTGCCGATTGTTTTGCCGTTGGCAGCGTTGAGGAAGCGCTTGTCGTAAAACAGGTGGCAAAAAACGTGCTGGTACTGTTGCCGCAGGATGCCGAAAACGCAGGCAAGGCGCTTTCTGCCGATGTCGCTCTCACGGTGGACAGTTTCCGCTCGTTGGACGTGTTGCAAAAGGCTGTTCCACGTGGGAAAACAGCGTCGGTACACCTCAAAATACAAACGGGAATGCACCGATTGGGCTTTGACCTGTGTCAACTTGACGAATTGAAAAAACGCCTTGACCTGTCCAAAGTGCGTGTCGACGGAGTGTTTTCTCATTTTTACGGCGAAAGCACAAAAGATTGCGACCTTCAATACGCCGATTTTTTGCAGGCAACGAAAATGTTGCAATCTTTTTTGCCGCAACCTTTCACTCGGCACATTGCCAACACGTCTGCAACGCTTTTGAGCGGTTACAACGCAGACATGGTGCGTGTGGGATTGGGTTTGTACGGTTACGGGTGCGACGGGCTTGTACCTGCAAAAACCGTTACCGCCAAAGTTATTGCCCTGCGAAATTGTAAGTCGGGCGACAAAGTCAGTTACGGCGGATATACGTTGCAAAAAGATTGCACCCTTGCGGTGGTGAATTGCGGCTACGCCAACGGCTTTCCCCGTGCGCTGAAAAACGCCGTTGTTCGGGTAAACGGGCAAAACTGCCCCGTGGTGGGAAAAATCTGCATGGCTATGTGTATGGCGGACGTAACGGGCGTAGAGGTTGACGTCGGCGACAGTGCTGTTTTGCTGGGAAAGGGGGTAAACAACGCAAATTGCGATGTAATTATTTACGAACTATTGTGTAATTTGCGGTAATGTAGTACAATGTAAAAGGTGAAATATGCGAGTAATAACGGGAAAGTACAAGGGGCGCACGCTGGTTGCACCCAAGACGGCAACACGTCCCACCCTTGACAGAACAAAAGAAACGCTTTTCAACATAATAAACGGCAAAATCCCCGACAGTTTCGTGGTGGATTTGTTTGCGGGTTCGGGACAACTTGCCATCGAGTGTCTCAGCCGTGGCGCACGCCGTGCCGTGTTGTGCGACAGTGCCAAAGACGCCGTTTGCGCCATCAAAACAAACTTTCAAAAAATAGGCGAAACGCCGGAACTGTATTTTTGCCATTACAAACAGTGCCTGGAAAGGTTGAAAAACGGCAATGCCGACATTGTGTTTGTAGACCCTCCCTACAAAGAGGGGTTGTATGGCGATGTAATGCATCTTTTGCACCTTTTCAATGTGGTAGGGAAAGAGGGCATTGTGGTGTGCGAACATTCCGCAACCGACGTTTTGCCCTTGCAGACGGAAGGCTTCCGACAGTACGATTGCCGAAAGATAGGCAGCGTCAAATTTACATTTTACAAGAGGAGAGAATCATGCGAGTAGGAGTTTACGCAGGGTCGTTTTGTCCCGTAACAAAGGGGCACGTCGACGCCGTGAAAAAGGCCGCAAGACTTGTGGACAAGTTGTTTGTGGTGGTTGGCGTAAATATCAACAAAAAGTACGTCATTCCCGACGAAGTACGTTTGCAACTGGCAAAACGTGCCTTGCAACACGTGAAAAACGCCGAAGTGGTGGCGTTCGACGGCATGATGACGGACTTTTGCAAAAGCGTAGGTGCCACGGTAATGATAAAATCCATTCGCAATGCCATGGATTTGCAATCGGTAATTGACCTTGCCGACACAAACGCCGACTATTGGACGGGCGACACCGTTTTTGTGGTGGGCGCAAGGCAGTACCGCAACATTTCCAGTTCGCTGGTGAGGGAACTTGCATCGCTTCATCAGGATTTTTCCGCCTATGTGCCGGAAAACTGCCTGGAAGACATCAAAAAATATTTGTAATTTGTTGCGCCGTTTTGTTTTTTTGTCTACGTGCGTATGTGCAGGGTTTTTGGCGCAGGCACAGTAATGCCCCACAGAAAGGTGCGTAAGCAATGCAAAACGTTTAATTGGCGTTGCAAAATTTTCTACTCAAACAAAAATGTGTCGGCACGGAAATTTGTTGCTGTGTGTTGGAATGGAAACTCAACGTAGGCAACAATTTTGTCAGACACAACATTAAAAATTTCTGACGGACAAGATACGCCCGTCAGACGGGAATTTGTAAATGATTACCAAACAGAAAAAACTTCCCTCCGTGGAAGACATATTGCAAACAAGTCCGTTGCCTGCCCGTCTTGCGGAAAGGAAAAAAAGTTTTGACGGCATGCTGGCGGAAAATATGCGCTGTCGCAACAGATTTGTGGTGGTTGCAGGTCCTTGTTCCGCCGATGACGCAACGGCTGTCGGCGAATATTGCCAAAGATTGCACGCAAGTCGGCAAAAGTACGGCAATTTGCTGTTGGTGGCACGCATCTACACCTCAAAACCGCACAGCAACGGCGTCGGTTACAAGGGGCTGTGCTTTCAGCACGACGTAAACAGTGCAGTAGATTTGGCGCAAGGCATCGTCGCCGGCCGACAACTTATGATAAACACTTTGGAAACGGGGCTTCCCGTTGCCGACGAATTGCTGTATCCCGATTTGTTTCCCTATTTTGCCGACCTTGTTTCCTATTGGTTTGTAGGAGCAAGAAGTGCCGAGGACAGCCTGCACCGTGGAATTGCTTCCATGACTGATGTGTGTTGCGGCATAAAAAACGCCACAAACGGACTTGTGGAGTCGGCGGAACAGTCGCTGTTTGCCGTTGCTCACCCATGCGTGTTTCCTTTTGGCGGATGTCAGACGGAAACTTCGGGAAACAGTCTTGCTCACATAGTGCTGCGTGGCGGTTTGGGAAAAGAGGGATTTTTCTCCAACATTTCCCCGTGCGACACGCAAAAAGCGAAAAAACTGTTGCAATCGCAACATCTCAACGATTTTGTAATGGTGGATTTAAGTCACGCCAACAGCAAAAAAGTGGCAAAAAATCAACTCGTCAACGCAGTGGCTGTGTCGACGGACGCAAATGTGGACGGCATCATGGCGGAAAGTTATCTGTTTGAAGGATGTTCCGCCAACAGTTACGGCGTTTCCAAAACGGACGAGTGCATCGGTTGGCAGGATACGGAAAAATTGCTGGAAATTTTGTCCGACGGCTTTTCAAAGCGTGCCAAGTAATTTTGACAGAATGTAATTTTCAGGCAGTGCAACATTGCGTTGCATTGCCTTTTTTGTGTAAATGCTTTCTTGAAATTGCGTTAAATTGTGTTTTAACATATTGCAAACCGCCGAGTAAAAATCGAAAAATTGTCGGTAGTGCAATGTTGCGTTGAATTGATTTTTTAAGGCAAATGCTTTCGGAAAATTGTGTTTAAGTGTGTTTACACATTTTACAAAGACTGCGTATGGGAAAGGCAAATACCATGAAGGCAGTGCAACATTGTGTTGCATTGTTTTTTTTTGTGGAATGTTTTTTGAAAATGTGGTTGCCTGTATTTTAACACATTGCAAACCGCCGAGTAAGAAAGTAAAGAAATCTGTCGGCAGTGCAATGTTGCGTTGAATTGATTTTTTAAGGCAAATGCTTTCTGAAATTTGTGTTTAATTGTGTTTTAACATATTGCAAACCGCCGAGTAAAAATTGAAAAATATGTCGGTAGTGCAAGGGTTTTTGCCATGTTGTTTCAGCGTAACAGCAGTTTTGCCAGTACAAAACTGATTATTGTGGCTATGGAAGCCTGTGTCAGTTTCATTTTGAGGTAGGCGAGGGGTTTCACTTGTTTTTTTGCCAAAAAAGTTATGCTTTGTGCAAACACGCAAATTCCCCCGAAAGAAAGTAAAAAACTGCACAAAACGGTAGCGGTGAAGGTGTCTGAACAGTTGCACACGGCAATGACGCCGTTGGTCATTTCCAGCAGTCCAAGGGCAAATCCTACAACGACGCTGTGTGAAAATTGTTGCGGTAAAAAACTTTCCACAATGTCGCCCAGCATGAAAAACAATGCCACCAAGCCCCCAACCGACAGCACGGAAAACACCGCCGAAGTTACGGAATCGCCAACGTCTTTCCAGTTGAAGCAGTCGTGCAAAAAAAGTTGCGTTGGCTGTTTTTTGCGGTACAGCAAACCGTTGAGAAGTGTAGATGCAAGGTGTGCAAACACCACAACTGCGGTGGCGGACGCCGATTGCAACAGTTTTGTTCCCACCGTCGCAATCAAAAAGACGGGGCTTGCCGAGGAACAAAAACTGCACAGCAACGTTGCCGTGTCCCTTTCGCAACTGCTTTCGGCAATACACTTTGCACCGATGGGGTAACCGCACAGCAAACTTACAATGTAGAGGTCGTCGGCGGTAACGCCAAACAGTTTTTTGCACAACGAAAACCTCGGTTTCGGAAAAAACTTCACCGCCAAAGCGGAAAGCACTGCAAAGGGAAAAAGCGCAGGCAAAACGTTGTGCGCCCACACCGTCAAACCGTCAAAAAAACTTTGCATGTAAATTTCCGGCGAGTGTAAAAACACCCCCGCAACAAACAGAAAAAGTAGTGTGATGATTATTTTCAGATATTTCACACAACTATTATATTTGATTTACGCAACGTGTATGAAAATGAAACTTGAAACAAAACGAAGGCAAGGTCAACGCTGGTAAAGACAGGCAAAGTGCGTATTTGAGAACAAAACAATCGCTACTATTTACCAAAATTTGCTTTTGTGTAATACTATGACAAACATAGTATATTAAAATTTGGCAAAAACTGCCCCAAAAACAAAAAAACAAGGCGAAAATGCCTTCGCCTTGCCGCTGTGTTACTTTGTAATTGCTCGTAGGTTGACAATTGTCTTTTTTTTCAACAAACTGCTGTTTTCCCTTTCGCCAAACGAAGTTGTTTTTGGAAGTTCCCTTTTGCCTCGGCGTTAGGTTTTCTACAGCGTAGCGGAAGCGTTGAAAGAAATTGTCAAAAGTGTTTCGTGTCGGTTTGAAAGCCGTGGGGTGAAGTGTTTGCAAGGCAGAGAAACGACTGCCCTTTGAATGTAGCGGTACCCGAGGATTATGCTTCCTCGGCTGGATTCAAAAACATACGCAACACTTTGCAACGCTTTGTAAGCGTTTTCACAACTTCACAAGAGTGTGGCGTTCTTTGCAACCTTCAAGTACAGCGTAAAGCCTGTCGGCTTTTTTAGTTACGTCGTCGGTTTCTTTGTCGGTTAGGGCAAGCAGGCAGGCTTTGTCCTTTTTCACGGCAAGAGCATTTGCAAGGGGCGTTGTTTTGACGGAAAGTTGCTGTTTGTCCGTTGTTACGCCAAGAATACTGTTGAGCACTATTCGTTGCAGTTTCAGCCATGTGTAACGTTTGGTTTTAATTTGCGTCATGAAGTGTTCAAAACCCTGCGTTTTGTCGGCGTTGAAAATCCTGTTGTGCAAGCCTTCGCTGACGCCTGCAATTTGTTGCAGGTCTTGCTTGTCCAGCGTGGACAAAAACTTTACGGCAAAATCGCAGTAGATTTGTTCCACCTCGTCGTTTATGTCGGAGGAAACAAAGTCGAAGGAAAATTCTTTGCGCAGATTCTTGTCCGTCCGCAAGGCGGAAGAGGAAGCAAATTGTTGCGGTGCGCCGTTGTAGTTGTCTTCCCGTCTGAGCGTAATCGGTTTGATGCAGGAATTTGTCTTTTTCAGCGCACGCAGGTATTCCACGGCAAGCACGTTGTTGGGCTTTTGCAAAATGTCGGTTCCTACGGCGTCGCTTACTGCCTTTGGATAGGTCTTGCCCGCAGCAAGGTGTCGGCGAATTTCGGCGTTGACGTCGCCGTCCTGCAAAAGATTGGCGCATTGATTCAGTTTGTGAATATCTCCGCATTCGCTTCCGAAAACGAGGAAATCTGCCTGCAATTTGTTGGCTATCCTTACTGCCCCGAGAGCAAAGTTTTCCGCAGGAGCGGTGGCGTAGATGGCAGGAAGTTCCACCACAAGGTGGGCGCCTGCTTTCAGGGCGTGCAACGCCCTTTTGTACTTGTTGCAACAGGCAGGCATTCCCCTCTGCGTAAAGTTGCCGCTCATAACGCAAATTACTTCGTCGGAAAAAGTTGCCGCAAAATCCAGCAGACGTTTGTGACCCGTGTGCAGTGGGTTAAATTCGCAAATAATAACGCTTTTCATGTCGGTACAGTCTTTGTCGATTTCCTTTACAATGTCAAAGTTGTGTGATATAATCACTCTGTGTGAAAAACAAAAGGATTTTTGTTTATTATACACCAAAATTTTACATAAATAAAGTGTTTATTTGGGGGAAACTACTATGACCATTTTGCAACAAATCAAGCAAAAAGCCGCAAATCTGCACAAGACGATAGTGCTGTGCGAAGGTGAAGACAGCCGTGTAGTGAAAGCGGCGGCGGACGCCACCAAAGAAGGCATCGCCAAAATTGTGCTGTTGGGCAACGAAGAGGAAATCCGTTTGCACAATCCCGATGTCGATTTGACGGGAGTAACAATTGTCAATCACCTCACCAGCGACAAACTTCCCGCCTACAACGAAAAACTGTGTCAGTTGCGTGCGTCCAAGGGAATGACGCCCGAGCAGGCTGCGGAATTGCTTAAAGACGCAACCTATTTCGGAGCAATGATGCTTAAAATGGGGGAAGTGGACGGACTTGTTTCCGGCGCTTGCCATTCCACGGCAAACACGTTGCGTCCCGGTTTGCAAATAATCAAAACGGCGCCAGGCGTTTCCGCCGTGTCCAGTTTCAACCTTATGCTTTGCCCCGAACAGGGTAATCAGTACTGTCCCGACGGTCTTGTGGTGTTTGCCGACTGCGGTTTGAACCCCACCTACACGTCGGAAGGACTTGCCGATTGCGCAATTTCCACGGCAAAATCCGCCAAAGCCATTGCAGGCATCACGCCGAAAGTTGCAATGCTTTCCTTCTCTACAAAGGGAAGCGCCAAGCACGACAACGTAACGCTTGTTGCAGAGGCTGCACGCATTGCCAAAGAAAAGGCTCCCGATCTGGCATTGGACGGCGAGTTGCAGTTTGATGCGGCTATTGTTCCTTCGGTGGGAAAAATGAAGGCTCCCGACAGCCCCGTTGCAGGACACGCCAACGTGTTTATTTTCCCCGATTTGCAATCGGGCAACATTGGCTACAAAATTGCCGAACGTCTGGGCGGATTCATGGCAGTGGGTCCCATTTGTCAGGGATTTGCCAAACCCATGAACGACCTTTCCCGTGGATGCAAAACGGAAGACATCGTTGCCGCAGTTGCAATCACAGCCCTTCAAACACAGTTCTAGGAGTAACAGGCAATGAAAATTCTCGTAATCAATTCCGGAAGTTCTTCCCTCAAATATCAACTGATAGACATGGCCACGGAGCAGGTGCTGGCAAAGGGCAACTGCGAACGTATCGGCATTGAAAATTCCAACTTCATCTACAAGGCGCACGGGCAAACCATCGAGGAAAAAATCGACATGCCCAACCACAACGTGGCGGTGAAACTTGTGCTTGCCAAACTTACCGACAGCAAAGTGGGCGTCATCTCTTCCATGAAGGAAATTGACGGTATCGGACACCGTGTCGTGGCGTCGGGCGAAGCCTTCAAACAGCCCACCCTTGTTACGCCGCACGCAATGCAACTTATGGAGGAAATAAAGGACCTTGCTCCCCTGCACAACCCCGCAGCGATAGTGGGCGTAAACGCCTGCCTTGCGGAAATGCCCGACACCCCCATGGTGCTTGTGTTCGACACGGGTTTTCACTTCACCATGCCCGACTACGCCTACATGTACGCATTGGATTACAAACATTACGAAAAGTACAAAATCCGCCGTTACGGGGCGCACGGCACAAGTCACAAGTTTGTTGCGCAGGAGGCGGCAAAGTACCTCAAACGCAACATAGAAGATTTGAAAATAATCACCTGCCACCTTGGCAATGGTTCTTCAATAACTGCCGTTAAGGGCGGAAAGTGCATCGACACATCCATGGGCTTCACTCCTCTTGCAGGCGTACCCATGGGTACACGCAGCGGCGACATCGACTACGCAGCGGCGGAGTACATCGCCCGCAAGGAAGGAATGGACGTTTCCGAGATGCTGACCTATCTCAACAAAAAATGCGGAATGTTGGGCGTATCCGGCGTTTCTTCCGATTTCAGAGATTTGGCGGCGGCAGCCGAAAAGGGCAACTACCGTGCAAACCTTGCTCTCGACATGTTTGCCTACGGTTGCAAAAAGTACATCGGCGCATACGCTGCGGCAATGGACGGCGTGGACGTCATCGTGTTTACGGCAGGCGTTGGCGAAAACGACCCCGACGTGCGTTACAGAACGCTTAAAAACATGGACTACCTCGACATCAAACTTGACGAAAAGAAAAATGCGCAATGCCCCCGTGGAAGCATGGCGGAAATTCAGGCGGAAGATTCCCGTGTGAAGATTTTGGTCATTCCCACCAACGAGGAACTTGTCATTGCCCGTGAAACTTTGGCTGTGACAAAGTTGTCGTAAATCGTTGACAAAATAAAGGTAATTTTGTATAATGGTGCAAGTGTCTGAAAATATAGTTATAGACTTGACAAAATGTCTTGCCAATGTGGGCGAAATAGTACCTTTCGGCGGCGATTTTGTTTTGGGCGGCGATTTGCTGTCCTATCCCGACGCAACGTTGGAAAAGGTGTCCGTCAGTTTTGACGTAACATTTCTCAACCCCGACGTGCTTGTGGAAGGGACGGTGCAGTGCTTTCTGAAAGGAAAGTGCGACCGCTGTCAGGAAAATGTGGAAAAGAGCGTTACTTTGCCTTTCAGGCAAATCTTTTGCAAGGATTTTGCCCCCGAAGACGGCTACGCCTACACGGCAAGCCGACTTGACGCAACAAAAGCCGTGCAGGACGAGATAGTGCTGGGTTTGCCCACGCTGTTCTTGTGCGACGACAACTGCAAGGGTTTGTGTCCTGAATGCGGCGCCGACCTCAACAAAGGCGATTGCGGTTGCGAGAAAAACAGGGAAAACGTCTTTTCCGTACTCAAAAATCTAAAATTCTAACGGAGGTGCAGTAAAATGGCAGTACCCAAGAGAAAAACATCCAAACAAAGAAAACACAAGAGAGCAGCAAACTGGACGGCTTCTGCTCCCACTTTGGTAGAATGCCCTCAATGCCACGAACTTAAAGTTGCGCACAAAGTGTGCGACGCTTGCGGTTACTACGACGGCAAGCAAGTAGTGGAAGTTTCCGCAGAAAGCAAATAATAAGGCGGGTTTTCATTCTGCAACTCAGCCACCGACAAACTGTTGTCGGTGGTTTTTTGCGTTGTGAAACAAATGTTATATTTCGTGAAACATTGTCATTTTATTGTGTAATAGTATTGCAAAACGGGACCTTTTGATATATAATATAAATTACTTTTGTAATAACAGGGTGTTTTTATGGGAAATTACGACGAGAAGTGGATTGAAGAGCGTTTGGGCTACACATTCAGAAACAAAAATCTGCTCAGACACGCTTTTGTACATTCCTCCTACGCACACGAGGAAAACATCGGCGACAACGACAGAATGGAATTTTTCGGCGATGCTATTTTGGAATTTGTGGTGTCGGAGTATCTTTTTGAAAAACATCCCGATTACGACGAGGGGAAGTTGTCCAAGATGAGGGCGGCAGTGGTTTCTGCCGACGGATTACGTCCGATAGTGGATGGCTTGGGTATCTTGGACTGTCTGCTTGTTGCGGGCAATTCCGTCAACATACGCACTCTGTCCAAAAAGATAGAGGCAAATCTGTACGAGGCGGTGCTGTGCGCAATTTACCTTGACGGCGGTTTCGACGAAGCCAAAAAATTTATCATGCGCACTCTCAAAAAGGCAATGGACAACGCCGCACACGGTCTGAAAACGGATTACAAATCCATGGTGCAGGAATACTGCCAGCAACGGCATTGGAACGTTTCCTACAAGCAGGACGCACGTTCCGGTCCCGACAACACCCCGAGATTTATCTTTTCGCTGTGGATAAACGGCAAAAGGGTAAGCGAAGGCAGCGGCACAAGCATCAAAAAGGCGGAGCAGGATGCCTCCGCCAAAATTGTGAAAGAATGGAGAATTGACTAGTGCTTTATTTGAAAAAAATAGAAATGTACGGGTTCAAAAGTTTCGCCGACAAGGTGGAAATGCGTTTTGACCAGCCGATAACGGGTATTGTTGGTCCCAACGGATGCGGCAAAAGCAACGTAAGCGACGCAATACGTTGGGTGCTGGGCGAGCAACGCACCAAAAACCTGCGTGGTAAGGCGATGCAGGACCTTATTTTCAACGGCACCGACGCACGCAAATCCATGAGTTACTGCGAAGTGTCGCTGTTTCTTGACAATACTACACGAATATTTCCCATTCAGTTGGACGAAATAATAATCAGCCGAAAACTGTACCGCAACAACGAAAGCGAGTATCTTCTGAACCGCAACGTGGTGCGTCTGCGTGATATTCAGGAAATGCTGCGCAATGTCGGCTTGGGTAAGGAAGGCTACGCAATTGTGGGACAGGGACGTATGGCGGCTGTTTTGGACGCCAAACCGGAAGACCGCCGTGCCATTTTCGAAGAAGCGTTGGGAATTTCCAATTTCATCGTAAAGCGCAACGAAACAAACAACCATCTGGACAGAACCCGTGTACAGATGGATCATTTGCTTGCAGTTATGGACGAGGTGAAAATACGCATACCGGAACTCAAACGTCAGTCCACCAACGCAAGGAAGTACCTTGACATCTACAACGAACTGCGTCTGAACGAAATAAACGCCTACATCTACGGCTACGACCATGCCAGCCAGGACAAGGAAGACGGCAAAAAGCGTCTGGACGGCTACAAGGAAGAGTACGCCTACAAAGAGGCAAAGTACGCCGAGGTAAACGAGCAGTACGACGAACTTTTCCACAGGCGCAACGGCATAGACGGAGAAATCCAGCAACTGCGAGAACAGCAGGTGTCCCTTGCCGTGGAAATGCAAAAACAGGAAGGCAACAAAAGCCTCATTCAGGAAAGAATCAACAACTGTCAGCGTGACATTGCCAACAACGAAAGTCAGATGGCGGAAAGCAAGGCGGAAATTGAAAAACTGCAACACGCCAACGACGCTTTGGAAACGCAGATTGCCCGCAGAAAGGCGGAACTCAACAACGAAGAAAATGGTGAGTTGAAAGCGGCGGAGCAGTTTTCGGCAATCAGCCGCAAGGCGGAATCTCTTTCCTCCGATGTGGAAAATTCCCGCAACAGTCTTGACGGATTGCGTCAGGAAAAGGCGTCTTGCGAAAACAGAATTGCCGCCTGCAATGCGGAAAAAGAGGCTCTCGGTCAACGGCTCGAACAGATTGCTTCCAACGAAAAGGAAATAGCCGAAAGACTCAACAAGTCCGCCGGTCAGGAAGGCAACCTTGTGGAAAAGTACAACAAGTCGCAGGAGGAAGTCAAAAAACTTCTGCAAACGGCGCAGGAGTTGAAGCAAAAAATCAAGCAGGAGGAATTCCGCCAGTTTGACGTCAACAAGGATTTACAACGCAGGCAACAGGCGTATTCCGGCGAAAAAGGCAGTATTGCCATGCTCAAAGACGTCGCCGACAACTACAAGCGTTATCAGGCAAGCGTTCAGTATCTCATGCAGGACGCCAAGCGAGACAGACAACTTGCAAGCCACATTTGCGGAGTGGTGGCAAACCTTGTGCATGTGGAACCACGTTTGCAAATGGCAATGGAAGTGGCGTTGGGCGGAAGACTGCAAAACATCGTTACGGAAAACGAGGGCGACGTCAAGTACCTCATTCAGTACCTCAAAGACCACGACTACGGCAGGGTAACCTTCTTGCCCGTAGCCTCAATGAAACCTCACGGAATCGACCGTGCGGAAGTTTTGCGTGAAAAGGGCGTGTTGGGAATAGCCAGTCAACTTGTGCAGTACGACAGGCACTATTCCAACGTGTTCGAATCTCTTCTCGGGGGCATTGTGGTGGTGGACACCTTCGACAACGCCGTGGCGATAAGTAAAAAGTACCGTTACGCACACCGCATGGTAACGCTGACGGGGGAACGCATTTCCAACGACGGTTCGTTGGAAGGCGGCAGCAAACGCAGCGCAACCACAAGTCTGCTTTCCTACGAAACGGAAATTGCACGGCACACGGCACGTCTGGAACAACTTGCCACCGATTTGAAAACTGCCGAAGAGGCAAAGGCGGCGGTGGACAAGTCGTTGGAGCAACTGCGATTCACCTTCAACGGCGTAAACGACAAAATCAACCTTCTCAACGTGGAAATAGCCACGGCAAAGGAAAAGATAGAAACGTCCAACGTACTCAACAACAGCGACAAGAAAAACATTCTTGGGCTTTCTTCCGAAAAGGAAAAAATTGCGCAACGTGTTGCCGAACTTGACGGTTTGGTACAAAAAATTAACCAACGGTTGCAGGAATTGTGCGCCAAACAGGAAAATTTGCAGGGAAAAGTGCAACACTTGAAAAGTACGTTGGATTCGGAAATGTCCGCCAAGGACGCCATGCAAAGTTCGCTTGCCAACAAGCGTTACCGTATTGTAATGCTCAAAAGCAACATCGAATCGGCGGAAAAGGAAATGAAGTCCAACAGTGCGCAGATAGTCAGTCTTGAAGATGGCATCAAATCACGTCTTGCCTACTGCGAGCAGGTTCGTCAGGCGATAGACAATTTGTACGACGCCTTCAACGAAAGCGCCGCCGACAACGCCATGAAACAGCAAATGACGGAGTTGTTGCAAAAAATCAAATCCGCCGACAGCCTCAAAGAAAAGTTGGAACAGGATTTCAAAAAGGCGGCGGAAGACAGGCTTGCCCTTTCCGGCGAATTGGAAGCTTTGCGTGGAACCATCGACAAGGAAGAGTACATTCTCGGAAAAATCGACGACGACTTGTTGGAACTGCAACAGCGTGTACAGGACGAGTACGGCATTACCTATTCGGCGGCTATGCAGTACAAACAGGAAAATTTCGACAAGGAAGCCGCCAAAACACGCATATCGGAACTGAAAGCGTCATTGCAACGCTTGGGCAACGTAAACGTGCATGCCATTCAGGAATTGGAAGAAACGCAACAGCGTTACGACGACTACGCTAGTCAGTACAACGACGTAAAAAAGGCGGAAGAGGACTTGAAAACCTCTTTGAAGGTGCTCACTGCCGACATCGAAACACGTTTCAACGACGGTATGGCGAAAATCAACGAGAACTTCCGTCAGGTTTTCAGGGAACTGTTCAACGGAGGCAACGCCCGTTTGTACATCGAACACGACGAATCAAAAGAGGCTTTGCGACAGGGCGTGGAAATAGAGGCGCAACCGCCCGGAAAGAAACTGCAAAACATCTCGTTGCTGTCAGGCGGCGAACGCACAATGACGGCGGCAGCCATTCTGTTTGCAATTTTGAAGTACAATCCGATGCCTTTCTGTGTCTTGGACGAAATAGAGGCGGCATTGGACGACGCCAACTCCGAAAGAATAGCCAACTATCTCAGGAAGTTTTCCTCTTCCACGCAGTTTGTGGTCATCACCCACAAAAAGCCCACAATGGAAAAGGCAAACGTGTTGTACGGCGTAACAATGGAAGAAAAGGGCATTTCAAAAATAGTGTCCGTCAAACTGACCGAAGCCATCAAACAGGCAATGTAAAAACTACCTAGCGAGGACAGGCAATGGGATTTTTCAAAAAAATTATCGACGGTTTGCGCAAAACAAAGCAGCAAATAGGTTTCAAACTCAACGAACTTTTCAAACGTGGCATTTTCGACGAGGATTTCTACGAGGAATTGGAATTTATCCTTTTGGGAAGCGACGTGGGGGAGCAAACGACGGAAGACATAATAGAAACGTTGCGTGAACGTATGCGCAACGACGCCGTATCCGACCCGAAAAAAGCCAACGAGTATCTCAAAGAGGTGCTTACGGACATTTTGGGTGAGGAAAAGTTTTCTTTCAACACTCCCTGCGTAATAACGGTGGCAGGGGTCAACGGTGTTGGCAAAACAACGACCATCGGCAAACTTGCAAACATATTCGTCAAACAGGGCAAATCGGTGGTGATTGCCGCCGCCGACACATTCAGGGCTGCCGCAAGCGACCAACTTGAAGTGTGGGCAAACCGTGCAAAGGTGCGCATCATCAAACACGAAGAAGGAAGCGACCCCGCAGCGGTAGTGTTCGATGCGGTGTCTTCCGCCAAAAGCCGAGGAACGGACGTTGTGCTTGTGGACACTGCCGGTCGTTTGCACAACAAGAAAAACCTCATGGAAGAGTTGAAAAAAATCAACCGTGTTGTGGACAGGGAATTTCCGCAGGCGGACAGAAAAAACCTCATCGTGTTGGACGCTACCACGGGACAAAACGCCATTGCGCAGGTGGAAGTTTTCAACGAAGCCATCGACATCGACGGCATTGTGCTTACCAAACTTGACGGTACCGCAAAGGGGGGCGTGGTGCTTGCAATCAAACACGACATGGACATTCCCGTCTACTTTGTGGGGGTTGGCGAAGGTATCGACGACCTGATGGAATTTGACGCACAAAGTTACGTGGAAGGCATTGTGTAAAAACAGCGTCTGCAAAGTTTTTTTGCAGGCGTTTTTTTTGCCGTTTTTGCCAATCGTTTTGTATTGTCGGCAATTTTGCAGTAAATGCAAATTTGCAACTTTTCTAACCACATGTTTACTGCCGCTGTGGTATGGTTCAAACCTGCATGCAACTGCCGAAACTGCATTGCGATATTTACTCGGATACCTGCGTTGCGTTTTTTGTTTGCGTTCTTTGAATTTTGCAAGTAGCAACACGCTTTTTCACATTTTCAAAAAAATTTTTTCGTGTCGCAATTCAAAAAAAACGTTTGTTTTGTGTTTTGCTGTCTAACAGGTACACGTGCAAAACAGTTTGCGTTAGGTTACCCTTTGCGTTGTGCTTTGTTTGCGTTCCGTAAATTTTGCAAGTAGCAACACGCCTTTTCGCATTTTCAAAAAATGTTTTCGTGTCGCAATTCAAAAAAACGTTTGTGTTGTGTTTTGCGGTTTGACATGTACACGTGCAAAACAGTTTGCGTTAGGTTACCTTTTGCGTTGTGTTTTGCGTAAAATCTTGCAATCGGAAAAATATCTGTTCGTAATTTCTTGCGGGCAAAAATGCGTTTAAAAAAGCGTCGGTTTCAGGTATTTTTTCGCTGTTTTTGCTTGACAATTTTTTATGTATAAGATAAAATGCCAAATGTAAAGTAATTTTGCTTTACAAAACTGTTTCGAGGTGAAAGATGGCTCTGTCCAAACTGCAACTTTCGCAGTTGCTTTCCACCTACGGTGCAATGCTCACCCAAAAGCAACGGGACATTGTTGCAATGTATTGCGATTGCGACTGCACCTTGTCGGAAGTGGCAAGCGAGCAGGGAATCTCCCGTCAGGCTGTGAGGGACACCGTTGTCAAGGCGGAAAAAACGCTCACGACATTGGAAAACGAGTTGCACATTGCGCAGTTGGCAAGGGATTTGCTTGTCGCCGTAGAGGAAGAAAACTACGCACGGGTAACGCAAATAGCCAAAAAATTTGTAGGAAAGGAGTAAAACGCCGATGGCTGCATTTCAAAATTTGACAGACAGGTTAAATCACGTGTTTTCCAAATTGAGAAACCGTGGTGCGCTGACTGAATTGGAAATAAAACAGGCAATGCGTGAAGTGCGTGTTGCATTGTTGGAAGCCGACGTCAACTTCACCGTTGCAAAGGATTTTATTGCAAGCGTAACGGAAAAGGCGGTGGGCGAAGAGATACTCAAAAGTCTGACGCCCGGTCAGCAGGTAATAAAAATCGTCAACGAGCAACTCATCCAACTGCTTGGTTCTACGCAAAGCAAACTTGGCGTTTCGCCCAAACTGCCCACAATCATTATGATGTGCGGTTTGCAGGGCGCAGGCAAAACGACAATGTGCGGAAAGTTGGCGTTGTACTTGCAAAAGCAGGGCAAAAAAGTGCTGTTGTGCGCCGACGACGTGTATCGTCCCGCAGCAATCAAGCAGTTGCAGATTGTGGCGGAAAAGGTGAAAGCGGGCTTTTTTGAAATGGGACAGGGCAACCCCGTCAAGATTGCGGAAAATGCCGTTAAATTTGCCGAAAAGAACGGCTTTGACACGGTCATCATCGACACAGCGGGACGTTTGCACATCAACGAAGAACTGATGGAGGAATTGAAATCCGTCAAAAAAGCCGTAAACGTGTACGAAACGCTGTTGGTGGTGGATTCCATGACGGGTCAGGACGCAGTAACGGTGGCAAAGACCTTCGACGAACAGTTGGACATCACCGGCGTCATCATGACCAAATTGGACGGCGACACCCGTGGCGGTGCGACGCTTTCCATCAAGGCTGTTACGGGAAAACCCATCAAGTTTTGCGGAACGGGGGAAAAGCCGGAAGATCTGGAACCTTTTTACCCCGACAGGATGGCGTCCCGAATACTCGGCATGGGGGATGTGCTGACGCTCATCGAACGTGCGCAAACGGCAATAGACGAAGAGCAGGCGTTGAAAATGGCAAAAAAGATGAAAGACGCTTCCTTCGACCTCAACGACTTTTTGCAACAGATGGAACAGGTTTCCAAAATGGGCGACATAAACGACCTTGTGGGTATGTTTCCCGGCGCAGGCAAGTTGAAACTCGGCGACAAAAAGATAAACGAAAAAGAGTTGGCAAAAAACAAGGCGATTATTCTTTCCATGACCAAGGAAGAACGCTCCAACCCAAAAATTCTCAACTATTCACGACGCAAACGCATTGCCCAAGGCTCAGGCACGCAGGTGCAGGACGTAAACAGACTCATCAAGCAGTTTGAACAGTCAAGGGATTTGATGAAAAAGATGGTCAAATCCAAGCGTTTGCCTTTCTAGCAACAATTCTTTTGTAAACAAAAGGTTGAAATATCAAAACAACAAAACAAAAAACTTTGGAGGAAACAAAAATGGCAGTAAAAATGAGATTGACAAGAATGGGCGACAAGAAAAGTCCCTTCTACCGTGTAGTGGTAATCGATTCCCACAAGGCTCGTGACGGACAGTACGTTGACTTGGTAGGAACCTACAACCCCGTAAACGAAGAACTCAACATCGATGCGGAAAAGGCAAAGAAGTGGATTGCATGCGGCGTACAGCCCACCGAAACGGTACGCACATTGCTTGTTCGCACCAACGTGTTGGAAGCAAAAAAGACGAAGTAGCAGGTTACAAAAATGGTTGAACTGGTAAAATACATCGTAGATCAACTTGTGGACGACAAATCTGCCGTCAACATCACCACGGAAGAAAACGACGGCGTGGAAACGATAACCATCAACGTTGCCGAGGGCGACATCGGCAAGGTAATCGGCAAACAGGGTAAAATTGCCATGTCCATCCGCACACTTGCCAAGGCAGTGGGCATCAAGGAAGGCAAAAGGTACAACATCGAAATCGCCGACTGATTTATTGCCACAAGTGTGCTTGCTTGTGGCAATCTTTTTACATGTCGTGCAGGCAATGCTGTTTGTAAGGCAAGCCTCGTGAATTTGCACCGTGAAATTTTGATTTTTACATCAGGAAACGTCAGGAAAAGTTGCAATCCGAAGGCGTTACAAATTTTGCCTTTCAGACAAAAAGGTTTTTTCACGGCAGGCAAAACGAAAACTTGCCCGTGTAAAGGAAATACGGTTTTTGCGAGCAAACAAAAGGCTGGTTAACGGTTTTTGAAACGAAGTTGCATTCTTACAAAACCGTCGCAAGCCTCGTGAATTTGCGCAGTGAAATTTTGATTTTTACCTCAGGAAAAGTCAGGAAAAGTTGCAATCCGAAGGCATTACAAATTTGCCTTTCAGACACAACAAAGGTTACACATTTTTGCGGAACACAACAATGAAAATTAAGGTAGGAAAAGTGCTTAAAGCACAGGGAATAAAGGGCGAAGTCAAGGCGGCGTGTCTGTTGGACAATGCCGAAATGCTCAAACACGTCAAGCAAATGTACTTCAACAACAAGCCTTACAACGTCAGAAAACTGCGTTGCGACGGAGGCTTTTTCTTCGTGCAGTTTGAAGAAGTAACGGACAGAAACGCAGCGGAAAACCTGCGTGGTTGGGACATTTTGTGCGAAAAAAGCGATTTGCACCTTGACACGGGCAGGTTTTTCGTGGAAGACGTCGTCGGTTGCCGTGTAACGTTGGAGGACGGCACGCTTGTCGGGGAAGTCTGCGATGTGTTGCAGTACGGAGCGGCGGACGTCTACGTCTGCAAAAACGGCGACAAAGAGGTTTCCTTTCCCTTTTTGAAAGATTTGGTGCTTTCGGTAAACACCGACAGCAAAAGCATAGTGCTTTTTGCAAAAAGATTCGAAGAGGTGGCTGTTTACAATGAAGATTGACGTATTGACGCTTTTTCCGGAAATGTTTGTTGCGCTGGACAGTTCCCTCATCGGCAAGGCACGCAAGAAAGGTCTGTTTGAACTCAACTGCCACAACATCAGGGACTATTCCGCCGACAAGCACAAACGTTGCGACGACGCACCCTTCGGAGGCGGTGCAGGCATGGTAATGATGCCGCAGCCCATTCACGATTGTATAACCGCCGTCGACCCTTTGCACACGGCAAAAAGAATCTATCTTTCTCCACGGGGAAAGGTTCTCACACAGCAACTTGTAAGGCAACTTGCGCAGGAACAACACCTTTTGCTGTTGTGCGGACACTACGAAGGGGTGGATCAGCGTGTGCTGGACATGGACATTGACATGGAACTTTCCGTCGGCGACTACGTGCTGTCAGGCGGCGAACTGCCTGCCATGGTAGTGATAGACTGCGTGTTGAGATACATTCCCGACGTTTTGGGAAACAGCGAAAGCACCGTGGAGGAATCTTTTTCGCAGCCTCTGTTGGAATATCCGCAGTACACCCGTCCGCAGGAATTTTTGGGCGTACAGGTGCCGGAAGTTTTGGTAAGCGGCAATCACAAAAATATCGGGGAATGGCGCAAACAGCAGTCTTTGGAACTGACAAGAAAAAACCGTCCCGACCTTTTGGAGGACAAATGAGCATACAGTGGTTTCCCGGTCATATGACAAAGGCCTTGCGTATGATGCAGGACAACGTGAAAATTGTGGACGCAATAGGCTATGTGCTGGACGCACGGGCGCCTGCCGCCTGCTTTAATCCCAGTTTCGAAAAAATAGTGGGCAACAAGCCTTGTGTGTTTATTCTAAACAAGTGCGACCTTGCCGACAACGCCAAGGTTGACAAGTGGTGCGCCTACCTCAAACAAAGGGGCAACAAGGTGGTTAAGGTTACGGCTACGGCTTCGGCAGAAGCGGGAAAAATAACCTCCGCCTTTGAAGAAATAACCCTCCCGCTCAGGGAAAAACAGCGTCAGAAGGGCGTTTTCAAGCCTGTGAGATGTCTTATTCTGGGCGTACCCAACTGCGGAAAATCAACCATAATAAACTGTTTGTCGGGCAGAAAAACGGTAATAACGGGGGATAAACCGGGTGTTACCAAGGGCAAACAGTGGGTAAGGCTGAAAACGGGGTTGGAATTGTTGGACACTCCCGGCACGTTGTGGCCCAAGTTTGACGAGGAAAAACTTGCCTACGAACTGTGTTTCGTTGGCAGTATCAAGGACGACGTGGTGGATTTGACGGACGTTGCATTGCACCTGATAGGTCAACTTGCGCAACTTTATCCGCAAAACCTTTCCGATAGGTACAAAATTGAAACACAAGGCAAAACGCCGCAGGAAATTTTCGACGTAATTGCCCAAAAGCGAGGATTTTTGTTGCGTGGCGGAGAAATAGACGTGGAGCGTTGCTCGAAAGCCGTGTTGGACGACTTCCGCAAGGGCAAAATGGGAAAAATAACCCTCGACTTGCCCAATGAGTAGCGTCGCCGACGATTTTTCGGAAAATTGTCGTTGAAAATTTGCGCCGTTTTGAAATGTGAATTTTTGCGTCGGTGCGTTTGAGTTTGCGAAAGTTTCTGCAAAAAAGTGCCGATGTTGCACGGGTACGCAGTGCGTACAAAGGAAGAAAAATGTTTGAATACGAAAAACAATCGCTGTCTGCAGGGTACAGATACATTGCAGGCATTGACGAAGCGGGACGTGGACCCCTTGCGGGACCCGTTGTTGTCGCCGCCGTGATAATGCCACTGGACTGCGACATAATAGAGGGCGTCAACGACAGCAAAAAACTTTCCGCCAAAAAACGGGATTTGCTGTACGACAAAATTTTGTCAACGGCAAAGGAAGTGCAGGTAGCGGTAATTTCCAATGAGGAAATAGACGAAATCAACATTCTCAACGCCACCAAAAAAGGAATGTTGCAGTGCATAGATGGTTTCAGGCAGGTGGACAAAGTGCTGGTGGATGCAGTGGTGTTAAACAGCAAAGTTCCCACCCTTGCCATTGTGCACGGAGATGCGCTTTCGTACAGTATTGCTGCGGCAAGCATTGTGGCAAAGGTAACGAGGGACAGAATAATGACGGAAATGGACAAATTGTATCCGCAGTACCTTTTTGCACAGCACAAAGGATACGGCACCGCCAAACATATTCAGTTGCTCAAACAGTACGGTCCTTGCCCCATACACCGCAAGACCTTCATTAAACACTTTGTAGAAACATGAACACTCGAAAAATAGGCACGGCAGGTGAAACGCTTGCAGAAAAGTACCTCAAAAAACAGGGGTACAAAATTTTGCAAAAAAACTTTGTCGCCCCTCACGGCGAAATAGACATCGTGGCAAAGGACGGCGATTACATCGTTTTTGTGGAAGTAAAACGTCGCAAAAGCACGGCGTTCGGTTTGCCTTGCGAAGCGGTGGACGCACGCAAGCAACGCACGATAGTGCAGTGCGCCAAGTTTTACCTTGCCAAAAACAACCTGTACGGGGTCAAAGTGCGTTTCGACGTGGTGGGCATATTGCAGGAAGACGTTTCGCTCATCAAGGACGCTTTCCGTGCCTGAAAAGGTCAGCCGTACCGATTTTTAATGTTTCGCAGAATAATATGTCTGACATAATACAATTTATGACAGACATAATATGCGTTTTTTGACATCAAAATATTTCATTGCTGTGTTTTTTTATTGCATTTTGGTGTTTTTGCTTGTAAAGGCATTTTTGAAATGCTTTTCCCGTGCCCGTATCTTTTCAGACGTTGTTGTGGCACATTTGAGGCTTGTCGGCAAATTTTCGTAAAAGAAGTGCGGCGTCATTTATGGTGTTTTGAAATTTTGGAAAACTGTTTTTATTGCAAAAAAATAGTGGTAAAACAGTTGCAATAAGTTGCCTGTTGTGCCCCTTGCAATTTTCCCCAAACTTATTTTTTAACAAATAAGCATTTGCAAATTACTTTGCTTTTGAGGTTTTCGTCTTCATTTTTTTTGTTGTCGAAAGTTCCCTTGTTGCCGAAAATTTTTGTGTTTTTGAGATTTTGGCAAAACTGTTTTTATTGCAAAAAATAGCAGTAAAACAGTTGCAATAAGTTGCCTGTTGTGCCCCTTGCAATTTCACCAAACTTATTTTTTGAAAAATACGCATTTGCAATTACTTTGTTTTTGAATGTTTCTCTCTTCATTTTTTTTGTTGTCGAAAGTTTCCTCGTTGCCGAAAATTTTTGTGTTTTTGAGATTTTGGCAAAACTGTTTTTATTGCAAAAAATAGCAGTAAAACAGTTGCAATAAGTTGCCTGTTGTGCTAAAATACACAAGTGACTTCGGGCGGTCCTCTGACTTTTCAAGTGCATGAACGCTTAGTTAACAAAATTATTTTTGGAGGAAAAGTCAAATGGACATCATCAAGAGCATTGAAGCAGAGTCTTTGAGAAGTGTTACGGAATTCAACGTTGGCGATACCGTGCGTGTAAACTTCAAGGTTATCGAAGGCAACAAGGAAAGAATTCAGGCTTACGAAGGCATCGTAATCGCACGCAAGCACGGCGGTTTGAGAGAAACCTTCACGGTAAGACGTATTTCTTCCGGTATCGGCGTGGAAAGATCCTTCCCTCTTCACAGCCCCAAAATTGAAAGCGTGGTTGTAGTAAGAAAGGCGGGAAGCGTCAAACGTGCAAAGTTGTACTATTTGCGTGAACGTACCGGTAAGGCTGCAAAAGTCAAGGGACAAAACTGACAAACAAAAGCAAGCAACTCCAAGTGAGTTGCTTTTTTGTTACAATTTTGACAAAAGCACTTGTTTATTTTAAGCCTTGCCGTTATACTAAAAGGTAGGTTTTACAAAAATACGCTTCACACAGGAGAAAAAACAATGTTGGCTGTTGTCAAAAGTTACGGTTTGAAGGGGTTGGAAGGCTTTCCCGTGCAGGCGGAAGTGGATATGCACAGCGGTATGCCCACCTACGACATTGTCGGGCTTGCCGACACTGCCGTGAAGGAATCCAAAGAAAGGGTGCGTTCCGCCCTTAAAAACAGCGGATACAACTATCCTGTGGCTTCGGTGGTAATAAATCTTGCCCCTGCCGACATAAAAAAGGAAGGCAGTTTGTACGACCTGCCGATAGCAATAGGCATGCTTGCGGCAAGCAAACAAACGGAGTATCAAACGCTTAAACCCGCCGTGGTGCTGGGCGAATTGTCGTTGAACGGCGAAGTGAAAAGGGTAAACGGCATTTTGCCCATGCTCATTTCCGCAAGACAGCAGGGCGAAAAGGTGTTTGTCATTCCCCAAGGCAATGCGCAGGAAGCCGTTTTCATAGAGGGTGCCGAAATCTACCCCGTTGCCTCTTTGCGGGAAGCGGTGGAATTTTTGTCGGGACAGCGTCCGTTGTCTGCCGTGGAAACACGCAGTTGGGAAAAGGATTTGCAGGTTTTGCCCACCGACAACGATTTCAAGTACATCAAGGGACAGTTTGCCGCCAAACGGGCGATGGAAATTGCCGTTGCCGGCGGACACAATATAATAATGATAGGACCGCCCGGCGCAGGCAAGACAATGCTTGCAAGAGCCGTGCCGTCCATTATGCCTTCCATGACCTTCGAGGAAGCGTTGGAAGTGGCAAAAATACACAGTGTGGCGGGACAACTTACCAACGGATTTGTGTATCGGCGACCTTTCCGCACCCCTCACCACAGCGCAACGGTGGTGGCGTTGACGGGAGGCGGAAACAAGGTGAAACCGGGGGAAATAAGTTTGGCGCACAACGGCGTGCTGTTTTTGGACGAGTTGCCCGAGTACGGCAGACAAACGCTGGAAACGTTACGTCAACCCTTGGAAGACGGCGTAATTACCGTTTCACGCAATGCCGCCTCGGTAACCTATCCTGCCGATTTCATGCTTATTGCCAGCATGAATCCCTGTCCGTGCGGTAACTACGGCAGTGCCACGGCGGAATGTAAGTGTACGCCGTCGCAAATTCACCGCTATCTCAACAAATTGAGCGGTCCGCTGTTGGACAGGATAGACCTTCACGTGGAAGTGGACAACGTTTCCTACGACGAGTTGAACGACGACGCCTTTTCGGAAAGTTCGCAGACTGTGCGTGAAAGGGTCAACAGGGCAAGGAACATACAACTGCAACGTTTGCAGGGGCGTGGGCGCAGATGCAATGCGCAAATGACGTCGGCGGACATCAAAAAGTTTTGCAAACTGGACGGTGAAAGTCAAAAACTGTTGCAGGAAAGTTTTGAAAAACTGCACCTTTCGGCAAGGGCGTACAACCGTATTCTTAAGGTTGCCCGTACCATCGCCGATTTGGACAATTCGGAAAACATCATGGCGCGGCACGTTGCCGAAGCGTTGCAGTACCGTGCCTTGGACAGAAAATACAGGGTGTAATGTACAGCAGAGAGGAAAAAATTTGCATATTTTTTGCACAGCACGAAGTTGCCGCCGCCAAATTTTACAAATTGTGGCGCAGTCTGGGCAGTGCGGATAATTTTGAAGAGCGTTTTTGCGGCAGTAGCGTGGCGCAGGAACTTTTTGCGGAAAATTTCGGAAAAATCTGCTTGTTGCTTAAACAAAACGGTGTGGAAAAAGCCGTGGCATCGTTGCAAAACAGCGGTGCGCAAGCTATTACCTGCTTTTCCGACGCCTTTCCGCAAAGTTTGGCGGACATTCCCGACCCTCCCTACGTTTTGTTTTACAGGGGAAATGTCAAACTGCTTGAAAGCAGGTGCATTGCCGTGGTTGGCACACGCAAAGCGTCTTCCTACGGCAGGCGTGTTGCGACGGATTTCGTTTCCGTGTTAAGTCAGCATTTCACCGTTGTCAGCGGTCTTGCCTACGGCATAGACACGGTGGCGCACGAAACGGCATTGAATCAACACGGCAACACGATAGCCGTGCTGGCAGGCAGCGTTGTCAGGGTGTATCCTTCGGCAAACCAGAATCTTGCGGAAAAAATCGTGCAGGGCGGTGGTTTGCTTGTTTCCGAATATCCTTGCCACTCGCAACCCCTTGCCTACCGTTTTCCCCATCGCAACAGGCTTGTTTCCGGCTTGTCGCTGGGGGTGCTGGTGTGTCAGTCGCCGTTTAAAAGCGGTACGTCTTCCACTGTGGAACACGCACTGCAACAGGGAAGGGATGTTTTTGCCGTGCCCGGCGAAGTGTATGACGCAAGTTTTTCCGGCAACAATCATCTCATAAAGAGCATGCAGGGCGTTTGCGTTACCACCCCGAGGGACATTGAGGAGTACTATCGTCTGGACGCAACGGAAAGCAAAAAACAGGCTTATCAACTCAGTTTTGCCGAACAGTCGGTGGTGGAAGCGTTGTCCGACGGGCAACTTTCTTTTGACAAACTTGTGGAAAAAACGCAAATATCTCCCGCCGAACTCAATTTTTTGTTGGCAAATTTGGAAATAAAGAGTATAATTGCAAGACTGCCGGGCAATACCTACCGGCTGTATGGAGGACTTGAATGAAACTGGTAATTGTCGAATCTCCCGCAAAGGCGAAAACCATCGGAAAGTATCTCGGCGCCGACTACAAAGTGGACGCATCCAAGGGGCACATCTGGGATTTGCCGGAAAACAGCATGGGCATCGACTTTAACAACAACTATCAACCGCAACTTGCCCCACGCAAGCCGGAACAGAAACAGACCATAGAACGTCTGCGCAAAGAAGTGGAAAAAGCCGACAGTGTTTATCTGGCAACCGACCCCGACCGTGAAGGAGAGGCCATTTCCTACCATTTGCAATGCGCATTGAACCTCGATCCCAACGCCAAAAACCGCATCATGTTCAACGAAATATCCAAAAAAGCGGTAAACGACGCAATACAAAACCCCAAGTACGTCAACATAGGGCTGGTAAACGCACAGCAGGCACGTCGTGTGCTGGACAGGTTGGTGGGCTACACGCTTTCCCCCGTTTTGTGCAAAAAAATCCGCAACAAACTTTCCGCAGGAAGGGTGCAATCCGCCGCCTTGCGTATCGTAGTGGACAGGGAAAAGGAAATACAAAACTTCAAACCGGAAGAATTCTGGTCGGTATCGGCGGTGTTGGAAAAGGTTGGCAAAAAGCCCTCTTTCAAGGCGGCACTGACGGAAAAAAAGGGCAAAAAGTTTAAAATTAAAAATAAAGAACAGTGCGATGAAGTGCTGGCGGCGTTGAATTCTTCCCCCTACACGGTGCAGAGCGTCAAAAAATCCGTTACGCAAAGCCGTCCGCAACCGCCTTTTACAACCAGCACGCTGCAACAGGACGCAGTAAACAAACTGCGTATGTCCAGCGCAATGGCAATGTCTGTGGCTCAGCAACTGTACGAAGGTTTCGACATCCCGGGAATGGGACACGTCGCTTTGGTAACCTACATCCGTACCGATTCGGTAAGGGTGTCGTCGGATGCGATTAGTGCGGCACGCAAACGCATTGCCGAGGTGTACGGAAGCAAATACGTGCCGGAAACGCCCAACTTTTTTGCATCCAAAAAGCAGGCGCAGGACGCCCACGAGGCAATCCGCCCGATAAACGTGGACATAACGCCGGAATTTATCAAAGACAAGGTGTCCAAAAACCAATATTCTTTGTACAAACTCATTTACGAAAGATTTTTGGCAAGTCAGGCGGAAAAGGCGTTGTACGACAGCGTGAACGTTTCCGTAAGTTGCGGCGACTACGGACTTACGGTAACGGGCAAAACGCAGATATTCGACGGTTATCTTGCCATCTACGGCGAAGCGAAAACCAAGGAAAAGGACAAGGAAGAGGGAGAAAACGCCCTTTTGCCGCCGTTGGAACAGGGCGACGTCCTCAAAAAAATCAAACTCAACTCCGAACAGCGTTTCACCAAACCGCCTGCACGTTTCACCGAGGCAAGCCTCATCAAGGCGATGGAAGAACGTGGCATAGGGCGTCCCAGCACCTACGCAACGGTAATGCAGACGCTGTACAAGAGAGAATACGTAACAAAGGAAAGCAAAGCGCTGGTGCCCAGCAAGTTGGGTATTCAGGTAACGGAGTATCTGGAACAGTATTTCAGCGAGGTGGTGGACGTGGATTTCACCGCCGAAATGGAAGAAAGGCTGGACTCGATAGAGGAAAACGCCGAGCCGTGGTACAAGGTGGTGGACAGTTTCTACAAACCGCTCATCAGAAAGGTGGACCGTGCAATGCACGGCGAAAAGGTGTTTGTGGAAGATGAAGTGTCAGACGTTACCTGCGACAAGTGCGGCGCACCCATGGTAATCAAAACGGGCAGATACGGCAAGTATCTTGCCTGTTCCAACTACCCCAAATGCTCCAACATCAAAAGTCTGAAAGAAAAAACACCCCCCAAGGAAACGGACATAGTTTGCGAACTTTGCGGGGCAAAAATGTTGGAAAGAGAGGGAAAATACGGCAAGTATCTTGCCTGCTCCAACTATCCCAACTGCAAAAACACCAAACCTCTCACGGAAAAGGTGGCTGTTTGCCCCAAATGCGGAAAGGATGTGGTAAAGCGTGTTTCCAAAAAGGGAACGGTATTTTACGGCTGCACGGGGTACCCCGAATGTGACTTTGTCAGTTGGGACGTTCCTACGGGTAAACTTTGTCCCAAGTGCGGAGCGCATCTCGTGTACAAGGAAAGCCGTGGCAAAAAAACAATTCGCTGCTCCAACAGAGAGTGCGATTACAACGGCGGTGAAGTAAGTGAAAGTTAAGGTCATCGGCGGAGGTTTTGCGGGGTGCGAGGCATGCCATCAACTTTTGAAACGTGGCGTGGACGTTACTCTGGCGGAAATGAAACCGCTTAAAAAATCTCCTGCGCATCACCTGGACACTTTGTGCGAGGTGGTGTGTTCCAATTCCTTCAAAAGCGAGGATTTCAACACGTCCAGCGGTGTTTTGAAGGAGGAAATGAAGTTGTTGGACAGCCTCGTTTTGCAGGTAGCGCAACAAACAAGGGTGCCTGCAGGCAACGCTCTTGCCGTGGACAGAAACGCCTTTTCCTCTCTCATTACACAGCGACTGGAAGCGTTTGAAAACTTTCACCGTGTGGCGGAAGTGTGCGACACGTTGGACGCCGACGGTTTCGACTGCGTAATTGTTGCCAGCGGTCCGCTGACGGACGGCGCTTTGGTGCCTGCGTTGAAGGAAATTTTCGGACAGGATTTTCTGTACTTTTTTGATGCCGTTGCCCCCATTGTTACGGCGGAAAGCATCGACTACGACAGCGCCTTTGTGGCAAGCAGGTACGGCAAGGGGGATGCGGACTATCTCAACTGTCCCATGAACAAGGAGCAGTATCTGCAATTTTACAATGCGCTTGTTTCTGCGGAAACAGTGCAACTGAAAGACTTTGAAAACAACGTGTTCGAGGGGTGTATGCCCATCGAAGTCATGGCAAAACGTGGCGAAGACACAATGCGTTTCGGCCCGTTGAAGCCCGTGGGGCTTTTCGACAGCAGAAAAACGGAAAAACCCTACGCCGTTTTGCAACTGAGAAAGGAAAACCGATTGGGCACGCTGTACAACCTGGTCGGTTTCCAGACAAACCTCAAATTCGGCGAGCAAAAGCGTGTATTTTCCATGATTCCCGCATTGAAAGATGCGGAATTCGTGCGATACGGCGTGATGCACCGCAACACCTATCTCAATGCGCCCAAGTTTCTCAACAGGTACATGCAACTGAAAAGCAATCCCAAGTTGTTTTTCGCAGGGCAAATCACCGGCGTAGAGGGGTACATGGAATCGGCTTTAAGCGGCATTGTGGCGGGAATTCAGGCGTACAGGGCAACAAAAGGACTGCCCTTTGCGGAGTTTCCCACGGAAACAATGACGGGGGCGCTGTGCGAACACGTTTCTTCGGACTTCGGGGAATATTCCCCCATGAACAGTAATTTCGGAATTTTGAAGCCGTTGGACACATTCGTCAAAAAGACGGAGCGTAAAGCGGCGTATGCGCAGCGTGCAGTAGACGCCATGCGCAAAGTAGTTTCACAGTTAAAGGAGGATTAGTTATGGCGGAAGTTTTTGCCGATACTATCAAAGGCACAACAATATGCGCCGTCAAAAAGGACGGTAAAATTGCCGTTGCGGGCGACGGACAGGTAACGCAGGGGCAAAACGTAATAATGAAAGGCAACGCCGTCAAGGTTCGTCGCATTTATGACGGAAAAATAGTAACGGGTTTTGCAGGTTCCGTTGCCGACGCTTTCACGCTGTCGGAAAAATTTGAGGAAATGCTGCAAAAGTTCAGCGGAAACCTTTTGCGTGCCGCCGTGGAAGTGGCGCAACTGTGGCGCAGGGACAACATCATGCGCAAACTTGAAGCCATGATGATTGTAGCCGACAAGGAAAACATCTTTTTGCTTTCCGGCACGGGGGACGTAATCGAGCCGGACGACGGCGTTTGCGCAATAGGCAGCGGGGGAAACTACGCACTTGCCGCAGCAAAGGCGTTGCTCAGAAACACCGACCTTTCCGCAAAGGAAATTGCCACCAAGGCGTTGGAAATTGCCAGCGAAATTTGTGTGTTCACAAACGGACACATCACCGTTGAGGAGGCGTAACATGACACCCAAACAAATAGTTTCCGAGTTGGACAGATACATTGTCGGACAGTTTCAGGCTAAAAAGGCTGTTGCAATAGCATTGCGCAACAGGTACAGACGAAGCAAACTGCCCTTGCAGGACAGGGAAGAAATTACCCCCAAAAACATAATAATGAAGGGTCCCACAGGCGTGGGAAAGACGGAAATTGCACGCCGTCTTGCAAAAATAGTCAAAGCGCCCTTTTTGAAGGTGGAAGCCACCAAGTACACGGAAGTGGGCTACGTGGGCAGGGACGTGGAAAGCATGATACGTGACCTTGTGGAAGTGTCCATTCGCCTTGTTAAAGACGAAAGGTACAAGGAAGTGGAAGCCCGTGCCTTTCAGCGTGCGGTGGAACGTGTTGCCGACATGCTTGCCAAAAAGGGCGGAGATTTGCCCGAAGGCATAAGCAAAGCCACGTTGACGGACGAAATTGCCAATCACAATCTCGACCAGATGCAGTTGGAAATTCAGGTTGCCGACGTTCCCAAACCCATCGAATTGCAGGCAGGCGGTGGCGGCGAAATAAATATCGGCAGTATTTTTGGCGATATTCTGCCCAAAAAGATGAAAAAACGCACGGTAACGGTGGAAGAAGCATTGAAAATCTTTGCCGCCGAGGAAAGCGAAAAACTCATCGATTTGGACAGCGTGGAAAGCGAAGCGTTGCGCCGTGCGGAAAACGACGGTGTCATTTTCATCGACGAAATGGACAAAATTGCAGGAAAATCTTCGCAAAACGGTCCCGACGTTTCCCGTGAGGGTGTGCAAAGGGACATTTTGCCCATTGTGGAAGGTTGTACCGTTTCCACCAAGTACGGCAACATAAAAACCGACTACATTCTGTTTATTGCAAGCGGTGCATTCCATGTAAGCAAGGTTTCCGACCTCATTCCCGAGTTGCAGGGACGTTTCCCCGTGCTTGTGGAGTTGGACAGCCTCGGCGTGAATGATTTTGTAAAGATTCTCACCGTGCCGGCAAACGCCATTACCGACCAGTACAAAAAATTGCTGGCGGTGGACGGCATAGATTTGCGTTTCACCGACGACGGCATAAGGGAAATTGCCAACGTCGCCTACGATCAGAACAACACTCTGGAAGACATCGGCGCACGCCGTTTGCAAAGCATAATGGAACACATCGTGGAAGACATTTCCTACGACATTGCCGAAGAGGGCGAAAAGAAAACGGTGGTTATCGACAAAGCCTATGTGGAAAACAACTTCCGCACGGAATCGAGAAATCTCAAAAAATATGTGCTGTAAGCAAAACAGGTGAAAAATGACAGAACGTGGCAGTGTGGTTGCAAATAAAAACAACATTGCGCAAGTGCGCATAGGACGAAATTCCGCCTGCGCTTCCTGCGGAAAGTGCGGTATGACGGAAAAGCAAAAGCACGTGGATTTTTACGTGGAAAACACATTAAACGCAAAAGTCGGCGACATTGTGGAGGTGGAAATACCGGAAACAAATTCCGCACGCCTCGCTTTGGTGGCGTACATTTTACCCCTTGTGCCTGCATTGGCGTTGATGTTTGTCGCCTTTGCCTTGAATTGGAAGGAATGGGTTGCTTTGTTGATGTTTGTCGGAGGACTTGTTGTGGGTTACGCCCTGTTGGTGGTCATCGACAGATTGCGCCACCGCAAATGGATGCAAACGCCCACAATGAAAAGCATTTGTTATTCCGTGGCGGAGCAACAACAGTAGTTTGCCTTTCCGACGAAAAGTGGCACTCAACGACACAAAGGGTGTTTCAATGTGTCGCTTGCGTTGTTGCATTTGACTGAAACGTGCGATATTTACGTGCAGTTGACTTGCCTTGCTTTGCGAAAGCGGACAAGTGCAGGATGACAAAACCCTAAGGAGGCGGATTTTTTCGGGGGAAAGTGAAAAATCCGTCAAAAAACAGCAAAAAACCTGTTGACAAAAGGCATTTGCGCAGGTATATTAAATTATCACAGGAGGACACAACAATGAGTAATTTACCCGATGTAGCAAAAAACTTTGACGAATTTATCAAAGAAGGCACCGTAGTAGTGGACTTTTGGGCAACATGGTGCGGCCCTTGCAGAATGCTTGCACCCATTCTCGATGAAGTTGCAACAAAAGTAACAGGCGCAAAGTTCGGCAAAGTAGATGTGGACAACGCTCCCGACCTTGCAAGAAGATTCCAGATTATGTCTATTCCCAACGTTTGCATTTTCAAAAACGGACAACTTGTGGACAGAGTAATCGGTTTGCGTGACGCAGACGAATTGCAATCCGTTGTGGAAAAACATCTGTAATAAATCCAAAAAAAAGGGCAGGTACGCAGTGTACCCGCCCTTTTGTTTTGCCTTTTTGCCGTTCGGAAACGGAGTTGTACAACGGCAAACTTGTAACACCGTTTCAGTTGGATTCAAACGGCAATGTCAGACTTTCAATGTTCAAAACTTCGCCCGAAGCCTGCAACAATACAAAGACTGTTCGTACGTCGGGAAGAGTGTAGTTAAAATACCTGCTACAAGGATAACGTTTGCGTGTGCAGTTGTAGTCGTAGTGCGTTGGTTTCGTGCTGCAACGCAGTCAACGTCAGTTGTAATAGCCAATTGGCAGGCAAACAGCGATGAAATTTCAACTGTCCGTATGATGTTTCCGACGTTGTACCCGACAACTATTTTAATCGTCCCTTGAAATTTGTGAGGCTACGACGCTTTTGAAAGCACAACGTCCCCTTCGGGAAAACCTATCTTGAAGCCTTGGAAACTGTGTCTTTCCCCTTGCAAAAACACCTCGAAAAACAGTTGTTCGTCGCCGTACTGCGTTTCCAAAACGTAACCGTTGCGTGTAAATGCGTAGCAGTCGGTAACTGCTAATTTCACGTTGTCGCCGTCAACAGTGGCAGTGAACGTAATTTCAAAGTACTGCTTGCAACGAGGACAGGAAATTTTGTTTTGTTGCATTTCAACCGACTTTGTAACAGGCGTGAGCGTGATTGTAAAATCCGCCAAAGTGTGGTGTATTCCTCTGCTCTCGTCGGAGTATTGCGCAGTTTGAGAAGTTGCGTAGGTTCCTTCTTCCAAACACATCAGCGGGTCGGTAATGTCCATGATGACAAAGTAGCCCGCAATGGCAAGCGCAACAATCCCGACGGCGCAAGCCAAAATTATCAATGCCGTTTTCAGTTTTCTGTTCTCAACCGCCATTATTCTCCTCCGCAAAAAAATGTTGAAAGTGCAAACGATATGTTTGCTTATAACTATTATACAACGTTTAGTTGTAATGTCAATACCAAAATCAAAAAAGCACGGTAATTTTATTTTTAATCAGCGGTTTTGCAAATTTTGAAAACATGCCGTCAATTTCCGTTTGAGGCACGATTTTTGACTGTTCAACCCTTCAAAATGTAACTGTGTTTTGCGCCGTGCTGAAAATGGGACGTATCGCAAATTAAAAACAGGGCGTTTCTTAAAAACGCCTTTGTCCGTTGCCCATATTCCAACTGCCGTTTTCCGTAGGTGGGGTTTTGAAAAGTGCAAAATTTTTTTTAAGAGGCAAGGAACAACGGGCTTGACGGTACGCCCGCAAGGTTTTCGGAAAAAAACCTTTGTACATTGTCCGTTGCCCGTATTCCAACTGCCGTTTTCCGTAGGTGGGGGTTTTGAAAAGTGCAAATTTATTTTCAAGAGGCAAGGAACAACGGCTTTGACGGCACTCCCGCAAGGTTTTTCGGGAAAAGCCTCTTGCGCATTGTCCGTTACGGTGTATTCTGCGTTTGTTTTTTGTACAAAAAAATTTTCAAAAGTTGTCTTTTTACGCTTAAATTGTTTGACGAAGTGCAACAATAGTACTATAATAATCCTAGTAAATCAGTAGGAATTGCAAATATGAAAATGTCGTCAAAAGCAAGATACGGATTGTACGTTGCCGTGGAGTTGGCAAAGAGGTACGCTACCAGCGAGGTGGTGCCTGTTTGCACCCTTGCACAGTGCACCGGCGTTACGGAAAAGTATCTGGAACAGATTCTTGCGTTAATGAAAAAACAAAACGTGGTGGTGGCTGTGCGTGGAGCCAACGGAGGCTACAAGTTGACAAATCCGCCGGAAAACACCACCGTGGGAAGCGTCTTGCGTGCTGTGGAAGACAATTTGGAAATTGTCGACTGTCTGCACAAAAACTGTTCCAACAAGTGCAAGTGCGTTTCGCACAATTTGTGGGCAAAACTGTACGACAACATCAATTCCTATCTTGACACAATCTCTCTCAAACAACTTGCGGAGGACAATGTATGAAAGTTTATCTTGACCATGCGGCAACAACACCGTGCGACAAGCGTGTGGTGGAAGAAATGCTGCCCTATTTTTCCGAGCATTTCGGCAATGCCGACAGTCAGCATTTTTACGGACGTGAAACGGCAAAAGCAGTGGCGGATGCCCGTGCATTTGTGGCGTCGGCAATAAACTGCGCTCCCAACGAACTGTACTTTACTGGAAGCGGTACCGAGGCGGACAACTGGGCGTTGAAAGGAGTTGCGCTTGCAAGAAAAAGCAGGGGCAATCACATAATAATTTCCGCCATCGAGCACCACGCAATACTCAATTCGGCGCAGTGGTTGGAAAACAACGGTTTCCGTGTAACACGTTTGCCGGTGGATTCCACAGGACTTGTGCATGCGGAAGATTTGGAAAAGGCAATAGACGACGAAACGACGCTTGTTTCCGTCATGTACGTCAACAACGAGGTGGGCACCGTTCAGCCGATAAAGCAACTTGCGGAAATTGCCCACAAACACGGTGCGCTTTTTCACAGCGACTGCGTTCAGGCAATGCCCTACATCAAAATAGACGTCAAGGAGTTGGGGCTTGACCTTCTTTCCATGTCGGGACACAAATTTTACGGTCCCAAGGGCGTGGGTGCACTGTACATCCGCAACGGCGTAAGACTGGACAAACTTATTTGCGGCGGCGGACAGGAACGTTCCCAACGTGGCGGCACTACAAACACGCCTGCCATTGTGGGTATGGCAAAAGCGTTGCAACTTGCCCTTGAAGAAATGGAACAAAACAACAAACACATGGCGTCTTTGAGAGACCATTTCGTGGAACGTGTACTTGCGGAAATTCCCTATGTGCGCTTCAACGGAAACACACAGCACCGTGTACCGTCGGTGGCAAATTTCAGTTTCGAATTTGTGGAAGGCGAAGGCATTTTGATGCTTATGGACTTCAACGGTATTGCCGTTTCCAGCGGTTCGGCGTGCAGTTCCGGCAGTCTTGACCCGTCGCACGTTTTGCTGGCAATGGGGGTACCCGTGGAAATATCTCACGGCTCCATCAGATTTTCTTTCGGCAAAGACAACACAATGGAAGAGGTGGACTACACAGTGGACAAACTCAAAGACACCATTTCCAAACTGCGTGTGATGTCGCCGCTGTTCAACGTAAAAACAGGAGGAACGTACAATGTATAACCAAAAAGTGCTTGACGCATTTGCTCATCCCAAAAACGTGGGAGTAATAGAAAACGCCGACGGCGAAGGAACCGTAGGCAACGCCACTTGCGGCGACATAATGAAAATCACTCTGAAAATAGAAAACGACGTCATCGTTGACGCCAAGTTTCAGACATTCGGATGCGCAGCCGCCATTGCCACAAGCAGCACCGCTACACAAATGGTAATAGGAATGACGGTGGATGAAGCATTGAAACTAACCAACGCCAAGGTGGTAGAGGAGTTGGAAGGTCTTCCTCCTCAAAAGATTCACTGTTCCGTTCTTGCGGAAGAGGCAATCAAAAAGGCTATCGAAAACTACCGTGATAAACAGCAACACAAAGAAGTCAAGGACAAAGAAATTCAATACGTATAATAGTTTTTTGTACATTTGAAGTAATTTGCACCGTGCATAAAAAACTTTCGTTGTTTCAAACTATTTGCAGAAAGTTGCAACGGAGGTATTATGAAAAAGTTTTTTATGGCTGTTGCTCTGGGTACGGCAATGGGACTGCTGATAAGCGAAGTGCCTGCCGTCAAAGACATGGTCGCCAAGGGCAAAAAGAAGGTTAAGAACCTTACAAAGTAAGTTTCGGGGTGTTTCACCCCGAAATTTTTTTGCCTTGACTTTTGTCAACGTTCAGGCGTTTTTACGCAGTTTCCTTTGGGAAATTCATTAAAGATTTGCATGCAACGAGGCGTTTTAACGTGCGGTTTCAAATACAACGACAGGTTTCACACCGTGAACTGCAAGGCGTTTCAAAAAACATGCGCCCGCCTGTCGTTTGACTGCGTATCTTCCCTTTTGGGGGCACAGTGCCTTCCCAATTTGTCTTTTCCTGCAATTTGTACTTTTTATTTACAATTGCTCTGTTTTCCGCAGTTTGTCCGTTTGCTCAAAAATTTGCAGTTGTTTGCCCGATTGCTTTGTGCGACGGTGCACATTTGCAGTTTTTGCCGTACCGTCCTGCGTCCGAAGGGGGCTGCACAGAATATTTTTGGCAAAATGTGAAAAAATACTGTTGGAAAATTCTCATTTGTGTTACAATAAATATGTTATGGGAAGAGTAATGGCTTTGGACGTCGGCGACGTGAGAATCGGTGTTGCCGTGTCCGACTTGATGGGAATAATAGCAAATCCTTTGGAAACGTACACACGCAAGGGAGATGTGGCAAAAGACGCAATTTACATTGCCAATCTTGCCAAGCAGCATGAAGTGGACTTGTTCGTTTCCGGCTTGCCTTTGGGGCTCAACGGCAAGGAAAACGAGCAGACGCAAAAAACACGTGCTTTCATCGAGGAATTGCAGAAGCACACGGAAATTTCCGTGCGTTTCATGGACGAGCGTTTCACCACGTTAAGTGCCGAAAGGGTACTAATCGAGGGTAACGTCCGCCGTGAAAACAGAAAAAAGGTAATAGACAAGGTTGCCGCCACGATAATTTTGCAAAATTATCTGGACAGTAAGCGGTGAATCTTCGTTTTTGCCGTTTTTTGCAAATTGTTGCCCCAATTTGTTGCAATGCAACACTAAAAATAAACAGGGAGGAACTCTTATGGCTGAAAAGAAAAATCACGAATGCGATTGTGAAATGGAACACAAGCACACCTGCGATTGTCAGCATGACGACCACGATTGCGATTGTCATCACGATCACGACTGCGATTGCGGTTGCGAAACGGAAGACGATCTTGTAATTTTGCAGGACGAGGACGGAAACGACGTTTCCTATCACTACGTGTACAATATGGAACACGACGGCAAGGAATACGTATTTTTGCAGGCTGTGGATTGCGACGAGGACGAAGACGGAATAGAAATCTTCTCTTTGCAAACCACGGAGGAAAACGGCGAGTATTTCGACTTGCTGGACCCCGTCGACGACGATTTGTACGACGTCTTGTACAACAAGTTGATTGAAGTAGCCCAACAGGAAGACGACTGCGACTGTGATTGCGATAGCGACTGCGATTGCGACTGCGAAGACAAATAATTGTTAAGTGCGAAAAACAACGCCTGCGGAAAATCCGCAGGCGTTGTTTTTTAGGGAAAAACTATGTTTCAAAAAAAAGGGGGGACTTGTTAATTTGCCGTGAGGCATTCCTGTGTTATGGCAAGCGTCAGATTCAGCGTTTCGTTGCCTCTTTCAACGCAGTACACGATATTTTGTCCGTTGCGAGCGTTGAGCAGTGCGTCCGTCAGATGGTAACTGCGTTGTATTTGTGTGGTAACGTCGCCGACAGTTACGCTAACAAGCACGTCGCCAACCTGCACGATGCCGTCGGCAGGGCTGTTTGCGGAAACTTCCTTTACAGTCAGCCTTTCCACAATTTTTATTTTACCCGTGTTTTCGTCGATGATGGTGGTAACGGAGGTAACTTCAACGGTTATTCCCGTTACGGGACGCATTACCGTTTCGCAGGAATTGTCAGTGCAGTAGTACAAAATATTGTCGGCAACAGCCTTCACCAAATTGGAAGGAATGGCGTAGCCGATATTTTCGGCGGTGTTGGTGTTCATTTTGGCGTTTACCAAACCGATAAGTTCGCCCTGCGCATTGAAAAGACCTCCGCCGGAGTTGCCGGAATTTATTGCAGTGTCGGTGCGCATCACACGCAAAGTGATTGCCGTTTTGTTGTCTGCGCCCGTCATCGTGATGTTTTCGCTTGCAACGCTGATTATGCCGTTTGTAACGGAAATGCCTTCCGCTTCGGGGTTGCCCACGGCAACAACGGCTTGACCTGCCGACACGTTGTCGGAATTACTCAAATTTGCTGCGCACAGCGTTCCGTTTTGCGATGCGGACTTGACAAGTTCGTTTTGTTGCACACGCAGTACGGCAACGTCGTAGTACATCGAGCCTCCCACGTAGGTGGCGGGTATGGCGTAGTCGTTGTATTCCATTCCGTACAAAAACACGCAAATGTTGTCGCTTATTTTGTTGGAAGTGTTGCAATCGGCGTCGTACACAACATGGTAGTTGGTAACGATGTAGGCGGAGCCGTCGTTTTCCAAAATGTACACAACGCCGGAACCTGCCGAAGTGTAGTTTACTTCCTGCGACTGTTGCGGGAAAAACCAGTTGTTTCCGCTGCTTGTCTTGGTGAAAGAGCAGTACACGGAAACTACCGATTTCAGCGCAGTGTTGGATGCAAGTTGAATGTCCGTCTGACCTTCAACGTAGTAATTGTTGGTAGTTTGTTCCACCGTTGTTTCGTTGTAGAATGAATCCAGCCATTCTTGCTCCGTTCCTTCAAAGCCGTTTTGCACGGCAATTTCGTAGGCGGAAAGTCCGTTTTCTCCGATGAAACCGCACGCCGACAGTGAAACAGCCAGCGCAAGCGTCAAACAAATCAAAACAGACACGGTAATTTTTCTTTTCATATATCAGTTGTCACCTTCCTGCAACTTTTTTTTGAATTGTAGTTTTCCAATCTTAAAAGAAGTTTAATGTTGCAGTAATATAGACGGTTTTTTCGGAATTTTCGCAAAAAAACGGGCAAAAACTTACATTGCGTTTGACGCAACTTCCTGCCGTGGTTTTGCGTCTTACCGTTTGTTTGGATTCTCGGTAAAAGTTTGTTTTATTTCCCCGAGCAATACTGTGTTGTTGCAATTTATTGTGTGCGGTGTTTTTTTTGTATGTAGAAGTGCAAACAAGTTGACGTTTTTATGTAAAAAAAGCAAGGTATTTTCCCGAGCAAAAACTGCGGTTGTTGCAAAGTTTTGTACGGTGTTTGTTTTGTATTTAGATGCAAAACAGGTTACTGTTTCTTCGGCAAAAAGTTTGTTGAAAATAGTGGTAAAAAAGTAATTTGCATTTGTTGCAAAAACAAAAACGTTGTGCTATAATCTATTAGGTTTAATTCGCATTTGTGCAAGATTTGCCCGCTGTGCCGTGTTTGCCGCACGGTTTCGGACAGAGTTGACGGCGCAAAGAGGTTAAAAACAACAAAAAAAAGGAGAATAAGAAAAAATGGCAGTTGTATCTATGAAACAACTTCTGGAAGCAGGCGTGCATTTCGGTCACCAAACCAGAAGATGGAACCCCAAAATGAAAAAGTATATCTACACCGAACGTAACGATATACACATCATCGACCTTCAACAAACGTTGCCCCAAACGGAAGTTGCGTACAAATTCGTGCGTGACATTGCCGCCGAAGGCAAACCCGTGCTGTTTGTAGGCACCAAAAAGCAGGCTCAGGAAGCCATCAAGACGGAAGCGGAACGTTGCGGAATGTACTACATCAACAACCGTTGGCTTGGCGGCACACTGACAAACTACAAAACAATCAAATCCCGTATCGAAAGACTCAACAAAATCAACCAGATGGAAAAACTTGGCGAACTGGACGTTCTGCCCAAGAAAGAAGTTGCCAAAATGTTGGAAGAAAGAGACAAACTTCAAGCCAACCTCGGCGGCATCAAGGATATGAAGGGAATGCCCGGCTGCATCTTCATTGTTGACCCCAAAAAGGAATCCATTGCAGTTTCGGAAGCACACGCTCTGAACATCCCCATCGTTGCAATTGTTGACACAAACTGCGACCCCGACCAGGTAGACGTGGTAATACCCGGCAACGACGACGCAATCGGCGCAATCAAACTTATTGCTTCCATCATCAGCGGAGCGGTCATCGAAGCCAAGGAAGGCACGGTAATGACGGCACCGGAGGATGATGAAACAAAGACGAATACTACTGTTGACGAGGAGACGAACAATGGCTAATTTCACAAGTCAGGACGTAATGAAACTGCGTGAGCAAACAGGCGTTGGAATGATGGACTGCAAAAAGGCGTTGGTACAGACGGACGGCAATTTCGAAGAGGCCATCAAGTATCTGCGTGAAAAGGGAATGGCAAGCGCTGCCAAGAAGGCAAGCCGTGTTGCCGCCGAAGGTCTTGTAAAGTGCGTTGTTGCCGCCGACAAAAAGAGCGGTGTTGCAGTGGAAATCAACTGCGAAACGGACTTTGTTGCAAGAAGCGACCAATTTTTGGAACTGATTGCTCACATTGCAAACCATTTGCTTCAATCCAACGCTACTACGGTGGAAGAAGTGCTTGCAGAACCCTACTACCTTGACACAACAAAGACAATCAGCGTGCTTATTGCCGAAGCAACGGCAAGTATCGGAGAAAAAATTTCTCTGCGCAGATTCACCAAGTACGTTTTGGACGGAAACGGTATTGTTGCAAGTTACATCCACATGGGCGGAAAAATCGGCGTTTTGTGCCAAATCAGTTGCGAAAACGCAACGGCTCCCGCTTTGCAGGAACTTGCATCCAACATCTGCATGCAGATTGCCGCAAGCAAACCGCAGGTAATCAACATTGCCGACGTGGACGCTTCGCAACTTGCTTCGGAAAAGGAAATTCTGACGGCGCAAGCCAAAAACGAAGGCAAGCCGGAGGCTGTCATCGTAAAAATGGTGGAAGGACGCATCCACAAGTACTACAAGGAAGTTTGCCTTCTGGAACAGGAATACGTGCGTGATTCCTCTCTTGCAGTCAAAAACGTAATTGCCGATTGCGCAAAGAGCATCGGAGCAACCATCACGGTGGACAAGTTTGTCCGTTACGAAATGGGCGAAGGCATTGAAAAGCGTGTGGACAATTTTGCCGAAGAAATTGCCGCACAGTTGAAAGGCGTTCAATAATTTTCAAACAAGGGGGGGGGGAACAATAGAGGTATTGTTCCCCTTTTTTCAAATTAAGTTTGCGAGGTGTGGTATGGCGAAGTACAACCGAATACTTGTCAAGGTGAGCGGAGAGGCGCTTGCCGGCAAGGACGGACACGGAATAGACAACGACGCTGTTGTGAAAGTGGCAAAAGAACTGTCGCTTGTTGCGGACGGCGGCGTGCAGGTTGCGGTAGTTGTGGGCGGAGGCAACTTCTGGCGAGGACGCACAAGTAACAATATGAACAGAGTTGTAGCAGACCAGATAGGAATGCTTGCAACGGTGATGAACGCCCTTGCTTTGGGGGACGCTCTTTCGCAGTGCGGCGTGGCAAACAAGGTGTATTCCGCCGTTACCGTGGACAAAACGCTTCCTTGCTACATTGCAGGCGACGCCGTAAAGGCTTTGCAGGAAGGCAAAGTGGTGGTGTTTGGCGGAGGAACGGGCGCACCCTTCTTTTCCACAGATACTGCCGCCGTATTGCGTGCCTGCGAGGTGGGCGCACAAGCAGTAGTTTGCGCCAAAGCGGTGGACGGCGTGTACGACAGCGACCCCAAACTCAACCCCAATGCCAAAAAGTACGACGAAATTTCCTTTGACAAGGTAATTGCCGACAATCTCAAAGCGTTGGACGTTACCGCAATGGCAATGTGCCGTGAATACAACCTGCCCGTGTTGGTGTACCACAACGAAGAGCCAAACGGGCTTGCAAGAGTGCTTAACGGGGAAAAGTTGGGAACAATAATCAAATAGGTATTGAATTTTGCGCTGTTTTGTTGTAAAATTATTGCATAAACTAACTACGTACAGGAGAATATTATGAACTACGCAACCCCTCAAATAGAAGAACTGTTTCTTACTTTCGAAACGGAGTGCGAAAAAGCGATAGAGTACACCAAAAACGAGTACAACCTTATGCGTGCGGGACGTGCCAATCCCAAACTTGTGGAAGGCATCAAGGTGGACTACTACGGAGCAATGACCCCGATAAATCAGATGGGCAACATTTCCATTCCCGAGCCGAGATGTCTGGTAATTTCTCTGTGGGACAAGTCGGCTTTGAAACTTGTGGAAAAGGCGATATTGTCCGCCAACATCGGCGTTACTCCGCAAAACGACGGCACGGTAATACGTTTGACTTTCCCGGTACTCACCGAAGAACGTCGCCGTGATCTGGTAAAACAGGTGAAAAAACTTGCCGAGGACACCAAAGTGGTGTTGAGAAACGCCCGCAGGGACGTCATGGACGGACTCAAAAAGGAAAAGGCGACAAAAACCGTTTCCGAGGACATCATTTCCGATTGCGAAAAGGAAGTTGACAAACAACTTGCCAAGCAAATTGAACTTGTGGACAAACTTGCCAAAGAAAAAGAAACAGACGTAATGTCCGTGTAACGGCAATGAATACAAATGAACTTATCGGACTTGAAGTTTGCCAAGCCAAGGAATTGTTGACGGTTCGGGGCGAAACAAACTTCAAGTTTGTTTATTATACGGACAGAAAACAGCAAAAATTTGACAAGGAGATTGTAACGGCGGTAAGAGAGGACAACGGTTGTCTGCAACTTATCGTGTGCCGTTACCTGTTTGAAGTTTGAACGTTCCTTCTCATGTCGCCATTGTCATGGACGGCAACGGAAGGTGGGCAAAAGCCAAAGGACTGCCCCGTGTGGAGGGACACAAAAAAGGGCTTGCCACCGCCGAAAAAATCATCAATCATGCCGTGGAAAGGGGTGTAAAGTACCTCAGTCTGTACGTCTTTTCCACGGAAAACTGGAAACGCCCGAAGGGGGAAATTGCGGCGTTGTTTTCTCTTGCGGAAAAGTATCTCAACGGATTTGAAAAATTCTGCAAAGACAAAATCCGTGTTGTGGTTTCCGGCAACATCGGGGAACTTCCCCCTAAACTTGCAAAAAAAATAGAGGAAATGCAGCAAAAAACCGCATCTTTTGACGCTATCTGCGTCAATTTGTGCATAAACTACGGTGGCAGGGCAGATATCGTCCAAGCGGCGCAAAAAGCGTCGCAAAGCGGCGAAATCACCGAGCAGTCCATTGCCCGAAACCTGTACAACTCATTTATTCCCTGTCCCGACGTCATTGTGCGAACGGGCGGACAAAAAAGACTGTCCAACTTTCTGCTGTTTCAGGCAGCGTATGCCGAACTGTACTTTTCCGACATACTCTGGCCCGACTTCACACCTGCGGATTTGGACGAAGTAATTGCCGACTACGGCAGCCGCACACGCAGTTTCGGCGGAATAGTGTGAGTATTGCGGTTTCTACAGCGGAGGAAAACTTATGTTGAACAAAAAAACTCTTGCCAACAGAATTGTGGTGGGAGCGGGGGTTTTTGTGGTTCTGATAGGAATGGTGCTTCTGGACGTATTCCTGCCCAACTTCAAAAGTAACCCCAACGCTTTGAAAGTTGTCAGCGGAAGGTCGATAAACGCCGTGATAATTTCCGTGCTTATCTGGCTTTCGGTAATAGAAATGCGCCGTGCAATAGGCAGAGAGCGTATTCCCGACTGTTTCAGTTGGATTTTGTGGTTTTACGCAATCGGTCTGGGCGTAACGTACAGCATGTTCGGATTTATGGGGATAATTTTCCTCACTCTTCTGGTGTTTGTTGCGGCAACGATAACAGCGCTGTGGGCAAACAGGGTGGACAGTCTGATGTACATTGCCTACATGTTGGTGTACCCGGGATTGTTCATGGCGGCATTGCTGTATCTCAACCGTTGCGCAAGCACTTTCCCCATTGTGGAAGGTAACCCCCTGCTGGACTACCTGGAATACGACATCTGGCAGTATTTCGGCGAAAGACAAGGTTCGCAACTGTTGCCCTACAACGCAATAAGCCTTGCTTTGGTGTTTGCCGTGTCCACTTTCACCGACGTGTTTGCGTTTTTTGTGGGAAGTATTTTCGGAAAACACAAACTGTGCGAAAAAATCAGCCCCAAAAAGACGGTGGAAGGTGCAATCGGCGGCGTCGCAGGCGGTGCCATCGGTTCGCTTTTGGTTTATTTGCTGTTTGACCAGTTCAAGGTGTTCGGGGCGCATTTCGGACTGACCTACGAAGGACTGGGGCTCAGCACCTTTTCCGTTGCGGCAACCTATGCCGTCATCGGTCTTTTCGGTTCGGCAATGACGCAGATTGGCGACTTGCTTGCCAGCATGGTCAAACGCTACTGCGGCATAAAAGATTACAGCCGAATTCTTGGCGAGCACGGTGGGATAATGGACCGTTTTGACGGCATAATGCTCAACGCCGTGTTTGTGTCCTTTGTGTTTATGTTTATTATATGATGAAAAAAGTTGCAGTTTTGGGAAGCACAGGTTCTGTCGGCAGTCAGACTGTGCAGGTAATACGGGAAAATCCCGACAAGTTGAAGGCAGTTTCGCTTGTCGCTTTTTCCAACGGCGAAAAACTTGCCCGACAAGCGGAAACTCTCGGCGTTACCTGCACGGGTCTTATTTCCGAAGACAAAAATTGTCTTTTCAAAGCAGTGGAAAACTGCGATGTCGCCGTGGTTGCCACCAAAGGCATAACGGCGTTGCAAACGGTGCTGTACTGCCTGCAAAACGGGGTGGAAGTAGCCCTTGCCAACAAGGAAGTGCTGGTTTGCGCAGGCAGGCTGGTGCGTGAAACGGCGGAAAAGTACCACGGAAAAATTTTGCCCGTGGACAGTGAACATTGCGCAATAACGCAGTGTCTGCGAGGCGGTAAGGCGGAAGACGTGGACAAAATACTGCTCACCGCAAGCGGAGGACCTTTTTGGGACTACTCCGCCCGACAGTTGAAAAGGGTAACGGCGAAAGAGGCGTTGCAACACCCCAACTGGAACATGGGACAAAAGATAACGGTGGACAGTGCCACAATGATGAACAAAGCGCTGGAAGTAGTGGAAGCGCATTGGCTTTTTGACGTACCTACGGACAAAATTCAGATTGTGGTGCACCGTCAGAGCGTGGTTCATTCCATGGTGCAATGGAAAAGCGGCAGCGTGTCGGCGCAGTTGGCGTATCCCGACATGAAGTTGCCCATTCAACTTGCCCTGATAGGCGAAGGAAAGTGCAACATTCCCAAACTGGATTTTGAAAACCTTTTACAACTGACTTTTCAAAAGTGCGATTTTGAAAGATTCCCCTGTGCAAGGTTGGGATATGAAATGGAAAACTATCCCGAACTGTGCCTGACAATCATGAACGGCGCAAACGACGTGTGCGTGCAAAATTTTTTGCAGGGTAATTTGCCCTTTGACAAATTTTACGACGTAATTACACGCTGTGTGGAAAACTTCGCCTGCATTGTCAGCGGCGAACAACTTTCCGTGGAAAACATTGTAAAGTACGACGCCGCATCACGCAAATTTGCTCAAAAAATTGTAAACGAGGTAGTATGCTGACATTACTTGCAAGTGTATCTTCGGTGCTTACCACAATAGGCAACCTGTTGTTGGCTTTTGTGGTACTGATGATAATGATTACTATTCACGAATTCGGACACTACACCGCAGGAAAACTGCTTAAATTCAGAATAAACGAGTTTTCCATAGGCATGGGTCCGAAAATATTTTCCAAAACCAAAAAGAACGGCGAAAAATTTTCCCTTCGTGTTTTGCCTCTCGGCGGTTACTGCGCCTTCGACGGAGAGGACGGCGAGGCAACTGAAGGCTCTTTCAACAGTCAAAAACCGTGGAAACGGCTCATAGTGCTGTTTTCGGGAGCGTTTTTCAACTTTCTTTCGGCGATTTTGGTGTGCATTCTGCTGTTCGGCGTATACGGTGAAACGGTGGCTGTGGTCAACAAGGTGTACGACTACGCACCGGGCATAAACAGACAGTTGCAACAGGGGGACATAATTTACAAAATAAACGGCAAAAACGTTTTTGTTTTGGACAATATCTCCCGCTACATGGACGACGAAATGTCCGTTACCGTCATTAAACCCAATGGCGAGCAGGTAACCTACGAGGGCATCACCCGTCAGGAATACTATTCCTTCACCGTTTCTTCGGTGGAAGGGGAAATTACCTCCGCCGACGGCACCGTTCTGAAACAGGGCGACTTGCTGTACCGCCTTGACGGACATCTGTTGTACAACAAAAACGATTGGAACACCTACCTCAACCAAGCAGGCGAAACATGCACGGTAACGGTGATGGGGCAGGAGGAAAAGGAATTTGTGCTGACCAAAAGTCAGGCGCAGAGTCTTGGCGTTACGGAAAGTTGGTACAAAGGAATAGGCATTTCCGTTAGTTACCAAACGCACAAATTTTCCTTCGGCACTGCGCTTTTGCGTGTTTTTCCCTATTGCGGCGAGGTGGCATTGCTCATCTGGCGCACCCTTGGCGGATTGTTCACTGGGGCGGTGGGAATGGAAAGTCTGGGCGGTCCCGTTACTACGATAGCAATGACGGCGGAAATAGTGTCCTACGGCTTTGCTTCGGTGCTTTCCCTAATTGTGTTGTTTTCCGTCAACTTGGCGGTGTTCAATTTGTTGCCCGTGCCTGCGCTTGACGGGTGTCGCATGGTGTTTGTTCTGATAGAGTGGATTGCCGGCAAACCCATCAACCGAAAGGTGGAAGCCTACATCAACGGCATTGGTTTCGTGCTGCTGATAATTTTTGTAATATTGGTGGATTTGCTCAAATTGTAGCATACGTATTGACAAATATTGTACCAAAACGCAACTTGTTGCGTAAGAAAAAGAATGAAAAAACTTGTTGAAAACAAAAAATTGAAGTTTGGCGACGGCAACGTCAGCGTGCAATCCATGACGGATTTGCCCGTTTGCGACGTGGAAAACACCTGCCTGCAAATTCGCCGTTTGGTAAGCGCAGGTTGCGACATAGTGCGCATTGCCGTCCCCAATACAAAATCGGCGGAGTGTTTCCGCACGGTGAGGGACACCTTTTCCAATTTGCCTTTGGTTGCCGACATTCACTTCGACTACCGTCTTGCCATTGCCGCAATGGAAGCGGGGGCGGACAAAATCCGCATAAACCCCGGCAACATTGCCAAACGTCAACTTGACCAAGTCATTGCCTGCGCCAAGGCAAACGACGTCATAGTGCGTTTGGGCGTCAACGGCGGTTCGGTAAACAGGGAAACGCTTGCCCTTTGCCAGGGTGACAAATGCGAGGCGTTGTACCGAAGCCTGAAAGAATACGTCAACTACTTTGAAGACAAAAACTTCAACAAACTTGTGCTTTCGGTGAAAAGCAGCGATGTCAGGGAAACGGTGGCGTTGAATCAAAAAATAGCAACCTTGAACTATCCCGTTCATTTGGGGGTAACGGAAGCGGGACCCGTACAGCAGGGAACAATCAAAAATGCCATTGGTATCGGCGCATTGCTGTTGCAGGGCATAGGGGACACAATCCGTGTGTCGCTGACGGGAGACCCCGTTGCCGAAGTGGAAGCGGGCAAACAAATTTTGCGTGCATTGGGATTGAGAAAGGGCGTTTCGTTTGTGTCCTGTCCGCAATGCGGCAGGTGTTCCGTCAATTTGCAGCAAGTGGCGGGTGAAATTTTCAACTACGTCAAAGATGTGGACAAAAACCTGAAAATAGCCGTGATGGGGTGCGAGGTGAACGGACCGGGAGAGTGTAGCGACGCCGATTTGGGCATTGCCGGGGCAAACGGTAAGTTTGTGTTTTTCCGTTACGGCAAAAAATACAAAACCGTCGACGCCGACGTTGCGGTGGAAGAATTCAAAAGAGAAATAGATTCGTTGGTAAAATGCTTGTAGAAAAACTTTGGCAAAAATTCCCCGATATGCAGGATTTGCGTGTCAGGGACATACGTGTGGACAAGACGCAAAAAAAAGTGTTTTGCGTCCTTTCCTACCCCGACATGGTAAACGTCAAACCGCCTGAAAGGGCGGCGATTCGTGGCGCCGTGGCGGAAAGCGTGCCAAAAGGGTACCGCTACGACGTTCAACTTGTTTCCGACGTTTTCAACGAGCGCAGCCTGACTGCGACGTTAGCCGACCTTATCAAACGTCGCTATCCTCTTTTTGCCCACGTATGCGGAAAAATTGCCGTAAGCAAAGTTGCGGAAAGACACTTTGCCGTTACATTTTCCGTCAACGAAACCACCAAAAAGAATATGGAAGTGGCGGACTTTTTGTCGCAACTGCAACAGTTTTTTGAAAGTTACACCTGCTACGAGGTGGAGTTTGCCGTTGCCGTCGACAAAACGCTGCAAATGCAAAAACCCGACCTTGCCGAGCAGGAACGTCTGGTGCATCTTGCCGTAAACAAGGAACTTTTGAAACCTCAACGCTTTTTCAACGTTACCGACGTGCAGAAACACATAGGAAAGGAAATAAACACCAAGCCGATGTACATTTCCGACGTTCGCAAACCGATGGACAGTTGCGTGCTGTGCGGTAAAATTTCCGAAAAGACGTTGCGTGCCGCCAAAAACAACACGGTAATGCAAATTTGCAAGTTCAACCTCACCGACGGTTCGCTTGCCACAATGCCTTGCATAATGTTTGTGCGTTTTAATATCGAAGATTTTGAAACCATCAAACAAACCACCAACAAGCCCGATTCCGAAGTGGCTACCATAAGCAAAAAGCAACGTCTTGCCAACGAAAAAAAGATGAAAATGCTGATGTTTCTGACAAACGGTCTGGAAATTTTGGTACGTGGCAAGGTGGTGTACAGCGACTTTTCCCAACGGTTGGAAATGCACGTGTACGACATTTGTACGTGTAGGATTCAACCTGTAGCAATGCAACCCGTGCTGGAAAGGCAAACGCCGCAATTTTACACTTTGGTGTTTCCGCAACCCGTGGAGGAGTACCGACAACTCTCTTTTACCAACTGGCAGGAAAAACCTTCCCTTCTTACGGGCAAAAACTGCGTGGTGATGTACGCCAACGTTACGGGGTACAACGTTACCAAAGACAAAATTTATTCGCTGTGCTGTTTCCGCCTTGTGGACGGACACATTCGTGAAAAGTTTGCAACGCTAGTTATGCCGGAAACGGATTTGAACGACCAGCAACTGAAAGACGCCAACGTCACTGTAAAGCAACTTATGCTCAGCCCCACTTTGACGGAAGTGGTGCCGGATTTGTTCAAGTTCACACACGGTGCCACGCTTGTGGGAATGGACCTGCCTGCGTTGGTGCAACTGCTAAACTACTACGGCGCACCCATAGGCTACAACTTCAAAAACGACATTGTAAGTCAGACGGAAATGCTGGCGTCGCTGTTTGAAAACAGCACCTACGACGTGCGACCTTCCTACCTGCAACTTAAAGACGTGGCAAAAGCGTTGAAACTCAACTGCAACGTGTCTTCCGATTGCAGGGAAAAAGCATCGGCAATGGCAAAGATAATGTCTTTGCTTGCACAGCACGCCAAGTGATTGCTTGCCCGATGAGTTTTTCGCAAAATACCTTTACAGTTTTTGCGTGCGTACTGCGTGCGCCAACAGAGGGGCGTTGCGTAAAGCGTAAAATGTTTTTGGCTTTCGGTTTTTCCTTTTTCCCGTTAAAATTGAAAAATTTTCGCCTTTCGGGGAAAATTTGCTTCAAAAACGGGAAAAAACAGTAAAAAACTGCCCTTTACGTGGTATTTTATTTATATTTATTTAATAAAACCGTTGTCAAAGGCAGTTTGATGTGGTATACTAGTACCACACGGAATTGCGTGGTATGCAACTAACTTAACAGTTTTTTTCGTACACACAATTTTTTCGCCTAGTTAAATTACTTTACGCTAAGGTGAGAGTGGAGTTTTTCTCCGCTCTCTATTTGTTTGAAAGGGGGTTTTCATGGGAAAGGTAGCGGATCAGGTTTTGCAACTTGTGCAACCCATTGCTCGTTCGCTGGGGCTGGAAGTGCTGGAAGTGCTGTACGAAAAGAAATTTGACGGAATGAATCTCACCGTCGTCATCGACAAAGAGGGGGGCGTTTCCATCAACGATTGCGAAGCGTTGCACCGTGCGATAGACGAACCGTTGGACAAACTTGACCCCATCGAAGGTTCCTACACGCTCAACGTGTCCTCGCCGGGCATCGACCGCCCGTTGAAGTTGGATTGGGACTACAAGCGCAATCTGGGCAAAAAGATATCCGTCAAACTGTACAAGCCCGTCGACGGCAAAAAGACATTTCAGGGCGTGCTGGAAAGTTACGACGACAACAGTTTCGTACTTGACACGGGCAACAAAAAAATTACATTCATCAAAAAAGAAACGGCGCAGGTTTTGCCGATAATAGAATTCTAGGAGGAAACAAAAATGACCAGCAAAGATTTTTTTCTGGCTCTTGACGAATTGGAAAAGGAAAAAGGCATAAGCAAAGAAAAGGTGATAGAGTCGTTGGAAACGGCTTTGGCAATCGCCTGCAAAAAGAACTTCGGCGAAGCGTCCAGAGTGGTGGTGAAAACCAACCCCGAAAAATTTTCCATTCGTGTGTTTATCAGCAAAACGGTTGTGGAAGAGGTTGTCGAGCCGGAAAGTCAGATTTCTCTTGACGACGCACGTGAAATAAAGAAATCCTACAAATTGGGCGACGAAGTGCTTACGGAACTTGACCCACGCACTTTTGGCAGAATTGCGGCGCAAAATGCCCGTCAGGTAATCATCAACAGCCTGCATCAGGCGGAAAAGGACGTAACGTACAATCAGTTTGCCGATAAGGAATCGGAACTTATCGTGGGCGTTGTTTCCCGTGTAAAGGAAGACGGCACCATCTACGTGGAAATAGGCAAAAACCAGATGGAAGGCGTGCTTACCGTGCAGGAACAGATTCCCGGCGAAAAATTTCAGGCAGGCGACCGCATCAAAGTGCTGGTAAAGCGTGTGAGAGACAGCGTCGGCGGAACGCAGGTAATGCTTTCCCGTGCCAACTACATGTTTATCAAACGTCTTTTCGAAAACGAAGTGCCGGAAATACGTGCGGAAATAGTGCAAATCAAAAACATCGTGCGTGAAGCGGGCTTCCGCACCAAAATGGCTGTGTATTCCACCGACCCCGACATCGACGCCGTGGGCGCATGCGTGGGCAACAAGGGTGCAAGAGTAAACGCCATAGTTTCGGAAATCGGCGGTGAAAAAATCGACATCATTCCTTGGAGCAGCGACATTCTGGACTACATCGCAAGGGCGCTTTCTCCCGCAAAGGTACTCATCGTGCAGGCGGACGAGGACAAGAAGGAAGCAAAAGTCATTGTCCCCGACGAAAAACTTTCCCTTGCAATAGGCAAGGAAGGACAAAACGCACGTCTTGCCGCACGTCTGACAGGCTGGAAAATAGACGTCAAGTCCTACACGGCTGCAATGCAAAGCGGAATGTTTGACGACATTCACGAAAACGAAGAGGGCTGATGATGGCAAAACAAACCCGAATACCCGAAAGAATGTGCGTGTCCTGTCGGCAGATGAAACCCAAAAACACTCTTTTTCGTCTTGTGTGCAGTGAAAACGGTGTTTTTCTGGACGTTACCGGCAAGGTTAACGGACGTGGTTTGTACGTTTGCAAGTGCAGCCAATGTGTGGAAAAATTGCGCAAAAACAAAGGCGTGGAAAAAAACTACGGACCTTTGGGCGAAGATTTGTTTTTGCAGTTGGAGAAGGTAATTGAAGAGCAAAATTGAATCGTACATCGGTTTTGCAATCAAAAAAGGGTCGGTTGTGTTTGGATGCGACAGCATCGAAAGGTACAAAAAGAAAATTTTTGTGCTGCTTGAAACGCAATCGCTTTCCCCAAACTCACGCAAAGTAATGGAAAAGTGCAGCGTAAAATTTGATTGCAAACTTTTTGAAATCGAAGATTTCGACTTTTTGAAGAATAAAAACTGTAAGGCTTTGGCAATTTGCGACAAATCGCTGGCGGATGCCATTGTCAAAGTGAAGGAAGCGGAGGATAAGAATGGCGAACACATCAACTAATCAAGGCAAAGGTTTTGAAAATGTAAAAAACATCAAAATCAATGTTCTGGACGTTGCCAAAGAATTGCAACGTAAAGCGGAGGCAATTCAGAAAAAGGCAGGCGCCCTTTCCGCAACCATAAAACTGCGTGATGCGGAGTTTGCCGTCAAGCAGGAGGTTGTTTCGGAAGAGGTTGCCCCGCAACCTGCGGCAACGGAAGAAGTGGCACAGCCGCAACCCCGTGCGGAAGAAACTTCCCTTCCCGAAAAGCAGCAGCCTGCCAAAGAGCAGGAAAAGGTTGCCGAAAAGGCTCAACCGCAAAAGCAACAACCTGTCGCCAAACCGCAGGTTGACGTTGCCGATACGCAAAAACAGCAACCCAAGGCGGAAGCGCAACCGCAACCCAAAAAGGAAGAATCCGTCGCCAAGGTGGTTACCACCATCGAAAACGGCAGAGAGGTGAAAACCTACACCGACGAAAAGGGCAACGTGCGTGTAAGAAAGTTTTTGGACACGTCCTCTTTACGGCGTCCATCCACGCCACGCACCGACGGCAACGCCACGGGCAAAACGCAACGTCCTCAAAGACCCGCAGGCGAATTCGGCAAACGTCCGCAACAGCAAAACGCTTTCGGTAAAAATACGGAGGCGGATTCCCGTCCCTCTTCTTCCAGACAGCAACCCAAGCGCACGTTTGTGCCTGCAATGGACATTCCCCGTGCCGAACCGCAAAAAAGTTACGGCAACAAAAACAAAACAAAGGAACATCCCGACGAAAAGCGCATTTCCGGCAAAAAGGCGTTGCTTACAAGAGATTACTCTGCCGATTACGACGAAGACAGGATTGTAAGAAAGGCACGCACCAAAAAGACGGAAGCCTCACGCCCCGTTGCGGTGCAAAAAATTACCAACGCCGTTGTGAACAGTCAGGAAGTGCCAATCAAAACGCTCAGCGAAAAAATCGGCGTTCCGGTAGCAACGATAATTTCCCAACTGTTCAAGGAAGGAATTATGAAAACCATCAACGACACGGTGGATTTCGACTACGCAGCGTACATCGCAAGTTTGCATGACGTAACGTTGGAACTTAAAATGGACAAGACGGCGGAAGAAATCATTGCCGATTCCGAGCAGGACGACGGTTTGGAAAACGACACCAAGCGTCCTCCCATCGTAACGGTAATGGGACACGTCGACCACGGCAAAACGTCTCTTTTGGACGCTATCCGTCACACCAACGTAACCGGCGGCGAAGCGGGAGGCATCACACAACACATCGGTGCCTACACGGTTACCGTCAAAGGCGAACAGATAACCTTCATCGATACCCCTGGACACGCAGCCTTCACGGCTATGCGTGCAAGAGGCGCTAAAATTACCGACGTTGCAATAATAGTTGTGGCTGCCGACGACGGAGTGATGCCTCAGACCATAGAAGCCATCAACCACGCCAAGGCTGCCGACGTTTCCATTATCGTTGCAATAAACAAGATGGACAAACCGCACGTCGAACCCGACAGAGTAAAACAGCAGTTGACGGAATACGGACTGCTTGCCGAGGAATGGGGCGGCGACACCATAATGGTGCCTGTTTCCGCCAAGACGGGCATGGGATTGGACACCTTGCTGGAAAGCGTGTTGCTGGTAACGGAAATAAAGGAATTGAAAGCCAACCCCAAAAAGCGTGCCACAGGTACTGTTTTGGAAGCCAAGTTGGACAAGGGCAGAGGTCCCGTCGCCACAATTCTGGTGTCCAACGGTACTTTGAAAATAGGCGACAGCCTCATTGCAGGTTCTGCAACGGGCAAAATCCGTGCCATGTTTGACGACAAGGGCAGAAAAGTCAAGAGTGCAGGTCCTTCCATACCTGTGGAAGTACTGGGATTTTCCGAAGTGCCTCAGGCAGGAGATTACATGTACGTTGCCGACGAAAAGTTGGTGAAGAAAGCGGCGGAAGAACGCAAAAACAAACTCAAACTTGAAAGCGCACGTCAGATGCCCGCCATGAATTTGGGCGATTTGTTCGGACGTATAAGCGAAGGACAACTAAAAACCTTGAACCTCATCATAAAAACCGACGTTCAGGGCAGTCTGGAAGCGTTGAAGAGCAGTCTGGAAAAAATTTCCAACGACGAAGTGAAGGTACGTGCCATTCACGGAGGAGTCGGCGGTATCAACGAAACGGACGTCATGCTTGCCAAGGCGTCGGACGCCATCATCATCGGTTTCAACGTGCGTGCCGACAACAACGCCAAGACGGTTGCGGAAACGGAAGGTGTGGACATACGTTTGTACAACGTAATCTACGACGCAGTGGACGACGTTACTGCCGCAATGAAAGGTATGTTGGCACCCAAATTCAAAGAAACTGTTTTGGGTAGCGTAGAAGTGCGTGAAGTATTCAAAATCACAGGCGTCGGAACTGTTGCCGGCGGATACGTAACCAGCGGAAAAGCCGTCAGAAACGGCAAAGTGCGTGTGTACCGCAACAACATTTCCATCTACGACGGAAACATCCTCGCCCTCAAACGTTTCAAAGATGACGTCAAGGAAGTCGCCGCAGGCTACGAATGCGGTATTTCCGTGGAAAACTACAACGACATCAAAGTGGGCGACGTGTTTGAAATTTATCAAATGGAAGAAGTGGCACAATGAGCAACAGAATAGAAAAACTCAACTCCTCTTTCAAAAGGGACATTGCCGAACTGTTGACCAAAAAGGTGAAAGACCCACGCATTACGGAAATGTTCACCGTGCTGGAAGTCGATTGCGACAAAGAACTTTCCACCGCCAAGGTGTACATCAGCGTGTTTTCCGCCGACGAGCAGAAAGCGGCTCAAACCTTTTTGGCAATTTGCGAAAGCGAACCCTTCATCCGCAGGGAAATTTCCCGCAAGATGCACATACGCAAAGTGCCGGAATTTCGTTTCCTGCCGGATACGTCCATGGCGTACGGTCAGAAAATAGAGGAAATACTCAATGAAATCAACAAAAAACAAAACGACGATTAAACAGGCTGCGGAAATTTTGAAAAACAGCGACGACATTGCGCTGTTTTCCCACATCCGTCCCGACGGCGACACCGTGGGGGCGGCGGTGGCGTTGTGCCTTGCGCTTAAAAAAATGGGTAAAAAGGCAAGCCTGTTTTGCAACGACCAACTGAGCGACGGTTTGCGCAAGTTTGACAAAACGGCGTTGTATTCCGATGTACTTTCGGGCAAATTCCGTCTTATGGTGGCGGTGGATTGCGGCGATTTGTTCCGTTTGGGAGAATTTGCCTCGGCGTACGACAGGTGTGCCGAAACAATGACAATCGACCACCACGGCGGAGAGTTTTTCTCCAAGTACAACTGTCTTGCGCACTACGCAAGCACCTGTCAGATGATTTACGAAATTTTGCAACTTCTTCCCGTGGAAATTGACGAAGAAATTGCAACCTATCTGTACATGGGGCTTTGCACCGATACAGGCAACTTTGCCAACAGCAGTACCGACAGCGCAAGTTTGTACATGGCGGGGGATTTGCTCAACAAGGGTGCGGACTTTTTGAAGGTCAACAGGGTGTTTTTCACAGACACCACATTTGAAGCCACACGTTTGCACGGCAGGGCTATGTCCCGTATGAGAAGTTACTGCGACGGCAAACTGATGGTAATTTTCATTACAGGGCAGGACCTCGAAGAGTTCAATTTGCCTGCCAACGTTTCCGAAGGTATTGTTCAATATGCCATTTCCGTGGAAACGGCGGTAGCGGGGGTAAGTCTTTGCGAATATTCGCCCAATTCCTTCAAGGTGAGCATGCGTGGCAAGGACTTCAACGTGAGAGATATCTGCCGTCAGTTTGGCGGAAACGGACACCTTGTGGCGGCAGGCTGCATGATAAACGGCTTGATTGAAGACGTAATAGAACGCATAGTGCGTGCCGTCAGCATTGCGTTAGAGCAAGCATGAACGGTTTTGTAAACGTGTTGAAGCCCGTTGGGGCAACGGCAAGCGACGTGGTGGTGTGCGTCAGGCACGCTTTGAAGGAAAAAGCGGGGCATCTTGGAACGTTGGACCCAGGTGCAAGCGGCGTTTTGCCCGTTGCGGTGGGCAAAGCCACACGTCTTTTCGACTTTCTGACGGACAAAGTCAAGTATTATCGGGCATTTTTCACCTTTGGCAAAACAACCGACACGTTGGATTCCTACGGTGCGGTTACAGGCAAAGGGACAGTGCCTGCGGAAGAAGAATTGATTGCCGCATGCGAAAAACTGACAGGGGCAATCTGGCAAACGCCTCCCGCCTATTCGGCGCTGTCGGTTGGCGGAGTGAAAGCCTACAAACTTGCTCGCAGTGGCATTGACGTGCAACTTAAACAACGCAAAGTAACCGTTTTCGAGTTGAAATTGCTTCGCCGTCAATGTGAAGACACATTTGTTTTCGACGTAAAGTGCAGCGCAGGCACCTATATTCGTTCCATAGCAAGGGACATTGCCTCACTGTGCGGAACAGTTGCCTACATGAGCGGACTCATCAGGCTGCAGTCGGGGTGTTTCACCATCGAAAACGCCTACACGTTGGATGAAGTGCGTAGTCTGGGAGAAAAATGTCTGCTGGACGTAACCTACCCTCTTTCCGACGTGGAAAGTTGCGTTTTGCCCGACAACTTGTACGACGACCTGGATTTCGGCAGGAAAATTGCCTGTCCGTTTGAACATGGTTACAGAAAAATCTATTGCAGGGGACAACTTTTCGGTTTGGCAAAAAACGACAACGGAATTTTGAAACTGCAATATTACTTGAAAAATTTACAGGAAAATTAACAGTGGAAGTAATTTCATTACAGGACAAATACGCACAGCCGTTGGTACTGTGTTTGGGATTTTTCGATTGCATGCACAAGGGGCACAACCTGCTTTTGCAACAGGCAAAGCAAATTGCTGTGCAACAGGGCGCAAAAGTGGGCTTGTTCACCTTCCGCAACAATCACTTCAAAACGCTCAACCGCCCCACAAAACTGCTGTACACATTCGACGAAAGGTTGTATCTGTACGAAAGTCTGGGCGTAGACGTTGTGGTGTACGGCAACTTCGACAAACAGTTTATGTCCAGTTGCGGAGGGGATTTTTTGCGTCTTGTAGCCCGTTTCAACCTCAAAGGCGTGGTGTGCGGTGCCGACTACACTTGCGGAAGCGATTTGATGTCGGCAATGCAGGTCAAGGAGTTTCTCAAAGACCTTTGTCCCGTGGAAGTGGTGAGTCTTGTTACGCAGGACGGCGAAAAGGTGTGCAGCAGCCTTGTGCGCAAACTGCTTTTGCAGGGGGACGTGCAAAAGGCAAACACATTTTTGTCCCAACCGTTTTTCTTTTTGGGAAAGGTTACCCACGGCAGAAATGTCGGCGAGAAGATAGGTTTCCCCACGGTAAACATTCCTTTGGATGAGGACAAAATTGCGCCCTTCGGAGTGTACGGCGGAAAAGTGTCTTGGCAGGGAGGCGAGGCTAAAGCCATCGTCAATGTCGGCACGAAACCAACTTTCGGTTGCAAGGACGCCAACGTGGAAGCGCATTTGTTAAATTTCGACGGCAGTCTGTACGGAGAAAGGGTGAAAATATCTCTCAACAGATTTTTGCGTCAGATACAAAAGTTTGCAGACGCCGATGAATTGCAGCATCAGTTGCAAAAGGACGTCGAGGCGGTGGAAAATGATTAAATTCGGTCCAAGCGGAAATTGTCAAAGGTTTTACGACGAGGGGCACAAGTCTACTGTGGAAGCGCCCAAGTGGTGCGCCGAACAGGGGCTTTTTGCCTACGAGTATTCCTTCGGAAGGGGAATAAACATCTCCGACAAAAAAGCCAACGAGATAGGCGAAGAGGGCAAAAAGTACGGGGTTGACATTTCCGTTCATGCGCCCTATTACATAAACTTTGCCAATCCGTCGGAGGAAATGGCGGAAAAATCCTACATGTACGTTATCAACAGCGGTTTGAAGGTGAAGCAGTTTTACGGCAACAGAGTGGTGTTTCACCCTTCGACGGTGGGAAAAATGACAAGAAGCGATGCTGTTGCGCTGACGCAGCAAAGGCTGAAAACGCTTGCGGAAAAAATACGTGAAAATCATTTGGACGACATTTGGTTTTGTCCCGAAACAATGGGGAAAATAAATCAGATAGGCAATGTGGAAGAGGTTACGGAATTTTGCAAAATAGCCGATTTCTTCCTTCCCACAATAGATTTCGGACACATCAACGCACGCACAATGGGAAGCCTCAAATGCGAGGATGACTTTGAAAAACTCGTCCTGCATGTAATAAACAATCTGGGAATGGAACGTGCTTCCAAAATGCACGTGCATTTTTCCAAAATAGAGTATTCTGTCGGCGGCGAAGTGAGACACCTCACCTTCAACGACACGGTATTCGGACCGGATTTTTTGCCTTTGGCAAAGGTTTTTGCCAAGTACAAAATGCAACCGGTGGTAATTTGCGAATCGGACGGCACTCAGGCGGACGACGCCCTAGAAATGAAGCGTCTGTACGAAAGCGTTTTGTAACGGAGGTTTTATGAAAAACACAGATAAACTTTTTGAATTGGCGCAGGTGGACGCCGTTTTGGTGATAAGCGACAAAAACAGAATGTACTTCACGGGGTTTGCTTCCACGTTTGGCTACCTTGTTTTGCTTAAAAACAACAAAAACGTGTTCATCACCGACCCACGCTACTTTGAAATGGCGCAAACGCTCAAAGACGACGGCGTGGAAGTGATGCAGATAGCCAACGGAATCAGCGGAATGAGCACCGTCCTTTCCATTTTGAAGGACAACGGCGTGAAGACGGTAGGCTTTGAAGACACGGAACTGACTGTTGCGGAATTTGAGGGAATAAAAACGTCCCTTTCCGCCTTCCAACTTGTGCCTTGCGGACAAAGTATCAATTTTGTGCGTGCCTTCAAGGACGAGCAGGAAATTTCCTACATAAAAAAGGCGCAGGCTGCAACGGACGCCGCATTTGCGCAGGTGTTGAAGGTGATTAAGGCGGGAATGACAGAAAAGGAACTTGCCGTGGAGTTGGAGTATCTTCTTGCCAAAAACGGCGGCGAAGGGCTTGCCTTCGACACGATAATCGCATCGGGCGTAAATTCCTCCAAGCCGCATGCGCACCCCACCGACAAGGTAATTGAAAACGGCGACCCCGTAACAATGGACTTCGGCGCAAGGTATCACGGCTACTGTGCCGACATGACAAGAACTGTTTTTGTGGGCGATCCCAGTGCGGAACTTCGCAAAATCTACAACGTGGTGCTTATGGCGCAATGCAACGGCATCACCAACGCCTATTGCGGAATGGGCGGCAGAGAGTTGGATTCCTACTGCCGTGAAGTAATCAAGGCAAACGGCTACGAACAGTACTTCACGCACAGCACGGGACACAGTTTGGGCATCGACATTCACGAAGAACCCCGTGCGTCCATGCTTTCCAAGGACATTTTGCAGGCAAACCAACTCATAACCTGCGAACCGGGAATTTACATTCCCAACGTGGGTGGCGTGAGAATAGAAGATTTGCTTCTCATCACAGAGGACGGAATTATTGATTTGACAAGTTCCGACAAAAATATTATAATCTTATAAGAATATCAGGAGGCACACATTTTATGATTTTAGCAGGCGATTTCAGAAAGGGCGTAACCTTTGTCTACAACAACGGAATTTATGTTATTGTGGACTTCCAACACGTCAAACCCGGCAAGGGCGCAGCGTTTGTAAGAACCAAAATCAAAAACGTTGTTACCGGCGCAGTGCGTGAAGAAACCTTCAACCCGTCGGAAAAATTTGAATTGGCAAGAATTGAAAGCAAAGAAATGGAGTATCTGTATTCCGACGGCGACATCTACTACTTCATGGACAACGAAACCTACGAGCAGGTTCCTCTTTCCAAGGCGCAGGTGGAAGACGCTCTTCAATTTATGAAGGAAAACATGATGGCTACCATCAAATTCTACAAGGGCGAAGCATTCTCCGTTGAGCCTCCCAACTTTGTCGTTTTGCAGATTGTCAAATGCGAACCGGGCGTTGCAGGAAACACGGCTACTAACGCCACCAAACCGGCAACTCTGGAAACAGGCTACACCCTTATGGTTCCCATGTTCGTAAACGAAGGCGACTACATCCGCATCGACACACGCACAGGCGAATACATGGAACGTGCAAAGCAGTAATTCGGCTTTTGCGTTACAGGGCAAACCGTGACAACACGGTTTTTGTCTGCTTGACAATTTTTCTGAAAATCACACCAAAAGGCACGGTATCCGTGCCTTTTTTGTTTGAAAAAATTTCTGTTGACTGTACCTGCCGTGAATGTGATTGTTGTTTCACGGTTTCTGCGGAAACTGTTTCGGTACTTTGTGCATTGCATTGTGTCTTTTGCAAGTTGTGAAGAGGTGGAAGAGGTGCATGCGGTGTATTTATGCAAGCGGTGCAGGTTTCGTGCAACTTTGTTTACTTGTTGTAAAATTTGCTTGTTGTTTCACGGTTTCTGCGGTAATTGTTCGGCACTTATTGCATTACATCGTCTTTTGCAAACGAGCGGTGAAGAGGTGCAAGAGGTGCGTTTGAGGTAGTTTCAAAAGTGAGTGATTTGGTCTTTTTCTGATTTGTCCGTTTTGATGTCTTTGCTGTTTTTTGACAAGTATCTTCCTTTCGGCGTTTGTTCGTTGCCATTCGTTCCCTTTTATTGTAGGTTGACGTATATTTGGCAATGTTCTCATCTCTTTGCAACCCTTTGAAAATTTTGCAATATTGCGAAAGTGCAGGTCTTGTACAATGTAATTGTAAATTCACAACAGTCTTTTGCTTTTAATTCAGTTTCACGTTGTGAATAGCATTGCTTTTGGGCATATTTTCTGCGTTCAACCGTGATTTCGTATTTTCTCTTGTTGTTGTGTAAGACACAAAGTACATTGATTGTTTTTTTGTAATTTACGTTATCATTGCATTTATTTTGCGTCTTGTTTCCATTTCATTCAACTCTATTTTCCTATTTTTTGTGTTGGTATTGTAATTTCTGTAAGGAACAAAGTACATTGATTGGTTTTTTGCAAGTTTCGTTGCTGTTGCCTTAAATCTTGTAGTTTTTTGTTTATCTTTCTTAGACGGTATCGCCGTTTTTATTTTGTTTGCGTGCATATTTTCACCGCTTGTCCAATAGTATGTTTTATGAAATATTTCGAGTGTTTGCCCTCGGATGCAGGTAAGTTCATTTCACAACTCGCCGACGTGCGTGAAGTGCGTTTGAGAAACGGCAAACCCATTCGCCTGAACGTTGGCGGAAAGTGGTTTTGGCTGGGCAAAAACTGCCTGCAAACCTCTTGCTTAGGTGCGCTGACTTTCCAATCCGTGTGCGACGAGTTTGTCAAAAAAGCATGCAATCAATCGGTGTATGCCTATGAAAAAATGTTGGCGCAAGGCTTTTTCACCATGTCGGACGGTTGCAGGGTAGGCGTGTGCGGCGTGATGGGCGCAAACGGAGTGTTTCAGCAGTACACGTCGGTGTGCGTTCGCACCGCAAAGTACCACTCTTGCGTGGATGTTGCTCTCAACAACAGTTTCATCGTTGCAGGACCGCCACGCAGCGGCAAAACTACTTTTTTGCGGGACTTCGCCTGCAAAACTTCCGCGCTTTGCAACGTTGTGGTGGTGGACGAGCGTGGCGAACTTTCCTGTTGTGAAGGTTTCGACAAAAAATCCTTTTGCGACGTTTTTCGCTACACCGACAAAAAGTACGCTTTTCAAGTGGCTGTGCGCACGATGTCCCCCGATTGGATTGTGTGCGACGAACTGTCGCAAGGGGAAATTTCCCTTTTGGAAAATGCCGTTACATGCGGAGTAAAGGTGGCTGCAAGCCTGCACGCAAGCGGCGTTGAAGAGGTGCGCCAAAAACTTGGACAGGCAGTAAACGTCTTCAACAGCGTTGTGCTTTTGAAACAGGACACTTTCATTCAGACAGTGCAAAATTTGACAAAAACATCCAAACAACTTACGAATTTGGCTTAATGTAAACTACTATGACAGGCATAATAATCTTTATTTGCACAACATTGTGCGGTTTTTTGTGCGGAAAGTTCATTCAAAAAGGCGTTTTGCAACGTCAGCAACTGTTTTCCGACGTGGTGAGGTACGTTGCCTTGCTTAAAATCAACGTACAGGGCAAGCAAAAGGAACTTAAACAGTTCAATGCCGAATTTGCTCAGAACTGTTCCCAAGTGTTTGCCGACTACCTGTCGGAAAGCAAACTGCCGCAAATGAATGCTTTGCAAAAAAAACTGGTGGCGGACTTTTTCGGCAATCTGGATTGCGTCAGCGGAAACGAGTTGTTGCAGCACATGGAGATGTTTGAAACGCAGTTTGCCGATTGCCTCAAAGATTGCGACGCCGAAGCGAAAAAATCTTCCGTCTACGTCAAGACGGGACTGCTTTTGGGCGCAATGGCGGGGATACTCTTTTTGTAGTGGTGGGTTATGGATTTTACCGTTATTTTGAAACTGGTTGCGTTGGGAATCGTTACCGCGTTTTCCGGTATGTTGCTGAAAAAGGCAGGCAAGGAGGAAATTGCCACGGTGGTGTCCATTGCCGGACTAATTGCCGCATTTGTCATATTGTTGGACATGGTGGCGCAACTGTACGCCACGCTTAAAAGCCTTTTTGAATTGTAACTGCCATGGAAGTACTCAAAATTGTGTTGTTTGCGCTGTTTGCCGTCGTTGCCGTGGTGTTGCTCAAACAACTTAAAAGCGAATTTGCGCTGGTGATAACGGTGTGCGCATCGGTGTTGCTGACCATCTTCATTTGCGACAGGTTGTTTGACGTGGTGTACGCTTTCTACGACTTTTCCTCTTCGGCAGGAATAGACAGCGAAGCCATTACCTGCGTTGTCAAGGTGGTGGGAATAGGCTACCTTGCGGAATTTTCCAACAACATCTGCGTGGACGCCAACTGCAAAAGCATTGGCGACAAGGTGTTGCTTGCCTCCAAAATTTCCATATTGTTTTGCGTTTTGCCAATAGTGGAAAAACTGTTTGCCTTGTTGCAGGGAATTGTGTTATGAAGTACTTTGCCATTTTGTTGCTGTGTGTGGCGTTGTTGGCATGTGTGCCGCAAGCGGCGTTTGCAGACACGCTGGACGACTTGGAAAATCAGGTGGAAGAAGGGCTTGGCAATCTGGACTTGTCGGAGGTGGAGGAAGTTTCCCGCCCTTTTTTGGAAAGTTTCGTGGAAAAGGTCAGGCAGATAATCAACGGCGAGTTGGATTCGGCGGAAAGTTTTTTTGAGGTACTTTTGTCCATGACGGGAAGTACCGTTTCTCAGATATTTCCGCAGTTGGCGGCAATTTTTTGCGTACTGGTAATTTGCGGTGTGGCACGCCACACATCCGACGGACTGATCTCCGGCGAAACGGAAAAGGTAATTTCCTTTGTAGGTATCACCGTGGTGGTAATTTCCGTGCTGTCCCTTGTAGTGGACGCTTACAGGCAGGTGCAGACAATGCTTTCGCAGGTTGCCGCCCTTACCGACGCATCCATGCCCATTTTGCTGACATTGGTAATTGCCAACGGCGGAAACGCCGCCTCTGCAGTGTGTCAGCCTTCCATGGTAATGTATTCTTCCTTTGTGATAAACATTGTGCAGGGGGTGTTGCTTCCCCTTTCCGTGTTCGGGCTGGCTTTTGTGGTGGTGAGCAACATTTCTTCCGATTTGCGTGTTACCAAAATGGCGGATTTTGTCAACAGCGCTTCGTCGTGGATTTTGGGAATTGTCTTCACGCTGTTTTCCGCCTTCACTGCCGTGCAGGGAATAACCGCCGCAACGGTGGACGGTGTGTCGTACAGGGCAGCCAAGTTTGCCGCCAAAAACTACATTCCCATTTTGGGCGGGTACATTTCCGAGGGATTCGATATTGTGGTTGCCAGCACATCCCTCATCAAAAACGCCTTCGGTGCGGTGGGAATGTTGGTGGTGCTTTTCATGGCTTTGCAGCCTTTGGTAACTTTGCTGTGCGTAAATCTCGGGTTGCAGGCGCTTTCCGCCGTCAGCGAGCCCATTGTGGAAGAAAGGTACATAAGGTTGCTTTCCGGCATAAGTAAAAGTCTTACCTTTTTGGCTGTGCTGGTGGTGGCGGTGGCATTCATGTTTTGTATCCTTGCCATAGTGGCAATAAGTTGCGCAAACGGGGTGTGATATGCAACAGTGGGTATTGAGTGTGGCGGGCATTGCCTTGTTAACGGTGCTGTGCGATGTTATCCTGCCTGTGGGACAAACAAAAAAATATGTAAAAACGGTAATCGGCATTGTGGTAACGCTGGTTGTCGTTCAGCCTCTGTTGAACTTTGTCGGACAGGACATTCCTTCCGAGCAGGTTTCCGTACAGCCACAACAAGGGTACATCCATTACATAGAAACTTTGCAACAGGAAGACGTGCAAAAACTGCAAAAAGCCTTGAAAAACAACGGATTTGCCTCCCCTGCGGTAAGTTTTGACGTCAAAAAGCGGTGCTTTGCAGTGGTATTCACGGAAAAGTATTCTCAACAACTGTACGAAAAGGCACGGCAAGCCGTTTTGCAAGCCGAATGCAGGTTTTCCGTTACTTTCACATGGGCAACATAGAAATCCGACGCTTCGGCAGGACAGGGAACTGTTTACGCTTTGCTGTTTTGACGGCTGTCCGTCATTTTGCATTGCGCAACATGGTGTCGTTACTGTGATTGCACAAAAACAGTGTCGTGCAGTTTCGCCGTTTTGCAGTAGTTTTCCCTTTGTCCTCTTGCCTCTGCAAAACTTTGCATTGGGCGTAAAACGTTGTCTGCCTGTCGCTTGAAATTGTGTGTTACTTGTCTGACCGAGCCGACGTTTTTTTTGAGGTAGCGCACTTTTGGAAAAAAGGCTGTAAGCAGGCGGAGAGGGAACTTGTTGTGCGGGTAAATTTTTTGGTATATTTTCTTCTAGGAATAACGGAGAGCAAATATGAATATTAAAAAATTGAAAGAAAAACTCAAAAACGTCAAAAACATCGAACTGTGGCTGGCGTTGATTGTGGGGGCTGTACTTGTAATTGTCGTTTTTGCAACTTCGGCAAAGGTAGACAAAACTGTTCAGGATACAACGCAATTTGACGAATATATCGCCGCTATGGAAAATAAGATATGTAGTGTAATTCAGAAGATGCAGGGATGCCAAAACGTGCGTGTTGCCATTTCCTACAGCGCTACCGACGAAAAACTTTACGCCTACGACAGCGAAAAGGTTACGGAAAACGGAGTTGTTACGGAAACCAACAGCGTGGTGCTGGTAAACGGCAAACCGTTGGTGCTGGCGGAACTTCCCCCCACAATTTGCGGGGTGGTGGTAATTGCCGACGGTGCCGATGACGCCGTCGTCAAACTGCAAATAAAACAAGTGGTTGTAACACTGCTGGATGTCAGCGTGGACAAAGTGCAGGTGTTTACATATAAAAGTTAGGAGGATACCGAAATGTCAAAAGGAAAGAAAATTGCACTCATGGTCACGATGGTGCTTGTGCTGGTAGCGGCGGCTGTGTTGAACGTTACGTTGCTTACGCAAAAGCCCAACGAAAGCGACGACGAAGTCGTACAAACGGGCTTTTTCGCAACATCCCGTGCCGACCGTCTTGCCACCAGAAACTACGAAATTGCCGAACTCAACGCCATTTTGGAAATGGAAGGGGATGAGTACGCCGAGGCAAGACAAAAGGCATTGGAGCAGAAACAAAGTATCGTAGACGCCATGGAAACGGAACTGCTTCTTGAAACGTTGCTGAAAGCGCAGGGATATGCCGATGTTTTGGTTACGGTCAACGCCGCAGCGGACAACGTCAGCGTAATTGTGGACAAAGACGAACTTTCCCGTGAAGACACCGTCCGCATCTACAACGTCATTGCAACGGAAACGAGCATCGGCACGGAGTATGTGAAAATAATGTCCGTTTAAGGTTGTAATTTGCAAAAGAATGTGGTATAATACTTCAAAAGTACTTTTGGAGAAATTTTATGAAAGTAGTAACCAAACAGGACGGCACGGGCAGACTTGTTTACAGCAGCGACATTCTGCGTGACATTGTCGATTGCGCCTTGGGCGAAGTCAAGGGCGTGGTCAAGTACGCCGACAATTCACGTCAGGCAAAGGACTGCATCAAAATCGATCAGTACGGCGACAGCGTGCATGTGGATGTGTTTGTAAAGTTGCTGTGTACCGTGGAAGTTTCCGACGTGGCAAGCCGTCTGCAAAACACCATTAAAGGTACTATCGAAAGTATGACGGAATTCAAGGTCAAGGACGTGAACGTGCACGTCGTGGACGTTGAAGTAAACGAAAACTAACGCAAAACCCTTTGAAATCAAAGGGTTTTTTATGCATTTTTGAGGATTGTTATGAGAAGTTACGCAAGAGAAGTGGCATTTTGCAAAGTGTATTCCTACCTAATGAGCGGCGACTACGACGGAGATTTTTCCCAGTTCGACGCCGACAAACTCACCGAGGAAGATTTGACTTTTGCCGACACGCTGGTGAAGGGCGTTATTGGTCAAAAGCAAAGTCTGGACAGTGTGGTGGCGGAGTTTTCCCGTTCTTTCAAACTCAACCGAATCTACCGTCCCGACCTTGCCGCTTTGGAACTTGCGTTGTACGAAATGAAAAACTGCGATACGCCTCACCCCGTAGTTATCAACGAAGCGGTGGACATTGCCAAGAAGTATTCCACCGAAAAAAGCGTTTCCTACGTCAACGGCATACTTGCCGCCTACGAACGGAGTCTGAAAAATGAGTGAAATGCTTTTGGGGCGTCCCGTTGCCGACGCATTGAAACAAAAAACGGCAACAACGGTTAAGCAGTGCGGCTTTTCACCCAAACTCGCCACAGTCGGTTTTTCCGAACCACGCTGGTTGCAGTACGCCAATTCCATTGCCAAAAGTGCGCCCGACTACGGCGTCCAAACGCAAAATTTTGTTGCCGACGGCATGACTGCGGAAGGCTTTTCGCAACTGATAGCGGAAATTTCCTCAGATTGTTCGGTGGACGGCGTGCTTGTACAGCAACCGTTGCCAAAGGAATTTGCCCATGCCGTCAACTGCATAAGCGTCGGTAAGGACGTGGACTGCCTGTCGGATTTGTCCTTGGCTAAACTGTACAAGGGGCAGGAATGTTTGTATCCCGCAACGCCTCTTGCCGTGTTGGAACTACTTGACTACTACAAAATAGATTTGAAGGGCAAAAACGTGGTGATTGTGGGCAGAGGCAACACTGTGGGCAAGCCTTTGGCTTTGATGATGCTCAAACGCAACGCCACCGTTACCGTCTGCCACACCAAAACGGTGGATTTGCCGTCAATTTGCAGGCGTGCCGACATTGTAGTTTCGGCGTGCGGCGTTGCCGACCTCATCACGGCGCAGTTCGTAACGGAAAAAAGCATCGTGGTGGACGTGGGACTGAGTTTTGTTGACGGCAAAACATGCGGCGACGTGTGCGCTGACGTGTACGGCATTGCCCGTATGGTTTCTCCCGTGCCCGGCGGTGTGGGACCGATAACCCGTGCGGCGTTGTTCGGCAATTTGTTGCAGGCAAGCCTCAAAAACCGTTTGAAGTAACATCGGTATTTGTATGACAATAAGCGTAACGCAACTCAACAACTACATACACGGCGTTTTTGACATCGACGGCGTTCTCAACGACATTTCCGTCTGCGGAGAAGTAACCAACGTCAAAAGTTCCCGTGACGGCTGGTATTTTTCCTTGAAAGACGAAAACAGCGCAATAGACTGTTTCTGCTACGCAAGCGCAACGCAACCGGAAGTTGGCAAAATGGTGGTGGCGGAAGGAAAAATAAACTACTGGACAAAAAGCGGCAGAGTTTCCTTTTTTGTGCGCAGGCTCACCGTTTCCCGCAACGACGGCGCAGCATATCTGCAATTTTTGCAGTTGAAGGAAAAATTGCAAAAGGAAGGACTGTTTGACGAAGTTCGCAAAAGACCTTTGCCTGTGTTTTGTCGCAAAATCGGCGTGGTAACAAGTGCCACGGGGGCGGTAATTCACGACATCGAAAACGTCATTCACCGCCGTCAGCCTTTCACCGACATTTTGCTGTACCCCGTAAAAGTGCAGGGGGTGGGCGCCGATTTGGAAATAGCGCAGGGCGTCAACTACTTTTCTTCCTGCGACGTGGACGTGGTAATAGTGGGACGTGGAGGCGGCTCCAACGAAGATTTGTCGGCATTCAACAGCGAATGTGTGGTGCGAGCCGTTGCACAGTGCAAAAAGCCCGTTGTTTCGGCAGTGGGACACGGAGTGGACTTCACCCTGTGCGATTTTGCCGCCGACAAACGTGCCGTTACACCCACCGAAGCGGGAGAATTTGTAACGGTGGACAGTTCCGCCGTGATAAACGCAATACAGCAACGTCTGTTGCGTGCGTCAAACGTGGTGGAAAAACAACTTTCCGAAAGCAAAAACCGCACGGAATACAGCCTGCAAAGGATATCTTCCGTTTTGAAGTTGAACTTGCATGAAAACGTCGCCAAGGTCAAAGGAAGCATTGCAAGGCAAAACGCCTGTGTGCAATCGGCATGGCAAAGGGAAAATTTGCAAATGCAAAACATCCTTTCACGCCTTTCGGCGGCTAATCCCGCAAATGTGCTTAAACGTGGTTACGCCTACGTAAGAAGCGAAAAGGGCAGGGTATATTCGGCAAGTCAGGTAACGGAAGGACAAAAACTTACTGTAACATTCGGCGACGGAAGTGCGGAAACCGTCGTTACAAAGGTGAACAATGAAACTTGAAGAAAAAATAGCAAAGTTGGAACAGTACGCAACGGATATGGAACAAAAGGACATTCCGTTGGAAGAGGCGTTGAACATTTTTCAGGAAAGCGTGCAGTTGGCGCAGGAGTGCATCCAAACGCTCAACGACTGCAACGGCAAACTTACGGTACTCACCGAACAGGTAAAGGGGTTAACAGATGAAAAGTAAAATTTCCGTGGAATTTGTGGAAGAGATGTTGCGTAAACACCTTCCTCAGCAAAAGGACAAAGTGGGACAGGCTATGGAGTACAGCCTTTTCAACGGCGGAAAGCGTTTCCGTCCGTTGCTGTTGCTTAACACCGCCAAAGCGGTTGGCAAGCGTGTAAACGAAAACGCATGTCTGCTTGCATGCGCTTTGGAGTGCATTCACACCTACTCTATGATACACGACGACCTGCCCGCAATGGACAACGACGAACTGCGCCGTGGCGTGCGCACCTGCCATTTGCAGTACGGCGAGGCGGCAGCAATTCTGGCAGGGGACGGACTGCTCAACCTTGCAATGGAACTTGTCTTCAAAGGAAAAATGGAAGACAAGTACTATCGCAGAGCATGCGCCTATATGTTTGAAAAGAGCGGACAAAACGGAATGCTGTACGGACAGTGTCTGGATTTGTTTGCCGAAACAAAGAGTTTCGAGGACGCCAACGAAGTTGCCTTGCACAAAACGGGCGATTTGATTCGTGCCGCCCTTGTGTGCGGAGCGTTGTGCGGACACGCTACCGACGATGAAGTGAAAATCTTTGACGAAATTGCCGTCAACTTCGGCATTGCCTATCAGGTTGTGGACGACCTTTTGGATGCGCAAAAGTGCGAAAAGTCATTTTTGGACGTAATGACGGAAAGAGAGTGCCGTCAGTATGCGCAACAACTCACCGACAAGGTGCTTTCCTTGTGCGACCAACTTCCGCAGTACGATTTGCAGTTCATCAAGGACTACGCCACACAAAACCTTTCACGCAATCACTAATAGCAACGCAAAAAAACAAATGCCTCTGTTTACAGGGGCATTTTGCGCTTTTTTTGGCAACGCACCTTTTCAAAGCGTCTGCAACGAACCCCCACGGCGGAAAAGTTGCTTTTACGCTAGGTTTGAATTGCGTTACAGTCGTGTTTTTCTTTATTTTGAAACGGTTTTTTACAAGCAGTGCGGTTAACGTTTTTGCGTGAAAAGTTGCAAACTTCAATGCATGTAACCAACCCCCACGGCGGAGTTGCTTTTGCGGTATATCTGAATTGCATTACAGTTGTGTATTTGCTTTTTTTGAAATGGTTTTTAACAAGCAGTGCGGTTAACGTTTCTGCGTGAAAAGTTGCAAACTGCAATGCCTGTAACTTAACGCCACGGCGGAAAAGTTGCTTTTACGCTAGGTCTGAATTGCGTTGCAGTTTCTTGTTTGCTTTTTGGGGAACTGTTTTGTTGCAGTGTGTCAGGTTGATTTGACGTTGAAGGCTTTTTCTTGTTTTCCGTTTCAAAATGCAGTGGCACAAAACATTTGCATATTTTGCAATACTGTGGTATAATATACACAACAAAACTTAATAAAAAACTGGTGGTGCAGTATTCTAGTCAATAACTGACCTATTGAAGGCGGGGCTAAAAGACCGTCGACGGGCATATCGATGAAGTTTCTTGTGCTGGCTTTCGTTGCCCAAACGGGGGCTGGTGCTGGAAGTTAAGATTGGTGGGTAAGACGTAACGGCATATGTTTAATTCCCATCATTCGTGGAGACTCTACAGGGTAGTCGCAGATAAATATCGGCAATTACTCTCTGAGATTAAACCTGCTATGCGGTGATTCAAAGCTGTGTACAGAGTAGCTTGTTTTGAGTGAAATTTTGGGAGTAAAGAACGGTTTGCGCTTGTTGGCCGACAACGGAAATCCGACTGCTTTACGAAATGAATTTTGCAAAAGAAACTAAAATTCGTCGGTTGTTGCAAAGGAAATCTTCTAGACTGCAAGTCAGGCTTGACAGAGATTATAGTACGGACTAAGTGGCGATTCAGTTAAACACTCGGTGACGACGTTTACACAAAACGAAAAGGAAACTGCTTCTTCGGCGACGGGAAGTTTTTGTGTGGGAAACCCTACTGAACCTATGCCGTAAGGTTTATCTGCCGAGTCACCACCTTTTTTTATTACTTTTTTTCGGAGAATTATGGAAGACAGTTTTAAGGAGTCACCCGACCCGTTACAAAATCGTCAAAACGCATCTCATCCCGAAACGGAATCGGCTGATGCGACGCAAACAAAGAGCAAAAATCAACGTCTTGCCAAACAAGACGGCGACAAAAAACGTGCCGACGACCTTTCCGAAGCGGAAAAACCTTCCAAAAAGGACAAAACCGACGGCAAAAAGAAGAAAAAACGCAACTGGTGGCCTTTGAAAGCCTTTGTGCTGTCGTTGACGTTGTCCTTTGCGGTAAATGCCGGTTCGGAATTGGTGTTGGAAGACGCACAGTTGTGGCTTGCCATTGTTCTGACGCTTGTTATTTTGGCGTTGGGCGTGGGGTTTGACATGATAGGCACGTCGGCAACTTCCTGCGAAGTGGGACCTTTTCTCGCCATGGCGTCACGCAAAGTGAAAGGGGCAAAAACCGCCGTCAAACTTGCAAAAAACTGCGACGTCGTGTCGTCGGTGTGTTGCGACGTGGTGGGGGATATATGCGGAGTTGTTTCCGGCGTGTGTGCCGCAACCATTGCGGTAACGGTAACTCAGGCAAACAACAATTTTTGGCTTTCGGTGCTTATTTACGCCCTTATTTCCACCGCAACAATATCCTTAAAGGCTTTGGGTAAGGGCGTTGCCGTCAACAAAGCCAACACAATTTTGTTCGGCGTGGCAAAAGTACTCAGCGTTTTCAGCAAAGACGGTTGACAAAACCGTCTTTTTTTTGTTGCCTTGTTGCGGAAATTGTTTCAAAGTGTTGAAAATATACAAGTTTTTTTGTATAATAATTCAGAAATGAGTTTCCCGAAAGGGCGGAGGAAGATATGTCACGTTCGGCAAGACAATCCAAAATCCTGGACATAATTTTTCAACGCAACGTTGAAACGCAGGACGAACTGGTGGAGGCATTGCGTAACGACGGCTTTGAAGTTACGCAGGCAACCGTTTCCAGGGACATAAAAGAATTGGGGCTTGTAAAAACGCAGGACGCCAACGGCAGGTATCGCTATTCGGCAAAAAATATGTTGGAAGGGGTGCTTTCAACCAAGCAGATGACGGTGCTTCGTGAGGCTGTCGTGTCCATTGTAACGGCGGAAAACCTCGTTGTTGTGAAGACCATTGCCGACAGTGCCTCCGTTGTGTCGGGGGCAATCCAGCAGTTGTCCCTTTCAAACGTTTTGGGGGTGCTTGCCGATAAAAATACAGTGCTCATCGTTTCCCCCACACGTGGCGACGCCAATCGCATTGCCGACAGAATACACGCATTGATGTGACGGAAAAGTTATGATAAAAAATCTGGTAATAGACAACATAGCGCTGATAACGCATCTGGAAATTCCCTTTGAAGAGGGACTGACCGCACTTTCGGGAGAAACGGGCAGCGGCAAATCCATAATTGTGGATTCGCTGGGCTTTGTGTTGGGCGACCGTGCCGACAAAACTCTCATCAAATACGGTGAAAACAGCGCCGAGGTAACGGCTTTGTTTCAGGTGGAGGAAGATTCCCCCGTTTTGGACAAGTTGGACGAGTACGGCTACGGCAGAGATACGGAAATTCTCCTCAACCGCAAAATGACGGTGCAGGGCAAAAACGAAATTCGTATTCAGGGCAAAACGGCTACGCTTGCCATTTTGAAGGAAGTCTGTGCCGAACTTGTGGACATTTTCGGACAGGGACAGCACCTTGCGCTTCTCAACGAGAAAAACCAACTCAACGTTTTGGACAGTTTTTGCGATTTTCACGGCGACGACGTGCGTTTGACGGAATTGTACCGACAGTTTTCCGCCCTCAACCGACAACTCAAAAGTTTTGGCGGCAGCGACGCCGAGCGTGAACGCATGTTGGACATGTTGAAGTATCAAATAGACGAGATAAAGGCTGTCAATCCCGACGAGGAGGAAGAGGAACAACTGCTTGCCACGCACAAACGCATGGCAAACGTGGAAAAAATTGCTTCGGCATTGAGCGTTGCAAAGGGGTGTCTGGGCGACGAAAACGGCGCAGTGTCGCAAATTGCTTCGGCAATGAGCAGCTTGCGCAGTATCGCCAATGTGGAAAGCAATGCCGAAAAACTGCTGGAAAGACTTTCCTCTTGCAGGTTGGAACTTGACGACGTTGCTTCGGAAGTGGAAGACCTTTTGGACAGTACCGAGTTCAGTCCTGCCGAGGCGGACAGGGTAAACGCCCGTCTGGAAGAAATTCGCACTGTAAAACGCAAGTACGGCGGAAGTGTTGCGCAGGCGTTGCAGTTTTTGCAACAAGCGGAAGAAAAGTACGACCAACTGTTGCACAGCGACGAAAAAATACGTCAACTTACCCAAGAAAAACAGCAGATTTGCCGTGAAATGTACGGCGTGGCGTGCAGAAAGTCGGAAGAAAGGCACAAAACGGCGCAACGTCTTTCCCAAAGGATAATGTCGGAACTTGCCGATTTGGGAATGAAAGGCACCCGTTTTGAAGTTCAGTTTGAGGAAACGCCCACATTTGAAGAGTACTTTGTGGCTCCGACAGGCGACGGTTTCGACAGGGCTGTGTTTTTGATGTCGGCAAATATGGGCGAACCGTTGAAGCCTCTTTCCAAGGTAATTTCCGGTGGCGAAATGTCCCGTTTTATGCTGGCGGTGAAAAACATAACTGCGTTGGCGGAAAAAATTCCCACAATGGTGTTTGACGAAATAGACAGCGGTATTTCCGGCAGTATGGCGCAAATGGTGGCGCAGAAGTTGGCAAACGTTTCTTCCAACAAAAAGGAAGGGTATCAGTGCATAGTAATCACGCACCTCCCGCAAATTGTGGCAATGAGCGATGTAAATCTGCTTATAAACAAAATTCAGCAGGAGGGAAAAACACACACGGAAGTTACCGTGTTGCAGGGTGAAGAACGTGTAAATGAAGTTGCCCGTCTTATGGGCGGTGTGGGCGAACACGCCCAAGTAAACGCTGCGGAACTGTTGCAGCACGCCAAAAACTACAAGGATTCCTTGCAAAAGCAGTGTTGAAGGCAACGGAAGAAGTGCAGGCAAAAACCCGAAACGCACAGGCAAATTTCTGCTTACACGCAAATGCAACTAAATTGCAAAAATTTTGAAAAACGCTAACTTTTAAGTTGCAACAAGTCGAATAGAAACCGTACAGAGAATTTATGCTGTGCGGTTTTTTTGTACGAGGCAATGCAGGTGTAATTGTGTGGCGAAACAAATCAATGTACATGGAAAAACTTGCTTCTGCAAAGGTCTTGCCTGTGTGTTTGGTAATATCGGTGCAATAAAAAAGGACGGATTCCCGTCCTTTGTCTTTGTGCAACGGAAGTTTGTTTGATTGTGCAATGGTGGCGGTGATGACACACAGTTCAACCAAACAAAAGCAATATTCCTAAAAAACTTGCTTCTGCAAAGGGATTTGCGATTTGCATTGTTTAGTAATATAGTTGCAATTAAAAAAGGACGGTTGCCCGTCCTTTGTCTTGTGAACAAAACTACATTTGTTTGGGTTGCAACAACGCCAAAATGCCGTTCACGATGAAAATTACCCCCAGCAAAATGAAAAACCAATCCAACATTGCCCAATAACTTACAACAAGCAATATTCCTATTGCCAATGTCAGGCAGGCAAAAATTATTGCAAGAGGCATGCGGAAACGAATTGCCGTTACCAAGTCGCTCACACCTTTCAACGTCAGCAGTATTCCGAAAATGATAAGCACAATTTCCACAAACAGCCAGCCGCCCAAAATAAGCACAATGCCTATCACCAGACTGACTGCACCACCCGTCCACTCGTGGCGTAACAAAAAAATGACGCCGTAGGCAATAAACAACGCCCCGATAACGGTAAGTAAAACGTTTAGTACTTGCGCACGAAAAATGCACAACAGCAGTCCTGTCAGAATGTAAAGCAGTGCGTTGAGAAAATTTTTGCTTTTGAAATCTATTTTGTCAGACATTTGTTTTCTCCTTGTTTTTATTGTATATTGTAAAGCCAGATTTTGTCAACAATAAATTTAACTTTGTCAAAATGCGTCAACGTAAACGCCGCACAATCCCGTTGCGTAAAAGTCAAACAAATTACGTGAGCGGAACGTCTTTCACAACCAAACCTGAATTTCAAAAAGCACGGTCAAAGCGGTGGATGAGTGCAGCTGCCAAAGTCAGATTTGAAAAGATGTGCAGGCAAAAAAAATACACAATGTCCCTTTGGAAAACGTGTCTTTGAGTATTGGCAAAATATTCTTGCAGTTTGCCGCGTACAAAATTTTTGCAACCGTATGCGGATTTTTGTTACACAAAGGCTTTTTTGAGCCTATCGTTGCAAATGCCGAAAGGGCAATTTGCCGCAGTTGCCTGTTGGGGAATATATTTCTCAAATACTCACACACTACGCTTACAACCAAATCGGGAGTGAAAAATGAAGCGTAAGTTTTTGTTGCTTTTTTTGTTTGTATTTGCAGTGTGCAACGTGCTGTTTGGCATTGTGCAGGACAGTGCCGTTGCCTCTTGTACCGCAAACGCAGATATCATCGACGACGTAACGGATTTATTCACGGGTAGCAACGTGGAAAAAATTGACGAGCAGGTGTACCTTGGCGGTTACCCTTTGGGCATAACCATCGACGGCGACGGCGTAACGGTAATCGGATTGAACGAGTTTTTCAACAGCGACGGCGAGTTGTGCTGTCCCGGCATGCTTGCAGGTATTGAGATAAACGACGTTATTGTGGAACTCAACGGAAAGAAAATTTACAGTTCCGCCAAACTTGCGGAAATAGCAGGTTTTTCCGACGGTAAGGCGATGGAAGTCAAATTTTTGCGTGAAGGCGAATTGAAAACTTCACGCATCATTCCCCAAAAAGACCTGACTGCGGGGCATTACCGCCTGGGTTTGTGGACAAGAGATTCTTCCAGCGGAATAGGAACTTTGACGTATGTGAGAAAAAATCTCAACTTCGGCAGTTTAGGGCATCCCATTTGTGATGCAGGCGGCATTGTAACGTGCAAAAACGGCGGAGTTTTCAATTGTAGCATAAACGGCATAGAAAAGGGTAAAAAAGGTGCCGCAGGCGAACTGAAAGGCAGTTTTTCCTTTGAAAAACGCTTGGGAAACATCTACGTCAACAACAAGTACGGTGCATTCGGCACATTCAACAGTTTGCCCTCTTTTTGCGACAAACTAATTGAAGTAGCCGACGTTTCCGAAGTAACACTGGGAAAAGCGCAAATCTACTGCACCTTGGACGACAACACACGCAGATGCTACGACATAGAAATCGTAAAGGCGGTGCGTCAGACTTCCAAGGGGGACAAAGGCATGGTAATTCACATTACCGACAGCGAATTGCTCAAAAAAACAGGCGGTATCGTGCAGGGAATGAGTGGCAGTCCCATCGTGCAAAACGGCAAGTTGGTGGGTGCGGTTACCCACGTGTTTGTAAACGACCCAACCCGTGGCTACGGCATGTACGCAAAATGGATGTTGGAAAACTAGTGTCTGTTGCAGGACAGCGTGCGGAATTTAAGAAAAACGTCGGTAAACAAAGTTTGCAGGCGTTTTTTTGTAATTGCCCTGTGCCAAACGTTTGCAAGGACTACCAAAAACAATTTGCCCCTTTCACAGTTAGCCTTTTGTACTTTGGTTTTTGTGCTGTAAACGGGGCATTTGTACCCGTCGCCCGTCAGTGCCGATGTCGTCAAAAGCGTTGCGAGATTTATCTCAATGCAGAAAATTGCCACGGCGCAGGAAAATTGCCATGGTACAGGAAAATTACAACGGCATTGCTTGCGTTTCTTTTGCAAAAATTACCGTCCTTTCGCTTGCCCTGTGCCAAACGTTTGCAAGGACTACCAAAAACAATTTGCCCCCTTTCTCAGTTAGCATTTTGTACTTTGGCTATTGTGAGGTAAACGGGGCGTTTGTACCCGTCGCCCGTCGTTGCCGATGACGTCAAAAGCGTTGTTGGAATTTCTCAATGCAGAAAATTGCCACGGCGCAGGAAAATTGCCACGGCGCAGGAAAATTGCCATGGTACAGGAAAATTACAACGGCATTGCTTGCGTTTCTTTTGCAAAAATTTACCGTCCTTTTGCTTGCCTTGTGTCGGCGAACACAACGTCAAACGGCTACGTCTGTTTCAAGACAAAAACGCAAATTCCACATCTTAATCATAAAACGCCCCTGTTTTTCATATTTGGTAATATGAATACTCGTTTCATATACAATTTCTTTTATGACATAGGGTACAATATTCGTCGCAACAGAAAATCTTTTCTGTTTTGCTGTGCTGTGGCGTTGGCGGCAACGGTGTTGGGCGTGGTGCTTTTCAAAATTTCCGATTACAACTGGTGGTATTCCAACAGGTGCGATTTTATCTTCAAAATCGTGTACGGAGGGTTTTTCTCCGTCTTTATTGATTTTGCTGTGTCGTCTGCAATAATTTGTCTTCTGTGTTTTGCCACTTTGTGGAAAAGGTGGTTGGGATATGTCGCATTGTTTGCCATTTGTCTGTATTTCGGGGCAAACTGTGCCGCTGCGGTGGCATTCGCCGGCTTTTTGGGTGCGTTGTACCTGATTGTGTTGGTTAGCGGGCAGTTGCTCAACATACTGTGCGTCTTTTTGGCTATTTGTCAGTGTTGTGACGTTTCCGATTTCTTGCAGGCTGTCAAAGAGGGCAAAAACATTATTGTGTTACAAGTGTGCGGTGTTTGTGTTAAGTTGCTTGTTATTTTTGCTTTGTTGCGTGTTCTAACTACCTTAATTTGATTGTTAAAAGTAAAATTATTTGCTATAATTACGCAGAGAGGTAATATATGAGAGCCTTTATTTTGGTTATTGACGGATTCGGTATCGGGGCAATGCCCGATTGTAAAAAATTTGGCGACTACGGCGCAAACACGCTTAAAAACATTCGCAACGCATACGATTTGAACATTCCCAACATGCAGGAAATGGGGTTGTATTGCATAGACGGCACTTACAGTGAAGACCGTCAGCCCAATGCGGCTTTTGCCCGTCTGGAAGAACTTTCCAAAGGAAAGGACACGACGGTGGGGCATTGGGAAATGGCAGGAATAATAACTTCCACCCCGTTGCCTACCTTCCCCAACGGTTTCCCCAAGGAATTTGTAACACGTTTGGAAAAGGAATTGGGAAGCAAAATTTTGTGCAACAAGCCGTACAGCGGCACTGAGGTAATAAAAGACTACGGTGCAGAGCATCTTGCCACAGGCTATCCCATCGTGTACACGTCGGCGGACAGCGTTTTGCAAATTGCCGTGCACATGGACAAGTACTCTTTGGAACAGTTGTACGACATGTGCGAAAAGGCACGCAAACTGTGCGTGGGCAAGTACGGCGTGGGCAGAGTGATTGCACGTCCTTTCACGGGGGAATATCCTTTTGTACGCACGGCGGACAGAAAAGATTTTTCCATCAATCCTCCCGCAAAAACGCTGTTGGACTTTGTCAAAGACGCAGGAATGGAAAGCGTTGCCGTGGGAAAAATCGAGTATATTTTCAACGGACAGGGCATTACTCGCAGTTTGCACACCACAAGCAATCTTGACGGACTCAACAAGACGCTGGAAATTGCAAAGGAAAATTTTGACGGACTTGTATTTGTAAACCTTGTGGACACCGACATGAAGTACGGACATCGCCGTGACGTGTACGGATATGCCGAGGCGTTGGAAGAAATAGACGTTAAAGTGGGGGAACTTGTAAAACTGCTCAAACACGATGACGTTTTGTACATCACCGGCGACCACGGTTGCGACCCCACACACAAACAGCACACCGACCACACAAGAGAGTACACGCCTTTGCTGGTGTACGGATGCGACGTCGTACCCACCAATTTGGGAACAATCAAGGGATTCGATGTCATTTGCGACACCATAAAAGACCAACTTGGAATAAGCAGCGGCGGAAAATCCGTTTGGGAAAAAATTACAAGATAACAAAAATCTTACAAGACGTTTGTTTCGGCAAACGTCTTTTTGTTTGCAACTAAAACAACTAAAATTGTGTAATAACAAAGCAGCGTTTGTCGCAACTTCATTTGTGGTGAAGTTGTGCATTAAACTTCGAATGCGTTTGGTGCACGTAACAGGCAAACGCATTTTTTGTAATCAAATTTTGCCTTGCTCAAAACGGTGTAAACACTGATTTATCGGGGATTCGGCATTTTAATGTGGATAGGTTCAAATGCGTTTTTCAGGTGTATTTTTTAAAACATTCTGAACAGAAAACGCAGTAGTCAACGGCACCTTGACAATGCAAATTTTGCAGTTTTATCGTGGCGGAGTAGTCAATTCAACTGCAATTAGGTCCTGGTGCATTTGTCGTTTCAACAATACACGTCTTTTGTTTGCAACATAAACAATAAAAAATGCATAATTAAAAATGCGTAATTGAGCAGTACTATTTCTTCAACATCATTTTTGTTGAAGTGGTGTAATTTCAAAACAAAGTTGCTGTAGTGCCTTTGTTTTTTTTTGCGTAATTCAGTTGTTTTCAATCTTTCCTACGGAAAAATTTTGCACGTTTTTTATTTAATGTTTGATGTAATGAAACGGTTTTTCGGCAGTTGCCTCATGTTAAACGTCTTTGTTTTTCTGTGAAAAAAGATTGTTAGTGTACCGTTGCGCAGGGGCGGAAGTGTGGCGGACAAACATCCAAAATTCAATCTGTTTTTCGGCAATTTGCCTTTACAATGCCGAAAATTGCATTTTCACAAACTACTATTACAGACATAGTATATTATTTTTACCCGATTTTTGAGAGTTTCATCTTTTCTTTTCAATTTTGCGCAGTTGTCAAAGTCGGACGGAAATCTTAAAGACATTACACCGTAAAAAGTTTTGCGCCTGCACATGTACAATGAATAAGCGTGAAGCAAAGTCAATACTATTTTGTCAGGCACGTTTACCGTTGTGTAAAAACGTTTTTACACAACGGACTTTTGCATTTAAGAAAGTTGTAGAGGTGTGCCACCTTGCAACGCTTTAACAGGAATAGACTTTTGGCTTTTGCAAATACTAACGGCAAACAACAAAAGGAGAACAGTATGAAAAAAATTGCTTTGGCATTTTTGGGATGCGTGCTGTTGGTGTGTGCAGTCTTTCCTTGCTTTGCAATGGCACAGCAGTCGCTTGGCACCGCATCTAAAGAAGCGATACTTGTTTCGGAAGACGGTCAGGTGCTGTTTGAAAAAAACGCCACCGAAAAACGTCCCATTGCAAGTATGACCAAAATAATGACCTTGCTGTGTATCTACGACGCTGTGGACAGCGGAAAAATCTCTTTGGACGATGACGTTGTGGTCAGCACACGTGCTTCTTCGATGGGCGGTTCACAGGTGTTTTTGGACGCTCATTCCACCTACAAGGCGGAAAATCTCGTCAAGTCTATTATTGTGTGTTCGGCAAACGACAGTTGCGTGGCAATGGCGGAACACGTCAGCGGAAGTGTGGAAAACTTTGTGCAAGCAATGAACGACAAGGCAAAGAATCTCAACCTTGTTGCAACTCACTTTGAAAATTGCACGGGGTTGCCTCATGTAAGTCAATTTTCCTGTGCAAAGGACGTTGCCACAATGTTGTTGCAACTCATCACTCATCCGCATTACTTCACTTGCGCAAGCATCTGGATGGAAGATTTTGTGCATCCGGGAGGTAGAATAACGGGCATGACCAACACCAACAAACTTGTTCGTTTCTACGAAGGTTGCGACGGCGGTAAAACAGGTTACACAAGCGAGGCACAGCACTGTTTGGCGGCAACTGCAAAGCGTGGCGACACAAGGGTTGTTGCCGTGGTAGTGGGTGCACCCGACAGTAAAACTCGTTTCCGTGAAGTGTCGGAAATGTTCAACTACGCCTTTGCCAACTACCAAAACAAGGTGTACATGAGTGTTGACACACCTTTGGAAGAGGTTTCGGTTACGGGAGGAAAACAATCCACCGTTAAAGTAGCGGCAAACGGCACATTGCATGCATTTGGCAAAAAGGGTGAAAGCGACTACACTGTGCAAACGGAAATTGCCCAAAGCGTGAAAGCCCCCGTTGCAATGGGACAGGTTGTAGGTTTTGCCAGACTTGTGGACGGAAACGGCAACGAGGTTGACAGAGTAGACATTGTGGCAACCAACAGCGTTGAGCAAAAATCTTTCTGGGATTACGTTCAGGAAATTGTCGGCTCTCACTGACTTTCCGCACTACAAAAAAGCGTTGTGAAAACAGCGCTTTTTTTTACTACGTTTTACCGTTTGTTATTGCAGTCGTTACGTGCAGGAAAGTCCTTTTTATTGATTTTTTACCGTTTGTTTTTCGGTGCCTTTCACAATGTCGCACTTTTCACGGCGTTGCCTGAGAGTTTTTGCATTTGGTTGTTTTTTTGTGCGTGTTGTGGTGTTTCATCCGCACGCTTTACCATTTGTGCCGTTTGGTGTAGTGCAGGAAAGTCTGTTCCATTGATTTTTGCGGCACTTTTCCTGTTAGTTTAGCGTTGCAATGCCTTCTATAAATAATTTGTAATTGACAATTTTTATCTGTGTGGTAAAATAATAAAGTTATGTTTATCTACGACCTTTTGACTGAATACGGACGGGGCATTTCCCGAGAGGGACTGCTAAACGTTGTGGGCTTTGTGTTTGCGCTTGTGTTTGCGTTGACGTTTCACGAGGTGGCGCACGGTGTTGTTGCGTTGTGGAACGGCGACAACACGGCAAAAGCCAGCGGAAGGCTGTCCCTTAACCCTGCAAAGCATTTTGATTTGATGGGTTTGGTGTTTATGCTTTTGGTGGGTTTCGGTTGGGCGAAACCCGTTCCGGTCAATCCCTACAACTTCAAAAACAGAAAGTTGGGTGCAGTTACCGTATCGGTGGCAGGCGTTGCAACCAACTTTTTGCTGGCATTTTTGTGTGCTTTGCCCGTGGTGCTTTTGCAAAACGTGGAAGTGCAAATAAACACTCCCAAGTACTACGCACTGTACTGTCTGTTGCAGTTTTGCTACTTCATGGTGGTGCTCAACATAAATTTCGGGTTGTTCAACATTCTTCCGCTGTATCCGTTGGACGGTTACAGGCTTTTGTCCTGTCTTGTTAACGAAAGAAACGGTTTCATGACATTTTTGCGCAGGTACAGTTTTTACATAATGCTTGTGCTGATTGCCTTGTCCTACATTCCTGTAGTAGGCGACTACTCGCCCCTGTACCTTTACATCGGCTGGGTAGGCGGTAAAATTCAAGGCGGATTTTTCAGTTTTTGGGGGCTGCTTGTATGACGGAAGAGTATCAACAAGAGTACATGTTTGACAACGACGAATCGGCGTTGGAACTTAAACTTGCCAACTACAACGGCCCGCTGGACGTACTTCTGGAATTGGTGCGAGCCAACAAAATTGAAATTAAGGACATTTTCGTGTCGCAGGTTACCGAGCAGTTTTTGCAGTACATGGACCAACTTTCGGAATTGGACATCAACAAGGCGGGCGAATACATGGCAATGGCTGCCACGCTTCTGGAAATAAAGGCAAGGGCTTTGTTGCCCGTTCTGGAACAGCCCGACGATGAAGACTCGCCCGAAAAGGTACTCATCAGACAGTTGGAAGAGTACAAAGTTTTCAAGGAAATTGTCGGCGAGTTGAAGGAGTGCGAAAACGTCAACAGGTTTTACCGTGAGCCGGACAAAAACGTGGGCAAATCGGTAACCGTCATCAAAGACAATCTCAGCGTGGAAGGCTTCATGGAAGCGTTTGGAAAGTTTTTGATGAAAATGCAAATAAAGGCGCAGGCGGAAAACGTATCCCGAGCAATACAAAGAGAAAGTTTTTCCGTAGCGCAAAAACTCAATTGGATTCGTGAAATTTTGAAAGAGGAAGAAAGTTTTCGCTTTTCGCAACTTTTAAACGAAAACACATCCCGCAACGAATTCATCACAACCTTTCTTGCCGTGCTGGAACTGCTGAAACTGCAAATAATAGACGTAAAGCAGGAAAGGGAATTTGAAGATTTTTTGGTGATAAGGCGCCCCGACAGTGACAAAATCGAGGCTGTGGTGGAGGACGAATATGAGTCGTTTGAGTAATGTTTTGCAATCCATTTTGTTTCTTTCCGGCAAACCCGTGGAAGAGGCTTTCATAAGGGAAAAACTGCAAATTTCCGCCAAGGAAATGAAAGATGCCGTGCAGGAACTTTCCCAACAATTCAGCGGTGAAAGCGGCATCAATTTGTTGCGTTTCAACGGAAAACTGCAATTTGCCACCAATCCCGACTACGTCAAGGACGTGGAAGCGGTGCTCAACCCCATCAAGGAAAAGGAACTTACAAACGCCATGCTGGAAACGCTTGCCATTGTGGCGTACAAACAGCCTGTAACCCGTCTGGAAGTGGAGGAAATCCGTGCGGTGGATTGCACCTATTCCATTCAGAACCTCACCCGTCTGGGGCTTATCGAGGCGGTAGGGCGCAAAGACACTATCGGTAAGCCGTTGCTTTTTGCCACAACGGACGAATTTTTGAAGAGGTTTTCCATAGGCAACGTGTCGGAATTGCCCGACTACGAAACGCTGTTGGAAAAACTCAAAGAAATTTCCTACGAAAACACCTCCGTCAAGACGGTGGAAAAACCCATGTTCGACAAAGTAAGCGAGGACATCCCGGAATTTTTGCAGGGCGAAAAGGTGGACGTGGTGGAATAACGGCGCAGTGCGCAAAACACTATCGGCGTTACCTTCGGGTAACGTCTTTTTTTGTGTTGTTTGAATGGCGAATTTTTGTTTTCATGACGGTCGATTTGCTCATTCCAAACTTTTGTATCGTAAGTACAAAAATTTTTCACATTTATTTTTTTTGTTTTTTGTTAACGTCGCACTGCAAAGTTTCATTGCGCACACTATTGTAGTTTTACGGCAGTTGTAGCGTTTGGCGATGAAAATCTTTTTGCAGTCGTAAGTTGGAGAAAATCTGGCATTTACTTCATCGGACATTTACTTCAAATAAAGTCGTTTCAATATTTATTTGTAACAATAACGGGCGTTGTATGCTTTCGAAAGATTATTTATTCAAAAGTAAATCGGCGAGCATCTGACATTTACTTCAAGTGTAAAATCGTTTTAGCATTTGTTTGTAACGGCAACATGCGTTGTTTGCTGTCGAAAGTTATTTTATTCAAAAGAAAGTCGGCAAGAGTCGGCATTTACTTCATATAAAATCGTTCTAATGTGTTTGTTGTAACGGCAACAGGCGTTGTTTGTTGACGAAAGGTTATTTTATTAAAAAGAAAGTCGGCAAGAGTCTGCAATTACTTCGAGTGTAAAGTCGTTTTGATGTTTGTTTGTAGCGGTAGCGGGGCGGTTTTCGCATGGGCGCAACGTGTATAAACTTTTACCCAAAGAGGCAAAATAGAGGTAGTATGTTAGTTGTACTCACTGTGCTTATGATGTTGGCAATGTTGGTGCTGTTGCCGTTGTCGGTAACGGTAAATTTCACTGCGGACATTACACAAAAAACGTTGTTTGTGCAGGTGCACCTGTTCGGAATCAAGGTTTTTGAAGAAAAATTCCTTCTGGACGGCAGGTATCTGGTGTGCCGAGGTTCGGTGAATGTTCAACTGGACGTTTTTTCGCTGCGTGGCGACACGGGCAAAGGCGTTGCAAAGGCTGTGCATGTAGACAGCGTGCAACTGTGTTTTGCCGTGGATTTTTGCCGATACAGCGTGTTCGTCTTGCCGATAACAGACGTATTGTGCGCCGTGGGAACGGCATTGGCGTGCGGTTTTTCTCACTGCAAGATACACACTCAAACGTGTTTTTCACCGCAAAATGCAGTGTTCGGCAGGGTGAGGCTTACCGTCAGTCTTGCGGAGGTGCTGGCGGTACTTGCAAAACAGGGGATAGAATATGGAAAATCAACAAATAAGTGAAATAGTGGAATCGGCGCTTACCAATCTCAGCAAAGTTGCCGAGGTAAACACCATCATCGGCAAGCCCATCGTAACAATGGACGGCACTACGATTTTGCCCATTTCGCAAATTACATTTGCATTTATGGCAGGGGGTGGCGAGTACGGCAACAAAGCCAATCCCAAAAGGTTTGTAAACGACGGAGTATCGGCAAATTTTGCCGGCGGTTCCGGCGGAGGTGCGTCGCTTACGCCGATAGGTTTTTTGGTGATAGACAAAAACGGCGTCAGAGTCATTGACACCGAAAACAGTAATACGGTTGATAAAATCTTTGACATTGCAAGGGATTTTGCCAAGGCATTCAAGGAGTAATCATGAAAAAGTTTTTTGTTGTTTTGTGCGTATTTTTGCTGGCGTGCTGTGTGTTTACAGGCACTGCAACGGCGGTGGCTTCGGCACAATCCACCTCGGCTAAAAGTGCCGTCGTCATGGAAAAAAACAGTTGCCGTGTGCTGTACGAAAAGAATTCGCATCAGAAGTTGCCAATGGCAAGCACAACCAAAATAGTAACGGCACTCACGGTTTTGCAAAATTCCGCCACCGACAAAGTGGTGGAAATACCCAGAGAGGCATGTGGCATTGAGGGGTCTTCCGTCTACCTGACGGCAGGCGAACACTTCACGGTTGAGCAGTTGCTGTACGGATTGATGTTGCGCAGCGGAAACGACTGCGCCGTGGCGTTGGCTCTCACTGTCGGCGGAAGCGTGGAAGGCTTTGCAGAGATGATGAACGACACTGCCGCAAGTTTGGGGTGTTGCGAAAGTAACTTCAAAAATCCTCACGGATTGCCCGACGACAATCACTACACGTCGGCTTACGATTTGGCTGTCATCACCTGCGCCGCACTCAAAAACAAAGAGTTTCAAAAAATAGTTTCCACAAAATCCGTCAGAATTTGCAACGACGGTAAAGAGCGTGTGTGGACAAACAAAAACAAATTGCTCTCTTCCTACGACGGCGCCGACGGCGTGAAAACAGGTTACACCAAAAAGGCGGGCAGATGCTTTGTGGGAAGCGCAACAAAAAACGGCATGCAGGTGGTGGTCGTGGTACTTAACTGCGGTCCCATGTTCGAAGACACTGCCAAACTTCTGGACTACGCCTTTGCAAACTACACATTGCGTGTGGCAGTGCCGGAAAACAAACTGTGCGGTGTGGTGTACGAGAGGGGAAAACCCACCTACTACTATTGCAGTGAGGGATTTTCCTATCCTCTGAAAGAGGGCGAACAGTTGAAATGCAACGTAGTTTTGCAGGAGGACAAACAACAAATAGAGGTGTACCTCGGGGACAGTTGCGTGTTCAGGCGCAACCTCACGGCACAAACTCAATTCGGCAGGTAAATGCAACGCTGTTGCAAAAGGCAGATTTGGCAAAATATGTCGGCAGGTCATAGGTTTGCTGTCAGCAAAATAAATACGTTATCGAGGCAAGGGCAGGGCAACCTGCCTTTGCTTTTGTTTTTGTGCTGAATTTTTTGCGGTTAAATCTCGGTGCATTTTTTTTCGGGAAACTGCCACGCTGTCCACAACGTCAGTCAAAGGGAAAATCCGTGAAAGTTTCTTACCCGTGCAATTTTGTGGTAAGTTCGTACTCAAAAGCGTTGCGCATTCCGTTGCGACAAAATATGTCGGCAGGTCATAGGTTTGCTGTCAGCAAAATAAATACGTTATCGA